>Ga0105164_10001684_pt1 | contig 14011 bp, 16 predicted proteins | sample VDWuncwatermetaG_FD_89674 | JGI IMG/M metagenome (GOLD analysis project Ga0105164, IMG submission 89674) | Wastewater microbial communities from Netherlands to study Microbial Dark Matter (Phase II) - VDW unchlorinated drinking water | ecosystem: Environmental > Aquatic > Freshwater > Drinking...
CTGCTTACGCTACTGCCTACGCTGCTACTGCTGCTTACTCTGTTACCAAAGCCACCAAAGACAAGTCAGCAGAGTTAGCCAGACAAACTGAAATACTAAAGGAACTCCTGAAATGAAAATAGACATACTAACACTCGAAGATGTAAAGATAGGAAAATTTAACTGGTTTTCTAAATGGATTGACATTGCAGTGTACGAGTATGGGTATAGCTCGTACCTGTTACAAATGAGAATAAGCAGGACTAATGCAAAAAGTTTTCGATGTCGGAATATAGCTGAAACATCTATGGCTAATATAGGAAACTTAACCCAGATGTCAAGTAAAGGAGAAGTAATTGAACACTAGTTTCAGTCTAATTTCAGACACACATTTTCACACGGGGTATAACGACGCTAGTGGATTGGATCTTCCAGGAGGGGACGTACTACTCATAGCTGGTGACTTATGTGAAGTAGGCACTTTAAAAGATAAGGAAATACTCAATAATCTACGACAAGAGTTGAACAAGTACAAACAAGTGTTCTCTGTTATGGGTAACCACGAACATTATAATGGGGACTTGCTGACTACTAAAGACTTATATGAGAGCCGTTTGACAGACCACGTACGCCTGCTTGAGAAGGAGTGGGTTGATCTACCAAATGGGGACGTACTATTCGGGGCAACTCTATGGTCCAGTTTGTTAGGATTAGACCCATTGGTAGAAATGCAGTCTAGACAATGGAGTGACTACCGAAGGATAACAGTAGGGAGTAGAGGGTTGGAAGCCAAGGACACTTATTACGAGTATAATCAGACATTAAGAGCTTTACACTCCTGCTTAGAGGAAAGTAGAGTTAGAGGTAAAGAAGTCATTGTTATGACTCACTTCTCTCCTTCTAGTTTGTCTATTCCAGATAAGTACAGGGGTAGCCCGTCTAATCCATTTTACTACTCTGACCTAGAGGACATTATCTTGGATAATCCACATTTAAAAGTGTGGTGTCATGGGCATACTCATAACCATTTCAACTATAAAATAGGGGAGTGTAGGGTACTATGTAATCCTCATGGATATACCCATGAAAGTGGTTTGGGCTGGGATAAGGATTTTAAGTTCGAGAGACTTAATAGCAGCAAGGAAATACAGAAGCGATGCTGATAATAAAGAGGGTCATACTATCCCTACTCGAAGACTAGCACCTACAGCTGACGTGCATAAAGAGAAGTTCCTGTCTAAACTACAAGCTTTCTTAATAGAGGCCGGTACCTTGGACAGGTACGACTTGTCCAAAATTCAATACACACATTCTAGAACTAAGGTGGAACTAATATGCAAAGAACACGGCTCAAAGTTCATCCTACCAACTAACCTTTTTTTAGGTCACGGGTGTAATGAGTGTGGGAAGGCTAAGTACACTGCAACTAGAACTAAAGCTTGGGCTGAAGTGCTGGAGCAGGCGACTGAGGTGCATAAAGGTAGGTACTCTTATGGCAGGTTCCAATACATCAAGAGCGTGGTACCGAGCATCATAACCTGTTCTATTCATGGAGACTTCTTGATGTCCATGAGTAACCACCTACAAGGGAAAGGGTGCAAGGAGTGTAGGAAGGACGAAAAGGCTTCTCTTACTTCTGAGGTTAATCTTGCTAAATTCATAGATAAGGCTAGGAGAGTACATGGGGATAGGTACGACTACACTGAAACTAAGTATCTTCCACATCCGCAACTAATGACTATAACATGCTTAGAGCATGGGCCTTTCCTATTGAATGCTAGTAGGCATGTTGGAGATAGGAGGGGTTGCCGAGAGTGTTCTGGGCAAGTATCCAATCAGGAAATAGAGCTTAGGAAAGCAGTCCGAGATTTAGGGGTAGACGACGCTATCTATAATGCCAGAGTACTGCACGGAAAAAGTCACGTAGACATTTTTAGCCCAAAGTTAAAGCTAGGTGTCGAGTACCATGGTTTGTATTGGCATAGCAGTGCGTTCGGTAGAGAGATGTTGCAGTATAACAAATACAAGTGGTCGATCGAGAAAGGTATCTCTTTAATACAAGTATTTGAGGATGAGTGGCTACAAAGTAGGGACGTTGTTATAGAACGAATAAAGGATGTCCTTGATTATAAACGCTTTATCGGTAAAAATGAGTGCCAAGAGGTTGTTACAGATAATCGCATGGGATTGGACTTGTCCCTAATAAAAGAAGGGTTCCATAAAGTGTCGGAGACTTCTCCAAGGTGTTGGGCTACTAAAGGCTCCAAGAGGGTTGAGATAAATGAGTGTACAAAAGGCTGGCCTATAGTGTATGATGCTGGTACTACCGAATGGGTTAGAATAGTACATGAAGAAAAAGACCACTGAAGAATTTGTGAAAGAAGCTAGGGAGGAGCTTGCTATATTAGGCACGCGGGATAACTATGACCTATCCTTGACTGAGTATACTAATGCCAAGACTAAAATATCCGTGAGGTGTGTTAAGCATGGAGAGTTTCAAATAGCGCCCTTTCACTTTCTAAATGGAAAAGGATGTAGAGAGTGTTGGCGGGAAAGGACTTCCACCAACAATAGGAAAGATTCGTCTGAGGTTATAGCTGCTGCTATAGAGGTCCATAGGGACACCCATGGTGGAATATATGACTACTCTAAGTATGTGTACCTTAATAGGAACACTAAAGGAATTATCATATGTCCTGAGCACGGTGAGTTTGAGTTGAGTATGGTTAGCCATATATCTAGGCAAATGGGTTGCAGAGAATGCCTATTAGAGGCTAAGAGGCGGGACGTTGAGTACGAAGGTATGGAGTACCTAAGGAAGGCGGGGGAAGAGAAACATGGTGGAAGCCATACTTATGATAATGTTAAGTATGTGGACTGCAAAACCAAGGTTAGTATAACTTGTGTAGAACATGGAGATTTCCAGGTTACCCCAGACTCCTATAAGCATAATAAGGAGGGTTGTCCTGCATGCATAGCAGAGGCTAGATTAAAAAGATACACAAAGAAGATCAAAGTACCTATCAACGTTAAAGAGAATAGGGCTAAGGCTTTTATGGATAAGCTGGTTAGTATCCTACAGACTAAAGGTGAATTAGATAAGTATGACCTATCTGAGATACAGTATGTCTCGGCTATGACTAATGTAACCATTATATGCAAAGAACATGGTACTAGACGTATGCTGCCAATCAACCTACTAAAAGGCAGAGGGTGTAGGGAATGTGGAAAACGTAAGACAGGTAGGGCACTGGCCCATTCCCAAGAGGAAGTACTAGCAAAAGCGTTAATTAAACATAATAATAAATACTCGTACGAGAAATACGTCTACTCTAATTCCGGTACCCCTAGCATTATAACGTGCCCTGCTCATGGGGATTTTTCAATGTCAATGGCTAATCATCTATTTGGAAAATACTGCCCTAAGTGCAGAGTAGAGGATACGGCTCCTTCTAGAAAAGCTAAGCAATTAGAGAACTTCTTGAGGAAGGCTGTGATAGCCCACTCCTATAAATATGACTACTCCAATATTCTGGAGTACCATCCTCACCCACATAAACTCCCTGTTTCTTGTGAGGACCATGGAGTGTTCTATGTGGCGGCTGGAGATCATCTAAACGGCCCTGCTGGGTGCCCGTCTTGCGTTCATCAAGTTAGCAAACCTGAGTTAGTAATACGAGAATTCGTGTCCGGCATATTACCAGACGAGCCAGTTGAGTACAATGTGGCTGTACTAGGTGGCCGCCACCACGTAGACATATTCCTTCCAGCCCTTAAGTTAGGCATAGAGTTCCATGGATTATATTGGCACTCAGATAAGTTTGGAAAAGAAGGTCTGCATATCAAGAAGCACAAACTAGCACTAAAGGCAGGTATAAGGCTGCTGCAAATATTTGAGGATGACTGGACTTACAGAAGAGAAACTACCCTAGACTCTATACGAGAGGCACTCTTAAAAGAGGATGTGTTACGTATAAAAGAGTTAGCTGAAAACTGTTTGTCTAGTTTAGACCTGGTTGTAGACAACACTAAAGGGCTAGATTTAGAATTGCTACAGCTGGGGTTCTGCGCAGTAGAAGAGTACCCTCCAAAAAGCTGGTATGTGGTGCGGTACTCTAGGGTAGAAATTGAGGAGTATCATAAAAAAATAGCAGAGTGCGGGGATGTTGACGTTAACCGTAAAAAGCCCTATAAAATATATGACGCTGGAAGTACTAAGTGGAGGTTTGTGAAGCCTACATGAAAAAAGCCTAGATTTCTCTAGGCTTCTTACAAGTACTACTTTACAGAAATTTCGTTATTAGAAATTAGCGTAGATAATACCGTTAATATTGCCTATTCCAAGACCGTAGGATTCATATGTCTTAAAAGTTACCAAATCGGCCTCAGTCTTAATAAACACAACTGCGTCTTGAAGCAGGTAAGACTGTCCAAGATAAGGTTGTGAAGTGAAGATACCAACTTGGTTGTCTGGTAGGATGTCATTTTTGTTAGTTACCAAAATGTCCCAACCATAGAACTTGTTCAAGTTTTTCTCCCCAGCTACTAATTGAGAAACCAAATCGGCACCCATTTGAGTAGAAGGTTGAGTGATGTAGTCAGCATACATGCTCTGAGTCATCAAGATAGTTCCTACCGGCAACTGTTTCTTAGTCAAATACTGAACTGCTGTCTTCAAGTTGTTGATAGAGAATCCACCACCAATGTTGTAAACAGAGCTATTAGCTTGAGCTACAGCCATAGTTTGATTGTAGAAGTTCTGATCTTCTTGCTTTTGAATGTCTTTAACAGAGTTCTCTTGCAAGACGGTACGGATGTCAGTACGGTAAGTAGCTAACTCGAATTTGCTCTTAGTGAACTCGTCCGACTCAATTTTACCGAAGGTAACTGCGTAGCGGTCGCCTTTGAAGTAACGAGGCTTAGGCTTCGACAGGAATGGAAGGTTAGCTGCTACGCTATCCATTTCCTTCTCTACGATAATTGTTGGCTCTTCGGTCAGTTGACGGTCTAGTTCAGCAGCCGTAACCAAAATTGGAGGCAAGATTTGACGAGCAAAGCCATCCTCACGTAGTTTCTGGCGAACGAAAGTAGACATAGCCACAGACGCTTCTTTCTCGAAGCCGTTGTCTAGTTTGTCAATAAAAGCTTTATTGATGAATTGTGTTGATAATGTTTCAGTGTTATACGTAGTCATTTGTCTTCTCCTCTTAGTACGCAGAAATTACTAGATGTGCGGTTTGAGTACTAGAAGCACCTTGAACACGCAATACGAAACCTACCTCAGGATCAGTAGTGCCGTTAGCCAGAGAATACATACCACTGGTAGCGGTTACTGGAGAACCAGGAACGTAGGAGCCTGCAACGAAACGACTAGTAGCAACGATGTAATTACCCCACAACACGATAGCACTACCGCCTACGCTATTAGTCGAAGTCAGAGTTGTAGTACCAGAAGTGTTGGTGATGATACCAGGAGTAGCAGCCAAGGCTACTGTAAAAGTGTCAGCCGTTGGGACAGTAACGATAACGTACGAACCAGGGATAGTAACAGGGTTAGCAGTAGTGATAGTACCACCGATGGTAACGATATTACCAACAGCGTACCCGTGACCTGTAACGGTAGCGGTAAGAGTACCACTAGCCCAAGCAAGGGTAGTGATAGTTTTAGCTGGTTGTGGAGTCATGAACGTACCGTTAGCATTGGAAGCAGAAGCACTGTCTCCATTACCACGTACTACTAGACCAGCTCGTTTAGTAGCTGTAGTTACTTTCTCTACAGTACCATCTACAGACATAGTTACAACGTCGCCGTTAACCAGTACTGTTCCTTGTTTAATCAGCTCTGTGCGCTCACGAGCGCCTTCACCAGGCCAATTACGTACAACTTCTGCCGTATATTGTAATAGCATTTTATACCTTTCTTTAGTGTGCTAGTTTAATCACCAGCTCGATAAATTCAATTTACTACTAGAGCTAAGACCTTAGCTCATATACATATTTTAAAGTAAAAATCAACAGTGAATAAAATAAGCTAATCCTTGCACTAGGCTTGAAGTCTGAGGTTCCCTGCGAGTCCTGCTAATTGGATATTAGGACGTAAACGTGGTATAAGATGGTATGGACAAGTGTCCTATCTTTTATATAACTGGAGGTTCTAATGACTTGCACTACAGGAGTATCAGCTAAATTTATGTATATGCTACAAGGATATCCAAGGGATAATTTTATGATAGTTAAAGTAGAGATTATTAAAGACACGGAAAAGGAAGTAACCTTAAAATTTGAAGGTACTTCCGATATACAAACTTGGCTACGAAAGGACATAAACTTGTTCCCCAGCGTAGAAGACATGTTAAGCGTATGTGAGGGGTCCATTAAACCTACCTCAGAGAAGGTAGACTATTACGCTAAGATACTACACGAACTGGAATCCTACGACTTTAATAATATAGATATCCCAGAAAGTTCCCCTTATTGTATAGAGTATTTAGTATGTCCAAACGAAGAAGGTACTCTACCTATCATTCAAATACGGGGAGTGAGTGCAGGTGAATTGGGTAGTATAAAATTAGTCACTGACGCTCCAATATACCTAGACGACTGGGGTAATGGGAGACGGTACACTGAGGATAAGGATGTTCTAAGCAGATTGTTCGCAGCCATGAGAGAGGATTGTCTCCGTACCAAAAGTAGAAGGCTACAAGCCTATAAAGAAACCTTAGCCGCAAAGTTACGCTTGCAGAAATGGCTTAAAGCATACTTAAATGGACAAGTGTCCTATCTTTTATATAACTGAGGGTACAGCATGCACATACGAAAACGGTTCTTAGTATATCCACCTGAGTACAATCTGAATAAGTACGATGGATATCTAACCACATATTCTAGGTTTCAGGCTAAAAAGGCGGCCGCACGCCTTGGGGTTGGGGCAAAGATAAGTGTCAGTATACATCACCACCCATCTAGCCATAAGTCTTGGTACTCGGCAGGGGGGGGGAATGGTTCAGGGTACACGGTTAGGTCTACTGTACTAAGAGTTAAGTCAATACGATCACTAGGAAAGAGATATAAACTAAATGGAATACCAATACAACAGATGGGTAAAAGAGTTGAGGTTCAGCAGAGTTATACTAGAGGTGACCTGTGATATATCTCATATGGTCGGAGTGGACTTGCAGGAGAAGCTAGGGGTAAGTAAGGCAGTCTGGGATAGGTTAGAGGATAGGATTAATATCGTAGATAGGATTCCTCTATCTGATATACCTGCTATGTTAGGAGTCCATAGCGACTTATTCTTTAAGGAGTTATTCAAGGCCGTACACTCTTTAAGAAAGCAGGGATTTAAAATAGATACTGAGGTCAAGGAAGAGTACGCTATACAATCTAAGATGCTACAGCGGTTATTTATTACTTAAAAGAAACGCCAGGACTAAATCCTGGCGTTCTCTTGTACTGCTATTTTTTTAGCCTAATTAAACCTAGACTATAGAGGAGTGTAATGCTTAGCTAAATGCTCCAATAAGGCGTTAGTGTTCTCTTGGGCGTACTGGTCGTCTGCCTCACGTTTAGCAACGTCACTATACATGTAGTTCTTAACTCCTCTTCCTACACCAACTGCCGTTGCTATACCTAACGCAGTGGCCAGTAAAGGATTAACTCCTAGTCTATGACTACCAAAGCCTACTCCGGCTCCTGAAAGCCCACCTGACAGTACACCTGCAATACCGGCTTTTAACTCGTGCGGCCTACGTCCAGCTTCAAAGTCTAGCCTTTCCAACATCTCAGCCTTAGCTAGGTCTGAGGGGGATAAAGTAAACTCAGGTTTATAACCATGATTTAGTAATAACTCATTACCTTCATTAGCCGTAGCGTGCCTTTGCTCATTATATGGGTCATAGTTATAATTAGAGTTAACATTGTAATTCATCGCAGCAATCTTAGACAAGTAATAGTTGTCACTAGACTCTTTGTTTAACATTGAATTAACGGCCATACCCCCAGCAAACCCGCCACCAACCTTAAGAGCATCGAACCGTGCACCGTGCATAGCATTAGTAGCTGTGTTTAGTGCGTTTTGGGCACGTTGAGCAGTAGCTGCAGGTAGAGGTCCGGCTGAGTTCATCCTAGCTACCCTAGATGTTAATGCTTTAACTCTACTACCAGTAAGGTTATTAAAGAAGTTAGAAGCAGCTCCTAGCATAGTAGTGTTGGCGCCTGCCTTCTTCTCGTGATGTTTATGCACAGCGTACGCTGCTCCACCAGCTGCTAGAGTACTTAGGCCTGCTGCTATTTTGCCTCTGTTATTTTTGACGTAGTTCTTAGCTGTTTCTGTGTAAGGGCCTGTACGTTTGACAGCCCATGATTGCGTACCATTTCCATGTACTTTATGATCCATGTCAGTCCAATACCCTTTAAATATCCTTTCGTATAGACTAGGCTTTCTGGTAGGATCTCTTTCGTCATAATAACCAGTACGAGCCGCCACCTTGTTTAACCCAGGCGTCTTCTGGATGATATTTAAGTATGAGTTAACCGACTTAGGTGGGTTCTCCGTTGCTCCTACTCCGTACACTGCCATGTCTCTTTGTCCTCTATTAGCATTTTTAAATCCACGCGACAGGACGTCCAGCTCTTGTGGAGTCCTTTTGCTCAATTCGTTACGTAGAATGTTTGTTCGTATTCCTGCTGTTTTATGCATGTTTATTAACCTTTCTGCTAGTCTAGCTCTTTCACCTAGTTTGCCTTCTTTGTGAGTAGCAGCCTCTAGTTTCTTTTTTGGGATAGGCTCATCTTCTGGTACACCCAACTGCTCATGTAAAGCACCTGGGTGTTTTATTGCCGAAGAGATCCAGTTATGCGTTTTGCGCGTCATAGATTTCTCTAGCTTGAGCTAAATGTTCTCTAAGTTCACTTGTACCCTCTGGAGAATACTTACCGGCTCTCATGTCTTGCTCTAGTCTCCTGTGAAATGCTCCGTCATCCTTCCAATGGGCGTGAGTTTTTAGACCTCCATTTAGCATACTTCCTAGTGCCCCACCGACGACCCCTCCTATTACGGCTCCCCTGCTAGGCCCTACTCCGGATAAGGTCGAGAGCGTTCCGCCTAGTACTGCTCCAGTTCCAGCCCCACCTAAAGTATAACCTAAATGCTCTTTTATACGTTGTGACAAAGGAGGCAAAGCAGAGATGCTGGTATCTATGACTTCACCTGTAGAGGTGTGATACCCCATATCAGCTAATCGTTTATTAACTCCCCAAACCCCTGTTAAGTGACGATTCAGACCAGTGCCCATAGCGGTTCTAGCGTCATCAGAAATAGTGTCTGCGATTTTCTCTAAGTATTTGTTTGTCATTTCAATATCCTTGATTGTTCTGGCTAGAAGATTGGCCTAGTTTGTGAGCTCCCCACAGTGCTCCTACCGCCCCTAGACCCATTGCTGTTCTAGGGTTAGCCTTAGCTAAAGACATTGCCTTACTAAAAATACCCCCTGTAGCAGGTGCTTGCTTAGCAGCAGAATGAATATCCTTTAAGGTGGTAGTCCCTACCTGTACCTCTTTACCAGCATCTGCTACTCCTGGTAATGCTGCCTTACGAGCAGCTCCTCTATACGTACCCGCTTGGTTAGATTTAAGTCTATCTATATGAGTACTGCCAGCTAAAGTGTCTCCAGTTAGCCTAGAAGTGTTTTCTACTCTAGAAGGAATAGCTGGAGTGTCTGGTTTCTGGTTGATACCCCAGTGACCCCAGTCTCCTTTTTTAGCCGCTTGACCAGGTACAAACTTAGTGCCGGAATTAGCTACTGAATTAGCCCCTTGATTGGTCAGCCCTAAGTTATTTCTAATCTGATTATTAGACAATCTAACGCCTTTAGGTCCAGTTGCAGTAGGGTCAAAAGTTCCTCTGGCAATCGCCTCGTCCTTATATCTAGACCTAGCTTCTTTTATTAAACCGCTATCACATAGTATCTCTAAGTATTTGTTTGTCATAGCTTCTTGTACCTATCATTATCATATTCTTGCGCTTCTTGTAGAAGTCTGGCTTCGTGTTCTTGCTTTTTATTCCACATGTTCTTTAGCCCACCTTTTGCATACGAGTACGCAGACCCACCTCCTTTACCTGCATAATATAATGGTACGGCTAATAGAGCTTGTCTAATAACTATATTACGGGCTAAACTACCTTTTGCCATAGTATCAGCTATGTGCCCTGTAAGGGAACCATGCTTTCCTCCGAAGGTCCTGTCTGCTGCAAGAGCGGCATGTCCTCCCACCAAACCACCAATCAAGGTTCCTCCTAGCTTATCTCCGTCTTTGCTTCCGTTGTATGCTCCTAGCAAGTCTAGGAATGCGATTTTCTCTAAGTATTTGTTTGTCATTTTAATTACCCTAATATAAACTCTAATACTGGATCAGTTTGCTCTCTAGAGAAACCAGTCCCGTGTCCCATTTCCCAAGGGGTGCTCTTCATACCTGCCACCTTAGTAAGTACGTCCTCTGGTAAAGAAGACATCTGAGTCAATTCCTCTGAACTAAAACCTAGACCTGACAGCTTAGTCATAGTCTCGTTCTCTTGTAAGTTAAGCCTAGCTTGAGCTTCGCCTAGTTGATGCTCTAGGTTACTTACGTACTCTGCTACCTTCTCAAATAGGTCAATGTTATTCTTCAAGGCTGAAGCCCTACCGTCACTCTCACATGCTAATTTTACCATACCAGAAGCCTCTGGTAAACTTATACCACCCTGTACTAAAGCAGAAATACTAGAAGTAGCAAAAGAAGTAACGTAGTCTACGTATGCCTTTTTCTCTAGTTCGCTAATGTGCTTTAATTGATTCACTACTGTCGTTGTCATGATTGTTGTCCTTTTAATACTGCATAATTAGCCGCTAGGCCACCTAGAGCCGCTCCTGCCATACCGCCTACGTTGTGGGTTCCGCCTAAGTACTTACCAAAGTTATAGTTTAGCTTGAATCTGTCCCCTATTCTATTACCTGCAGCCACCCCTGCCATGTCAACTGGTATAGCTAACACAGACTCAGTCAAAGCTGTCTTAAATGGAGAGTGCTCCCGTTGGACATCTTCTGAGTATACAGTTTCGGCTATTTTAATTAAGTATTTATTCATAAATAGATAAGATAAAGGCCTCGCAAATTTAGGCTATTACTGCCTTGTTAAGCGAGGCCCTCCTTTGGTTAAGTTACTTTCTTAGTCTTGGCCGTATACGTCGAACTCAGCTTGTTTAACTAAGTCACTAGCAACGTCGAAGTCAACGCCAGACTCTACTAGAGCGTCAAAGGCTGCCTTCTTCTCGTGGTGACGGTAAGCGGCGTAGCCAGCTCCACCTAATGCACCCGCTGCTGCCAGACCGCCTATACCACGAGCAATATGATTACGAGCTAATTGAGACCGACCTGTTTTACGAACACGCTTAGAGTTCTTATCCATGCCTAGAGTGGTAGCATTTTGAACTCCTGACGTAAACTCATGCCTTTGCTTATTAGCATACTCTTTAGCCGATGCAGCGTGGCCCTTAACCTTATCCCACATAGAAGCTTCACCTTCAGCAGCCTCTTTTACCAACTCTACAGCTGTGTCGAAGTCGAAGCCTTGTGCGCATAGTTCGTCTACGGCAGCTGCTTTCTCGTGGTGATGGTAAGCGGCGTAGCCAGCTCCACCTGCTGCCAAAGCACCTAGGCCAGCACCATACTTACCCCTGTGAGCTGATAGGTGAGCACCAGTAGCTTGAGCTCCAGCCTTAGCAGAATTATAAGCAGCCTGTGCTTTAGCCTTAGTAGCTCCTCCCCAACCTTTTACTGTCTCTTTAGCAGTGTTGTAGTGTTTAGAAGCCCAATTGGCGAAACCCTCTTCATCAGCAGCCTCTTTTACCAACTCTACAGCTGTGTCGAAGTCGAAGCCTTGTGCACACAGTTCGTCTACGGCAGCAATCTTTTCCATTTCGTCCGCTTCGTATGTCAAAGCTTCTTCAGCCTCTTTAACCATACTGATGGCAGAGTCAAAGTCAAAACCAGCAGTAACCAAAGCGTCTACGGCTGCTACTTTTTCTTGTTCGTCAGCCTCAGAAGCAGGCAGGTTACCATTAACCAAGTCTTCAGACTTAGCTCCCATACCTTCTGCACGAGCCACTACCGCCTCAAGAATGTTGTTCAGAGTACCTTCAGTACCTGGCATAGGCATGATTTTGTTGTCGTCATAGGAAACCATTTGAGCGTTGTCCATTTGAATTTGATTAGGAGCCATTGCACCGCCTAGACTGTCTTGTGCTGCTGGTACCGTAGTAGGCTCACCTACCATTTGTGCGATTTTGTTCAAGATTGCATTTGCCATTTCTAAATTCTCCGATTTAAGTTGTGCTTGTTTAGCGTGTTGTGCTTGTTTCATTTGGCCGTCTTGTAGTTGGTCAACGATGTCGTCCGAGGTAGCGCCTCGTGCTAAAGCGTTAGCAGCTGTAGTAGCCAGTACTTGGTCTACGGTGCCGCCACTTACGGGTACTACTTTACCATCATCTTCAGCAGAAATCAATGCGTCAGTTAATTGGATTTCATTATCAGCCGCTACCTTAGTCAGTAACTGTTTAGCCAAAGCTTCCCCTGCAGCAAATGCAGAAGTAGTAAGGTCCTCGGTCGCTTTCTTCTCTAAAATAGCAGGGAGTACAGCAGATGCTGCTACGTGAGGAGTTACTGCCGCTACCTTCTCTAAAGAAGCCGACTTTTCCAAATCAGATAATAGACCTTCAAGAGTCATTGTTTTCATTTAAATACCTTTATTATTGTATTGTTGTATTGTTGCTTCATGTATCTTGGAGCCTACCCCCACCGTCTTCAGTAAAGCTGACAGCTTACTACCTATGGCAGTCCTAGTAGACTTCAACAATTTTCTAGCCATTCCTATACTACTTACTGGAGGGGCCATTCCGGTGCCAGTGTCTTCACGTTGCTTTTGCAGTATTAATGTGGTCATGGCAACCTTACTAAGGAAAGCCGCAGCCTTATACTCTGCTGCTTTCATTACTCCTATTTTAGCATAATTATGAGGAACGTGTCTCGTTAATTCCTCTCTTAGCTTTTTGTCTATTTCAGAAGAGATGAAGTACTTTGCAATTAGGGAAGAGGCACCTAGTCCAAGTAATAGCTTTCCATACGACAACTCTAGTTTTTCAGCTTGAGGAATAAGACCTCTAGCAGCTAACTCTTCCTCTAAGGTAGGCTCTACAGTAGGACCATTGTGAGCGTAGCCTACTCCCGACGCTCTTTTCTCAATATTAGAGGACAGCAAAGACGACCTCTCTACGTAAGGAACTAGCATACTAATAAGCATTGGGTCTAGTTGAACCGACGGAGAGTCAATGTGCATACTTTGTGTAGCAGTATCCCCGGGGACGTTCTTAACATACTCTTCTACTAATTGCCCTATACCTCGGTACCCTTCCCCTAAATGTACCTCAGCTATTAGCTCAGACAAGAAGTTAATAGAGGGTGATATACCTAATACGGACAATGCTGTTAAACTATGGTTTAACTCATAATTAGCTAAAGGGGTAACTAGACTAAGTGGGAGATCCTGTGTATGTTTTAGAATTCCTGTAACATCTTGCAGCACTTCTCCACCTGAGATTTCTTTTATTAGCTCTGACCATTTCTTAATACTCGCTTTCTTCTCGTAGTAACCAGCTATCTCAGCATTTTCAGCAGCCCCTGCCTGAGGTACTGCTCCAAAGTCCTCTGCTACTTTAGTCAATACGCTAGAGGTTGGGTCGGCTGGACGAATAACCATACTGCAGTCAAACCAAGTGATGTCGTCCTCATTAATGGCGTACACCTTCCTGCCGTCTGGGTAGACTTTGTTCATTTCAAACATTAGGTGCTTACAGTACTCTTGTCTGGTCTTAGCTTGGTTTCCACAAATAGAACACCTATCATGGCGAAGTCGGCAGGCCATTGACGTTTTTGGGTGAAGGCCTTTAGATACTAGGTCGTCTACTTCAGCTGAGGTAGCTTCATCAACCTCAATGATTAAC
>Ga0105164_10001685_pt1 | contig 14009 bp, 14 predicted proteins | sample VDWuncwatermetaG_FD_89674 | JGI IMG/M metagenome (GOLD analysis project Ga0105164, IMG submission 89674) | Wastewater microbial communities from Netherlands to study Microbial Dark Matter (Phase II) - VDW unchlorinated drinking water | ecosystem: Environmental > Aquatic > Freshwater > Drinking...
GGGGCTGGCTACCTGTTGGATTGCCGCTTTTAAAGTGCCTCTCGTAAAATCTATTTTACAATTATCTCCAGAGATTGAGCCTGTAGCAATGACACCGGTTGGATATCCATTGAACGTTACAGAACAGACCTACCGTAAACCGTTAGAAGAGATAGTAAAAATTATTTAACAGACGCAGGCGTATTTAACTGTTCACGTAAATCTGCTGCGTTTTTCATAACCCTTTTTTGTAACTCTTCTTTGGGTAACTGCACAAAAGGATCTAACTGATAACTGAAATAATGTTCGTCCTTCAGATTTCTCGGTATTACTAATTCTGAAAAAAAATCGAGGGGAAAAATTTGATAGAAAGGCGGTTTGATTTTTTCATAGACAATTTTTCTCTCGTAGAGTAATCTGCCCTCAGCATCAGTTTTCTCCAAGGTTATCTTTCGTGTTCCATAGTAAGTAAATGTAGTCGTAACAGGCGTTTCTCCGATTGGCTCATCATCCAAATAAACCATGGCACCGGAAGGTTCAGAATTAATCGTGAGAGACCGTAAAACACACCCACAAAGAATTGCACAATTAAATAAACATAAAGTGACAAACACAAAAATTTGTTTAATGAATTGTCTATACACTTTCTTTGTCCAAAGATAAAGATAATGTCGAAAGATCAATAATCTCGGCACAAAATGTTTTAAGATCTAATACTGCTACCGTATTTTTGCCGTTTATCCACCCACAACATTCACCGGGGTTAATATACATAGGGCTATTCTGTTTAATTTCAGGGATGTGTGTATGAGCGCTGATGATGACATCCGTCATTGTCTTTGCTCTTTTCGAAAGACTTTCAAGCATATGGGTTATGATAATATGTTTACCATCTAAAAGCATATCATAGGGTGGCTCATGGAGGTTTTTGCAAACACCAAGTAATTCCTTGCGCTTGCTATCGGCATTCCCAAACACACCCACAAACTTTCCCCTCAGCTTCATTAATTCTTTTAATGAGGACGGGTCAGTATAATCCCCTGCATGAATGATATATTGTAATTCTTGTGTATTAAAAAAACAAACTGCCTTTTGAATAGCAGGGATATTGTCGTGTGTGTCCGCCAGGATACCAATCTTCATTAAAATTTAGATTTCTACATATACGATCGACTAACAGTCACCAATAGAGGTTTTTCAATTTGTCCGGTTATTACCCTGATTATTAGGAGGCATTATACAAATACGTTATAGTTTGTGCAACATAAGAATCTAGTTTGTTCTATTTTTTAGTTTATGTTTATGTGTTGTTGGCCCAAAGTGAACTTTTTAGAGTTTTAAACATTATAAGATTCTACAAGTTTTATCATAACGAGGAGAAACAACTTTTATTGATTAAAGGAAGTTTACATAAGATTTTTTAAGAAATAGCTTAACTATAATTACGGAGCTTTTTGTGTCATATGGTTGTTTTTATTTTGGTGCGTCCAACTAACTGCTTCAAGTCGTTTTCGCTTGACAATCTGAATTCCATTTGCTATCATTTTTGGCTTAAGTACGATATTCTTAAAGATTTCGGAAGAAGTTTTTGCGTTTGGCTAAGCAGCAAAATTGTAAGGGCGATTAGCTCAGTTGGCTAGAGCGCTTGCTCGACAAGCAAGAGGTCACTGGTCCGAATCCAGTATCGCCCACCACTGAATGGTGAATAGTTATAGGAAAATATTACACTATAAATTTTTGAGTTATCCTGAGAAGCAAACGATGGTATATGGTTAAGATTACGTTGCCCGATGGGACGAAGAGAGAGTATAAAAACAGCATAACTATTGGTGAAGTTGCCAGTAATATGGATAGTCTGTTGGGGGAAAGGGCATTGGCTGGAAAAGCTAGCGGTGTGCTCGTAGACCTCAGTCATCCTATCAAAGAAGATATCTCTTTGACAGTAATTACAGAAAATACAGAAGAAGGTTTAGAAATCCTTCGTCATAGCGCTGCACACATCATGGCGCAGGCTGTTAGTCGGCTCTTTCCAGGCGTAAAACTAGGCATAGGTCCTACTATTGAAAATGGATTCTATTATGATTTTGGTCTCCAGCATAGCCTATCTGAAGAGGATCTGAAAAAGATTGAAGAAGAAATGGCAAGAATTATCAATGAGGATATTGCCTTTGAAAGAACGGAATTACCTCGTGATATCGCCATGAAGAAGATGGAGTCTCTCTGCCAGCCTTTCAAAGTAGAGCTTATTAAGGATATCGAAGATGATAAGGTGTCTTTTTACAACCAAGGAGAGTTTGTCGATTTATGCCGCGGTCCGCATATTCAGCGGACGAGCAAGATCAAGGCTTTCAAACTTCTGAGTGTAGCTGGGGCATATTGGCGTGGAAAAGAAACAAACCCCATGCTACAACGCATCTATGGCACAGCGTTCTTTACACAAACAGAGCTCAACAAATATTTGAAATTTCTTGAAGAGGCAGAAAAACGTGATCATCGAAAAATAGGGAAGGACTTAGACCTTTTCAGTTTTCACGAGGAAGGGGGATCCGGATTAACTTTTTGGCATCCAAAGGGCGCCAGGATGCGCAACATTATAGAGAATTTCTGGAGAGAAGAGCATTTTAAAAGAGGATATGAGATCCTTTACAGCCCGCACATTGCAAAGATCGATTTGTGGAAGACCAGCGGTCATTGGAATTTTTACCGAGAAAGCATGTACTCGCCGATTGAGGTTGATGGACACGAATATATTTTAAAGCCTATGAACTGTCCCTTTGCTGTACTTATATACAAAACTAAACTTCACAGTTATCGTGATTTACCTTTGCGGTGGGGGGAACTAGGAACCGTGTATCGATATGAGAGATCAGGCGTCCTGCATGGATTGTTACGTGTCCGTGGATTTACACAAGATGATGCCCATATATTCTGCACACCAGATCAATTAGAAAGTGAGATATTGGGTGTGATTGAACTGGGGCAGTTTATGCTTTCAAGTTTTGGGTTCAATGAGTACGAAATAGAATTAAGCGTTCGTGGTAAGGGCGAAAAGGAAAAATATATTGGGAAAGATGATGTTTGGGAACATGCCGAAAGTGCATTAAAAATTGCCCTGGACAAAAAAGGATTAAAGTATACACGAATGGAGGGGGAGGCGAAGTTTTACGGTCCAGCAATTGATATTAAGGTCAAAGACGCTATAGGCCGAGGGTGGCAGGGGCCAACCATTCAAGTGGATTTCAACCTTCCCGAGAGATTCGATGTGAATTATGTTGGTCCAGATGGGTTCCGTCATCGAGTGGTAATGGTTCACCGCACAGTTCTGGGTGCTATGGAACGATTTGTGGGATGTTTGATAGAGCATTATGCCGGCGATTTCCCTTTATGGATTGCACCAATTCAAATGAGGATATTGCCCATTACGGATGCTCATATTGATTATGCAAAAAAGATACAGGCACTGTTGCTTTCAAAGAATTTTAGAGTAGAATGTGATATGAACAATGCTAAAATTAACTACAAAATACGTGAAGGAGTCTTGGAAAAAATCCCGTATTTATTGATTGTTGGCGACAAAGAAATTGGGAGTAATGCCGTTTCTGTTAGAAGCAGAAAAAAGGGTAATGAAGGGGCACTTCCGGTTGAAGATTTTATAACAAACGTTGAAACTGAAATTCGAGAAAAAAAATAACTTTAACTTTTTTGGAGGAGAAAATACATTTCACAAGAATTAAGGATAAACGAGCGTATCCGTTCTTCTACGGTACGGTTGATAGATGAGAATGGCGTGCAGGTCGGAGTGATTAGTAAAGAGGAAGCAATTGCAAAGGCAAAAGGTGTGGAATCAGATCTTGTCGAGGTGGCTCCTGATGCAAATCCACCCGTCTGCAGAATTATGAACTACGGCAAGTTTAAATATAAACAGAAGAAAAAGACGCATCAGAAACAGCATGTAGTTCAGTTAAAAGAGCTAAGAATAAGGCCAAAGACTGGTGAGCATGACATTCAAACGAAGATTCGCCAAGCAAGAAGATTTTTAGAAAATAAAGATCGTGTTCTTATAAACATGATGTTTAAAGGCCGTGAACGTGCTCACGCCGAGTTGGGCGATGGCATCTTAAAGCAAATTGCTGCTGCATTAGAGGATATCGCAAAAGTAGAAAAAGATAGAATATCTGATGAACGAAAAATGGGAATGATCTTGGCCCCAAAGTAAAAGTGTTTTGATTTAAGCTTAGAATTTGGGGGTGGGATTGTTAAGAGTTGTTTTTTTAATTACTATGTTGCTTACAGCGAATGATTAAATTTAATTATTAAAACGGAGGTTCTTTTAGATGCCAAAATTGAAAACCCACAAGGGGCTTAAAAAAAGGATAAAGGTTGGCGCAAAAGGCAAGATTAAGAGGTCAAGCGCAGGAAAACGCCATCTGATGTCTGGAAAATCTGGAAGACGAAGAGGACATTTGAGAAAAAAAAGAGGAGTTTCTCCTGCTTTTAGCAAAAACATGAAAAGGGCTTTACATTTAGCTTAAACACATCGATTTAAATTTTTTTGTTTTTTTTGATGAAAGAGTTTTGACATGCCAAGAGCGACAAAAGGTTGTGCTAGAAAAAGATCGAGAAAAAGACTATTAAATAAAACGGAAGGTTACTGGGGAGGCAGAGGTAATTTATACCGAAAAGCCATGGAAACTTACATCCGTGCCATGGTATTTTCATTCAGGGACAGAAAGGCGCGAAAAAGGAAATTTAGGGAATTATGGATTTCTAGAATTAGTGCTGCCGCAAGAGAACGAGGAATTTCCTATAGTCGTTTTATTCGTGGATTAATTTTATCAAAAATAGACTTAAACAGGAAGATGCTGTCGGAAATGGCTGTGAATGATAAACCTGCCTTCGATAAATTAGTTGAACAGGTAAAAGCACTGGGCTAATATAAGTCTATCTCTTAGCATAACATCACTGTTTTACTATAAATAGTTTATAGGTCCATACTTTTATAGTTTTTCTGAGTAGTAGGCACGCCTTTCCTGATGTGAGACAGGAAGGACGTGCCTACTTTTTTATGTTTTAAAAAACAATCGGATGCTCGATAAATTAAAAAAAGTAAAAGAAGCCTTACAAAATGAAATAGAATCTGCCACTACGTTGAAAGATGCGGAACGGCTTAAGATAAAATATTTGGGAAGAAAGGGCATTATCAATGATCTGATGAAACTTATACCGACGTTTCCTGCAGAACAGCGTGCGACGTTTGGGCAGCAGATTAATTCTCATAAAATTGACATTACTGATATCATAAATGATGCCTTTAAAAAATTATCCTCAGAATCGATTCCAAAAATTAAGAAAGAGATATTTGATGTGACTTTGCCTGGGAAGCGCCCCTTTATAGGGAAGCTGCATCCAGTTACTCGAACGATCGAAGATATTAAAGAAGTTTTTGCCCGATTGGGTTTTGATGTGGCTTATGGCCCGGAAGTAGAATTGGAGTACTATAATTTTGAGGCCCTGAATATTCCTCCCGATCATCCTTCTCGAACTGATTTTGATACTTTTTATATCAAGAATGATATCCTTTTAAGAAGTCAAACATCCACCGTTCAGATTCGCATTATGGAAAATCAAAAACCGCCCATTCGTATTATTGCCCCTGGCAGGGTATATAGGCCAGATACCGTTGATGCCCGACACTCCTTTATGTTTCATCAGGTAGAGGGCTTGCTTGTAGATGAAGGGGTAAGTTTTTCAGATCTGAAAGGGGTGCTGAACCAATTTATTAAGACCTATTTTGGTAAAGATGTTCAAATGCGTTTTAGACCGTCCTTCTTTCCGTTTACAGAGCCTAGTGCCGAAGTGGATATTTCATGTTCTATCTGTAGGGGCAAAGGATGCAGCGTTTGCTCTTGTAGTGGATGGGTAGAAATATTAGGGGCTGGAATGGTTAATCCGAATGTGTTCAAGTTTGTGCATTACGATCCAGAAAAATATACAGGCTTTGCATTTGGAATGGGCGTTGAACGAATCGCCATGTTAAAGCATGGCATTGATGATATCCGTCTTTTCTATGAAAATAATATCCATTTTTTATCTCAATTTTAGATGAAGATTAGCTATAACTGGCTAAAAGAATATGTTTATTTTTACTTATCTCCGCAGGAACTAGCCGATAAGTTAACCAATGTGGGACTGGTAGTTGCTGATATTAAAACTGTCGAGGATGATTTCTGCCTGGACGTAGAAGTCACTTCCAATCGTCCAGATTGCCTGGGGATTATTGGCATTGCACGTGAGGTGGCTGCAGCGGTTGGAGGAAGTCTGCATTTCCCTGAAAAAGATTTTGTAAGCTCAAATACGGAGATAACAAAATATATAAATATTACGGTTGAAGAACCAGTATTATGCCCACATTATACCGCCAGAGTGGTGCGACATATAACTGTGGAACCATCTCCAGAATGGATACAAAAGAGATTGAGGTGCGTAGGCATTCGACCGGTAAACAATATCGTTGACATCACCAATTATGTGATGATGGAGACAGGACAACCCCTTCATACCTTTGATTTGGATAAGTTACCGGATCAAAAAATTATCGTAAGGAGGGCAAGGAGTGGAGAAGAAATCGTCACCATTAACGGCGCCAGACGGGTTCTTTTTCATGACATGTTAGTCATTGCGGATGGCAAGAGGCCTGTTGCCATCGCAGGTATTATGGGTGGTAAGGAAACAGAAATTTCTGAGTCAACGAGGAATGTCCTTTTGGAATGCGCACAATTTGAGCCAAGGCAGGTACGGCGTACTTCAAAGGCGGTAGGCATTGCATCGGATTCATCATATCGTTTCGAAAGGGGTACAGATCCCGAAGGTGTAGATTATGCATCACAGCGGGTCGTAAGGCTGGTCAAAGATTGTACGGGGGGAGAAATTGCCAACGGCGTTATTGATATACAGTCTCATAAACATGAAAGGGAAAAAGTTACATTACGGATGGAAAGAGTCCATAAAATCCTAGGTTTAGAAATAAAAAGAGACGTTGTTAGTGATATTCTAAAAAAACTGCAATTTAATGTTATTAATGAAGTTGATAACTATATCGATGTTGAGATACCAAGCTTTCGAGGCGATGTATATCGTGAGATTGATCTGATTGAAGAAGTTGCTAGAATGTATGGATACAATAACATTCCAGTAAAGACTTCTATCAGCGTTCGTGGCAGTACAAAAAGCAAAGAGGAGATTGTTGAAGGTTCTATTCGCCAATTTTTAATCGGTCTTGGATTTTATGAAGTCAAAACCTTTAGCATTGTTGATACATCGTCATTGCAATGTGTGAATCTGTGGTCAGACAAAGAAGGCATTGATATTGCCAATCCTCTTAGACAAGACGAAAGCCGTTTGCGCACATGCCTGCTGCCCAGCCTTATTAATACCAAGAGATATAATATAAATCACGGTACTGAACAATTAAAAATCTTTGAAATTGCTAAAGTTTATCTCGCTGGTGACAAGATGCCACAAGAAAAAACTTGCTTATCCCTCATCGCTGATACAGATTTCTACACCGTAAAGGGAATTGTTGAATCCTTATTATTAAATCTTGGTATTCTTTCAAAATGCGAATGGACAATCTTCAATGAATCAAGATTGTTTAGCAATGAAAAAGCGACAAAAATTCAAATGGATCGTGTAACCCTTGGATGTCTTGGAGAAGCAAGCAAAGAGTTAGGTTTCAAGACGTCAACGTCTCTGTCGGAATTGGACATGGATTTTTTAGTTGAAAAGTCATGCTTTACCAAAAAATATCAAACCTTGTCTCTGTATCCGTCAGTCCTGCGCGATCTCGCAATAATTGTTGATGAAGAGGTGACGTGGGCAGATATTGAAAAATGTATCGCGTCGGTAAATATTTCTTTTTTGAAGGAGATAAATTTTTTCGATATTTATCGCGGCAAACAAATCCCTGCAGAAAAGAAAAGTATGGCGTTTAACCTCTGTTTTCAAGCGCAAGATAGAACGCTAAAGAATGAGGAAGTTGATATTGCACAGCAGACCATCCTCGATAATCTTTGCAAGATCCTCGGAGCAGAATTGAGAAAATAATAATATAATTGACAGTAATTTTGTACTATGATTAAATTTCATGACAATTTTCTATTAGTATTTTATCTTATTGGGTTTTTACTGTTAGTGAAAAGTTTAATATCTAATAATTTTGGACATCTCTTAAAATTGTATGTCTCTGCCGTTGACAAGCGATTAATGAGTGGAATATCATGGTTAAGATTCTATTACTAGGCATCGGCCGGTGGGGCACAAATCACCTGCGGTTATTGCACACGCTACCTGTTGAGCTTTTTGTTGCAGAGGTCAATCAGGAACGGCTTGCACATGCTCGATCAATAGGCATTCCGGAAACCCACCTGTTTAAAAGTCACCACGAAGTTTCGAAGAAGGCGGATGCGATTGTAGTTGTGACGCCTGCCAATACGCACTTTGAGCTATGCAAAGAATTCTTAGAAGCTGATAAGGATGTTTTTGTTGAAAAACCTATTACCCTGCGGTCTGAGGACGCTAGAGTGCTTGTGCGGATTGCTGACCAGCGCAAAAGAATTCTGCAAGTCGGCCATATTTTTCGTTATGATCCAGCCTCTCAATGGCTGAAAGACGCTATCCAACAAGGAAAATTTGGGAGAATTAAGATTTTGCGCGGAAATTTCAGCGGATTCAAACGCCCGAGAAATGATACTGGAGTGACGTTTGCGGATGCCATACATTTCATTGATCTGTTTAACTATTTTATGGGCAGATCTCCCAATCGGGTTAGCGCTACGATGAAAGATTTTATGGGCCGTGGCATGGATGACGCTTCATTTGTTGCGATGGATTATGACGGAGTTGATGGGACAACATTGGCAACGGTGGAAAGCGGTTATTATTCTCCCGGCAAATTTCGGGAAGTAGTGGTTGTTGGTGAAGAACTGAGTGCGGTTTGTGATTACAATGTAGCTCAGTATAAGATTAAAACGTACGAGAATAAGCATGTCAAAGTTGATGGGGGTTTTAAAACTGTGGAAGGGGCTATGCATCAAATTGAGTTGCCGCCTGAAGAGCCGTTATTGAAGGAATTGCGGGCATTTGTTGAATCGGTGCAAATGCGAAAACCTCCGTTGGCGGATGGCTGGTCAGGTTATGAAGCAGTTCGCGTAGTCGAGACAACTTTAAAGTCTGCAGAAAATGGACAGACGATAAAATTAAGCTAATAAAGGAGCAGATAGAGAATGCAGAAAATTCCGCTGTCGAAAAGTCTTGTAAACAACGAAATTAAACAAGCTGCGCTACGGGCATTGGAATCAGGATGGTATATTCTTGCTAAAGAATGCGAAGCGTTTGAGGCTGAACTTGCAAATTATATTGGGACTAAGCATGCAATACTCAGCTCGTCATTGACTGCTGGCATGTTTTTGTTACATCTTGCGATGGGTTTGCGCCCCGACGACGAGGTGCTAGTGCCATCACATACAGCCTTCGCGGGCATAGAGCCAATGATTCATTGCGGGACGAAACCTGTTTTTGTCGATGTTGATAAAACTTACTGCCTGGATACGGAGCAATTAGAAAAAGCAATTACACCGCGCACCGTGGGTATTATGCCCGTGCATCTATACGGTCATCCTGCAAACATGGACCGCGTATTTGAGATTGCACAGAAACATCATCTATGGGTTGTAGAGGATTGCGCCCAGTCGCAAGGGGCAAGATACAAGGGTAAAATAACTGGTTCAATGGGTGTGGCGAGCGGCTTTTCCTTTTTTCCCTCAAAAAACCTGACGGTGCTGGGGGACGGTGGTTGTATATGCACAAATGATGACAAAATTGCTGATAAGATACGCATGTTGCGCAATCACGGACGCAAAGAAAAATATACGCACGAAATGATCGGATTTAACTTGCGCTTTAATGAAATTCAAGCGGCTGTTGGACGTGTGGCATTACGCCATCTTGACGCTCTTAATCAAAACAGGAGAAAAATTGCCGCATTCTACAACGAACGGCTGCGTGGTATTGTGGACACTCCTCCAGAAATGCCGTGGGCTACTGCGGTTTATCATATGTACGTAATTCGTGTCAAGCGGCGTGATGATCTGGCAAAATTTTTACGTCAGCGAGGTATTGATACAGGCATCCATTATCCTGTTCCCAACCACAAGCAACCTGCAATCACCCAAAAGTACAGTGATTTGCCTCGATTACCCAAAACGGAGCAGATTGTCGATGAAATTCTCTCATTACCCATCCACGGCGAGTTGTCCATTGAGGACGCTAAGACGGTTTGCGATGCAATTGCCGAATTTTATAATAAAAAATGAGTCAAGTATTGCCAGAGATCAGTCTTGTTATTCCCTGTTATAATGAAGAAGAGAGCTTGCATGCGCTGGTCGATTCAATTCAATCGGCGCTCAATCCGCTGGAAATTTCTTATGAAGTGCTCATTACCGATGATTGCAGCACGGATCGTTCGTGGACACTGCTCAAAGAAATAGCTGCAGCAAATCCACACTTTCGTATCCAAAGGTTCAAATTTAATTGCGGCGAATCAGCAGCTAGTTGGGCAGGGATGATGACGGCGCAAGGCCGCTACATAATTACGCTGGATGCAGATTTGCAAAACGATCCTCGAGACATACCAAAATTCATGGAGGCGTTAAAACACTACGATTGTGTATGCGGTACGCGAGTTACCTCTCGGGGCAGAGGGGATAATTTTGTCAAGATTGTCTCCTCAAGCATTGCAAACTGGGTTCGCAACAAATTGTCGGACGAAAACATCAGCGATGCTGGTTGTACTTATCGAGCATTTAAGCGTGAGTGTCTCTCAAAAATAAAATTCTTTAAAGGGGCGCATAGATTTTTACCTACTTTGCTAAAAATGGAAGGCTTTACGGTAACAGAAATAGCCGTAACCAATCAACCTCGTTTTGCCGGTCAAAGTCATTATGGAATTTGGAATCGTCTGTTTAAATCTTTTGCCGACCTGCTGGCTATACGGTGGATGAAAAAGCGAATGATTAGATACGAAATCACAGAAACGCTAAATTAGGTTTTGTTTTGCAGGACAAAACAAAACGACTTTTTCTTTTTACGCTAACAAAACACACGGTAGAGACGCAAAACCTTGCGTCTCTACAACAACATTGAAATTCCTAAACATTAAACTAGGCGAGAAAATACACTTTTGCATACTTGATAATTTCTACTTTTACAAGATTGGCAAGCATCCTTCTTTCTTGGAAGAAGGGCGGGGGGGTTAATATAAGTTGTTCGCCGTTGGTTTCGATACGCTGTGATATGCAATTTTTTCTATTGAATCACTGAGTTTTTGCATCTTCTGTCACTATGGAAGCATTTCCCTTTTGAGTTGTGGTCTCGATCCATAGGAAGAGTTTTTCTTTTAACTCCTTTGCTACATCGGGATATTTTTCAACAACATTTTTTTCTTCCTTAGGGTCTTTCTTAAGATTGTACAATTCATATTTGGCGCTATTTAAATTTGTTGTGTAAATGAGCTTCCACTTTTTTGTCCTTATGCATCGGAGTTTAATTTCTTCCGTCTCTTTTGTACTCTGATATCCACCCAAGATCGTTTCACAAAAAACAGATCGCGGATTGCCTGGTGATTTACCTTTCATCAATGGCAGCAGGGAATTTCCCTGCACCCCCGCTGCACATCAAAATGCTGCACACTGTCTTCGCATCTTTGATCACGCCTCTCTTAACCATATTAAGCGCCTCACGGAGTTTTATTTGTATAATACCCTTAATTGATTCGTCTGCCTGGTGATTTGTTTGAGTTTTAACCAGATTTGTTGCCTTAAAGAGGTGCATGGTCTCACTCAAGATACCCGGGGACGGATAAATGATTACAAGGGGTTCAAGTGTGCCGGCCCTGTAACCTATTTCTTCTTCTAATTCGCGCTTTGCGCATGTGGAGAATGTTTCGCCCTTGTCAAGCGTACCGGCGGGGATTTCGTAAATGGTTTCTTTGACGGCATGCCGATACTGTTGTATAAGAATAATCTCGTCTTCCGTGATAAATGGAATAATAGCCGCTGAACCGGGATGTTCAATAACCTCTCTTGTTACTGTTCTTCCGTCTTCCAGGACAACATCGTCTTTCCTTACATTTATTTTTTTGCCAGAGTAGATAATCATAAAAACTCCTTTTTCAGTTATCTGCTATCAGTATGCAACTGTAGTAAGCTACAAAATAAAATTATCATTCCCCGCATCAAGCACGGAGATAATAATCCATTTGTAGAGACAGGTTTCAAACCCGTCTCTACAACAAACATGAATTCCCACTTCCTGCTTTTGCGGGGACAAGTTTGTGGCTGTCTAAAAAGTTACAAAAATCAACATTTATGTACAACCTGTAGGGGCAATTCATGAATTGCCCCCACCTATGTTGTGCGTATAAAAACTTTTTGAACAACCCTGGGAATAACATGGTGGTAATATTATAGTATTACCTTGTAAAAACTTCCTTTTTTGGAAAGTTTTTTTACACCCCCCTGTATCCCCTCTTGCGAAGGGGGAAAGAGAGGGGTCTTTTGGTTGCGGCTTTGTTGCGCTATGTTACTTATTTGTGACGTTTACTATAGTAGCCGATTATCGACCACTATTTTATCACCATTCGGTCATCCACCGGAAATATCGTATTTTAATAGGAGTAACAGAGCGATCAACAATCGCTACTAACTTTTTTTCAGCAAAGGTCTGAGATGCGCTACTGTTGACAATACGCGCAGTGACATATACGGCGAATACGTTGGTATGGGTTGTAATGAGGTTTGAGATGGAAGTGAATATAAGGTCTTTTTCATCTTTCTCATCAACAAGCCCATCGCCGTCGTTGTCTACGCCATCTGTTCCAAAATAATCCATTCCCGTAACGCTCGTTATTGTCCCAATCGTGCTAAAAGGACGCGCATTCATAATATTATTTATGAGAGAATATCCTTTTTTAGACTGGATTAATGTGCTCCACGTGCCTATGGAGGTGTTTGTGCTGGTGCCGGGTAGTGCTGATAGTACGGTAGAAGGCGCAGTATTAATATTGATTCGGCCCGGCACTTGGATTTCAGGACCGTCAATATCTCCGGCCTGAGCGCCGGTATCAGTGCCAACGGCTCCATCGGCGTCATCATCAATGCTGTCGTTTTTTGGATCAAGGATGGTAAAATATTCTGGAATGACGGTTCCCGTACCACTAAAAAGACTTAATTTTGCATTGTCAACGGTGCTGCTGCCGGCCGCATTATAAGTAGAATTGCTGGTATAGGGAGACTGGGTGCCATATCCAATCGTCAAAAGATGTCCCACTTCCCCTAAAGAAATCATATTATTATTTGCAACCACCAGTTGTTTTCGTTCGTTCGTTGGGACCGAGTTAAAACTTGTATTTGTGCCGCCTAGCGTATGAGTTGTTGCCGTGCCCCAATTATTAGATCTCTCAATGAGTGGGTTTTTCCGCTCACCAATAGATGCCCTCACATTCAGGTTGTTATTACAATTGGTGGCATTTAGTAAATTTATGGTTACCTGCGCATCTGCTATGATTACTGCTCCAGCAGAGGGACTGATTTGTCCATTATTGACAAAGATATTGGTCTTACTTATAACCGAGTTCAGATTGGAGATTGCATCATTAACTCCGTTAGTCCCAGGATTCCAGACAACATTAGAGCCAGTATTCGGCTCTACAAGATTAGGAAGTGCCCTGTTCCCTGACTTTGTCGAGGTATGTGGAGGTCCCCACACACCGTCACCTGTTTGGCCTATTAACGCTTGGTATGCATCGTCATCATACATATATGTGCCGGGACCAAGAGTTGAATTAATGTCTTCTATTAAATTATACAAAAGCCACAATATGTCTTCACCACGCGGTTGATTGGTATAGGCATTAGGCACAGCCTCGTCTAAAATCAGGTAATTCCCACTACCCACCGCCGATGAGCTACCCATAA
>Ga0105164_10001686_pt1 | contig 14008 bp, 10 predicted proteins | sample VDWuncwatermetaG_FD_89674 | JGI IMG/M metagenome (GOLD analysis project Ga0105164, IMG submission 89674) | Wastewater microbial communities from Netherlands to study Microbial Dark Matter (Phase II) - VDW unchlorinated drinking water | ecosystem: Environmental > Aquatic > Freshwater > Drinking...
GCTGCCAGTAATCCCGTGCAATAAAAAAGTAGCGTAGTCGCCGAAGGATGCGCTCACTGCCGCTACCGCTTGCTGCTGCTCGCCGAGTAATGGGGGACCGGGCTGGGCGCTTAAGCTGGCCGAAGCTGATTCAACTTCTTCCACCCGGTTTTGTTGCAGCATTTCTGTCAGTGCGTTCAAAGCGCGCGGAGAAATGCGTTTGATCTCACTGCGGGCGCAAGATGCCAGAGTCAGCGCTTGGTGCAGCTTGGCCGCGACGCTGTTGCGGCGTTGAGACGCAACAGCACCGCCCGCCTCCTGGCCGAGCGGGGTCAAGCGGTAAACGGTGTCAGCAGGATCAACGGGCAGCGCGGCATTGCGCCGCAACGCCGGCGGCAGAGCGAGGGCAATCGCTTCACCGAGGGGATGCTGGTAATAGCGGCTGCAGAAATCCGCCAGCGCCAGCCAGCCGGCCGGCAGTGGCGGCATGTCACGCAGAATTTCGTGAGACTGTTTGAGCTTGGCCGGCGGCATGTCGCTCGCCGCTGTGAGCGCAACGACGATGCCGATTTTGTCACCGTTTCCAAAGGGCACGCGTATGCGGCAGCCGATATCCGCTGTGGTCGCATCCGCAGCAACATAATCAAAAAGTTGTGGCAGCGGCAGGTCGAGCGCAACGCGCACAATGCTCATGGAAATTTTTCGACAAACACGCTAAGCCCTTGCTCGACAAGACTTAATGGAACCATACACAAGCTGTGGATAACTTTGTGAGTAAGGTAGATGGCCGCATGTTCTTTTGGTGCGTTGCGATAGAAGAGGTGGGAAATACGCCTAAAGCACCCCAAAAAAATGGTTATATATCAAGGGCCTGCAATTCTCGTCTGGCACGGCTTTGCGCCCCCATGATTTTTCAGGGTGGAGCAGCTTTCTGTGAATAAATCAAGCCCCAAGCCGCATTTTTTTGTATTTAGCCAGCTTAGTCCAGCGTGTAAGTGAGCGCTTATCTTTATGCGATAGCGCCAATTAATTGAGGGGTTCCGGCAGCAAAAAATTTCATCGGCGAAGTCCGCGCCAGTGCTGCGTTTCAGCGCTGTAGTGGATGATACTGACGGCTATGCTGATGCGCCGTATCCACCATTACCGCTACATTTTCCGGCAGCGTGAATTGCGAAATGCCGTGGCCGAGATTGAACACATGCCCGCTGCCCGCGTCCACCACGCCAAAAGCGTCGATTATTTTTTTCGTTTCGGCGGCCACCCATTCCGGCCGGGCGAATAACGCCATCGGATCCAGATTGCCTTGCAGCGCCACTTTGCCGCCGACGCGCGCGCGGGCGGCGCCGATATCCACCGTCCAGTCAAGACCGATCGCATCGCAACCGCTGGCGGCGATGGCCTCCAGCCACAACCCGCCGCCCTTGGTGAACACGATGTTCGGCACCCGTTCGCCGCCCCGCTCTTTGTGCAAGCCGGCGACGATCTGCTCGATATAGCGCAGGGAAAACTCACGATAGGCGGCGTGTGACAAGGTTCCGCCCCACGTATCGAAAATCATCACCGCCTGTGCGCCCGACTCAATCTGTGCATTGAGATACGCGGTCACCGCGCGTGCATTGACGTCGAGGACGTGATGGAGCAAATCAGGGCGGTCGTAGAGCATGGTTTTGACGCGCCGAAAATCATCCGAAGCGCCGCCTTCGATCATGTAGCAGGCCAGCGTAAACGGGCTGCCGGAAAAACCGATCAGCGGCACCGAGCTATCCAGGGCGCGGCGGATTTCGGCGCAGGCGTCCATCACATAGCGCAGACTGGTGTAGGGATCGGGTACGGCGAGATCACGGATTTCCCACTCCTCGCGCAGCGGGCGCTCGAATTTCGGCCCCTCGCCATCGGCGAAATACAGCCCCAGCCCCATCGCATCGGGCACCGTCAGGATGTCGGAAAACAGGATCGCCGCGTCGAGGTCGTAGCGCGCCAGTGGCTGCAGCGTGACCTCGGTCGCCAGACCGGTATTCCTGCATAAATCGAGAAAGCTGCCGGCGCGTTTGCGCGTCTCCAGATATTCCGGCAGATAACGCCCGGCCTGGCGCATCAGCCACACCGGCGTGTAGGCAACTGGCTGGCGCAACAGCGCGCGCAGGAAGGTGTCATTTTTGAGTTTGCTCATCGGCGGAGTTTACCGCACTACGCCGTTCAATTGCGCCAGAAGGTCGGGGTTATGACGACTAACAGGGTAAAAATCTCCAGCCGTCCCAAGAGCATGGCGAAACTGCATACCCACACCTGAAAATCACTCAGAACGCCGTAATGGCCGGCTGGTCCGACCAGTCCGAGGCCGGGCCCGGTGTTATTGAAACAGGCCACGGCGGCAGAAAAAGCCGTGACGATATCGAGTCCGCTTAAAGCTAATATCAACGTGAAAAAAACCGTGCTGAACATGTAGAGAAAACCGAACCCCAGTATGGACAGGATGATCTTGTTGGATACCGGCATGTCGCCCAGTTTGACGGTCGTTGTTGCATTAGGATGCACGGCATGGATGATTTCGCGGAAGACCTGTTTGTAAAGCACGACGGCGCGCATCATCTTGATGCCGCCGCCGGACGAGCCGGAGCAGGTGGCAAAACTCGATAGAAACAGCATCCACAAGGGCGCGAAGAGAGGCCATTGCGCATAGTCGGTCGAGGAATAGCCGAGCGTGGTCGCCACTGACACCGTGTTGAAGGCGGCATGACGAAGCGCCGTCGCAAACGCCGGATAAACGCCGGCTTGCCAGATATAAGTAGCAATCAGCAGTACGCTGGCGCCCATCACCAGGAAATAATAGGGCAGCTCACCGTCCTTGCGGTAAGGCTTGAAACTGCGGCCGGACAACGCGGCAAAATGGGTCGCGTAACTCACCCCGGAACAGAGCGCAAAAATAATCGTAATGGTCTCGATCACGGGTGAATTAAAGTAGCCCAGGCTGGCATCGTGGCTGGAAAAGCCGCCGAGCGAGACGGTGCTGAAGGCATGGATCAAGGCGTCGAGCCAGTTCATGCCGGACAGCCCATAGGCCAGCACGCACAGTGCCGTCAAGACAATGTAGATGACCCAGAAACCTCTCGCGGTTTCCGCCATGCGCGGCGTGATGCCCGCCTCCTTTATCGGACCGGGCACTTCGGCCTTCATCAACTGGCGGCCGCCGACGCCCAGCATGGGCAGAATCGCCACCGCCAGGACGATGATGCCCAGACCGCCGATCCAGTGCAGTTCGGTACGCCACAGATTGATGGAGGGCGGCAACCCGTCAAGCCCGGATAGGGCCGTACCGCCGGTTGCCGTCAGCCCTGATACGGCTTCGAAATAAGCATGGGAAAAACTCAGCCCCGGCACGCCCAGCAGCAGAGGAACCGCTGCGATAAGCGGCAACAGCACCCAGCACATCACCACCAGCAACACGCCGTCTCTGACATTGAGTTCACGGTTGAAGCGGCGCGTTGCAATCAGCGCAATTCCCGCCCCCGCTATCGTGCCGAAAAACGCCTCATCGAAAATGACATGAGCGCCATCGTCAATGATTAAGGAGACGCTGATCGGCAGCAGCAAAGACAGGCCGAATATCAGCGCGATACGCGAAAAGACGTGAAAAACGTTCAGTAAACGTTCCACCTATTTTCTCCAGAACGCCGGCGAGAGCACCACCAGCAGCGTAAATATCTCCAGCCGCCCGAGCAGCATGGCAAAGCTGCATACCCAGGTCTGAAAATCCGTCAGCGACTTGAATGTCGTCGCCGGACCGACCTGTCCCAGGCCAGGGCCGGTGTTATTAAAGCTCGCCACCACGGCGGAAAATCCGGTGATGACATCGAGCCCGGTGAACACCATCACCAGCGTCAGCGAGACGATGATCGCCATATAAACGAAACAGAACGCCAGCACGGCAAAAACGATTTTGTTGGACAGCGGGGCATCCGACAGCATCACGGATCGCATGGCATTCGGATGCACGGTGTGTACCACCTCACGCATCAACTGACGGAAAACGATGATGGCGCGCATCATTTTGATGCCGCCGCCGGTCGACCCGGCGCAGGTGACAAAGCTGCACAGGAACAGCATCCACAGCGGCGCGAAGAACGGCCACAGGGCGTAATCCGTGCTGGCAAAACCGGTGGTCGTGGCGATAGACACCACATTAAAAGCGGCATAGCGTAATGCCGTAAAAAAATCCGGGTACGTACCCGCCAGCCACAGATAAACGGCGATGCCCAGCACGCTCGCGTACAAGATGCCGACATACCAGCGGATTTCCGGGTCAGTCCAGTAAAACGACAGGGTGCGGCTCCGCAACACCATGAAATGGGTGGCGAAGTTCATCCCGGCCAGCGTCATGAACAGAATGGCAACCGCTTCAATCGCGGGCGAGTTGAAAAAACCGAACGACGCATCGTGACTGGAAAATCCGCCGAGGCCGAGCGTGGTAAACATGTGAATGACAGCGTCGCCCCAAGGCATGCCCGCCCAGTGAAAGCCCAGCGTGCAGGCGATGGCCATGAGCGCATAGACCAGCCACAAACCCTTCGCCGTTTGCGCCATGCGCGGCGTCAGCTTGCTTTCCTTGATCGGGCCGGGCGCTTCGGCGGAAAACAATTGGCGTCCGCCCACGCCGAGCAACGGCAGGACGGCCACCGCCAGCACAATCAAACCCATGCCGCCGAGAAACACCAGTTGGGCGCGCCACAGATTGATCGAGAATGGCAATGAGTCCAGCCCTTCCATTACCGTGGCGCCGGTCGTTGTCAGGCCGGACACTGTCTCAAAGTAGGCGTCGGTAAAGCTCATTGCGGGCAGGTGGATGAGCAGGGGGATCGCCGCAAAAGCCGGCACAACAACCCACACCAGCGATACCAGCAAGAAGCCGTCACGCCTGCGTAACTCCGCCGCGTGCCCGCGCACGGCGAACCAGAGAATGAAGGCGGCAAGGAAAGTGAACAGGAAAGCGCGGAAGAATGCGCCGGCTGCCGCATCCGATCCCAGATACGCCGCTATTGCCGGCGCCAGCATCGTCACGGCAAATACCATGAGCACCAGCGCAAAAACGCGCAAAACGGAAAGGGGGATGTTCATACTCTTCCCGGCGTCAACGTCTTGTATTCAACCCAGATAATCCATTAGGCGGCTCTCTGAGCCTACGCGAGTGCTGGCGGACGATATGCAGCCATTTTTGCCGCTTGCTTGTCGTCCATGGGATGACCATGGACTCCTCCCAAGCAACAAAACTGCCTCGCCAATCGCCTCGCCATCATCTCGCGTCCTAATGAATTATCTGGGTTCAAAAGAACGAAAAGCCGACCTGGAAAAGTTTTTCTACCTTGGGCACAAGACTCTTGGAAACGACAAAAACGATGACATGGTCTTCAGCCTGGATTACCGTGTCATGGTGCGCGATGATCACTTCGTAATCCCGTTCTTTACCCTTGTCATTGTGTGTCCCGGTTTCCTGCTTTCCGGGTAGCTGACGCACGATGGCGCCGATGGTGGCGCCCTTGATGACCGGCAGTTCCTCAATGCGGCGGCCAATCACCTGCGACGACTTGGCATCGCCGTGCACCACCAGTTCCAGTGCCTCAGCCGCGCCCCGGCGCAGACTATGCACTACCGCCACGTCACCTTTGCGCACATGCGCCAGCAGCGAGCCGATGCTGGCTTGCGCCGGCGAAATGGCAATGTCGATCTGGCCGCTCTGCATTAATTCGGCGTAAGCACGGCGGTTGATGAGGGCGGCGACGCGGCGCGCGCCCATGCGCTTGGCGAGCAGTGCCGACATGATGTTGTTTTCGTCATCATTGGTGAGGGCGATAAACATGTCCATCTCGTCGATGTTTTCGCTTTCCAGCAATTCCTCGTCGGTGATGTCGCCGCGTAATACCAGCGTATGACGCAGGTTGGTGGCAAGAAACTCAGCGCGGCGTTTGTCAAATTCGATGATCTTGACCTGGTAATCTGTCTCGATGGCGCGCGCCAAGCGGTAGCCGATGTTACCGCCGCCGGCGATCATCACGCGTTTGGCCGGCTTGTCCATGCGCCGCAGCTCGCACATGACCTGACGGATGTTGCTGCTGGCGGCGAGACAGAACACTTCGTCACCGGCCTCGATCACCGTGCTGCCCTGCGGAATGATCGGCTGCTCGCGCCGGTAGATGGCGGCGATACGTGCATCGATCTGCGGCAGATGCTGGCGTATATCCTGTAATTGATGTCCCACCAGCGGACCACCCTCGAAAGCGCGCACCGCGACCAGACTGACTTTGCCCTGCGCAAATTCCAGCACCTGTAGCGCTTCGGGGAATTCGATCAGCTTGACGATGTACTCCATAATCACCTGCTCCGGGCAGATGCTGAAGTCGACGGCAAAATTCTGGGCGTTGAGCAACTCCGGCTCTTCCATGAAATCGGAAGAACGCAAGCGGGCGATCTTGGTCGGCAGGTTAAACAGCGTGGCGGCGATGCGGCAGGCACACAAATTGGTCTGGTCGCTTTGGGTCACGGCGATCAGCAGATCGGCATCGGCGGCGCCCGCCTGGCGCAACACGGAAGGCGAAGCGGCATTGCCGGTGATCGTGCGCAGATCGAGATGATCCTGCAACACTTGCAACCGCACAGGATCGCTATCGACTACGGTGATGTCATTGGCTTCGGAGACCAGGCTCTCGGCGATCGAAGTGCCGACCTGCCCCGCTCCAAGAATGATGATTTTCACGGCAAGGAAGAATGTTGTTTTTAGTTGAGGGGCTATTTTACGCTTATTGTTCTTCGCTCTTGCGCTCGTGATTCAAACCCAGCGCCTTGAGCTTGCGGTAAAGATGGGTGCGCTCGATGCCCGTTTTCTCAGCCAGGCGCGTCATGTTGCCAAACTCATTGCGCAAATGATATTCGAAGTAGAGCCGTTCAAACGTTTCGCGCGCGAGCTTCATCGGCATGTCCAGCGGGAAAGCGTAAGCCGGATTGGGCGCCATCGACGTCAGCAGGTGACGCACATCCTGTTCGCCGATTTCCTCATCAAGTACGCCCAGGGCGAGCGAGCGAACCACCGACCACAATTCGCTGTAGCCGCCCTTCCAGGATGAATTGCGCAAGCAGTTGAGCGCCGCCGTCGCTATCCGGCGCGAGGGTACTTCGCCCGACTCAACCAGACGCAACAGGATTTGTGACGCGATTTCCGGCACTTCCTCCCTGATCTGGTTAAGCGAAGGAATAATCAGCACGACTTCGAACAGATGTTGCAGCAGCTCTTCCGGCCAGCCCATTTGCTGGAGTTCTTCGGCGCTGTAGATGGTGGACGTGACCAAACGCAAATTAAACGCATCCAGTTTATTCAGGGCGAACTGGAGATTTTTCTGCTGCAGACGCGATAATCTTTGCAGCTCGGGGACATACAGCAATCCATCGCGTGCAGTCTCCAGCGTGGCGACATTGAGCGACCCTGGCATTAGCGACAAATCCAGCCACGCGCTGCCCGGCCGTTGCAAGGTGCGGGCACACAAGCCGGCAATCGAACTCAACTGTGACTTGAGCAGAATAGAGGGCGTCTTCTCCGCCGTCTGTTCCAGTTTTTTCTTGAGGTCACGCAAAACCGCCGAGCGCGGGAAGGCGGCCAGCGACACCTCCTCCGCGCGCGTGCGCGGCGGTGTCTTTTGCAGCCCGCGTTTTATGGTTTTCAGCAGCTTCTGCAAGGCGATCGGCTTCTCGAGAAAATCATAGGCGCCGATGCGCGTTGCCTCGACTGCCGCGTCGATGCTGCCATGCCCCGACATCATGATGACGGGCATGGTGAGCAGACCGGTCTCCGCCCATTCCTTCAGCAGCGTAATGCCGTCAAGATCGGGCATCCAGATATCCAGCAGTACCAGGTCGGGGCGCGCGGCGCGGCGCAGCAAGCGCGCGCTCTCGCCGTCCGCCGCCAGTTCCACGTCGTAGCCCTCATCGCGCAAAATCTCGGAGAGCAATTCGCGGATGCCGATTTCGTCGTCAACAACTAATATCTGTGCCATAAAATTCCTATGTCTTTTATTCTTACGCCGCCAACGGCAATTCAATGCGTACCTCAGCGCCGCGCGGAACGCGGTTGCTCAGATGAATATCGCCACGATGTTCCTCGACTATTTTTTTCACGATGGCCAGCCCCAGCCCGGTGCCGCGCGCCTTGGTCGTCACGTAAGGCTCGAACGCGCGCGCTAATATCTGCGGCGGGAAGCCGCTGCCGTTATCGGCGACAGTTAATTGCACGCCACGCCGGGCGGCGTGCGTGGCGATACAGATTTCCGGCTGCGGATTTTCGCTCAGGGCGTCCTCGGCGTTGCGCAACAGATTATGGATCACCTGGCGCAGTTGCATCGCGTCCCCCGCCACCGGCGGCAGGCCGGTTTGCAAATCAAGTTTGAAGTGCGCGCGCGAGGTTTCATATAGCCCCAGCACTTCCTGCACCAGCGCATTCAGATCCAGCGCCGCGATAGCGGGCGCGGGCAGGCGGGCGTAGTCCCGAAAATCATTCACCATCTCCTGCATCGACTTGACCTGATTGACGATGGTGGCGAGCGAGCGTTCAAACATTTCGCGGTCGGCCCCGGCCAGCTTGTCCGAGAGTTTGTGCTGCAGACGCTCGGCAGAAAGCTGAATCGGCGTCAGCGGATTTTTGATCTCATGGGCGAGACGTTGCGCCACTTCACCCCAAGCGGCAGAGCGTTGCGCCGCGATGATCTGCGTGATTTCGTCAAACACCACGACGTAGCCGCCGCCGCTCGCTTCGGGTAAATGCGAGCCGCGCAGCAAAAGGGTTTTCTGCGCGCCGCCCGGCGCTGGTATCTCGATCTGCTGCTGCCACTCAGCGGCGTGAGTGGCAAACCCCGCCAGAATCGCCGCTTTCAGCTCGGCAAAGCGCGGCCATTCGGCGAGCGCGCAGCCCTGCAAATCGTGTAACTCGTCGTGCAACATGATCTGCGCCCCGTGATTTTGCGCGCGCAGGCGGAAAGCGGCATCGAAAGCGAACACGCCCGCCGACAAATTGGTCAGCACGCTCTCCAAATAGGCGCGCGCGGCTTCGACTTCGGCGCGGCTTTTTTCGGTTTGCGCGCGCGCTTCGTCGAGTTGACGGGTCATGCGCCCAAACGATTGCGTCAGCACCCCAAGTTCATCGCGCGCCGATAAAGTCTGGCGCGGGCTGAAATCGCCCTTGGCCACAGCCTGCGTCCCTTCGGCCAGCAACGACAGCGGCTCCGACAGGCGGCGGCTTAGCACGAAGGCCAGGGCAATGGCGGCGAACAACGCCAGCAGCAAAGTCAGCGTCAGCGTCAGCGTGTAAATGCGTTGCAATCCCTCGCGCGCCAGCGACAACTCCTGATAGTCACGATAGACCGCTTCCACGCTTTCGGCGCTGCGGGTTAATTGCGCCGGCACCGGCTGCAATAATTGCAGCATGACCGTCCCCGCTGATAAAGATGAGTTATCCGTCACTCCGCCTACCGGCACCAGCACGCGCAGCCGCAGGGCGCTGGCGGTAGATTCACCGCCATTCGATTTCCCGTTTGATTTCCCGTTTGATTTTTCGTTAACCCCTTCGACGCCGCTATAACCGCGCCCCTGACGCCCCTGGCGCAATTGCGCGAGCGTCGGCATATCGGGCAGCAAACCGCCCCCGCTCAGTTCGCTCGAACTGCTGGCCAGCACCTGACCATTGGCGCCAAGCAAGGCTGCTTGAGCGATACCGGCTTGTTCGCGCAGCCGGTTGAGCAACGCCGGACGTTGCGCGGCCGGTGCATCGCCGATGTCCAGCGCGATGGTGCGCGCCTTGTCCGCTAGATCGGTTTGCAGATATTCGAGCGCGCTGCGGCCGAGATTGAGGCCGCCTTCGAGCGCCGCATCCACGCGCACGTCGAACCAGGACTCGATGCTTTTCACCGCAAACTGCATCGACACGCCATACACCAGCGCCCCCGGCGCAATCGCCATCAGCGCAAACATCAGCAGCAGGCGGAACTTGAGACGCGAACCAAAAACCCGCGCCCGATATTCACGCCACAAACCGCGCAACTGCCAGGCGACGAGCAAAAACAGCGCCACCGCCACCGCGCCGTTCAAGCCCAGCAGCAGTGGGTAGTGCCGCGCAAACAGCGTGGTGTTGGCGCTGGCGGAAGTCAGCAGAAACAGCAGAATTGCGCCCAGCGCGGCGGCGGCGATGATCAGGTATTTCATGCGGGAGGGGTTCCTGATAGTGAAGCGATTCCCCCTCTCCCTAGCCCTCTCCCCGCAGGGGAGAGGGGATAAAGATGCGCGCTCCCCACTGGCGCGAGAAGCCGACTTTGCCCCTCGCTTAACGGCAGAACAGACTCACACCCCCTCTCCCCTGCAAGGAGAGGGTTGATATCCTTTGCCCCCTCTCCCCTGCGGGGAGAGGGTTGGGGAGAGGGGGGAAGCCACCTTGAGATCAATCGCATAATCAAATAAATCCGTCTACGGCGCTCCAACAATGTGATTCCAGCGCCGCCAATCCGAAACCAGATTCCATTCCTTGCTGCCAATGGCTGTGACTTGCAGCGGTTTGGGCAGTTGCGTCAAATCCAGCCGCAGGCGCAGCGCCGCCAAATAAGGCTCGCCGGCCTTGAGTTGATTTTTTTCCGCGACATGCCAATCGCGCAACCGCGACAAAATGCGCAGCGCCTCATCCAGCGTATTGAAATTCTGATGCAGGGAACCGCTGGACAATCGGTACTGGCGCGTCAGCGCATGATACGAAAGACGATAACTGCGGGTCTGAATCGCCACGTCCTCATCCACCCAATACCAGCGCGGGCGGCGCAAGGCGAACTCGGCGGCAAAATAAAGCGGCACGCCGCGCGACACCACGTCTTCCAGCCGAGCGTTGAGTTCAATGCTGAAATCGGCACTGAGCAGCCAGCCTTCTTCGCCCAGCGTCAGCGCCGTGTTTTTGACCTCGATCTCCGCCGCGCTGACGGCACAGGTGAAGCACAGCAGCAGCGCCGCCAGTACCTGGCGCATGCGCTTAGCGAGCGCGTTTTTGCAATAAGGCGTAGAAAAAACCGTCATGCTCGGGCCGGGGAAGTAGTTGCAAAGCCGCATCACCATTTAGCGTCAGCCGCAGGCAATCGGCATGGCGCGCGGTGAACGCCGCAACCTGCCGTTCATTTTCTTCGGGGAAGACGGAGCAGGTCGCATATAGCAATTTACCATCAGGCGCGAGCACCCGCCACAAAGCCGTCAGGATTTCGGCCTGGGTCGCGGCAAATTGCGCGATGTCGGTTTCACGCCGCAGCCACTTGATGTCGGGGTGGCGCCGCACCACGCCGGAGGCAGAGCAGGGCACATCCGCCAGAATGCGGTCGAAAGGAACGCCGTCCCACCAAGCGTCCACCGCGCGGCAATCGGCCGCCAGTAACTGTGCCGCCAATCCCAATCGTGTGAGATTTTCGTCGACGCGCGCCAGCCGCGTCGCGTCGATTTCCAGCGCCGTCAAGCTAACGTCGGCGCACTCCAGAATATGCGCCGTCTTGCCGCCCGGCGCGGCGCAGGCATCGAGCACCCGCATCCCGTCTGCAACATCCAGCAACGCCGCCGCGTGCTGCGCGCCCAAGTCTTGCACCGAACACCAGCCCTGCGCAAATCCCGGCAACTGACCGACCCCCACCGGCTGCGCGAGCAAGAGCGCCGCATCTCCGTGCGCCTGCGCGGCGATGCCGGCTGCGCTGAGTTGCGCCAGATACGCGGCTGCATCCGTCTTGCGCCGATTGACGCGCAAAGTCATCGGCGGTCGCTCGTTGCCCGCCGCCAGCACGCTCTGCCATTGATCCGGATAATCGCACCGCAGGCGAGCCACCCACCAGTGCGGATGCCGCCAGTGCGCCACTTCGTCGGCTTCAGCCGCGTCAGTCAGCGCTGCGTGCTGACGCAAAAAATTGCGCAGCACCGCATTTGTCAGGGATTTATATTTGCCATGTTCCAGCGTAGCCGCCGCGCGGACGGCTTGATCGACGGTGGTGTGCGCATCTTGCGGCCGCGCTACCAGCCGGTAGAGCGCCGCCAGCAACAAGGCGCGTAGTTCCACGGCTTGGAGCGGCGTATTGATTAAACGCCGCAGAAAGAAATCACCGCGCCCGTAATCGCGCAGCGTGCCGTAGGATAAATCCTGAATCGCGCCACGCGCGCCCGCTGACAAAGCGGGATGTTCGCGCCAGCACCGCGCCAGCGCCTCGTTCAGATTGCCGCCGCGAATCACCGCCGCGATATTTTGCGCCGCCGCGAGCAGGGCGAAGGCGAGCGAATCCGGCGGCAATGCGCGGCAAGCGGCGCCGGGCGTGCCGCCGCCCGATTCGCGCACGGCCTTCACCTCACGCATCCAGCGGACTCACCACGCCGCGTCCGCCGCGATTCAACACGTGCGTGTAAATCATCGTCGTCGAAACATCCGAATGGCCGAGCAATTCCTGCACGGTGCGGATGTCGTAACCGCCCTCCAGCAAATGCGTGGCGAAAGAATGGCGAAAAGTATGCGGCGTGGCAGGCTTGCTTAAATCCGCATCGCGCGCGGCCTGCTTCACCGCGCGCTGCACCGCCTGGTCCTGGACATGGTGGCGGCGCGTTTCGTTGCCGCGCGGATCGAGCGAAAGTTTTCCCGACGGGAAAATATACTGCCAGCCCCACTCCCTTGCCGCGTTAGGATATTTTTGCGCCAATGCATTGGGCAAATAGACCGCGCCATATCCCTGCTGCAAATCAACTTTATGCAATTCCCGAACCTTGGCGATATGCGCCGTGAGTGTTGCAACCAACGCAAGCGGCAACATGGTGACCCGATCCTTAAAACCTTTGCCGTCCCGAATAAGAATTTCGCGCCGCTTAAAATCGATATCCTTTACGCGCAATCGCAGACATTCCAAAATCCGCATCCCCGAGCCATACAGCATGCTCGCAATCAACCAATGCGTCCCGGAAAGCCGCGACAAAATCGCCTGCACTTCGTCCCGATTCAACACCACCGGCAAACGCTTCGGCGCCTTGGCGCGCTCGACGTTGTCCAACCAGGGAAGCTCCATCGCCAACACTTCTTTGTAGAGAAAAAGCAACGCGCTTTTCGCCTGATTTTGCGTCGAGGCGGCGACATTCCCCGCCACCGCCAAATGCGTCAAAAACTGCTCCACTTCTGCCGCCCCCAGATCACGCGGATGGCGCTTGCCAAAATGCAAAACAAAGCGCTTAATCCAATCCGTATAAGCCTGCTCGGTGCGGATGCTGTAATGCTTCAGGCGTATTTTGCCGCGCACTTGGTCAAGCAATTTGGGCGGATCGTTTGGCGTGGTGTTTTGCATAAAATTTGATTACGTATTCGAGTCGAAAATATGATAGCTTCAGCAAATGAAAGTAAAAGAACTCATCGCATTGATTGGAGTAGACGGATGGTTTCAAGTAAGACAAAAAGGCAGTCATCGTCAATTTCATCATTCGTCGAAATCTGGAACCGTAACGGTTTCAGGAAAATCCGGCGTTGATGTTCCGCCGGGGACGCTCAACAGTGTGTTGAAACAAGCCGGCTTAAAATAGGAAATCGTTATGCGCTATATGGTGGTGGTTGAAGAGGGCCCAAAAAGTTTTGGGGCATATGTTCCCGACCTCCCCGGTTGCATTGCCGTCGGAGAATCGAAGCAGGAAGTGCTGCAACTTATTCAGGAAGCTATCGAATTGCATCTTGAGGACATCAAAGATAAAGGCGCCTCTGTTCCTCAGCCGCATTCATACAGCGAATTTGTTGAGGTTCACACCTAGCTCATCATAGAAAAAACCCAGAAAATTTTAGGCCGCACTAAAATGAAACAAGCAACTGAAACGACTGTAACTTTACTGTTTTATAAATCGGTAGGCAAGCATTTGACGCATTATCTTGCGTCAAATGGGAGGTCTACTTTACGTTGGGCGAGATAGACCGCGCCGCTGCGCAAAAACCGAGCATCTTGCCATTGAAGCAGCCGTTGTATAAAGC
>Ga0105164_10001687_pt1 | contig 14007 bp, 15 predicted proteins | sample VDWuncwatermetaG_FD_89674 | JGI IMG/M metagenome (GOLD analysis project Ga0105164, IMG submission 89674) | Wastewater microbial communities from Netherlands to study Microbial Dark Matter (Phase II) - VDW unchlorinated drinking water | ecosystem: Environmental > Aquatic > Freshwater > Drinking...
GCCACCTGGTCAATTCCACCGAACTTCGTTTCTGACGTCAGGCATCGCCTCGAAGGCGACGTCCGGAGGGTCTCGATCTGCGGCTATGGGTCCGTGGGGCGTGCGTAAACGGCGTCCCGCACTCCGCCAGCGTTGACGCTGCACATCGGCACCATCTCGTCACCCACAGGCACGCGGAACAGGCACGCGGACAGCCGCTCCTGACCCTTGTCACTTGCGAGTTCTGCGGAGCCCATGAAATGGTGCGAGACCACACAGAAGCTGTCGATTCTAACCCTGCCAAGTACTCGGTCCCACGCGAGACGCGGCGCATTCGTCCCCAGACCGGCGAGCCGTTCGAGGATCCATCGACGCAACGGGCCGAGCACCCACCGCGGGTCCGTCAAGAGAACCCCGGCGGCCCTGCAGACGCGCTCGACGCCCGTGTCGTCCCGGAAATTGAGGCCTCCAAGACCGCGGTGGAAGAACGCGCGCATCGTCTCAGCGTCCGCCTCGTACCCGTCACGCAGAATCGTGAAGAGGCGAGGGCTGCACCCCGTCCGCTCGTACACGCCGAGCAGCTCGAGACGGGTGCAATCGGGATGGCCGAATGTCAGCGCGCCCGGGCCGCGCCGCGTCATCCCGTAGCGCGCCAGCACGCTCTCGATCCGGTCCCAGAGCTCGCTGGCCGTCACGCCCGGAAGACCCTCTTGCGTCCGGCCCACCTGCGCGACTGGCTGAAAGGAGAGCATGCCAAAGACGTCGCGGTTCCGAAGGCACCATTCGACGACGTGAGGGACATCGTCGAGGTTCTCGCGCGTGATCGTCAACGTCGTCGCCGCACGAAGCGGAAGGCGCGTCCTCCTGCGCGCCACGCGGATCATGTCCGCACATTCCTCCCGCAGCGGCTTCAGGGCTTCTTCGCCGTGCGGGTTCTGGTAGCCGAGCCGGCCCCGCTGCGTCGTGTCGATGTGGATCGAGACTTCGGTGAGCCCGGCCTCCGTCATCAGGCGCTCCAGGAGGCCGCGCCGGCGACGGAATGTGTCGCCGTGGGTCATCACCATCGGAATGAGGCCAATGCGCCGCGCGTAGCGCAGGATCGCGGCGAGGTCCTCGGCAGGCAACAGGGTGACCTCGCCGTCCGTGATCTGCGCGTTTCCCTTCGGTCCGAGCCACGCCCTGAGCTGGTCGAGTTGGCGGAACGTCTGTTCGAGGCCGATGGAACGGACGCCGTTCGCCTCCGCGCCGAGGTAGCAGCTGGTGCATGCGAAGTCGCACCGCGGATGGACGCCAATCGTGGCGCCACACCCGGTCGCCTGCTGTCCGAGGCCTTGTCCCAGCGTGCGCCACCGCGGGTCGAGCGACTCCCACCGCGCACGCATCAGCCGCTTCTTCTCCTCGGGAACGGGCTCTCGGAGGAGGCGAAGGGCTCCGAACAAGGTTCGCTGTTGGCGCGGCATCTCGCTATCCCCTGTCCGTTACGCGCGTCGCGCGGCAACGAGCGTGGCGAGCGACGGCCGGTCGGCTGGGCCCGATCCGACGTGAAGAAACCTGACCGTGCCCGACGGATCGACGAGGACATCGCCGCCGAGCTGACTCGTATCGCTGTTGAAGTCGGTGGCTCGGGGCACTCGCCCTCGGAACAACTCCTTCGTGTAAGCCCACCACGTGGATGGACCCCAGATGTGCCACCCCTTGCCGCGGAGCATGCCGTACCCCCGATAGAGCGCCCTCGTCTCGTCGACGAGAATGGGCCACCGAAGGCCTGTATCGTCCGCGTACGCGCGGGCCTGTGGGCCGCGCTCGAACGTCACCACGACGATGCGGGTATCGAGTTCCTGAAACGTCCGTTCGTGCTGCTGCAACTGCAGCAGATGCCTGCGGCACGGCAGTCAACCCAGGTGCCGATGGAAGACCAGCAGCAGCCAGTGCCCGCCGTAGTCCTCGAGGCGGTGGAGACGGCCTTCCGCATCCGGCAGCGCGAATGACACCGCGGGATCACCGACGAGTGTGCTCTCCATGATTCCTCATTTACCGGAATCACCGCCGCCATCGCAACAGCGATCGGAGCAGCGTGCGTACGCCCGGCGTCAAGCGCGTTCTGTTCCATTCATCGCCCAGCCGCTTCCACGCTTCGGATTGCGTTGGATACGGGTGAATCGTGAAGCCGATCGCACTCATGCCGATGCCAGCCCTCATGGCCACGGCGATTTCGCCGATCAATTCGCCGGCGTGACTCGCGACCATCGTCGCGCCGAGGATCTTGCCGCTTCGTCGATCGACGTGGACCCTCGCGAATCCCTCCGTCTCATCGTCGAGCACAGCGCGATCCACCTCGGACAATGGCACCGTCAACGTCGTCACCGTGTCACCGCGCTGTTGCGCTTCCTTCGCCGACAGGCCCACGTGCGCGACCTCCGGATCGGTGTACGTCGCCCGGGGGATGACGAGCGCGCTGGCTTTCTTGCGACCGAAGAACAGCGCGTTGTGCAGGACGATGCGCGCCATGGCGTCGGCCGCGTGGGTGAACTTGTAAGGTGAGCAAATATCGCCCGCCGCGTACACTTGGCGGTTGGTTGTGCGCAGGGAGTCGTCAACGGTGACGCCGGTCGCATCGGAGGCGATGCCTGCAGCCGCCAAGTCCAGTCCGTCCACGTTCGGTGCGCGTCCGACGGCGACGAGGATCTCGTCACCCACCACTTCCCGTTTCTGCCCGCCGTACTCGCATACGACGACCCGCGACAGGGGAGTCTCGCGGCGCTCTACCCGAATGATGCGAGCGTTCGGTACGAGCGTGACACCCTCGGTGACGAGCGTTCGCTCGACGATGGCGGATGCTTCAGGATCCTCGCGCGGCAGCAGACCGGCGCGGCGGGCGATGATCGTGACCTCGCTGCCGAAGCGCCGGAAGGTTTGCGCCAGTTCACAACTGATCGGGCCGGCGCCGACCACCAGCAGATGGCGCGGGCGCTCGGTCACCGAGAAAATCGTTTCATTCGTATAGAAGCCGGCGTCGGCAAGCCCCGGAATCGTGGGGACCGCGGACCGTGCGCCGGTGGCGATCACGGCCCGACTGAATCGCAACGTGCGACCTTCCACCTCGACCGCGTCCTTGCGGACAAAGCGCGCGGCCCCGAGATAGACGTCGATGCCGAGCCCGGCGAGTCGTCCGACGGAGTCGTTCCACGCCAGCCCGGCGCGCAGCCGGCGCATCCGTTCCATGACAGCGGCGAAGTCGACCTGCGGATCAGCTGCGGTGCGGATCCCGAACCTGCCGGCACCGCGCACCACCGCCGCGGTCCGCGCGGCGCTGATCAGTGCCTTCGATGGGACGCAGCCGAAGTTCAGGCAATCGCCGCCCGTGAGATGGCGCTCGACGATCGCGACGCTGGCCCCGAGCGAGGCCGCACCGACCGCGGAGACCAGTCCGGCCGTGCCGGCGCCGAGCACCACGAGGTTATAGCGGCCCGCGGGATTGGGATTGACCCAATCGGCGGGGTGGGCGTGGCGGACGAGGGCGCGATTGTGTTCGTCGTCCGGCAGGACGAGCGACTGGCGATGGGACGCCGTGGTCATCGGCCCACCTCGTGCGCGACCGTACGAGTGCCGTGACGCGCGATCGGCTCCTCGAGCACCGCGCCCGCGACGTCCAGCCGCTCTGCAAGGGTCCCATTCATCGTTCACCGCCCGTTCAACGCCCAATCGTAGTCGAGAAACACGACTCGCACCCTCCCGCTGTCGAGGGCCGCGGCGTCGGGCTGACGCACGTAGCCCCCCACGAAGGCCGGAAGCGTCCTGCCGGCTCGCTCGAAGTCGTCGCGGAACCACTTGAAGATCGATGAGAGGTACAAGGTGCGCGAGGCCGGATCCCAGCGGATCTTCGACGGGTCGTCGAGGAACTCACGCGCGGCCGCGTCGAGCTGCTGGTCGATGACGCTCGACCGGTACGCCTCCGAGCGGAGCGCGGGACAACTCTTTGACGCGCAGACGATCGCGAAGTGCATCCGCGCGTCCTGGAACTGCTTCCGGAGGATCTCGTTCTCGATGACGTTCAGAGACATCGGCGTGCGACCGGCGCCGAGCGGGATGAATTTCGTTCGAAACGCCGCCAACGGCAGAAAGCCGATCGAGCGAATGCTGGGAAGCGGATAGTGGTCGAGGATCAGTCGAATCGTGAAGGCGTTGTAGGCGTTGATCCAGAACGCCAGGCGCTCCTCTCGGGTCCAGCCGGACTGGGCCGGCGAGGCCGCACTGAGGGCCCCGAGGTAGGCATTGAGCGCGGGCTGCCCGTGATCGGCGAGACCGCGGTAGTCTACCGAGCCGTCCCTGACGTACTGGGCCAGGATCGCGGTCCACGACCGGTGTTCGTGATCGAAGCGGCTCTGGGGACCGGTGATTTGAGGCGCCCGGCCGTCCGGCTGGCCGACGCCGGGTTCCTTCCCCGTGGTCCCGAGGAAGGCCACGCCCAGGAGGCCGAGGAGCACGGCGGCGACTCCGATGCGGAGAAGGGAAGGCGCCTCTCGGAGCGCGCCGGCGCAGTCCGAACAGCCGCGAGGGATCGGATCATTCGGCATCATGAATCTTGGTCAGCTCCTCTTCGAGGGCACGTTGCGCTGAACGCGTCACGAGAACGACGACGATCACCGTGGCCGCGAGACCGGCGAGTGTCAGCGCCAGCCTCTGCGGCCCGCCACCACGGCTCGCGTCGGTCAGCCCGGCGGCCGTCGTCGCGAGCGACCCAAGATACACGTACATCCAGGTGCCCGGCAGCATACCGATGAACGACGCGACGACGTAGCGGCCCACCTTTGCGTCTGAGAGACCGAGGGCGTAATTCAGGATGTTGAAGGGAATTACCGGCGAGAGCCGGAGGAGGAGAATCAGCTTGAAGCTGTTCGTTCCGATGGCCTTGTCGAGTGCTCGCGCCTTCGGGTATCGTGCAATTCGTGTCCTGATCCAGTCGCGGAGCACCGTGCGTCCAAGAAGGAATGCCACCGTCGCGGCGAGCACGCTGGCCGGCGAGGCGACGAGAAGACCGCCGACAGGCCCGTAGGCAAAGCCGGCTGCGAGCGTGAACAGCGAGCCCGGCAGGAGCGCGACTTCGGCGATGACGTAGACGGCGATGAACAGCGCGACGCCGGCCGCTCCCATGCCCCGGAGCTGGTCGGCCAGGGACACGATCCAGTGGCTGACCGGAAGCCGCCAGACGAGTATGACGACGAGCGTGACGACCGCGACGATGATCGCGGACTTCAGCCCGCCCGCGCGGCTCACTACCGCTTCACGCGTTCGACGTCGAGCGGCCTGACGTTAATCGTCCAGGAGAGCGGCACCGATTGCGGGTTGAAGCACAGCTTGTCGTCGCACGCCTGATAATTGAGTGTCGCGGCGATCGTCATCGTCTTGAGATCCCTGAGGGTCGCCGCCACCTCACGCGACGGATCGAGCATGACGTCCTGCACGACGCGGAAGGGCCGCTGGTATACCGGCACATGCTCGTTCAGCGGCTTGAAGAAATAGTCCTCGGCCTTCGGGTACTGAGGATCCCGTACCACGAGCCCCGCCTGCGGCTGGACGGTCAGCGCGATCGGCCTGTAGCCCGACACACCCGGCGCGTACACGTGCACGCGGGCCGCAGGCTTGATATCCAGCACGATCGAGAAGTGGGTGCCGGGCGACGCGACCTGGTCCGTCAGATACGACGTGATCTCGAGATGCGGCGCCGAAGTCTTCGTGGCCGGAGCGTCCACCTTGCTGCCGAGCCGCACGAGGACGCTCGAGATCGTGTCTCGCTCCTGGTAGGTGTCCTCGAAGAACCGCGACGTCACGACGCCCTGACGGTCGAGGAGGAACGTGCCGGGGAACGGATACCCGAATAACTCATTCGTCTCCGGAATAGTCGTGTTCAGAATCCCGTATTTCTTGATCGTCGCCGAACCCGCATCCGACAGGATTGGGAACGTGATGTTGCGGCGCGACGCGAAGTCGGCCAGCACCGGCACCGGGTCGTACGTGATCGAAGCGAGTCCCATACCCGCCTTCCGGATTTCATCGACACGGCCTTGCAGCTCCACGAGCTGCGTCTTGCAGTACGGTCACCAGTCGGCGGAGCGGTTAAAGACCAGGACCAGTCCCTTCGGCCCCATCAGCGACGACAGGGTATGCGTTTGGCCGCGCTGATCGGGAAGGTTGAAGTCCGGCACTTTCTCGCCGACCTGAGGACCGAGCTTCTTCACATCGGGAGCGGGGGACGCTGGAGCATCCGAGCGCCCCTGACCGGTTGCCCCGGCCCCTCCCGAAATGATGAGCGCAGCGCACACCAACGCCGGCCGGCTAGCGTGCCTGAGAAGTTTCAACATGTCGTCTCAGCGTGGACCATCGGCGCACGATAGTCAACCAGGTGCCAGAAAAATCTCGTCGTTTAGTTGCATGCCTCACAACTCAGACTGCCGTGCCGCGTCGGCCACTTACAGGAAACCTTGATACTTCGCATCATCTCCGTCTGGAGTGAGCTGTCTCACAAGAGCCGCGGTCGCGGCCCGCGCCGTTGCGATAACCTCGGCTATGCGAGCACGCACGACCCACGTGCGCCGCGAGCGGGCGAGGACATGTGACCGAAGAGGAAGGCCGACTTCAGCAGGCGCGGGAACGGGTCGCGCATTGGAAGCGCTGGGGACCGTACGTGAGCGACCGCGCCTGGGGCACGGTGCGCGAAGATTACAGCCCGCACGGCGCGGCCTGGGACTACTTCCCGCACGACCACGCCCGCTCGCGCGCCTATCGCTGGAACGAGGACGGACTCGCCGGCGTTTGCGATCGGCATCAACGCATCTGCTTCGCGCTCGCGCTGTGGAACGAGCGCGACCCCATCCTCAAAGAACGCCTCTTCGGCCTGACCGGCAACGAAGGCAACCACGGCGAGGACGTCAAGGAGTACTACTTCTATCTCGACAACACGCCGACGCACTCGTACATGAAATATCTGTACAAGTATCCGCAGGCGGCCTTTCCCTACACGCGGCTGGTTGACGAAAACGGCAGCCGCGGGCGGGATCGACCCGAGTTTGAACTGCTCGACACCGGCGTGTTCGACGACGACCGGTACTTCGACGTGTTTGTGGAGTATGCCAAAGCCGACGTCGAAGACATCTTGATCCGGATTACGGCGATCAATCGTGGTCCGGACGTGGCGCGCCTCCACCTCTTGCCCACCGTCTGGTTCCGCAACACGTGGTCGTGGGGGTACGGCGCGAAGCGACCGTCACTCGGACAATCGCCCGAGTGGAGCAACGCGATTGTTCTGGACGAGCCATACTACGGCCGGCGGTGGCTCTACTGTGACGCCGACCCGGAGTTGCTCTTCACCGAGAACGAGACGAACTTCGAGCGCCTCTACGGCGTGCCGAATCATTCGCGCTACGTGAAGGACGCCTTCCACGAGTTCGTCGTCCATGGTCGCGGCGACGCCGTCAATCCGGATCGCGTCGGCACCAAAGCGGCCGCGCGGTACGTGTCGGACATCGGACCGGGCGAAACGTTCACCTGCCGCCTCCGGTTCGCCGACCGCGCATTCGCGCCGCCAGCAGGCGCGTTCGGCAAATTCGATCGGACGTTCGCCAAGCGTCAAGCCGAGGCCGACCGGTTCTACGCGACCGTCACGCCTTGCTCGCTGTCGCCCGACGCTCGGCAGGTGATGCGACAGGCGTTCGTTGGACTGCTGTGGTCCAAGCAGTTCTATCACTACGTCGTCGATGAATGGCTCACGGGCGATCCGGCCAACCCGTCGCCTCCGCGCGAGCGATTGAATGGGCGCAACCATCAGTGGCTCCACCTGCACAACGAAGACGTCGTCTCGATGCCCGACAAGTGGGAGTACCCCTGGTACGCGAGCTGGGACCTGGCGTTTCACTGCATTCCGCTCGCGCTCGTCGATTCGGACCTCGCGAAGGAGCAACTGGTTCTGCTGCTGCGCGAGTGGTACATGCATCCCAACGGGCAGTTGCCAGCGTACGAGTGGGCGCTCGGCGACGTCAACCCGCCCGTGCACGCCTGGGCGGCGTGGCGGGTCTACAAGATCGAAGAGAAGCGCCGCGGCAAGGGTGACTTCGCGTTTCTCGAGCGCGTGTTTCACAAGCTGCTGCTCAACTTCACCTGGTGGGTGAACCGCAAAGATCAGGACGGCATCAACATCTTCGAGGGCGGCTTCCTCGGGCTCGACAACATCGGGGTCTTCGACCGCAGTCAGCCACTGCCGACCGGCGGGCGGCTTGAACAGTCAGATGGCACGAGCTGGATGGCGATGTACACGCTGAATCTGTTGACGATTGCGCTCGAGCTGGCGCGGGTCGATCCGGTCTACGAGGACGTCGCAACCAAGTTCGGCGAGCACTTCATCTACATCGTCAACGCGATGAACCACATTGGCCACAGCGGCGTCCGGATGTGGGACGAGGAGGACGGCTTCTACTACGACGTGCTGCACTTTCCGGACTGCACCCACTTTCCGCTCAAAGTGCGATCGATGGTGGGGCTGATCCCGCTCTTCGCCGTCGAGGCGATCGAGCCGGACGTGATGGACCGGCTCCCGTCGTTCGCGCGGCGCCTCTCGTGGTTCATGAGGCACCGGCCCGGCCTCACCGAGGGCTGCGCCTGCATGGAGCCACGGTCGACCGGCCGAATGCTGCTCTCGATCGTCAACCCCGATCGGCTCCGCCGCGTCCTGCGCGTCATGCTGGACGAGCGGGAGTTTCTGTCGCCCTACGGCATCCGCGCGCTGTCGCACGTCCATCGCGACCATCCGTATACGCTGTCGCTCGACGGCGTTTCGCACACGGTCGGCTACGAGCCGGCCGAGTCGACGAGCGGCCTCTTCGGAGGCAATTCGAACTGGCGCGGTCCGGTCTGGTTGCCCGTCAACTATCTCATCATCGAGTCGCTGCAGAAGTTTCATCACTCGCTGGGCGACGAGTACCGCGTCGAGTGCCCGACCGGATCGGGGCAGATGCTGACGTTGTGGGAAGTGGCGGCCGATCTGTCACGCCGCCTCACGCGCCTCTTCCTCCGCGGCCCCGACGGGCGCCGCGCGGAGTACGGCGGGGCGGCGAAGTTTCAGGCCGATCCCCACTGGCGCGATCTCATGCTCTTCCACGAGTACTTTCACGGTGACAACGGCGCCGGGCTCGGTGCCAGCCACCAGACCGGCTGGACGGCGCTCGTCGCCAAGCTGTTGCAGCAGAGCGGCGAGTGACACGCCAGCCCGGCGGGAGAGCCACAATGCGCTTCGATCGGAACGCCCTCGGCGATCTCGACGCCGCGCTGACCCGCGAGTGGCTGGAGACGAACGGCCTCGGCGGCTTCGCCTCATCGACCATCGTCGGCCTCAACACGCGTCGCTATCACGGCCTCCTGGTGGCGGCCCTCAAGCCGCCCGTGGCCCGGTTCGTCCTGCTCTCCAAGCTCGAAGAAACCCTCGTCGTCGACGGCCGGCGATACGAGCTGTCGGCGAATCGGTATCCAGGCGTGATTCACCCGCAGGGATATCGCTATCTCACGGGATTCCGTCTGGGGCCGTTTACCGTCTTCACGTACGACGTCGAGGGCGTGGTGGTCGAGAAGTCCGTCTGGATGGTGCACGGGCGGAACAGCACGGTCATCGAGTACGAGTTCGCCAACATCCCCGCCGGCGCGGACGTCCGTCTCGAGCTTCGTCCGCTGATTGCGTTCCGCGACTTTCACAGCCTGACGCACGAGAACGGCGCCCTCGACCAGCGGGTGGAGATCGAGGAAGGGCGTGCGGTCGTGAGGCCCTATGACGGGCTTCCGCCTCTGTGCCTTGCGCACGAGGCGGACGAGGTCGTCCCGGAGGGTTCGTGGTACCGGCAGTTCGAGTACACGGTGGAGTGCGAGCGCGGCCTCGATTTCGTCGAGGATCTGTTCAACCCACTGACACTGATCTATCGGATGGGCGACCGCACGCGGACGGCAGTCGTGGCCTCGGTGGACGCTCGCGGAGCCGACGATCTGACGATCGTGAAACGCCGCGAACTTGCGCGGCGGGCCGGACTGCTCGCCGCGGCGCCGGCGGCAGACGCTGCCACGCGCGCGCTCGTCGCGGCCGCGGACCAGTTCGTCGTCGCACGGGATGACGGCCAGACGGTGATTGCCGGCTACCACTGGTTCAGCGACTGGGGCCGCGACACGATGATCGCGCTGCCAGGGTTAACGCTTACGACCGGCCGCTTCGATCTGGCCCGCAGCATCCTCGCGGAGTTTGCGCGGTACGTCGATCAGGGCATGATCCCCAACCGGTTTCCGGACGCGGGCGAGTCGCCGGAATACAACACGGTCGACGGCACGCTGTGGTTTGTCGATGCGGTCAGGGCCTTCGTGGCCGCCAGCGGTGATCACGCCTTCGTCCGCAAGCATCTCTACCCGAAACTGGTCGACATCCTGGCGTGGCACGAACGCGGCACGCGCTTCGGCATTCGCATGGACGACGATGGTCTGTTGATGGCCGGGGATGCAGGGACGCAACTGACGTGGATGGACGCGAAGATAGGCGATTGGGTGGTGACACCGCGTCACGGCAAGCCCGTCGAGGTTCAGGCGCTCTGGTACAACGCGCTGCGCAGCGTCGAGGCACTCGCCGCGAAGTACGGCGACACGCAGACGGCGCAACACCTGCGCAAGGCTGCGGCGCGCGCGCGCCGACACTTTGCGCGCCTGTTCTGGAACGACGAGGCCGGGTGCCTGTATGACGTCGTCCGCGGCGACGAGCGCGACGGGTCGATCCGGCCGAACCAAATCATCGCCGTGAGCCTGCCGTTCATGATGCTCACGCAGGACCAGGCCAAACGCGTCGTCGGCATCGTCGAGCGCGCGCTGCTCACGCCGTACGGATTGCGGACGCTAGCGCCAGGGGACCCGCGGTATCGGGGGCGCTACGAAGGCGATCTGGCCACGCGCGACTCGCGCTATCACCAGGGCGCGGCGTGGCCGTGGCTGATGGGGCCGTTCATCACGGCGTATCTCAAAGTGAACCGCCGCAGCGCGACCGCGCGCCGGCAGGCGGAGGCCTGGCTGCGGCCGCTTCGGGATCACCTGGCCGAGGCCGGCCTCGGCCAGGTATCGGAACTGTTCGATGGGGATCCACCGCACGTGCCGCGCGGCTGCATCGCGCAAGCGTGGAGCGTCGCCGAGCTCCTGCGGGCGACGAGCCCATAGGCCGTCCACACGCAGCCGCTCAGTATCGAGATGTCGCGCGTCAAGGCCATCGCCACCATCATCGACGCGGTCATGAAATCCATGCTAGTAACAATATGTGGTGGTTCAGATGACTCGTGTTGTCGAAGCTACGACGAGACGCCGGCGTCGAGAGCCACGTGGTGGATGTCCGCCCGACATTCCGGAGCCAGGACTGGGAGGCCTACCAGTCCGTCAACGCCCGCTTTGCGGCCGTGATTGATAGTGAGCTCACGTCAGACGATACGCCTGTCTTCATTCAGGACTATCACACGACACCTTGAGCGAACTGGAGCACTGGTGGAAGCTGCCGGTCGAGGTCATCCTGTTTGCCTTCGGGCTCGTGAACGCCGGCGTGCGTCTCGACAGTATCGGCACCGGGACATGGGTGGTCCTCGCGGCGGTACTCGTCGGCAAGCCGATGGGAATCGTGGGTTTCACATTGGTCGGGCGCGCCGGTGGACTCAGCCTCCCGCGTGGTCTCGGCTGGCGCGAACTGATCGTCGTCGGGTGTATGGCCGCAATCGGCTTTACCGTCGCGCTCTTCTTCGCCACGGCGGCGTTTCCGCAGGGACCGCTCTTGGATCAGACAAAGACGGGCGCATTGCTGACGGTACTCGGTGCCCTCTTGGCGACGGCGGCCGCGGCCGTCTTGCGGGTTGGCCGGTTTGCGACGTAAGGGGTTCGTACACGATGCGCCGGGTTCAGCTTGGCGTGCGAGGGGCGTCGCCTAGGTGCTTCCGAGGACGGGCTCTTCGAGACGTTGGCGATCATCCAGCGTTTCGCTGGCCTCACGAAGTTCGCGATGTCGCTCAACCTCCCGAATCGTCTCCGCTCGGCTATAATCCGGCCGTGTCCAAGACCCTGTCGGCCCTCGTTCAGGCGCTCGACGCCGATCCGAGTGTGCGGCTCGGCGTGCTGTTCGGATCGGCCGCGCGACAACGTGCGTACCCAAACAGCGATCTGGATGTCGGCGTCCTGGGCCCTGACCCTGAGCATCTCAGCCAACTGCAAGTGACGTTGGCGCGCGCGACCGGCCGCACGGTGGATGTGATCGCCCTCGACAACGCTCCATCGCTGCTTCGCTTCGAGGTCGCACGGGATGGGCAGGTGCTCGTCGAGCGCGCGCCGTACCTCTGGAGCGACTTCAAGGCCCGGGCGATGGTGGATTGGTGGGACTGGGCGCCCCTCGCCCGGCGCTTTCACGCGGCGGCCGCGGCGCGTCTTCGAGAGCAGGCGACCCGTGGTTCGTCGTGATGTAGCCGGCGCGCACATCGCACGGACCACCGCCTGGTTGGACGACGCGGCGCGCCTGCTGGACCAGTCTCCGGACGCGTTGGTGGCGGCAACGAAAGACCGCGACCTCGCGATCTTCTACTTGTTTCTGGCCATTCAGGAGTGCATCGACCTCGCTGCGCATTGGGTGGCGGACGCCTCGTGGGGCGCGCCAGACGATGCAGCTTCGACCTTCGATGTGCTGGCCGAGCGAGGCGCCATCGATCGCGGACTGGCTGATACGCTCCACGCGGCCGCGGGTCTCCGCAATCGCATTGCACACGGTTACGCCATGCTGGACTACCCGCGCGTGCAGACCGAGGCGCTGGCTGGTATTCCTGCGCTGCGCCGGTTCCTCGATGCTGTGGCGCGTGAGGCGGGCCTGTGAAGGCTTAGGTGAGTCGCGCGCCGCAGGACTGACTGGGAGTCCGAAGACCTTCTACACGCAGCAGCTTAGTTTCGAGATGTCGCGCGTGAAGGCCATCGCCACCATCTTGATGCTCTCCGACAGCGTCGGAAACATCGGCAGCGACTCCAGCACGTCGTCAATCGTGTTCTTGTTCCTGACGAGCATCATCGCTTCGGCGATCAGTTCGCCCGCATGGGGCGCGAGGATGTGGACCCCCATGATCTCGCCGCTCTGCGGGTGAATGGCCATCTTGATGAGGCCCTCAGTCCGCTTCATGATGATGGCCTTCGGCACATCCGCAAACGAGACCGTCCGGCAGGCACCCCCCCCCAGGCGCTCCATCTGTTCGTCTTCGGTCAATCCCACGCCGGCAAGCTGCGGGTCGGTGAACACGGTGTAGGGCACCGCGTTGTAGTCGATCGCCTTCGTCGTGCCGGTCAGTGCGTTCTCTGCCGCCAGCGTCCCTTCACGGCCAGCCGTAATTTCGAGCCGCTTCGGCAGATTCGTCACGTCGCCGGCGGCAAAGATGGACGGCTGCGACGTCTGCAAGAACGGTTGAACGCGGATGGCCCGCTTGTCGTCGAGATCCACGCCGGCCACATCGAGACCCAGGCCGGCGGTGTTCGGGGTCTTTCCGGCCGCGAGCAGGATCTCGTCGGCGACGACCTGGTGGGCGCCGTCTTCGGTCGTGTACGTGACGACCTTCTTATTCCCGTCACGTGTCGCGCGCTCGACCTTCGCGTTGGTCACGACCGTGATGCCTTCAGCCCGAAGGATTTCGGCGAGGCGGTCGGCGAGGCGCGCTTCGGTCCGGCGATAGATCGAGCCGCTGCGGTGGAGGATCGTCACCTTCGTGCCGAAGCGCGCGTACATCTGCCCGAACTCGAGACCGACCGCGCCGGCCCCGATCACCACGAGCGCCTCGGGCTTCTGTCGCGCGGCCAGCGCCTCGATGTGCGTGACGTAGCCGGCGTCGCGTAAACCCACGATGGGTGGAACGGTCGCCGCCGACCCGGTCGCGACTATCACCTTCGCCGCGTGCAACCGCTGGCCGTTGACGTCGACATCGGTCGGCGAGACGAACCGTGCGCGACCCTCGATGA
>Ga0105164_10001688_pt1 | contig 14004 bp, 15 predicted proteins | sample VDWuncwatermetaG_FD_89674 | JGI IMG/M metagenome (GOLD analysis project Ga0105164, IMG submission 89674) | Wastewater microbial communities from Netherlands to study Microbial Dark Matter (Phase II) - VDW unchlorinated drinking water | ecosystem: Environmental > Aquatic > Freshwater > Drinking...
CCAGTGTCGTTTGGGCGCGCGGGGGGCTGCACATTCTCGATCATCATCAACGATCCGATGGTGTCGCGCAATCACGCCACTATCGAGCGTCACAAGGACAAGTTTCGCTTATCGGATCAGAGCCGCAATGGAACTTTTGTTGTTTTTGATGGTAGCGACCCAATCGCGGTGCGCCAGGAAACGATGGTGCTGCACGACAGGGGCTACATTTGCTTCGGGTCTCCAAAGGCGGACGGCATCCGTACCGTGGAATTTTTTTGCGGCTAAAGTTACGGGGTAACGCCGAGGCGCGCTACTTCTTTTTGGCGCTCGTCCAACTCAGGTTGTCGAGCGGGCGCAAACCTCGCGCTCGCGCCTCTTCATCCGAAAACGATTCTATCACGCGAAACACATCAACCGATTGGCTGTATTGATCGGAAATGTTTCTTGACTGGCTGGCTAAGGCTGCCGCAATGTCTTTAATCGCTGCGAAATTTTTCTTTTTAACAGCCGATTCAAGGCGGGAAATATCCTCCCTTATTTTATTCAATATCAATTTTTCCCTGATTTTGAAGGCATGAGAAACTAGGTTATTTACGGTTGCGCCAGCGCTTCCCGTTCGATTCATCCATCTGCTTGCCGCCGCTTTTCCGCGCCCCATGATTACCGAAAAAGCCAGCGAATTTATGGGGCGCGCGGCTGTTAATTCCGTGTAGAATTTTTTAATGTCGATTTTATTTTCTATCAGATCGGGATGGCTCGCATACGCTCGGTAGAGGATCGCAAGCGTTACGTCATCGACCGGTTTGTTGCTTGCGCCCATCGCATCCCATTTGGAGCGAGATATTCCAAACAGATCGCAAGCCTGAGTTAATACAATCCCCTTTTTCATGGCAAAATTAACTAAAGTTGTGCCTTGGACGGGTTGGGGTGATGACGTTTTTTTCTTCATAATTAACTAGATTCGTTGGGATTAAACAATTTTCACGCGCACATCCGGCCTGTAAAGCACGGAAATTTCTTTTATGCACGAAATTTTGTTGATAACAGCAACACGCACCGTTTCTGCACCACTATAACTAACGCAACCATCAATCACAACAATATCAAGGTTTGGATATTCGGCGAAAATCGCTCTCGCAAGCACCGGGTGCGTCGCCAGCACACTTTTCGCCGATCTAATTGACTCAACATTACCCCCAAAGTTCTTTGTCGCCGCCGCCATGACGATTTCTTCAAAACGAAATTGCAGGTCTGATTTAATCAGGCCGGAAGCACTAAAGTTGCAAAAGCCGATGTCCTTGATTTTATCGCAGCCGACCCTTATCCCGCCAGGAATGCCTTGCCGAACTATCACCTTGGCTCTTGCCACGCGAAGCACATCCCCCGTCTTTTCTGCGTACTCGGTCGCAAATTCCATCCCTTTAATTTGTCCGCTGCTTCCATGAAGCCCGTTCGCATTCAGGAGAAAGTCAGCCGGTATTTTTAACACACCGCTACCCATAACGTCCGCTTGCAGAAATAATGGGTAAATCAAATTTACAGTGTTGGGCGCTCTCATTAAAATTCACCTTTCAAATATAATTGCTGCAAACTGAATTAAGTTCAATTATATTGTATATAACAAACACACGCAACTTTAGCGAAAGGAGTTGATACCTTTCACCACTGCCTTGCGGACACCTCATGCAGCTTTTCTTAACGCCTGTATCGCCAAATTGCCTTGTCAATCACCCGGCTGATGAGACTGGCGGGCGGCAGTGAGGATTGCTGGCGAGACGCTGCCAGCGTTTGCAGAGTTCAGATCGCGGAACTAGGCATCTGGATATGTTTGAGCTTACCAGCGCTATTGGGCACAAAGATTTAAGAATGCTAAAACGATACGCACACCATCACTGCCGAAGGTTTGGCGAAAGCGCTGGTAAGCTCAAACAAAATTGGGGTGCAAAGTTTTCACCCCTTGCTTATGATTTTTTCCATGTCAGAGAAGGCTTTCATGAGATCGTCTCCGTTGCTAAAAGCGGCTGGTGGTTCACCGATGCCATCACCGGCATCGGTGAATTCGCAAGCTCTTTCGGTCATCTCTCTGACAACCTCAATCTCTGAATTCACTTTGCTCTCACTCATCGTACCATCGCTCAAGCCAACTATTATTCTACTTATAGCACTTTTCGTTGAGGGTGAAAAATCAATCTCCGCGCTCTCGGAGACGGTTATTCCGAAGACTGTGTTGTCATCAGGATCAACGCGCGGCTTGACGGCCACTGACATATCCGTGGCAACCCCAGCCCAATTAGATTCGTCAAAAACTGGTTCATCCTCACCTTTGCGCGGCTTGGTTTCGGTGTCGTGATAAACCTCCATCAAAGGCGAGTCATCGAGAAAAGCGAGCGCGTCGTGCGCGAAAGCCTTCTCTGGCGATCTGCCCTTTGTGTTAACAGAAGTTTTAGGTTGACCCGCTTCCTTTCTTAATTTTATTACTGCTTGCTTCGCCGCCACAAACAAGGCGATGCCGCGCTCGACAGCAGGTACCGACGAGGGGATTTTAGATGATGCCGCAACAATTGCCGCGATAACCGGGTTTGACATCGCGTCAGTTGAATAAGAGGGTGGCGATCCCGCCATGAGCATGGCAACTATGCTCGACGCGCGATCATCTTCTGATTTTTTACACTTGCCGGAAATTGCACTCAACGCGGGTTTGTCAATCGGAAGGTGCGTGTTCAGTTTTATAGACATATCGTTTTTCGCGGACATATCCTGAAACATATTGAACATTTTCGTTCTCACAACCTTATTTTTGTGCAGCAGCACTCCGTCCCCTGGGGCAAGTGATTTTAGCTCTTTGAGAGTGATTCTGGCGCGCTCTACTATTTGCGATTCTCTTTTGGAGTGATAGGTGTTTTGCGATAGAAGCGCGCCAGAATCACTCTCAAAGCCAGTAACCTCTGAGACGTAGGCTTCCCCTGCGGATTTTTGGAACACTTCAAAAGTTTCCTTCGGGTCTTCGTTCGCCAACGAGATTTTTATCCTCGTGTTGGCGATCATGGATTCGACCTGGTTTTTGATGTCTGGGGATTTAATCATCGCCTGAAAATCTTGCCCCGATGCGGTCAGCGCAATTTTCAGGCTCCGCCCTTGAGCAAACATCAGGTCGATGCCATCGGCAAAATAGTAGCCGAGTTCATCCAGCACCATTTCGTAAGGGACGTTAGTGTTGGTCGGGCGGTTTTTGATGATGTCCTGAACTGACCCCTCTACCTCTGACCCAAGGTTGGCAGCCATCATCATTTTTGCGCTTGAAACAACGATTTTGCCGAGGTTTGCGGCTTCCTCCCCCGATTTTTCCAGCGTGGGGATCATGATGACTGGAATTCTGTTATTCAGCACGCAGTCCAGCATATCGACTTCTGGCAACGTGTCATTAAAAATGTAGCTGTAGGTATCAGACAGCATTCCTAGCGTGCGCGTGAACTGCCCGGTCATGTAGCCGTGCTGATCCATACAGGATTGCGATTGTGGTTTGCCCGCTTTCGCCAAGTCCCAACTGAATCCCGGCAGGCCGACGTTAAGGTAGGCTCTGATCGGCCCAATCGCAACATCGGGTATGTCGGTTCTTTGGTTTATTTTAATCAGGTTTGGCAGCGACATCATCTCTCTGAGCGTCTTTACCGAAACAGCAATTTCTTTTTTCGCGCGGAGATAGCAAAGCACCTGGGTCACGCCAGTTATCATGTTCACAGCTTTGCTCTGCCAGACCATCGAGTCGCCGGAAGCCTTCGGCATGATGGAGGACAGCAGTTGGTTGATCGTGTTGTGGTTGGCTTTGCCAAACGGGTTCATCGTGTTCGACCGCCTGTTCTTGATCCCCCGTTTGATGTTGAGCATTTCCTCGAACGGGTCGGCTCCGCCGGTCATGTAATTCACGATAAGCAAATCGTCCTCTCGCCAAAGCATCGACGACATTGCGTAAATATCAGCCCACAGTGTATTTTGAGCCTTCCCGTCGGCATACATGAAACCCGATCCCCATATCAGTGGATTTAACATCAGCGACAGCAGGGTGTTCGTTTTACCTGATCCGGTTGTGCCCATGATGAGGCGGTGCGTCCGCAAATCCGAATCACTAACCCATAGCTCGTCCCCCCCTTTGATTGTCACCCCCTTGCGCTCGTTGCCGATGAACTCAACGCCGGAAGCCACGGCTATCGCAGGGAGATTATCCTCAAGCGTGGACGGGTCTTTTACCCCCGTCCACGCAGGGAGCCGCAACGGAAGCCGCTGATGCCTTTTTTGGGTATTCCAAAACAAGAGCATTATCGACGAAACAACGAACGCGGGGACAATCATCGCGGGGACAATCGCGCCAACAGAGACAATCCCGATGCAGGAATTTCTGAAATTCAAGGGGTCTCGAAGCCACTGTGAAAAGCGCACAGAGAGTGGGCGAACATCTCTCAGAATAAAATTCTGAGATAGCTCGTGCCCACTCTCTATGCCGCCCTGAATCAATTGCCGCCCCTTCGCGCAGCACTCGCGGCAATTTTGGCTGGCGGTTCCGCCAGCCAATCAATAATTTCTCGCTCCGATGCAAACCCGGCTTTAACTCTGCCATCGCCGGAGATCATCGTCGGAGTCTGGTTGAATCCGAACGCCCGAAAAAAATCCAGCGAGCGGCGTTCGGCATCTCTGCCGGACTGACAGGTTCCGTCAAAAGCGATCTGTTGGTAGATTCCCTTTTTCCATGCCGCAATCTTGTCTTTTGCACAGGAAATTCCGGCGACAATTTTGGCTGAACCCGGCTTTAGCGGCACCGGAAAAATTTGCACAGAGTACTCCGGCGGCAGTTTTTCCAGCGATTTCTCAAGTTTTTGGCAAAATGGACAATTCGGATCATCGAACACATAAAGCGTATTCTGCTCGCTCGCCGAAGCTGCCCCCATGCGAACCACGGTGTCCAATGGCGGCGATGGCAGAGTTAAAGCCGGGTTTGCATCGGAGCGAGCATCTGGCATTATTTCTTCGCGCGCGATACGCGGGGCATCGTTGGGACTGTCCTTAAAAAGCATTGCGCCGTAAAGCGCGACACACGTGAGGGCGATAGCCGCGCCAGCAGCAGCCGAGCCAGCGAGCGCGCCGAACGGGTACGGGTAGCCGCGCGCGCGCGGCTTTTCTGTGGGCATCAGGCTAGACTCTGCCGCCCACAGAGCGCACTCGACCGCAAGAGATTCGCTCGTTTGTCCGGTTCTGTCCGCGATCATTTTTAGAACCGGACATTTTAGTTTGACCGGAACGGTTATCCAGAGCTTATCCCCTTTTGCTTTAGTCCACGCGCGGAAAGCTTCAATTTTGTCTGGCGCAATGCCTGCCGGGTGGCTTAGGCAATGATTGGTGGAAATGGCAGCGAGCTTCTCTGAAATTGTCGGGTGAGCCTCATCCGATTGCTTTGCAAGTAGGCGCGCCATCATATCCGCGTCCATCACGCGGATATTGACTATAGCGATACGAGCGCCCTTCGCTTTCGTAAGCCCTGTTTCGGGATTGTCTCTGTCATCCATGATTGTTGCCATTGTCATTCTTAAATCCTCCTAGTCGCCGTTGTCAACATAAAGCATTTCCGTGATCGCGTTTGCTTCCATCAGCCTTTTTTCGAGTGCCGGGAGAATTTCGTCAAGGTGATCTTCGACCAGCGCCATGCTATTTTCTTCGGCCATAATCTCTGCGAGATACTGCGCCCCGCTGCCCGCGCCCTCGACAAAGTTCCTGGCGATGTGATTGGGCGTAACGCTGTGCAGTGCATACCAGAGAGGACGGTCGATCATTTTCAACCAGACAAAATGAGAGCAAGGAACTTTGCCGTCTTTTCTCGCCTCGGACAGAAGGCGCATCAAAAATGTTTTTTCGTATCCGTGGTATTTGATTATTTTTTGGATTTCTTTGCTTTTAATCATCTGCTCAAACCGCTCCGCAGCCGCAGAAAAGTCAAAGCATGGTGGTTTTAATGGATTGCAGGAAAAATTGATGCCATCCAGCATCCGTTGCGCGTCCTCTCTGGATTTTTCGTTTCTGCCCAAAATCCTTGTCATGAATATACTGGCCAGGGCGCGATAGTGGGCGGGTGCTGATTTTGGGTCAAATCTCTGCCCCAACTGATCCCTGAACACATCAATGGCTTTTTTTCCGTCCAGCGTAATTTCGCCACCGGATGTCTTTATCAGCCCGTGCAGAGAGGCAAATTCATCGGGCGACCGGCTTCTCCCCAAAACCTTTGGCCGCTGTTCTCCAACCTTTCGCCAGTAATTTTCAAAGGCAACGACGGGATAAATGCACGGATTATTTTTTGCCTGCGTCTCGATCAAAGATCGTGACGTGTGGATTTGACGGCATTTGATAATCGGGTGCCGGTGGGCAGCAAGCGCTGATCTGATTGGCAGCAAAAGCAATGGCAGCGCATACAGTCCAGATTTGTTGAGAACTGCCATCACGTCACCGAGTGTCATCAAGCTAACGTCGCGCGATGCCTTGACGATATTTACTACCAGCGTGATCGGCGGCGAATTATGCCACCCAACCAATTCCGACAGCTTCGCGTAAGGCCACACGATCCAGTATGAATAACCAAGCACCGCCACGCAAGTTTGCCGGTGCTTGAAGTTCCATAGAACCGCAAAAAAGGCAATGACAAAGATTGCACAAACAAGCAATAAAGTGCCTGCGCCTGCCCTGCCGCCATCGCTCTGGTTTTTTTGCATGGCCTCAACGCCAACCCGTTTTCGACAGATTCAACATGGCTCGATAAACGCGCCACTGATACGCTGAATTATGTCTGTTTGTCCGGCTGTGATAATTACCGACTTTCTTCCAAAAATCACCTTCCTGCGAAAGTTCTGTTTTCAATATCCACGCTCCGGCGCGGATATTGTAGCAAGTGTCGTGCGTCAAAAAATGCTCCGGGTTGCTCACTCCAATCTTTTTGAAATGGTTCATCCACACCGTGTTTATCTGCATCACGCCGTAATCGTTGGTGCCGTTTTTATTGCGACTCGAAAAGCCGGATTTCCCTCCTTCAACTTTGCGAATCGCCATAAGCAGCAGTTGCGGCACCCGGTACTCGGCTGCGGCGTATCTTATGCACGACATTTCGTGGGGCGGGAATGGTGGTGTGAAAATTATCATTAGGTCGGTATTTTTAGGTGCTGGAAGCCTTACTCCGCTGCCTTCCCGCGATCTATCACCCACCAACAGAAACCTTCCTCTTTGAGAAATTCCAACAAAGTAAGATCGAGGTTTTTTGTTTCGCAAGCTTTAGACAGGACGGCTGATTTGAGTGAGATTGCATAAAAAGCGGATGCGAATGGCACAAAAAATAATCCCGTGAAATGACCCGCCACCATAAAATACAAAGAAATCAACAGGACAATCACTGCCGCATAGAAAAACAAAACGGCTTTTTTTCGCAAGTAAAATACGGCGCGAACAATATCCCTGTTGCCGAGAGCTTTGTGAAAAACCATCGCGTCAAAATCGTCAAAGTGCTTTTTTTCACGCCTGCGGCAAAGCTCGCCGATCCGCCTGAAGGAGTCGCGCGCTGTGGTCGTAACATGATCGAACGCCGTGATGAGCGTCACTCTTCTGAGCACGTAAGCAACGCTCTTGCCCGCCGCTTGCGCCATCTTTCTGGGCGCGCTCATTTTTGTCGCCGCATTAGTCCGGCTATCCGAATTCGGTTTTTTGTCGTTGGTATCGTTATTTTTCATGGGAAATTTCAAAAATGTTGCGCCTCACCGCTTCGATGCCACCCTCAATTTTATCGAGCACACCGGGCGACACGGACATGCTGATTTCCGCGATACGATAGGCGTGTGCGATGCGGGAACTCACTACCGGGTCGGTCGCAAGGCGGCTCATCAGAACCCTATCGACTTTTGCGATGCCGATTATCAAGGGCGAAACCGCGTCCACCCTGATCGTTTTTATTATTTGTAGAATCCGATCAGATTCGCTTATTCGTTGCTGATGAGTTGCCATCATCAATGTTTTAATCAAATTGGCAACTCTCAAATCAAGCGAACTGTCGTCAGCGATAAACGCACCGGTCTCAGCGTCCGCCATTACCGAATTAGCTAATTGGCCGACGGAGGATGACAGTAAGCGGCTGATTGACGGAGACGGCCTCATGCGGTCAACTTACCAGCGTAAGGTGGTGGCCGGGGCGCTCGCCATCATCGCTCTTAAACGGCTTCGCTGCATCCGTAAGGTATCCCCGTGACGGCTTTGCCTCCCTCCCCGCTATTTCCGCAAGCTCCGCCCTGATTCTTCCGAGCAAAATCCCTTTGCTAATTGTTGTTTCGTTTTTCTTTGCGCTTACGCTTACCACGTAGAAATGGGAGTCTTTTCCGAGCAAATCAAAACAATCTTCCAGCAAGGTAATAATTCTTGGCAATGCCGCAATAGCTCTGGCATTCGCCGCTTGGTGGCATTCCGCGCCATTAAAATCGTCGGACGGAAATGTTTGTGCCACGAGGCCATTATTTTCGTCAATTACGAAAAAGGAGTCCGAAACCCGCCAAGGGGACGGAGAAAGTTTGTCGCTTCTGATCCTTTTTGACATTTGAGCGCACCTCCAAATACCGCTTGCAATAATTTCAATAGGTAGCGTATCATACATAAATACGAGATATTTTCAACATTTATTTCAACTAAAATTGGGGTTAGTTGTGATTAGATGGCCTAATTTAGCAAGATTTAACGCTGACGCAGTTGTTGTTGCCAGCGATAACGGCTTTGCTCATGCGTTATTTTTTCGGCGATGGCAGGATGCACAGAAGGCAGAAAAAACGCTGCTATCACTCTCCTTCACGAGAGATTCTGCGCTGCATAACCTTTATCATCTCGCCCCACCCCTCGGATTTGATAGAAAAACTATTCAATCCATCTTCCCTAGCTTCGGGAATGAGGATATTCAAACGCTATCGAGCTTGAGCGATGTAGCGCTTGAAGTTAAGGCCACGCAGAATCAGGCTGACATAGCCGTGGGCGCACCCACCCCCATGTCACCACCGCCCGCCGTAGCACCCGTCAATCCCGCGTCACTCCCTGCCCCCTTAACTGATACAAAGAATCCATCAGAGAAGCCTTCTGACGACGACAAAAATCCTGGTGACATTAACGACACGGGGCAAAAAAACCAAATTGAAGATGTCGGCGAGAAGATCGGGATGGCAAGGAAAGATATGGGGGATGTGCGTCGCCTCTTGATGCGCGGTAATAAAGAGGAAGCGATTTCCGCAATCAGTCTTTTGAATGAACTTGAGGTGCGAGACAACGCTGTCAGGAGCAGGCTTGTGCCGATGCCGAGTTTCAGGGAAATGATAGCAGCGGGCATATCCCCGTCAGCTTGTTGGCTTATGCGCGAAGCCATTGTAAAGATAATTCCATCAAAGCCAAAGATTTATCGCGGGTCTGATCCGGTATATACAAAAAAACAAATTGAAGAATATGTCGGCAAAGCAGTTCTTTTGCGCGAGTGTATCGAAACCGCTAAGTTCCAATGCCTAGATTATGGTTTTGTGCGACCCGATGACATTCCTGGCGCAGAACGCCAGGAAAAGATTGTGAGTGATGTCGTGCTGGGCACGTTCACGCCAATAAACGGAGCAACAATCCCTTCTGTTTTTTATTCACGCTCCGTCAGCGATTGGAGGCGGAATACCCTGAACGGGCTTAACCCCGGCGGCAAAAATTGGGTTGATGCTCGCAGCGACAGGATGTCCAGAAAAACCCCCGGCGATGCCGATACGGGTGATGACGGCGATTCTGGGGATGATCGTAAGCCAATCTCAAAACCAAAGAAAGCTGAAATGATGAGGCAGTGCCCACCTCATCTGGATATTTCAGACCGGCATGGAAGGGATGTCACCGCATCAGACTTCATGGAATCATTCGGCTTTCGCGCCGTAGAATTTGGTAATTGGGTATCTCAAAAAGAGCGCCAGGAAAACGTCAACATGGCTTACGACAGCCTTTATGACCTCGCTCTTATAACTGGATTGCATCCAAAAATGATGAGTCTTGATGGGAATCTTGCTCTGGCGTTTGGCAGCAGAGGAAGGGGCGGCAGGGCTGCCGCTCATTTTGAGCCTGCCCGATGCGTCATCAACTTGACGAAGCCTGGTGGCGACGGCTGTCTGGCGCACGAATGGGGGCACGCCTTTGATAACGTCATGCAGGGGCTGCTTTCTGATATTACTGGAAATGCTCGGTTCGATATGTCCTCCGATAATCTGTTTTTGTCAAAAACAGCCCTGAAAACCCCATTTGAAATAAATGAAGACATTGAAGAGCGCATCAAAAACGAATATACGTCCAGCCCTCTTTACCAATCTCCACTAAAGTTGTGGGCATGGGAGGTGGCCGGGCGCATGTCGGAAGTGATGCGCTCCACGCATCACAGGCAGTTGACAGCAGCGGAAGATATGGATTGGTTTGACACGCGGATAGTCGGCGAATGCAACGGTTCATGGCTGCGCGGGCTGGTTAGTTACGTGCGTGCGCCGACCGAGGTCAGCGCAAAATTTTACGACGATTGCCTTGCATACATCAAGGAAATGGGCAGGGAGATCAGCGGCAGCAACGTGGAATTTCCAGCCAGCCAAGTTACAGAGAGATGTGAGGCAATCGTGTCGAATGTCAAATCGCAACTGAAAGCAATGAAAAAGAAATCCGACGCTATTGGCCTGCTGTCGCCCATCCTTGACCTGGAACGCTTAACAAAGTACGAGAAAAAGTCAATCGACGCTATTGAAACCAATAGTCGGATTGGGTTAAACAGATTGGTGGGTGAGCATGGTACCGCGAACACGATGTTTTTCAAAAACGCCGAGAAAGCCGATAAGTCCAGGTCTAAAAAATACTGGTCAACCCCGCACGAAATGTTCGCTCGGTCATTCGAGTCTTTCGTACACGATTGCCTCCAAAAAAAGGGCATCAAGTCGGACTACCTTGTTAGCGATGACGTTGGCGCGCCGGATAACGACAGGTATCCGGCGGAAACAGAAAGGGTGGCAATCGAGTCTTGCATGAAGCCGCTGATGGAGGCATCCAGGTTTGTGATGAACCGGCATCTTTCCTCGAATGACACCAACAGCGAGCTTGAGGAGGCGTTGACGGTGAAATCATGGTAGATGAGACCGGTACCACCGAGGTGCAAGCGGATTGCTCCGACTGCACTGGCGCGAAGGCGGATAAGTATCATGGCACATACAACGCTGGCTGCATTGATTGCTGCGCGAGGTTCGTGTTCATTGTAGGGCAGTGTTCCATGCGCCATCAAGATATGGCGATGCACACGGTGACGCGACGGTTTTCGTCGCCTCCGCGAGAGAAAATAAAGCTTGCGGTCGAAAAGTTGGCGTTGACAGAATTTGAGGCAACGGGAGTTGATCCGCGTCAACGTGAAGCCACGAAGGTGGCAAAAATGCCGGTCGCCAAAAGGGAGGCGTATTTGGAAATGATCCGCACCGATTTTGGAGTGAGCGTGGCAGCGGATTTCAAGGTCTTGGTTTACAAGATAGCCGCCACCTTGCCGCCGCCCTTGCTAGATCGTGCGGACGGGGATGATTCATCACCCCCGTCATCGTTAGCGCGGCTGGCACAGAAAATGGCGCTCGCCGATGAGATGGCATCAGAATCTTTGTTCGCACCAGCCGCGTAACTTCACGCGGCTGGTTTTTTGGAGGTGATGAGGGGTAATTGATATTTCAAACCGCTTGATTTTTCATTCGCTATGAGGAGATATTGCTATGAAACAAACAATCGTTGGATCGGTAATTGAGAAAAATTTCAAAATCGTATTGTATCGAGATATTTTCGATGCTCTCAAGGAGTGTGACTCTGCGGAGACATTCCTTGAGAGCATCGAAAGGCGCGGCTTGCTGCTCACCTTTGCGCGATACGTGCCCTCGCGCGGAATTTCGGCTGCTATCTCAAAGGACAAGAAAAAGATAAAAATCTTTTTTGAGAAATGCGGCAAGCGATACTCCCACCTTGAGATTGGCTTCTCTGGATGGGGCGGGTGGCTTAAAGTGATGGATTACGCCCTGCATTTGTCCGGCAATTGCAAAATTGCCGAGCCGACCTGTCGGTGCTCCCATACCGCTCTGTGGGACATCGTGTTCGGCTCGGCATATCAAATGAGGCAGATTGAGCCGGACTTAGATGTATGCTGCGGACGTGATGTCAGTGCTCCGCCGCCTCAAAATTATCGCAGAAACTATGCCGCCAAACAAAACACCCCCTCATTCGTTCACCAGGCTCATCTGGCCGCACGTTTGTTGGGCGGATCAATGCCGCGCCAAAATTTTGAGGCAAGATTATGATAACGATCAAGGACGGTGATTGACTTTGCTTTAAGTTTCTGTATAATTCAAACATACGAACTTACAGTGGAGCCAGCCATGAAAGAAACCGCCGCAGCAACCGTGGAGCCGCAAGAAAAAAGCCCTCAGAATTCGTGCGACATAATCACGATAACCGAGTTGCAGAGATATTATTTTCCCCATCTTCGGGTCACGTCGATGCCAGCTTTAATAAGTCGGAATCCGAGCGCATTCCCGCCCTGCTTTACGTTTCCAGGCCAAAAGCGAGGAAAGTGCTGGTCGAGGAAAGTCGTTGATTCGTGGTTTGCAAAACTAACCGCGCCCGGCGCAAAGCTTGTTGATGAGATGGAGTTGCGAAAAGATTGCTGATTGCATTCGGGCTTTATGCCGACAAAAAGACTACCTTTATCACGAGATGTAATAATGATACCCCGCGAAGAAAAAGCACTGGAAATATTGAAGGCTCTGGCGTTGAAAGCAGCCGACGGTAAGGCTCTGACTATTGCAGCCGATTGGGGTTATGGGTCGGCAACCGTGATAGACCAAGACGGGGCGCATACACACATCGGCTGCGATAGTCACGAAAATGAGCAGATTAGTCTGGATGCGTTTATCGACGGGCTGCATGACCTTTTGGTATGTGGACGCGGGCTTTCGTTTGTGAAGAAAGCAGGGGAAGTCAAGTCTAACTCTTGTGGCGGCATGGAACAGTCTTCATTCTTCGCCGACACAAGACTGGACGGATAATTCTTTGTTAATGAAAGTCGCTTAAAATTATGGCCACCATCGGGATTGATGCAGCTATAATTCATCCGGCGAGATTCTCGCACGGCAACCGCATATATTGAGCAACCATGCGAACGCATCAGGAAATTGATGAGCGCAGCCTCGCGCTGCACCGTCTGGTCGTGGAGAAGATCAGAAAAAACCCTGCGTTATTCGACAGGGCAAGGTTAACGCTCGCGCGTTATCGCCGGTCGGTGTGCGGCAGGTCGCAGCCGTATCTGCGCGAATGGGAGCGTCTGATGAATCAGGGGATGGATGCTTGTCTTGATGCCGCTGTCGCCGGTTCAGAAAGAGCGACCGCCATGCGCCAATCTTCACCGTTCTCTGGAATTTTAACCAACAGGGAACGCTTTGCTTTCCTGAAAACATGGAACAGCGGCCATGCTTCGTAAGGAGCTTGAACACCTGATTCGAGCTGCTGCGGCAATCACGGATCAGTATGAAAAATAGATGCGCTTCCAATTACCGGCGACAAAAAAAAGACCCTCGATGCTTGGGTTCTCGCTCAAACGTCGGTGAATATGGATTCGCCGCAATCTTTTTTGGATAATAGTTTGTAGCTCCATAAAAAATCACTCCACAAAAAATCCCTTGCGTTTATTTTGGAAGCGCGTAGAATTCCCTCAAATTATGAAAACAAATTTCTCCCTCCCCCTGCCATCCCTCTCCCGTGAATCGTCACCGGAGAGCTATTGTGCTCGCGCGGGGAGCGGTGTGGAGAGGGATGGCTAAAGCATCCCGTCTCTTGAGCATACCAAACCCTGCCGATGAAAATCCGCAGGGTTTTTTGTTTTGGGTGTGAGGCGAATATCGGTTAAGTCGCCACGGACTGTAAATCCGTAGTCTGCCTGACAGAGTGAAG
>Ga0105164_10001689_pt1 | contig 13995 bp, 17 predicted proteins | sample VDWuncwatermetaG_FD_89674 | JGI IMG/M metagenome (GOLD analysis project Ga0105164, IMG submission 89674) | Wastewater microbial communities from Netherlands to study Microbial Dark Matter (Phase II) - VDW unchlorinated drinking water | ecosystem: Environmental > Aquatic > Freshwater > Drinking...
ATCGGACACCGAGAACCGAGCAAACGAGGCGGTGGAGAAAGCCATCTCCACCCCATTGCTTGACGTGGACATCACCGGCGCCAATGGCGCCCTGATCAATGTCGTCGGCGGGCCAGATATGACTCTCGACGAGGCGAAGAAGATCGTGGAGACGGTCTCCGAACGCCTTGACGATGACGCCAAGATCATCTGGGGCGCGCAGATCAGCGAGGATATGGCGAACACCATCCGCACACTGCTTATCATCACTGGTGTGAAATCATCCCAGATCTTCGGACCGGAGCGTCGGGTGGCCTCGAAAAAAAAGAAGGAGATCGAGAACGAGCTCGGCATCGAGTTCGTCAATTGAGGTAAGGAGGAAAAAGGGAATACTGCCCTCCAGACGCGAAGAAGGTAAGTATCGACTCCTCAATGGCAAGGAAGATTATTAAATGACTGTGAATCGCCGATGAGCATGAACGAGTACACCACCCCTGATGTAGGACAGCCGACACGGCTCGACCGGCTCCGGCACTTCTTCGACGAATGCGTCCGGGTCATCAAGGTGACCAAGAAGCCTACGATGATGGAGTTCAAGACTATCGTCAAGGTGAGCGCGTTGGGCATCGCCTTGATAGGCCTGCTCGGCTTCCTGACCCAGATGATCAAGGAAATCTTTTTATAAGGCTTGATACACCAGCCAGACAACAGCCGCTACTGATCAAAAATGGCAGACGAAAACAATACCCAAGCCACTGATACGGGACAAGATGCAGCTGAAGCGCTGCCCTTGAAGAAACTGAAGCTTCCCAACCTCAAGCCGTCAGAACGGCCGCAAGAGGAAGAGCTGCCGACGCCTGCGGTCACGGCGCCGATTGCGGTCGCGAAGGAGGAGGGTATGCCTATCTTCGCGCTCCGCACGACCGCCAATAAGGAAGATCAGGTCATGGACTTCATCTCCAGCAATGCCGCCAAGAAAGGCCTCGGCGTGTACGCCGTCATCCGGCCACATGGCATGCGCGGCTATATATTCGTCGAGGCAGTATCGAAGCTCGAAGCGGAGCAGGCTGCCGCCGGCATCCCGTACGCGCGCGGCATCCTCGCGCAGCCGGTGCAGTTCAAGGATATGGAGCATATGCTCGAGCAGGTCAAGGTCGAGGCGAACATCCTGAAGGATGACATCGCGGAGATCATCTCCGGGCCGTTCAAGCGCGAGAAGTGCAAGGTCACTCGGGTGGATCGCGCCAAGGAAGAGGTCGTCGTCGAGCTTCTGGAAGCAGCTGTCCCCATCCCGATCACGCTGAAGTTCGACGCCATCAAGGTCATCCGCCGTGAAGGCGAGAAGGGAAGCGACGAATCAAAAGAGGAAGAAGAGGACGACGAATGATCGATCTCAAGAAGGTGGCATTGACTATCGGCATCGCTGTCTTGTTTGCGCTCTTTATCTATTTCACTATTGACGCAATTTATCCAGAACCAAAGTACGAGGATTTCTGTAAAAATAATGCGTATGCCCGACCAGCGGTTCCCTTCTATGAAGAGGGGAAGGGCTACACTGGCCAGAACTGCACGCCAGTCAAGGGCGTCTTCAATCTCTCGCGAGAATGTAACGTAAAGGGCGGCTATGTTGATTACCAGTATGACGACGCCGGCTGTGCAATGAGCGCAGAGTGCAACATGTGCCAGAAAGAACATGACGCCGCCAGAAAGAAGTACGTCATGAATGTGTTCTACATCACCGCACCAATCGGTATCATTGCGATTCTTGCTGGCATGTACTTGCCGCTTGCTGTTGAGGCGATAGCTGCCGGCTTCATGCTCGGCGGTATCGTCACGCTATTCCAGAGCACTATTCGTATCTTTGGTGATCTTGGACGATGGACTAGAGTGGTGCTCTTGTTCATTGAACTCTGCCTCATCATCTGGATCGGGCTGAAGAAGGTGAGCGATCTGAAGGGGAAGAAGGGGAAGAAGGAGAAGAAGAAAGGGAAGAGATAAGGAATAGATTGTATATTCTTAGTGTCGCCTACATTCATCACGCAGCACATAAGGCACCCTTACGACTTGACCGGCATGGATCGTATCAGTAAGCTGCATACTGTTTTCATCCGCGATCCATTGCGGAAGATACACGTGTTCAACACGACCGCCGTAATGCGGGACATCGACCGCCTCAATACCATAATAGCGCCATGCGATGCGTGCGAAGCTATCACCTGGCTGCACGGTGTGAAAAGCAGTATGGGTACATTCGCGAATCTTTTGCTCTGCAAACATATCCCCGATACTGCCCACCACCATTGTAAACGCCTCTGCCTGCTTCGGAGAAACCACATTTAAGGCAACAAGCGCGCAAAGCGTCGCACCGGCCTGCTGTACTTTCCTTGCAATGTTCATAAGAAAGGGGAACAAACCCGGTTATATTAAGTTTGTGCCCCCGCGTCTTCCGCCATCGCGCTTTGGTCTCGTTCTCCCTACCCATGAGGAGGACGAGACCAAAGCGCGAGATCAACTACTTTCGAAAACGTGTCCGGGATTCCTTGATTGTTTCAAGGTGTCTGTTTCTTCAAAAGAGAGCAAGCTGACAAGATCCAAAATGGAGTTTTTCTTTTTTATCATATACCCCTCGGGCATAGAACTTCTATTTAAATGCAAGGAAACCTTTTTAAACCCCCTCAAAATCTTGTCACAATATGGCCAAAGAATCCGTCGAAACCCTTGTTGAAGGCGGCAAAGCGACCGCAGCTCCTCCCCTTGGACCAGCCCTGGGACCGTTAGGCGTCAACATCGGTCAGGTCGTCATGGAGATCAACAAGAAGACTGCGGAATTCAGAGGCATGCGCGTGCCCGTCAAGATCACGGTGGAGAAAGGCACCAAGGAATTCACGATTACCGTCGGCACGCCGCCGACCGCCGAACTGGTCAAGAAAGAGGCGCACATCGAGAAAGGCTCGGCCAACCCACTCCTGGACAAGGTGGCTGACCTGAGGATCGAGCAGATCATCAAGATCGCCAAGATGAAGCAGGACAGCCTGCTCGGCAAGGACCTAACGGCCAAGATCAAGGAGATCATCGGTACCTGCGATTCTATGGGCATCCTCGTCGAAGGCAAGCAGGCGAGGGAGACCATTAAGGATATCACCGGCGGCAAGTTCGCCGACAAGATCAAGGCCGAGAAGACCGAGCTTACCGCAGAAGAGCTCAAGGTGCTTGACGAGGAGAGGAAGCGCCTCGAGATCGAGTTGTTGGAGCGCCGCAAGGAACTCGAGTCCCGCGCCAAGGCTATCATCGAGTCCATGAAGGAGAAGCCGGCATCCGCCATCAAGCTCAAGCTCCGCGAAGCCAAGATCCCGGAACTGCTCATCAAGGAGCTCATCGCCGAGGAGAAGAAATCCGCAGAAGCAGCTCCTGCGGCGGCTGCAGCACCTGCTGCTGGCGGCAAGGCTCCGGCTGCGGCACCTGCGGCGAAGGGCGGGAAGAAGTAAGTACTCCTCAATAGAAAACTATTTAAAAACCATTCTGTTATTGGCTTGTATGGCTGATTTTGTTATTCCTTCTGTAAGCGACCTTGATCCTGCAAGTGCTGACTATGTTTCTGCGCTCGAGCAACGGCTCGGAGCGATAGACGACGAGTTTAAAGCTCTGGGGGATAGATCTATTCAGGCGTTAGAAGCTGCTGCTGCGCGTGTCATAGGGACTTTGCGTGGCATTGAAGGAGTAGTTGTTGACGAGGAGCCAAGAACAGATTTGAAAGGCACGCTCGGGGGACAAAGGATAAGATTAGTAGACATTCCTTTCTATGTGACCCTTCCTTCCTATGTGACGGTGCAAAGAAAGGAAACAGGCAGAAAAATCGAGGATCTTCTTCATGCCTTGGAAAGAGAGATAGACGATGGGCAACGGACGCATGATGATTACATACGGGCCCTCAATCGGGCGCATGAAGACCATTATGATGCGCTTGTTGCGCTAACCAAGTATACAGTACTTGTGGCACAATCAGGTGGGCCAACAAGAGGACAGCAACATGAGCAGCATATTGTTATTTACTTCTCCCTTGCCAGCGAGATTCATCGCGAGCATTATCGAATACAGGACGATACAGCAGTGCTCATAAACAGCCTTGAGTTATCTGGTGTGACATCGCATATGCTTAAGGGCACAAAGACACGAGCTGAAGCAGATCCGACTCTCCCTCCGTTTAGGAATGATTATGCTGTTTGCACTCTTCTTATAGAAAATCCTTCTACGATACCAGATCACGATGCAATGATAAGACATGTGTATAGACTGATGGCTGCAGAAGAGGAGAAGCCCCCTATGGCAACTGCTGTTTCTCAAGCTGCGACATCAGGCGCACCCGCATTATAGATCAAGCTTCTCATCCATGCTGCAACAGCAGCACGACCGGCATGAACAGGTTCCCCACAAACCACGTCATGACCAGCGCCATCAGGAAGCTCGGCACGAACGGGATGCCGAGCTTTATCAGCACCCTCTTAAGTTTTCCTTTCTGCCGGAGCTTCACCAGCGCCGCGATCTGCGCCTTGCTCACGCCCAGGTCCTTGGGCCCGCAGATGCGCTTGCCTGCGATGACAACATCATCAACAATCCAATCACCTTCAGTCAGCGCCTCCGGCTTCACCAGCTGCCGCATGCATGACTTCTCCACAGCCTTAGTGAAGAGATAGGCGTAGAAGAGGACGAGCAGGAAAAGCAGCAGGGCGAACACCGCGAAGCGGATGGAAAGATCCTCAAGCACAAAGCCGGCGACAAGGCCGAGAATGACGAGGATGAACAGCGCCACCCGGACGATACGGAATTCTTTGGCTTGCCGCAAGAGCCGCCACGCCGCCATGAACGCCTTCCGATGGATCACGGCGAGCACGCCGCTATACACCATGCCATACACCGCGCCGATGAGGAAGGTGTTCACCAGCACGCCCAGCGCGAAGCTGTCGAGGCGGAACTGGAGACCGAGCAATGCCCCCAATCCCATGAGGCACTTGCTGTCTCCGCCGCCCCACTGGCCGGAATAGAACATGATGTATGCAAAGCCGTAGAAGATAGCCAAGCCGACAAGACCATCGATGATATACTCCCATCGTGAAGCAGAGAGGGAATATATCATCCTGACGCCGAGGCCAGCGGCGATCATGCCATAGTTCACCCAGTCCGCCACTTCGCGCGTACGGATGTCGGTATAGGATGCCACAAGAAGCGCGGCAAGCGCGATAAGGAAAAAGACCGGCTCGATCATGTATAGTGGAGAAGCGGGGAAGTATAAAAATAGCGCTGTTCAGCTCATATCAGCTCGTCTCTGGATCATTCCGCGCATTGCCATAACAGCCGACCTCATGGTACTTGAACGACAATCCTGCGGCCTGATACGGCAGCTCGCCTTCATCCTGGACACAGTTCGCCTGGATCAGGTAACGCTGGCAACAGGACAGTGGCGTGAGGAAGCCGGTACCCGCGGCCTCGAAGCGGTTGCGTCGGCAGAGCGCGCCATCAGCATTCCATTCCACCCTGCTGAGGAACGAGCCAGAGCATGGCTCGCTGCTGATGTTGAATCTTGATTCCTTTAAACCCTGACTTGCCGTCGGCCTGCCTCCTGTGCGGGCGAAGGTGTGTGTCTCCTCGAGCGGCGTTCCAGAGGCAGAACGGCACATGCCATCGACGCAGCCATACGTGCATTCCACGCGACGCAGCTCAAGGCAGGGATCATCATCGAAATTCGCGCAGGCCTTCAGCTCATCCGTTCCCGCGGAGCAATGCTGGCCTTCCGGCGTGCATTCATCGAAGCAGCCCGCCTCGCATCCCTCATCGACCTTGTCATCACAATCATTGTCGATACCATCGCAGCGCTCCGCGACGCGAGGATTGATCATCGGATCAGAATCATCGCAGTCGCTCGACGGCCCGCTGCAGATGCCGTCGCCATCATAGTCCTCCTCATGCGGTGGGCACTTGTCCGAGGCAAAGAACGGTGGAGGGGGAGCGGGCGTCGGCTCTGGAGCGAAGGCTCCTACCTCTTCCGTATCCATATCCGAGACATCCGCGATACGCGCGCAGCCGGACAGGATAGCGAGGACAGCGAGCAGGCTGATGAGCATCACGAAATGCGGTGACCTCGGAGTATGGTGCATGATGACCTCTTTTTCCCGGATGCCCTTCTCCCATCAAGGCATATCAACTTTTTGTTTCACTATGGAATGGCAGCTCAACGATTCAATGGGCGACATTGAGGCAGAGCTGGCTCCGCTGGTTGCATAATAGCCCATTGACGCAATCCCGTCTCGCGAGACAGTGTTTGCCATACCCGCACGGCGTACAGTTCGGACCGCCGCAGTCGGTGTCCGTCTCCTCAAGATCGCGGAAGCCGTTGAAGCATTCCGGAATGGATACCGGCTCGGCCTCTGTCGGTGAAGGGAAGGGCACTGGCGCCGGCTGTTCAACGATGGGCTGGCCGGATGACGGATTCTGCAGGCACGCTCCATCGACGCAGCCATTCGGGCAGATCTTGCTGTAATAATGGTACTCCCTACCGTCACAATAGTATTCGGTGAGGTGGTTAGCGTCTGCACAGCTGTCCGTGTACGTCGTCAGTTTGGCGCCATACGTCACCCGGAGCGTCCCTTGGAGAGAAGGATTGTTCCCGCCATCGCCGCTGTCGTCGCATGTCCGCTCTGGCGATGGATAAACTTCCCCAGATGGAAGGACTTCTTGTGTTAGAGAAAGATTTTGAGCTTGTTCTGGCATTAAAGAAGGTCTTTGAATGATTGTACACGCAAAAAGAAGTGTAGATAGAAGAGATAGAGTGATGAAAACTATGTAAGCACCCTTTTTTCCTGACATCGATACACCCCTTAATTCTCCTCTTCAAGTGGTGGAACTGGTATTTATAGTTATGTATCTCCTCCTTCATAGCTATACAGGACAGATTAGTTTGGGGTAACGGGTTTGGAGTTCGGGGTAAAAGCAGGCTCCGATGATCGATGCCGTGTTTTTACCCTAACCACTTACTCAAAACCCCAAACCAGTATCTTTATATACCTCCTCCTTTTTCGTCGACTATACCAGTGATTGATGACGATGCGAAAGCATCCGAATGAGGTAGGCACTTCTCGTGTTATACCTTACCAGCATCAAGAGCATCAAGGAGGATTCCACATGGCGGACAAGACAGATAAGGTGTATGAGGCTATCGAACTCGCCAAGACCAGCGGCAAGCTCCGACGGGGCGCCAATGAAGTCACCAAGGCTCTCGAGCGAGGCCAGGCGAAGCTCGTGGCGATCGCCAAGGACGTGAGCCCGAAGGAGATTGTCATGCACATCCCACTTCTCGCAAAAGAGAAGGGCGTACCGTGCTTCGAAGTCCCCTCAAAGGAGGAGCTCGGCACCGCAGCAGGCATCACCATCGGCACCGCCGCTGTCGTCGTCGTCCAAGAGGGCGAGGCGAAGAATCTCATCAAGGAACTAGCGAAGGAATAGGTGACCTGAATGCCTGCCAAACGGATGGAACGACGGTCAAAAGAAGAGACCCAACAGCAGCCGACAACCAGCGAGATCAAAGGTGGTGTAACGTTCAGCGAAGCGGTTCCGGCACGGGTCGAAGAGATCATCGACCGCACCGGCTCCCGAGGCGAGGCCACGCAGGTGCGCTGCAAGATACTGGCAGGAAGGGATAAGGAGAAGATCCTCCGCCGCAATGTCAAAGGTCCGGTACGGATAGGCGACATGCTCATGCTCCGCGAGACGGAAATCGAAGCCCGGCCATTGAATAAGAAAGGAAGGGGGATGTCCTGATGCAATGCACGTTCTGCGGCCGCATGATAAGTCCTGGCACAGGGATGATGTACGTCAAGACAGACGGCAGGATATTCTATTTCTGCTCGAGCAAATGCGAAAAGAACATGCTCGGACTGAATCATAATCCGAGAAAGACCCGATGGACGACGGAACACCATCGTCTAAAGGCTGTCGAAAAGGCAGGCGAAGGCGCAAAACGGGAAAAGCCGGCCAAGAAAGAAGCGCGGAAAGAGGAGTAAGGAATAAGATGACCGAACGCACGCTCGTATTGCTCAAGCCGGACGCCGTGCAGCGCGGACTGGTCGGCGAGATCGTCCAGCGCTTCGAGAAGGCAGGCCTGAAGATCGTCGGCATGAAGATGGTCCAGGTGGACAAGAAGTTCGCCCGCGAACATTATGCGGAGCATGTGCAGAAGGCGTTCTATCCAGGCTTGGAGACACTCATCACCATGGGACCGACGGTCGCTATGGTCCTTGAAGGCGTCGAGGCTATACACATCGTGCGCAAGATGGTCGGCGCCACGGAGCCGAAGGGCGCGGCGCCAGGCACTATCCGCGGCGACTACGCGCATGTCAGCTATGGCTACGCGGACAAGAAGGGCATCGGCATCAAGAACCTCGTCCACGCCTCCGACACGCCGGAGAACGCCAAGAAAGAGATCAAGCTCTGGTTCACGGACAAGGAACTGCACACATACAAGATGGTGCATGATGTCCATATACTCGATTAACATCATGGGGACTGATTCGCTATGGGAGAAAAAATGGTCGATCGGGTCGTGCGGCTCTCCACACGGCATGACCACATCCGGAACATCGCCATCTGCGCCCACATCGATCACGGCAAGACCACGTTCTCCGATAATCTCCTTTCCGGCGCAGGCATGATCTCCGAGGAGCTGGCTGGCAAACAGCTCGTCCTCGATTTCGCCGAAGACGAGCAGGCCCGCGGCATCACCATCGACGCGGCGAACGTCTCGATGGTCCATAATTTCGACGGACAGGAATATCTCATCAACCTCATCGACACTCCCGGCCATGTGGACTTCGGCGGGGACGTGACAAGGGCCATGCGCGCGGTCGACGGCTGCATCGTGCTCGTCTGCGCGGTCGAGGGGATCATGCCGCAGACCGAGACCGTCCTGCGTCAGGCGCTGAAGGAGCGCGTCAAGCCCATCCTCTTCATCAACAAGGTGGACCGCCTCATCAAGGAGCTCCAGCTCACACCGCAGGCGATGCAGGAACGCTTCGTCAATGTCATCAATAATGTCAACCGCCTCATCCGCGAGATCGCGCCGGAGGACTTCAAGGAGCGGTTTCAGGTCAATGTCCAGACCGGCTCGGTCTGTTTCGGCAGCGCGTTCCATAACTGGGCCATGTCCCTGAAGTACATGAAAAAGAAAGGCATCTCGTTCAAGCAGGTCATCGACGCCTATCAGGGCGAAGGCGATGAGTACAAGAAACTGCGCAAGCTGGCGCCGCTGCACGAAGTCATCCTCGACGCGGTCATCGAGCACCTCCCCGACCCGCGGCAGGCGGCGAAGTACCGCATCCCGAAGCTCTGGCACGGCGATTTGGAATCCGAGGAAGGCAAGGCCCTCTTGAACTGCGATCCAGCCGGACCGTTGTTCTTCGTCATCACTAAGGTCACCGTGGACCCGCAGGCCGGCGAGATCTCCGCCGGACGACTGTTTTCTGGTACTATGCGCAAAGGACTCGATGTCTTCCTCTGCCGCGCGCGACGTGCCGCAAGGGTGCAGCAGGTCTTCATCTACAACGGCCCCAAACGGGAGATCGTCGACAACAGCCCCGCAGGCAACATCATCGGCGTCGCCGGCGTCAAGGGCATGCCTGGCGACACGGTCACGCTCAAGGACACCGAGCCGTTCGAGGAGATAACCCATCTCTTCGATCCGGTCGTCACGAAATCCATCGAGGCGAAGAAGCCAAGCGATCTCCCCCGGCTCGTCGAGGTCCTCCGCATGGTGCAGAAAGAGGATCCCAGCATCAGGATCCAGATCAACGAGGAGACCGGCGAGCACCTCATGAGCGGCATGGGCGAGCTGCATCTCGAGGTCATCGAGAACCGCATCCGCACGAACAAGAACGTGGACGTGGTGACCTCACCACCGATCGTCGTGTACCGGGAGATGATCACCAAGAAGACGGCGACAGATTTTGAGGGAAAATCACCGAACAAGCACAACAAGCTCTATTTCATCGTCGAACCCCTGCCGCAGCAGGTGCGCGACGCCATCAAGGCAGGCGAGCTGCCGGAAGGCAGGATGAAGAAGCGCGACCTCAAGGTGCGCGACAAGTTCGTCGAGCTCGGCTACGAGACCAAGGTCGCGGACAAGGTGATGGAAATCTTCAACGGCAATGTTTTCCTCGACAAGACGAAAGGCATCGTCCACATCAGCGAAATCATGGAGCTCGTGCTGGACATGTTCGAGGACGTCATGAAAGCAGGTCCATTGGCGCGAGAGCCATGTCTCAATGTCCAGGTCAACCTTACAGACTGCAAGCTCCATGAGGATGCCATCCATCGCGGCCCTGCGCAGCTCTATCCGGCAGTGCGCGAAGGCATCCGGGGAGCGATGCACCTGTCTAATCCGTTGCTGTTTGAACCGGTGCAGACACTGCAATTTGAGGCACCAGTGGAGTTTATGGGGGAGATTTCCAAGCTCATCGGGAATAAGCGTGGCCAGCTCCTCGACATGACCCAAGAGGGGAGCCAAGTGGTCGTCAAGGCCAAGATGCCGGTGGCGGAGATGTTCGGCATGAGTTCCGACCTCCGCTCGGCCACCGAAGGCCGTGGCATGTTTTTTGTGGTCGACCAAGGCTATGAGAAGCTGCCGGAAGAGCAGCAGCCCAAGATCATCGCCCAGATCCGCAGTAGGAAGGGATTGACCAAAAATCAGTAAACTTTTTAAAGTCCTGTAAAATCAGATGGTTACGCAAGAGGCAGCCGAAAATGGCCCCGTTTAGGCAGATAAGCACGTATAATGCTTCCCAGACGCTAAAAAACCGGAGGGATTGATTATGGCAAAAGAAAAGACGCATGTAAACCTCGTTTTCATCGGACACGTCGATCACGGCAAGTCCACAACTGTCGGACGGCTCCTTTATGATACCGGCGCTGTCGACGAATCCGCTATGAGAAAGCTCAAAGAGAAGGCGCAAGAGCTCGGCAAGTCTGGCTTCGAGTTCGCCTATGTCATGGACAACCTCAAGGAAGAGCGGGAGCGCGGCGTCACCATCGACCTGTCGCACAAGAAGTTCTCCACGCCGAAGTTCGAATTTACTATCATCGATGCCCCTGGCCACCGGGATTTCATCAAGAATATGATCACCGGCGCCTCGCAGGCTGATGCGGCTGTCCTGGTCGTCTCTGGAAACCCAGGAGATGGTGTCCAAGCCCAGACCAAGGAGCACGTCTTCCTCTCCAGGACCCTCGGCGTCAATCAGCTTATTGTCGCGGTCAACAAGATGGACATGGCCAAGTATGAGCAGAAGCGCTTCGAGGATGTCAAGACCGAGGTCAGCAACCTCCTGAAGACCGTCGGCTACAAGCCAGACACGATCCAGTTCATCCCGCTAGCCTCGCTGCACGGCGAGAACGTCGCGAAGAAGTCCACGAACATGGGCTGGTACGCCGGCCCGACGCTGCTCGAGGCAATGGACAAGCTCAATGCGCCGGAGAAGCCGACGAATCTGCCGCTCCGCCTGCCTATCCAGGACGTCTATAACATCACCGGTATCGGTGTCGTCCCGGTAGGAAAAGTGGAAACTGGCGTCATGAAGGTCGGCGACAAAGTCATCTTCATGCCTGGTCGTGAAGGCAAGGGTGTCATGGGAGAAATCAAGACGATCGAGATGCATCACGAGCAGATCAAGGAAGCAGAACCTGGTGACAATGTCGGCTTCAATGTCCGTGGCCTTGAAAAGAAGGATATCGCTCGTGGCGACGTCTTGGGTTCGGTGAGCAATCCGCCGAGCGTCGCGACCGAATTCACCGCACAGATCATCGTGCTGAACCATCCGACCGTCGTCACGGTCGGCTACACGCCGGTGTTCCACATCCACACCGCGCAGGTCGCCTGCCAGATCACCGCGATCCTGAAGAAGCTGAATCCCGCGACGGGCGAAGTCCTGCAGGAGAACCCGGACTTCGTCAAGAACGGCGACGCGGCCATCGTCACGATCAAGCCTATCCAGCCTCTCGTCATCGAGAAACAGAAGGACATCCCGCAGTTGGCACGGTTCGCGATCCGCGATTCCGGACAGACCGTGGCCGCCGGCATGTGCATCGATCTCGTGAAGAAGGCGTAAGGCTCGATACCCACTATTTTATTCCCTTTATTTTCCTGTTTTAGGGGCATGGTGAACAAGGATTCACCATGCAGCAGGCATCCGCATAGTCATAGACGCTTATAGAAGTGAGGAACAGTCGCATGCAAAAAGCACGGATCAAGCTGGCGAGTACGGATATCGCGAAGATCAATGAGATCTGCGCGTACATTAAAGATATTTCTGACAAGACCGGCGTCGACATGCGGGGGCCTATCCCTCTTCCTACCAAGAGATTGAAGCTGACTACCCGTAAATGCCCTTGCGGCAATGGAAAAGCGACGTGGGAGCGATATGAGATGCGCATTCATAAACGCCTGATTGATCTGGGGTTGGATGAGCGCGCCCTGCGACTGGTCATGCGCGTGCCGATCCCTGAGGGATTGCATATCGAGATTGAGATGGTCGAGGCGTAGTTCTTTTTTGTTGCTGATTCTGGAGAAGATCACTGGATCCATAACGATGATCTTCCTCATCGCTCACTGCCTGCTTCCGCCCCATTTCTGATCTTTTCTTACTTTCTTTTTGTCTCTCCTCGAAGGGTGAGGGGAGACAAAAAGAAAGCGAAGCATGAGCGAGCGGCGGGCGATCAAAAAAATCAGGATTAGAAACCAGGCATAGGCATAGTCATATCCATCTGCTGCAGTTTAGCTTCAGTGACAGCATTGATAGCGGTGATAGCATGTAAGTCTGCCAGTAAACGAGTCAAGCCCGGATCCAAGCTCGTTCTACAGTTGTCATATAAATCAGCTGCCGCCTGCCTCTCGCGGTCGCCCCATTCGCGCAAGCGGTCGATGGAGGGTGTAAAAACTGGTCCTTCGCCGACAATCCGGGCAAGACCGTCATAAGCATCAAACAGGTGCTGGATGTTTGGTGGTCCTCGACAAAGAGGATCTTGAATACTGATAGCAGAATGTCTAGACCGAGTGTAATGATCCTGAGCTTCCACAGGTCTTGTCGACTTAAGATAGAGGGATACACCTATTGCTAGAGCAAGTGCACCAGTAACAAAACCGGGGATGTATCTTGTATAATGAGTATAATTACTCATAGAATACTAAAAGATGGAGTAGTTTATAAAGTTTCTTGTCGATGTGAGGTATCTTATGTATACAGCACCCCTATCACAATCCCCTCGACCTGCTCTTTCCTGATGCTCGCGTCCGCCACATTATTCGCATCACCCTTCACGACAATCTCGTCCGGATAGACCGAACTGATGCGGTGCACGAGCTTCTCGCCGACGTCGTCATGGTAGCTGACAATCATGCCTGCCTTCAGCTGCTGGCTGCGGTACTTCTCCACGATCAGCGTGTTGCCCTCGAAGAACGTCGGGATCATGCTGCTCCCTTTCCCGTCGCTGATGAGGCTGTCCGCCTGCACGACCAGCGCACCAAGGCTCAGCGCGTGATGCACCGTGCTGTGCGGCGCCTGGATATACTTGAAGGGCAGCTCGGTGACGCACTCGACCTTCCCCGCGCGGTCGTTCAACTGCGTCACCATGGCCTCGACGCGCTCGAGCTGTGGGATGCTGAGATTGGCGCAGTCGATGGCGTACGGCAACGGCTTGACTTCCACGATGGGACGCTGGAGGTAATATCGGTCCACGCCAAGACCCGCGACAAAGAGCAGGACGGCGATGCCGATGGCGATGATCATATCGTAGCGGAGGAGTTCGAGAACACGCTTGGCGAGCTGCTGTGGAGGGGATGATGCTTGCGGTTTTGGATTCGACATGACTGGAGAAGCGAAGGGGTGGTTATTAAAGTTTGCGGGATGGTATTGGGTGCGATGTGTAATCAGCATCAACCTTTTGCCAAACTTTCCCGTGGTTGTCGGTCTTGGACAGGCAAAC
>Ga0105164_10001690_pt1 | contig 13987 bp, 15 predicted proteins | sample VDWuncwatermetaG_FD_89674 | JGI IMG/M metagenome (GOLD analysis project Ga0105164, IMG submission 89674) | Wastewater microbial communities from Netherlands to study Microbial Dark Matter (Phase II) - VDW unchlorinated drinking water | ecosystem: Environmental > Aquatic > Freshwater > Drinking...
CTCCCCCAACCCACGGCAGCTCCAGGCCCCGGTCCGCGCTTGGACTTAACGCGCTGGCAACACCGAGCCACCCGCCAATGACCAGCGCGGTGAGGAGTTTCGGCAGGCTGCGCAACCCTCGTCCATTGGCTCCCCGAAACTTCAACCAATCGTCCAACAGGCCGAGCGATCCGAAGCCGGTAATCACGCCGAGGACCAGCCAGCCATCCGGCCGCGCCAATCCGCCGCCGAGTGTAGCGGCCAAGAGGCCGCCGGCGAGCACAAACATCCCGCCCAGCGTCGGCACGCGTCGTTTCGTTTCGTGATACGCGAGCAGCGGAGGGCAATCCTCGTAGCGGACCGGCGCTAAGCGCTGGGCGCGCACGAGGGCCGGGATCATCAATCGTCCGCCGGCGAGAGAGGCGACCGCGCCCAACAAGAACATGGCTGCGGCGTCTCTCAATGAGGTCATGACCGACCTCCGGCGTTTCCCTCGACCAGCAGCGCTGTGACGCGCTCAAGGCTGAGCTTCCGCGATCCTTTCACCAGCAATCCGTCCCCTTGCTGCAGCAGCGCCGGAAGGCCGTCGAGCAGTTCCTCGACGGTGCGGTAGATCGTGACCCGATCCGTTCCGCCTTCGCGGACTCCGCGCGCCACATCATCCGCATAGTTCCCGACGGCGATGACGCTGTCGATGGCCAGTTGGGTTGCCAGCCGGCCAATCGCCTCGTGCGCCGAGGGCGCGTAGGGTCCCAACTCCAGCATGTCCCCGACGATCGCGACGCGGCGGCGCACCGGCAGGTCTTTCAGCATTTCCAGCGCCCTGGCGAACGAGAGGGGATTCGCGTTGTAGCAATCATTCAAAATCGTCAGGCCGCGGCAGTGCACCACCTGTGAGCGCAGCGGAAGCGGCTGAAACACCGCGAGCCGCTCCCGGGCGAGGGACAGCGGCACGCCCATCGCCCACGCGCACGAGAGGGCTGCCAGCGCGTTCTCCACGTTGTGATAGCCGAGGAGCGGCACAATCCACTGGCCCCGATGATCCCGCAGCCGCAGCAGCATTCCCTCTTCACTGCGTTCGATATCCAGCGCTTGCAAATCGCAGCGATCCGTCGTTCCGAAGGTCACCATGCGCACCGTGGACTGCAGATGCCGCGGCGCCTCAAGACAGACGTCGAGCTGATCCCCTGGCAAGACGGCCGAACTCTCCAGGTTGAGGGCATCCAAGAGGGAGATCTTCTCCTGCATGACGCCTTGGAGCGATTTAAAAAATTCCATATGGACCGGGCCGACGTTCGTGATGACGGCGACGTCGGGCTCCACGATTGACGCGAGATAGGCAATTTCTCCCGGATGGTTCGACCCCAGCTCGATCACGCCAACCGTGTGCTCCGGTGTCGCGCGCAACAGCGTCAGGGGAACCCCGATGTGGTTGTTCTGCGTCCCAAAGGTCTTGAGCACCGTGTCCGGAGCTCCGAGCAGCTGGGCGATGAGCTCTTTCGTGGTGGTCTTGCCGCATGAGCCGGTCACGGCAATCATCGGACGCGCGAAGCGGCGGCGATGAAACCGGGCGAGGTCGGCGAGCGCCTTCGTCGTATCCGGAACGAGCACGGTCGGCACCGAGGCCGAACCATTGGTCGGCGTAGGCAGAGAGGAGACAACGAGGCAGGAGGCCCCGCGGTGGGCAGCCTCTTCGATGAAGCGGTGGCCGTCCAACCGGGTACCCCGGATGGCCACGAACGCCTCGCCGGGTGTGAGGCGTCGGGAATCAATGCCGATGCCCTGGACCGTTCCGGAGGGACGTCCTCTCACGAGTTGGCCGCCAGTCGCATCAAGGATCTGGCGAACCGTCCACACGTACATCGATGTGTCCAACCTTTTACACCGCCACAGCGTGCCGGGTGCTCAACCACCGCTCCACGACATCCCGGTCGGAGAATGGGATGGAGACGTGCTCAAACGTCTGATACGCCTCGTGCCCCTTGCCCGCGATCAGCACGGTGTCATCGCGCCGCGCCATCGAGAGGGCTGTCGTGATCGCCTGCTCGCGGTCCGGGGCTACTTCAAATGCGCGAAATCCGGGCGCAAATCCCGCCTGGATCTGGCGGATAATCTCCAGCGGATCTTCGCTGCGAGGATTATCCGACGTCAGGATGACGCTATCGGCCAACAGGCTCGCCATCTTGCCCATCGTCGGCCGCTTGGTTTGGTCGCGATTGCCGCCGCAGCCGAAGACCACAATCAGCCTCCCGCGCGTCAGCTCCCGCAGCGAGAGCAAGGCCAGCCGCAGCGCATCCGCGGTGTGCGCGTAATCAATGAGGATGTTGATCCCCTGATCAGTCGGCACCCGCTCAAGGCGGCCGGGCACATGCTCGATGGTGGAGAGGCCTTCGCGAATCGCCGATCCGGAAATTCCGAGCGCCAAGAGGGCGGTGGCGGCGGCGGTCACGTTCCACGCGTTGTGCCGGCCGAGCATGGGACTCTCAATCGGCACGACACCCCAGGGCGTATCGAGGATAAAGCGGATCCCCTGCCACGAACAGGCGAGGTCCTTGGCCGACACGTTCGCGCTGCGCTCTACACCGTACGTGATGACCGAGGGGTGCGGGATCGTTTCCGCCAGCACCCGGCCGTAGTCGTCATCGAAGTTCACGATCGCGTGCCCATCCGGCTTCACATAGTGGAACAGCCGGCGCTTCGCCTCCGCGTAGGCGTCCCGGCTGCGGTGATAATCCAGATGATCGGAGCCGAGATTGCAGAAGATCGCCGCGTCGAACTCCAGGCCCGCAATGCGTCCTTGCGCGAGCGCATGCGACGACACTTCCATCGCGCACCACTGCAGCCCTTCGCCGACCATCTGGGCGAAGTATCGCTGCAGCTCCAGCGGACCGGGGGTCGTGTTGCTGGAGGGAATCAGGCGATTGCCGATGTGATAGGCGATGGTTCCCAGCAATCCGGCGCGCGCGCCGGACGCTTCGAGGATCGTCTTGAGGAGATAGGCCGTCGTCGTCTTGCCGTTCGTCCCCGTGATCCCGATGAGCCGTAATTTCCTGGACGGGTGCCCGTAAAACCGGCCCGTGATCACGATCAACGCCTCGCGCGTATCGCGGACGACGACGCAGGGACAGGCCTGGGAAGAGGTGGAGGAGTGCTGGCTTCGGTATGACGCCGGCAAGCGGTGGGCCACCACGGCCGAGGCGCCCCGCGCCATGGCCTCTTCGATGAAGGCGTGTCCATCGCTTAACGCCCCTTCGATCGCAATAAACAGATCGCCCGGCCGCACCTGCTTCGAGTGCGTCGCGATCCCGGACACCGCAACCGGCGCCACCGGCTCAGCCGTCACGCCATGGAGCAGATCGCGGAGGGTCATCGCTCCAGCTCCACTTTGACGTTCGAGAGGCCCACCGTCCGCAAGGCATCCCAGAGCTCGCTCGAGGCGTCGAAGGGCTTGAGGGCGCCGTGCAAGCCGACGAGCGTGCGGGCCCCGCGCGTCCGGTTGGACGTCAAATGGAGCACCCGCACGAGCAAGCGGCGCGACCGAAACGACTGAAACGGACGCATCATCATGAATCCACTCCTTGACCTCATGCTATGGCAACTTGGCGACCTCGCGCGGCATCGCCCGCTCCAGCTCCCAATACCCCGCGAGCCGCTCCACAATCCGCTTGAACATCGGGGCGGAAACGACACCGCCGAAGTACAGCGGATGCGGCTCATCCATCAAGACGACGATGACGAAGCGAGAATCAGGCACCGGCCCAAAGCCGACGAAGGAGGCAACGTAACGGCTGTGGGAGTAGCGGCCGGTTGGCTCAAGCTTCTGAGCCGTCCCGGTTTTACCGGCCACCGTGAGGCCCTGGACATTCGCCAGCTGGCCGGTGCCTGACTCGACAACGCTTGCAAGAATCGTCTGCATGAGGGCGGCGGTTTCCCGACTGATCACGCGAACGGGTGCTTCCTGCCGATGCCGCCGCAGGAGCCGGCCGCCCGTCGTTTGAATGCGCTCAACGAGGTACGGACGGACGCGGCTGCCGCCGTTGGCCACGACGGCCGTCATGACGGCCAATTGCATCGGGGTCACCGCGATTTCCTGACCGATCGGGATGATATACGGGGACAATTTGGACCAGCGCGACGCCGGCTTCGCCATCCCGCTCACTTCGCCAGGCAGCTCGACACCCGTTCGGCGCCCGAACCCGAACGCCTGGATATAGCGGTAGAGCTCCTCGGGCTTCAGGCGCTGCGCGGCCTTGGCCGTGCCGATGTTCGAGGAGTACTTGATGACATCGCGGAAGGGGAGGATGCCGTGCGAGGTGTGATCGTGCAGAATATGCCCGCCCGGCGTGCGGAACGAGCGGTGCTCGCAAAAAATCGGCTCATCCGGGGTGATGCGCTTCTCTTCGAAGAGGGCCGAGGCGGTCACGACCTTGAAGACGCTGCCCGGTTCAAACATGTCCGTGACGGCCCGATTCCGGCGCGCTTCCATCGGTGATGCCGCCGGCTCGTTCGGATCGTAGGCCGGAGCGTTGGCAACGGCGAGGAGCGCGCCGTTCGCCGGATCCATGACGATGATGGAGCCGCCGTTGGCGTGATACTTGGCCATGCCCCAGTCGAGCGTCTCTTCGACGACCTGCTGCACCACGCTGTCAATCGTCAAGACCATGTCCAGGCCGTTGACGGGATCCGCCTGGATCGTCGAGGGGCCGAGAATCTGGCTCCCTTTCGCATCCCGCATCGTCGTGCGCCACCCGTCCTCGCCGCGCAGCACGCCGTTGAACGCCAGTTCCAATCCTTCCAATCCCTGCTCGTCGACGTTCACGAATCCCAGCGCATGTCCGGCGAGTGCGCCCTGGGGGTAGAGTCGCTTGGACTCTTCAATGGTCCCGATCCCCTCACCGCGCAGCGAGGCGAGTTCCGGCCGCAGGTCGCGGCTCACGTGCCGGGCAATCCAGACGAATTGTTTGTCCCGCTCCAACCGTTCGCGGATCATCCCAGGATCCCGGCCGATGAGTGAGCCCACCTGCTCGGCGACTTGGCGTTTGGCGTCAATCGCTCGGGCATTGGCGAAGACAGATGGCACCGGCACGCTGACGGCCAGCGGCCGTCCCACACGGTCAACCAGAGATCCTCGCCTGGCCCGGATGATGTTGGTGGATTGCTGCTGGGCGACGGCGTACGCGGCGTAGCGAGATCCGCCAAGGACTTGCAGCCAGCCACAGCGCAGCCAGAGGAGTCCCAGCAGAGCCAAACCGATAAGAAGGATTCCCATGATGCGATCATTGGTTGGGCGCGCCATCAGTCCGACGTCTCGTCCGTATCGGCTCAATCGGTTCCGTCATTCTGGACGCTGGCGACTATCGGCCTCGCCTTCGCCGCCGTCTTGGTGACCATCGGCGCATCGGCCAGCGAGGCCTGCGCGACAAGTGTGAGATGCCGCTCGTGCGCGGCGAGGGCCAAATGGACCGGCGAGGTTAATCCCGTCACGCGCGACTCGGCCCAGGCGACGTCGGCTGAGGCGATGTGCGCGCGGCTCATGCGATCACCCACCGCATAGCCCTTCAGGACCACGGCGGTGCGCTCGGCCACCTGCAGGCACCCGAGCCCGACCATCAGCCCAACCAACCCCATCCACCGCGAGAGCCGCATCAGTACCGCTCAATCGCCCGGAGCTTGGCCGACCGGGCCCTGGGATTCCTCGCCACTTCCTCCAGGGAAGGACGCAGCGGTTTTTTCATCAGCAGGGTCCAGAACTCTTCGCGAGCGCCCTGCGCGAACGCATGCTTGACGAGCCGATCTTCCAGCGAATGGTAGGTCAAGATCACGGCGCGCCCGCCGGATTTCAGGAGCGTCGCGAGCTGGCCGAGCAATGCCTGCAACGCGCCGAGCTCATCATTGACCGCGATTCGAATGGCTTGAAACACGCGAGTCGCCGGATGAATGCGGCCATGCCGCGCGCGGCCAGGAACGGCCTCTGCCACTGCCTCAGCCAGCTCGGCGGTGGTCATGAGACGATGCGACCGGCGAGCCTCCACGATCCCTCGGGCAATGCGGCGGGCAAAGCGCTCTTCTCCAAACGTCTCGAAGAGCATCGCGAGCTCATCAGCACTGAGGGTATTCACGAGCGAGGCGGCGGTGGCCTCCTGTCCCGGGTCCATCCGCATATCCAGAGGACCATTGCGAAGAAAACTGAAGCCGCGCTCCACCCGATCCACCTGGAAGCTCGACATGCCAAGATCCAGCACGAGGCCCTCGACGCGGGAGACACCCAGCTGTTCCAAGAGATTCGGGAGGCTGCGGTAGTTGCCGTGCAGGAAGGTGACGTGCGGTTCGAATTCAACGAGTCGCTGGCGGGCAACGGCCAGCGCGCCGGGATCGCGGTCGAGCGCGATCAGTTTCCCGTCCGGCAAGATCCGGGGCAGGATCATGAGGCTGTGGCCTCCGGTGCCGACCGTGCCATCTACGATGGTCGCTCCGCCGCGCGGGCTCAACGCGCGAAGGACTTCCCCGCCCATCACCGGTTCGTGCCAACTCGTTGCGAGCGGAGCCGTCATCCCTGGCGTACCCTCCGCTTCCTCAGGGATCGCATCGCACTCAACAGACATGGGGTTATTCGAACAGCACTCGCTCGGCGATTTCCTCAAAACTCTGCCGCGAACTCTCGTAGAAACCGCGCCACTTCTCTTTCGACCAGATTTCCATCCGGCTCGAGACGCCCACGATCACCACGTGCTGCTTAATTTCGGCGAATGCTTTCAGCGACTGCGGGATGAGGAGCCGGCCCAAGCTGTCGATGGATACCTCGGTGGCGCCCGAAAAGAACAAACGGTTGAACTTCCGCCCCTCGGCCTTAGTGAAGGGGACATGCTTGAAATGGTTCTCGGCCAGCCGCCATTCGGATTCCGGAAACAGGAACAGACAGCCGTCCAACCCTCGAGTGAGAAACAGACCCTTCACGTCGTGATCCTTGAGGGACTGGCGGAATTTGGCAGGCACAATGACGCGGCCCTTGCGATCGATGGTGTGTTCGTGCTCGCCGTAGAACATACGTCGCCCTCCCGTGCTCCATCACGCGTCAGCCGCCCGATGCGAGCTACGGTCTACTGGGCACCAATGGGTCAGTCGGAAATCTACCACTTCCTACCACTTTGATCCACAATGACGCACCAAACTATACCCGGTTGCCCACTCCATTGTCAAGGCAAAAAGCATAAAGTTTCCTGAATCCTTACGCGAAATGGAGCGGAGGGAAATGAGACTGGAACAGGACACGTCACGGGGGACGACAGAACGATGGACCGAAGGACTAGCGGGAACGCGAACTGGTCGGGCGGGCGAGAAGTCGTCGGGCTCGAATCATATCCCGCTGCACCTGGGAGCGCAGCGAGTCCATGCTCGGGAAGCAGCGCTCCCCTCGCAGGCGGGCGATCAGCGAGACGGCGACGCGACGGCCCACCAGGGTGCCGGAAAAACCGAAGAGATGCGCTTCGCACACGACCGGGCCGGGGCCGAAGGTGGGGCGCACGCCAAAATTCATCACGCCGCGCCAGCGTCGTCCACGCGCCGGATCAGACACCATGACGGCATAGACACCTTGCGGGGGAATCGCTTGCGGACTCAACCGGATGTTGGCGGTTGGAAACCCAAGACGCCGCCCGCGTCCCGTCCCGCGGACGACAACGCCATAGAGCGCCGCCGGACGACCGAGCAGCCGGGCGGCCTGCTTCACATGCCCAGCGGCAATCAACCCGCGGATGCGAGAGCTCGATACGACGGCGCCATCCCGCACGATCTCAGGCACCGGAACGAGACGGATCCCGCAGGACGGCCCGAGGCGCCGCAGCACATCCAGATCGCCGCGGCGATTGTGCCCGAACGCGAAGGAGCCGCCGACGACGAGTGCGACGGCATGAAGCCGCCGGACCAGGATCTGCCGGAGAAATTGCTGGGCGGTGAGGCGCGAGAAGCGCTTCGTGAACGGAATCACCCAGACCCAGTCGATGCCGAGCGCGCGCAGCAATTCGACGCGCGTCTGAAGCGGCATGAGGGCCGGCGAGGCGTGCCGCGGATCGAGGACGGTGCGTGGGTCCGGATCAAACGTGATGGCAACGCTCGTGCCGCGCAGGCGGTGCGCGAGCTGAACGGCGCGATGCAAGAGCCGCTGATGGGCCGCATGGACGCCGTCAAACACGCCGATGGTGACGACCGCTCGGCGCGGGATCCGTCGCACCGCGTCCAGCCCGAGAAAGGTTCGTCGAGAAAGCATGGGTGGCGCGCGGATGTTACCGTACGAGGCCGGCTGAACGAACCGTCTGGGTTCGCACCACGTCAACGGGGCGCAGCTCGCGCGCCAGCACCTCGGCACCGGCCTCGCGAACCCAGGCCATCGGCTTGGCTTCGTCCAGCGTCCACTCGCCGATGGTGAGGCGGGTGAGTTCCGCGAGATGGCCGACCGTGCCCAGACGCTCCGCGATCACCTCGGCGAGGCTGCGAATGTACGTTCCGGCGGAGCACCGAACCTGAAATCGGATCCTGCCGGCCTCGCAGGCATCGAGCCGGATATCCAACACCTGCACCGTGCGGGATGGCAAGCTGAGCGGTTGATTGCGGCGCGCCCACCAGTAGGCGGGACGGCCCCGCACCTTCACGGCGCTGTAGCGCGGCGGGGTTTGGACCAGCGGGCCGATGAACGCGGCCAAGACCTTGGCCACGTGACCCTGATCCAACGATGGAACGGGTGCTGTGCGCACCGTCGCCCCGTCGGCGTCACCGGTGTCCGTCTGACTGCCGAGCTGCAGCACCGCGGCATACGTTTTCTCGTGACGCTGGAACGCTTGTTGGTGCTTCGTCGCGGTTCCCACCAACACGATGAGCAGTCCCTTCGCCATCGGATCAAGCGTCCCCGCATGCCCGACGCGCCGGACGGCGAGCGTGCGCCGGATGAGCTGCACCACGTCGTGCGACGTGGGACCGGACGGTTTGTTGATCAAGAGGAGCCCGTCACGCATCGGAGGATCGTCGGGGAGATGGCTTCAGCCGATCGAGGAACCCGGTCATCTCAATCGAGTCGGCGATGGACGCATCATAGTGGAAGTGGAGCTCCGGGATCATTTTCAATCGAAACCGCTTTGTCAGGAGGCTTCGAATGAACCCTCCTGATCGATTCAGCGCCTCCTGGGAGCGGGCCTCCTCGCCGGCTTCGCCGAGGCAGCTGAAGAACACCTTGGCGTGGCTCACGTCCTTCGAGAACTCCACTCGGGTCATCGTCACAAACCCGATCCCCGGATCCTTCAGCTCTTGATGGATGATGGTGGCGATTTCCTGCCGAAACTCGTTGGCCAATCGATCGGTCCGCGTCGGTAGCATGAGACAGTCCTCCCTCGGTTCTAGAGATACTCCGCTCGGCGTCCCAGAAATTCTGCGAGTTGGGCGCAGCACGCGCGCGGGTCAGGCTCTTCAGCCATGCGCTCCAATTCTTTGCGCAGCCGGCCCGGGTTCAGCCACCCTAACGCGCCGTCGGCGATGGCGGATTGGGCCGCCCGTTTGGTGCCGGACTCCCAGCGGAGTCCGAACCGCTGGGCGAAACGAATCCCGCGCAGGATGCGGCTCGGGTCATCCATGAAACTGCGCGCATGGAGCATGCGCAGGCGACGTGCTTGCAAATCGCGGAGTCCCCCAAAGGGATCGGCCAACGTCCCGAACGCACCAGCCTTCAAGGCCATGGCCATGGCATTGACCGTGAAATCTCGACGAAAGAGATCCTCCTCCAGCGTCCCGGGCTCGACCCGGGGGTAGGCCGCAGGCTTCGCGTACGTCTCGCGCCGGCACATGGCGACATCGAGCCGAATGGTTCGAGCGACGACGGTCGCGGTTCGAAACTGCTGATGGGCCGCCGCCACCGTACCGTGCAGCCCCTCCGCAATGGTCTGGGCGAGCCGCAGGCTATCTCCCGTGACGGCGAGATCGCAATCCGTGATCGGCTGAAGACCGAGCAGCCAGTCCCGCACGCAGCCGCCGACGGCATAGGCTGAAACGCCCATCCGGTCCGCCATCTCCCCAATCCGGCGCAAGAGAGGCTCAATCGCCTGAGGGACTCGCGCGGTCATGGGCGAGGATGGAACTGCTCGTGGATCGTTTTGAGTCGGGCCCGATCGACATGGGTGTAGCGCTGCGTCGTCTGGATATTCGCGTGGCCGAGCAGCTCCTGAACGATCCGGAGATCAGCGCCCCCTTCCAATAGATGCGTGGCAAACGAATGGCGCAGCGTATGCGGTCCGATTGATTTGCCAAGCAGTCCGGCCTTTGCATAGCGGCGCAAGAGCTGCCACACGCGCTGCCGCGTCAACCGTCCGCCCCGTCGGTTCAGCACCAGGGCCTGCTGCTCGGGATGACGCTGGACCAGTGTCGGCCGCTCCTCCTTGAGATAGCGGATCAGTGCGGCGGCGGCTTTCCGACCCAATGGCACGATCCGCTCCTTGCTGCCCTTTCCAAAACAGCGAATGAATCCGGCCTCGATGTTGCAGTGCACCAGATCCAGCGAGACGAGCTCCGAGACCCGCAGACCGGCTCCATAGAGGAGCTCAAGAATGGCCAGGTCGCGCAGTCCCAATCCCTCCGGATTGACGCTGGCAAGCAGCCGCTCGATTTCCCCCACGTTGAGCGTCTGTGGGAGGCGCTGCCACAGGCGAGGGCTCTCGATGAAGACCGTCGGGCTGCGGGCGATGAGCTGCTGCGACTCGAGAAATTTGAAGAATCCCTTCACGGCGGCCAGTTTCCTCGCGACGGTCGTCGGCGTGCGGGTCGCGCGCAGCCACTGCAGAAACTCCCGCACATCCACCGGACGCACGCGGGAGAGCGCTGCGATCCCGCGCGACCGCAGAAATGTTTCAAAGAGCTCGAGGTCATGGCGGTAACTCGCGCGCGTCGTGCGGCTCAACCCGCGCTCCAACTCGAGATAGGCGAGGTAATCCTCGCACTCGCGGCGCATGGCGATTACTTGGCCTTAAGTTTGTCTTCCATGTTCCGCCAGAAGAACTCGCGATGGATCTGTCGCGCCTGAGACTCGACTTCACGCTGGATGAGCATCGCCTCGGAGCTGCTCAGCGTTCCGCGTTCCAACTGCGACTTCCAGCGTTCCCGAGCGGCGAGGAGGGGTTCGAGCTGCCGGGCCACATCGTCGGGCACGAGTCCCTTGAGCGCTTCCAGCTCGCCGAGAGATTCCGAGCAGGCCCGCATCATCCGCTTCGAGTTCGGCGAGCGATCGGCGAGCGCTTCCCGGAGCTCCCCGTTCCAATAATCGAAGATGAGATAGTGCTTGCGGTACCGTTCAAGCGGCGTCATCGACTGGCTGTAATCCTGGAAATTGATGATGGGGTTGGGCGGGGGTTCCGGGTGCTTGGGTTTTCTAGTCAGTTTGCGCTCCAGCGATTCACAACCCGAGAGCGCGACCACAAGCCACCAGCCACCAACCACCAGCACCAACGTCTGACAGAAACGCCTCATCATACGTGCCTCATGGTGTGTCGATCAGCGTTGCTGCGTCAACCGATGAAATGCCGCTTCATTCATGATCCGGACGCCGAGCGCCTTGGCCTGATCGAATTTGGATCCGGCTGCTTCGCCCGCGACGACGTACGTCGTCCGTCGGCTGACGCTGGAAGAGGTCGCGCCGCCCAGCCGGCGCACGAGGGCTTCCGCTTCCTCCCGCGTCATGCCGGAGAGCTCGCCGGTGAAGACAAATGTCATGCCGGCGAACGGCTGAGGGCCGAGAGGCCGTTCGGCTTCCTTCATGTTGACGCCGGAGGCCTCCAACCGCTTGATGAGGGCGCGCGCCTGCGGCTGGCGGAAGAACGAGACGACCGCCTCAGCCACGACTGATCCGATGCCATGGATCCGCCCCAGCGTCGCCTGGTCCGCATGCATGAGCCGCTCGATCGAGCCGAAGTGCTGGGCGAGATCCCTCGCCACCTTCTCGCCGACATGACGGATCCCCAACCCGTACAGGCATCGCGCCAGCCCGCGCGTCCGGCTGGCCTTGATGGCCTCGAGCAGCTTCTCGGCCTTCTTCTCGGCAAAGCGCGGCAGTGTCAGCAGTTCGTTCGCAGTCAGCTGATAGAGATCCGATACGTCCCGGATCATGCGCTGCGCGACGAGCTGTTCTACGACGACGTCACCCAACCCTTCAATGTCCATGGCCAAGCGGCTCCCGAAATGCAGAACCGAGCGAACCATCTGAGCCGGGCACAAGGGATTCACGCATCGAGAGGCCACTTCCCCTTCCTTCTCTTTCGCGATCGTCCCGCCGCATTCGGGGCATGTCGTCGGCGGCTTGATGCCCCGCTCTTTCCCGGTCCGCTTCGAGGTGATGACGCGGATCACTTGCGGGATCACGTCGCCGGCCCGCTGGATGACGACCCAATCTCTCACCTTCAACCCGAGCCGCTCCACTTCATCATAGTTGTGCAGCGTGGCACTGGAGATCGTCACACCGGCGCAGGAGACGGGCTTCAAGCTGGCCACCGGGGTGACCACGCCGGTGCGCCCGACGGAATGGATCACGTCGAGCACTTGCGTCGTGGCTTGATGCGCGGGGAACTTGTGGGCGATCGCCCAGCGGGGCGAGCGCATGGTCATCCCCAACCGCTTCTGCAAGGCGATCTCGTTTACTTTGACGACGATGCCATCCGCCTCGTAGCGCAATCGTTCCCGCACCTGCTGCAGATGGCGCGCGTGCTCATGCGCTTCCTCAAATGTCCGGCAGAACCGCGCGTGCTCAGGAATCGGGAGGCCGAACCGCTCGCACGCCTGAAGGAATTCCCAATGCGAAGGAAAGTCAGCGCCCTCCACCGCGCCATACGAATGGGTGAAGAACCGCAACGGCCTGGACGCCGTGATCTGCGGATCTTTCTGCCTCAGGCTGCCGGACGTGGCGTTGCGCGGATTGGCGAAGGTCTCCTCGCCACGGCGTTTCGCCGCCGCGTTGAACCGTTCAAAGGCGGCCGTCTCCATGTAGACTTCCCCGCGCACCTCAAGTCGTCGAGGCGCTGACTCCTGCAATCGAAGCGGGATGGCCCGGATGGTTTTGGCGTTGGCCGTCACGTCTTCGCCGGTTGTCCCATCTCCGCGAGTAGCCGCCCGGAGAAGCTGACCGCGCTCATACGTCACGGCCAGCCCCACACCGTCAATCTTCGGCTCCACCGTATAGGTCAGCGTCGCACCACCCAATCCTTTCATCACCCGCTGATGCCAGGCCGCCAGCTCGTCTTCGCTGAAGGCGTTGTCGAGCGAGAGCATCGGCGTGGCGTGGCGAATGGGACGAAACGCCTGATCCGGGATGCCGCCCACCCGTTGGGTCGGAGAATCCGGCGTCACGAGGTGCGGGGCTTTCGCCTCCGACTCCTTCAATTCACGGAGGAGCCGATCGTACTCCGCGTCGGAAATCTCCGGCTGGTTCTTGACGTAATAGAGGTAGTCGTGCCGGCGGATCTCGTCGCGGAGGCGGTTGATGCGTGTTGCCGCGGCATCATCGCGCGAGGATACACGGGCCGGCCGGCTCATGGGGAGGTACGACCGGATTTAAAAGTAGCGGATTTCAAAATCTTGAAACGTCTCCGAGGCCTCGCTCCAGGATGTTTCCGCTTGCTGGATGAAGTTCCGCATCGGGCCCTGGCGAATCGCCTCCAAGAATCGCTGGAGGATCACCTCATCGGCCTCAGCGAGGACCTCGACCCGTCCGTCGCGCAGGTTCTTCACCCAGCCCACGACGCCGAACTCATGAGCGATCTCTCCGGCAGTCAGGCGGAACCCGACTCCCTGCACTCGTCCGGAGTAGAAGATATGAACGCGCTTGGTCATGCCGGTTAATCAAAATTGGTCGGGCCGCATTCCCACCGAATGCGGCATTCCGCGTCGACCTCGATGGTCGACGCTTCAGGCGCTGGCCGCGCTCCCACCGAGCGCGGCATTCCGCGGCCACCCCGATGGTGGCCGCTTCAGGGCGCTGAGCCAAAAC
>Ga0105164_10001691_pt1 | contig 13964 bp, 14 predicted proteins | sample VDWuncwatermetaG_FD_89674 | JGI IMG/M metagenome (GOLD analysis project Ga0105164, IMG submission 89674) | Wastewater microbial communities from Netherlands to study Microbial Dark Matter (Phase II) - VDW unchlorinated drinking water | ecosystem: Environmental > Aquatic > Freshwater > Drinking...
GTTGATCCAACATGTAATCCATCTACTTTGGCATTACAAATTTTTGCAAGAATTTTAATTCCTGTAAGATGCTGCGGTCTTAAACCGGAAACATCTCTACCCCTGCGTATGTTTTCTATTTCTACTGGTATTCCAGTTATTGATGAAAGTGTTACTGCAGTTCGAATTATTTGCCCGCCACCTTCACCGTATGACCCATCTATTTTTAGTGGTTCCATAAACAATTGAATCGCCTAGCCGTATAAGTAATGATAGTTTTTTAAAGAATTAAAATCAATTTTTAATATGAATGGTCTTTTAATTGGCAGGTTCCAACCTTTTCATAAAGGACATCTTACAGCAGTAAATTTTGGACTCTCTCAAGTCGAGAATCTTTGGATAGGTATAGGTAGCTCAAATAAAAACAATGAAAAAAGAAATCCATTTTCTGCTGATGAGAGAAAGGAAATGATACTGTCTTCTTTAGATAAATCCATCTTAAACAGAGTTCAGATATTTTACATTCCAGATGTCAATGATCATGCAAAGTGGACACATCATGTTGATTCTATTGTACCAAAGTATGATATGGTATTCTCAAATGATGATTTTACAATAACATTGTATCAAAAACGTGGAATCAAAGTTATTCCAGTGCCGCTGTTACAAAGGGAAGTGATCTCTGGAACCAACATTCGTGAAATGATAGCAATGGGAAAAAACTGGATGGAACTTGTGCCAGAAGGAACTAAAAGCGTACTATTAAAAATAGATGCAGAAAGACGACTCTCAAAAATTCTGTAATTATAAATAGCGGTTCCTAATCGTTAAGATTGGAGAATTTATTTGGAATATTTGGTTATGTTGCCGGGGCCAACAAACGTTCCCGAAAGAGTTACCCGTGCAATGTTTACTCCTACAATAAATCACAGGAGCAAAGATTTTGTTAAGCTATACACTGATGTTATAGAAAAAACACAAAAGGTCTTTCAAACCTCACATGACATTGTTGCATTAACTGCATCAGGAACTGGAGCAGTAGAAGCATCAGTTGTAAATCTAATAAAAAAAGGAGATAAAGTAATAATTCCTGTAAACGGAGAATTTAGTAGTAGACTAGCTACAATGCTAGAATGGCAAGGAGCAAACGTTATCAGACTTACAACTCCTTTTGGAGAAAATGCAACTTTTGATCAAGTAAAAGAGGCTTTTGATAACAACAAGGACGTAAAGGCATTCTATGTAGTCTATAATGAGACATCAACAGGAACACAAGTGAAATACTTAGACAAGATCTCAAAACTTACCTCAAGAAATGACTCGTACTTTGTAGTTGACGCTGTCTCAATACTTGGCGGCGAAGAATTACCTGTAGACAAATGGGGAATAGATGTCTGTATTGCAGCAGGACAAAAGGCAATGGCTGCACCTCCTGGAATTTCACCAATATCAATTAGTCCAAAAGCAAAAAAATACATGATTGCAAATCCACCTCCAACTTTCTACTTTAACTTGGCAAGATATTTCAAATATTATGATGATGCCAAAGAGACACCATTTACACCAGCACTCCCACTACTTTACGCATTCAGAGAAGCACTTGACATTATTCTAGAAGAGGGAATGGAAGCAAGAATAAAAAGACATAGAGTTTGTTCTGATGCACTTTATTCAGGTCTTAGTGCAATGGGTCTTAGTCCATTTGCAAAACAAGATGCAAGATCTACTGTTGTAATTGCACTAAACTATCTGCAAGGACTAGAAGACAAAACATTTAGATCAACACTTTCAGAAAAATTCCGGGTCCTTGTTGCAGGTGGATTTGGCGAGTTAAAAGGAAAAGTATTTCGAATAGGATGTATGGGCGAAGTTCACAAATATCATGTCATGAGAACAATCTCTGCAATCTCCTCAACTCTTGATATGATGGGATACAAGACAAACCCAGAAGCACTCAAAGTAGCTGAAGAAAAACTAAAAGCGCTTTAAACTCATGTTAACTTAATATGACTGGGTGAGAAATTTTCATAACCTTTTATTGAATTAAGTATTGAATCCCCTTTTCAATTCATCATCCTGTTGTATTATCATGTCACAATTTAGCGTTATTTCGTATCAAATTTGGAATTAATTCTGTGGATTTTGTCGTGGGAATTGAGTCATAGTTGAAGTAGTGTTAATGGAACTTCATCGCATGGGTGAAGAATTTGTCTAAATCTCTTACTTATAATCAAAGTGAGATTTAAAAATAACTTAATCTAAGGATAAAAGTGCTAAAAACTGAAATCTTCTTTTTGTTACGCAAACTAGGTGGTCATAGATTACCATCTTGGGTTAAACAACCGGTAGGTAATTTTTTCATTTTAGATAAGGATAAAAAGGCTACTTTTTTTGAGGAGCGAAGGTATGTTACTGCCTCACTTATGGAAAAAACATTACATTTAGAAGGTGATATTATTGAGTGTGGTGTTGCACAGGGATATACAACGGCAATAATGGCAGAAAAACTGAAAGAAAAGGGAATCAAGAAAACAATTTACGGTGTTGATGCGTTTGATGCTTTCCCATTCGACGACAACGATTTCCCTTTTGAACAGGACAAACTAATAAAAAAGAAATTCACCAAAGCAAAAAATACACATGTTCCCTCCATGGAAGAAGTTCAAAAAATGTTAGATGAAAGAAAGCTAGATAACGTAAAATTAATCAAAGGATTGGTGGGAGATGTTCTTCCTACCATGAAAGACAAAAAATTCTGTTTTGCAAGTGTGGATGTAGATTCATATCTTGCTACAAAACAATGTATTGAATTCCTTAAAGAACGTATAACTGGGGGGGGATAGTATTCCTAGATGATTACAATCAGGTGGCATGGCCTGGAGCAACAAAGGCAGCAAACGAAATTCTAGGAAAAGATTCTATCATTACCTTAGAACACGTCCAAGCTTATTGGAATAAATAGAATATATCTTTCTATCTACATCTTCAGTTCTCTTAAAAAAGGTCTTTCGCGAATTTATGGGTTTTATCCTGAACAAATTCTTTATCTCTAAACTTAATATAAGGAATTCCAAGCACCGATCACATTGACTTTCCAAAAAGGCACACTAGTTTTAGTGGATTATACTGCAAAGGTAAAGGACACTAACGAAGTTTTTGAAACAACTAGAGAAGATGATGCCAAAACAAATTCAATTCATGACGCTAATAGAAGATATCAACCAAGACTCATTTCAGTTGGAGAGTCGTGGGTTCTCAAAGGATTAGATGATGCATTACTTAATACCAGTGCTGGAGACAAGCTAAATGTAGAGGTACCCCCAGAGAAGGGATTTGGAGCAAGAGATCCTGCCAAGGTTCGCATGATTCCACTTCGAAAACTTGGTGATGACGCAGAAAAAGTTTCAGTTGGTGATACAATAGAAATTGATGAAAGAACGGGAATTATTAGATTTATTGGATCTGGTAGAGTTCAAGTTGATTTCAATCATAGATTTGCTGGAAAGACAATACTTTACGATGTTAATGTGATAAAATCTCTTAACACTGACGAAGAAAAGATAATGGGTCTCTTAAAGAGAAACATACCTGTTGATGATTCAAAACTGAAATTTGAGATAAAAGGCTCAGAACTTAGTGTTACAATACCAGATGAGATGCTTATGGCAGAAGGACTAAGTACAATAAAACGCATTATAGCAAATGACATTTTCAAGTTTGTAAACAATCTAGAAAAGATCAACTATATTGAAACGTACAACAACAAGAAAGCTGAAAAGCCAGAAGCTAAACTTGCTGAAGCAAAGTCGGAAGAAAAACCAGTACAACCAAAGGCTGCCTAAATTTACAAAACACCAGTACTTTTTGCTAGTGCAATAGCTTTTTTTTCAGTCATTTTTACTTGGTTTAAAATAGTATATCGTTCAGGTCTGAGCGATTGAGCAATAGTAAGAGCTTTTGCAAGAATTTCTGGTTTTAGACCAATTTGTTTTGCAGTAGTTGGTGCTCCTACGTTTTTTAGCATTTGAACAATTTTTTTCCAGTCTTGACCTTGCAGTTTTGAAATCAAGATGGATCCTATACCGCATTTTTCTCCGTGTAATCCAACACCAGACTCTAGATAATCAATAGCATGAGAGAAGAGATGTTCTGCACCAGAACAGGGTCTGCTACTTCCGGCAATACAGGCAGCAACACCAGAACTGATCAAAGCTTCTACTATCATTCTGACATCTGGTCTTTTTTTGAAATTCTTTGAATTTTCAATTACAATTTTTGCACTCATTGAAGCAAGATTTGCAGCATAAGTTCCAAAATATTCTCCAACATTATCTCTTGCAAGCTCCCAATCTCTAACTGCAGTAACTTTGGCCATCAAATCTCCACATCCGCTAGCTAGAAGCCTTTTTGGCGCTTTCTTTAGGATCTTAATATCAACAAAGACTCCAAGAGGAGCTGTTGCAATAACGGAATATGGTTTTTCTCCACGTATAGAAACAAATGGACTTGCAATTCCATCATGTGATGCTGAAGTTGGTATGCTAACAAAAGACTTTTTCAAAGTAACTGCTGCCATTTTTGCAATATCTACTGATCTGCCTCCACCAATCCCTATTATCAAATCACTATGATCTTTCTTTATTTCATTTAGAACTTTTTGCACAGATTTTACGTCATTACTTATACTTGTATGCCAGATGTTTTTTATTTTAGAAGAAGCAAGTGAATTTGCAACTTTTTTGTATGTTATTTTTTTTACATGATCACCAGAGACAACTGAAACCTTTTTTGGATTAGCTAAATCAGCGATAAACTTCCCAATATCACCAATGTTATTTTCTCCAATGACTATTTTTCTTGGAAGTTCCATTACATGGGAAGGCATAGATCTTTGATAAAATCTCATTATTTATCAATCTCCCGTTTTGCTCAACACAAAGTTATTTAAACGGGTGTTTTCCTACTTTAAGTATCTTAAGTTAGGAGAATGTTATTTGTCAGACTATGTTGAACAACACACATTACATGGAACAACTACGGTAGGAATTTCCTGTACCGACGGTGTAGTATTGTGTGCAGACATGAGAGCAAGCGCAGGTTATTTCATAGCAAATAACAACACCATGAAGATACAGCAAATCGACAAGCATGCAGGAATGACAATTGCTGGTGGTGTTGCAGATGCGCAAAACGTTACTGACATGCTAAGATATCATTCTAATATACACAGAATAGAAAAACAAGAATATCTTCCGATAAAGTCTATTGCAAAACTTGCTTCGCTGATATTCTTCCAGAACAGATACTATCCATTTATCGCAGACATACTTGTTGGAGGATATGACAACATAGGACCATCATTATACAACATAGACATGTTTGGCTCCCTTGAAAAGAAAACCTTTGTGACAACAGGAAGCGGTTCTCCAGTTGCATACGGCCTTTTAGAAAATGAGCACCGCGATGGACTTAATGTAGAAGAAGGCAAGGTAATTGCTTTACGAGCTGTAAAAGCTGCAATAACAAGAAACATTGGAACTGGCGACGGAATAAACGTCGCAATCATAGACAAGAATGGATATAGACTCTTGACAAAAGAGCAGAAGAAAGCCATTATTACACTTTAGTGAATTTTAATTGCAAAGAAAACAACAACAACGTGAAATATCGCCATCCACAAACATAATGGGTACAATACTGCAAAGTATCCCAAAAGAAGCTGATGTTACCAAGATAGATTATGAAGGCCCAAGAATTGCAATCTATACGAGAAAACCTCGTTATCTGATGGAACATAACGAAGTAATCTCAAACATGGTAAATGTGATAAAAAAGAGAATCGTTGTAAGAACAGAAGAATCCATACGAAAATCTGAGGAAGAAGCAAGACAGATTCTTACTCAATCAATGCCAAAAGATGCAGATCTGCGTGGCACGTTTTTTGATACTGCCATAGGTGAGGTAACACTTGAAGTAAAGCGGCCTTGGCTTTTGTATAATACTGAAACATTCAACATGGCTGATGTTGTTGAAAAGACAGGTTGGAGACTGCGAATAAGAAAAGCTACTGCCAACCAATCACAAACAATACAAACTATAAACTATAACCTGAAGATTTCATCTTCAGAGCGAAGTAAGCACCTCAAGCAAGTTGGCGAAGAAATTTTCAGACCAAAACTTTCAGAGGATGCCGAAGTTTCTCTTCTTACCTTGGGTGGATTTAGTCAAGTTGGTAGATCTTGCATGCTTTTGACAACACATGAAAGCAAAATTTTGATAGACTGTGGTATCAACCCCGGTACCAGAAATGCACAAGAAGCATATCCAAGACTTGATTGGACTAATATCACGCTAGATGAGCTTGATGCAATTGTAATCAGTCATGCACATCTTGATCATACTGGATTCTTACCTGCACTTTTCAAATATGGCTACAAGGGACCTGTCTATTGTTCTGAACCAACTTTACCAATGATGAATCTAATTCAGCTTGATGCAATCAAAGTTGCTGCTGCCCAAGGCAGAGTTCCACTATACTCTGAAAGAGATGTCAAGCAGGTCATGAAGCAAACAATAACACTTCCATATGGAACGGTAACAGACATTTCTCCAGACATCAAACTTGTTCTTTCCAACGCAGGTCACATCTTGGGTTCTGCTTCTTGTCATTTTCACATAGGAAATGGTGATCACAACTTTGTCTACACCGGAGATCTCAAGTATGGCAAAACAATGCTTCTTGAAAGTGCTTCTTGGAACTTTCCGCGTGTTGAAACTCTTCTGATAGAAAGTACCTATGGTGCAAAAGAGGACATCCAGCCATCACGAGAAGAAGTTGAGGCCGCATTTATCAAATCGGTAAATGAGACACTACGAAATGGCGGTAAGGTACTAATTCCAATACCAGCAGTTGGCCGTGCACAGGAACTTATGATGGTAATAGATCTATACATGAAGTCAGGGCAAATAGTAGAATCTCCGGTATTTATGGAAGGAATGATCCAAGAAGCAACATCAATTCATGAGGCCTATCCAGAATATCTTGCACGTGAATTAAGACAAAAGATTTTGGAAACAGATGATAATCCATTTGATTCTGAATATTTCACAAATATTGAACATGCTGATGCAAGAGAAGAACCACTACGTGAGGGCCCATGTATTATAATTGCAACATCTGGAATGCTTGAAGGAGGACCAGTCTTGGAATATTTCAAAAATATTGCACCTGTTCAGAAAAATAAAATTTTGTTTGTTTCCTATCAGGTTAATGGAACACTCGGAAGAAGGGTGCTTGATGGTTCAAGACAAGTTTCAGTGGTTGGAAAAGAAGGAAAAATAGAAGTAATTAACATAAATTGCTCTACAGAAAAACTTGATGGATTTAGTGGTCACAGCGATTACAACCAATTGATGTCATATGTACACAAACTGCGACCAAAACTACGAAGAGTGATTGTAAATCACGGCGAAAGAAGGAAATGTGAAAATCTTTCTGCATCAATTCACAGAATGTTTAGAATCACAACTGTTTGTCCTCAAGTACAAGAAGGAATAAGACTACTTTAGATCGTACTCTGCTTTCCAGATCTTAACACCTGGAGGAGTGATAATAATTCTTTCTTCCCCCAATCTTGCAATGTCTGCATCATGAGTTTTTGCAATAGCATAAATTTCTTCTACTACTTTTCTTAACTCATCTACATTTTTTTGTGCAAGTGGTGTAACCCTTAACACCAGAATCATGTTCTTTTTAATATCCTCTTTTACGGAATGCACATCACTAGTATCCCTTAGTGTGATGGCCTTCAAGTAAGTGGGTGCCTTTTGGGTCTGCATACAAAGTAGATGCAAAGTACTCCCTCAAAAAGTCTTGCTAGTCAATTGCAATTCACAGACTAGCTTGCACGACTAAATTCTATACTGCAGGTAAGAAGACTCATCAACTGACATTACTGAAATTTCTGATTTTACGTCCTTTTTCTGTGATACCACAACACTTGAGACATCTTTTGGTGCATCAGAATATCGTAGTGTGATAGCTGCAGCTAACTCCAAAAGGTTTTGAGGAATTTCTCCTCGGATTAATGAAACAGGACCCACATGATCTTTTGTTTCAAGTAACATATCACCATCTAATGCCAAAGCTTTTAGCATTTCATTTTCATCTTGGTTTCTTCCAACAATGAATTTCGTTTTTTGATCAAATCTGAAATGTCTTCCAATTTTTAATAGATCAATATCATTAGTAGTTGGTGTTTGTACATGCTTGAAAAGATCTTTTGCTCTAATAGCAAATTTTGGATCTGTTAAAAGACAACCACCACCTGCGTTTGGTGGATTTTCAATTCCAAATTCTTGTGCCATCCTTAACTGATCCTTTCTTGATCGACCCCTGATCTTTCCAAGATCTTCTCTTTTTATCAAACCGTTTAATTCTGGTTCAGTTGGTGGAAGCAAAGCTGCTGAAAGTGGTCTTACTATTTTTCCTTCAAGACCAGACTCTTTTTCAATTATTCTAAGAGCTGGACCGTGCTGGCTCATTGGTCTTTGACCTAAAACTTCGCCTGAAATTATAAACTCGGCACCGATCTCTTCCATGTGTTTTTTTCCGGCTTCAAACATCATTGCCCTACAATCAATGCATGGATTCATTCCAGACCCAAATCCATGCTTTGGATGCTTTAGCATTTCGATATATTCATCTCCAAGATATACGGTCTTTAGATTTACACCTAGATTATCTGCAGTCTCTCGTATTTCAAAACCACATCCTCTTCCACAATCAAAATCACAAAATGGAGTCTTGATCGCTACTGCTTCTACCTCAAATCCTTGCTTTTGCATCATTTTGATAGCTAGTCGGCTGTCAAGACCACCTGACAATAATGCAACAATCTTCTTTTTTTCTTCCACGAAAAATCACTCGTTTTCGGATATCTAAACCTTCCAGCAAACATAAATTGAGAATTTGTCGATTTTGTGTATTGCAAAAACGCAGGCAAAACCTTCTAAAATTTTGTAACAAAATAGACTGTGATAGTATAGTGGCATTTGAGCCTGAAAATCTCTATTACATGACTGGTTTTTGGGGTGAGGCGATAGGGATATTGGACAAAAACGGTACTACCATCGTATCTCCGGAACTAGAAATGGGACGTGCAAAGGAAGAGTCAACTGACTGTAAAATAGTAAAATCGGAGCGCGGTAAGGGCTCACTTTCTACTCTTATTGGACTGCTAAAGGGCAAGAAGGTTTGTACCGACAACAACAATTATGATGTTATCCAGACACTCAAAAAATCCATTTCTGGTATAAAATCAACTACAGTCCCATTTTACCGTGCAAGGGAGGTAAAGGATACAGGTGAAATTAGCATTCTAAAAAAAGCATCTTCAATCTTGGATAAAATGTATGAACTTTGTGTTGATGAAATCAAAATAGGGCAGTCAGAGTCTGAGCTTCAAACTATCTTAATGTCTTATGCAATGAAAAAAGAAGCATTTGCAACTGGATACAAGTCAACACTTAATCCTCTGATAATAGCTGGTGGACCAAACAGTGCATTACCACATGCACAGGTAACAAAAAGAAAATTTGCAAGCGGTGACATGATTGTAGTTGATCTTACACTACGATACAGGGGGTATGTCTCTGATGCGACAAGAACATTTGGACTAGGAACTGTTTCAAGTGAAGCAAAAAAAGTCTATGAAATAGTAAAGGAATCACAGGAAGCTGGTCTGAATTCTGTCAAACTAAAAGCTTCTTGTAAATCAATAGATGATGTTTGCAGAAAAATAATTTTAAAAAAAGGATATGGAAAATATTTCATTCATTCTACTGGTCATGGAATAGGACTGGAGGTTCACGAGCTGCCATGTTTGAGCCCATTAAGCAAGACAAATCTTGAAAAAAATATGGCAATAACTGTAGAACCAGGAATCTATCTTCCAAAAAAGTTTGGTGTAAGAATTGAAGATTCTGTTATAGTAAGCAACAAAGCAGATGTCATGCACAAGTTTACAAAAGATTTGATTGTGATTTGAAACCAGACCAAACTAACCATTTTTATGAATAAATTATCCTTTTTACATAGCAAAAATACTCAATAGAAACCACTTTGTGTTGATATTTGTCTTTCTATTTCTTTTCTAATAATTCTAACAATCTCTGATTTCTTTTTCCAACCAGATTGAGTTATTTTTTTTGAATTTACAATAATTATATTGTTGTAATCTAGATTTTTCTTATATTTTTCCAATCCTATATCGTTGGCAACAATAAGATCTGCATTTGATTCCTTAAGCTTCCTTTTTGCAAGATTAATTAATTTCTCTTTTGAAATATTAGTTTCTGCTTTGAATCCTACAAGAAAAACATCTTTCTGAATTTTTTTAATTTGATTTATAATTTTTGGAACTCGTTTTAATTTTAATACAATTTTATCAAGATCACTTTTGATCTTTGTCTTACTTGGTTTTTCTAAAGTATAATCAGAAACTGCTGCAGCTAAAATCACAATATCAAATTTCTGTTTCATTTCTTTTCTAACTACGTTTAGCATCTCTTGGCTTGTTTCAACTCTTATTATCTTGGCACCTTTAGGTGGCAGTTCTATTCCTGGTCCATAAATGAAAGTGACTTTGGCACCAGCAGAAACAAGCTCTGACGCCAACAATACGCCAGTCTTGCCAGAGCTTCGATTTGTAATAACACGTACTGGATCAATGTACTCAATGGTGGGACCAGCAGTCAATAGCACCTTTTTTCCTCTCAAAATAGACGAAGAACCAAGCTTTTTGAGAACAAAATCAAGCACCTCATCAGGCTCGGCAGCTTTTGCCTTGCCCTCAACAAAGCTTGGGGCAATAAAATCAACTTTCTTTTTGAGAAATTCTATATTTTTTACTACTGCAGGATTCTCATACATTGCCTCATGCATAGCAAGTGCAATAACAATTGGTATCTTGGAACCTAATCCAACACTTAAAACGGTAGAAATTGGGGTATCATCAATTCCATTTGCTAATTTTCCAAGTGTGTTTGCAGTACAGGGATATACAACAATCAGATCAGATTGCTTGTAGTCTGCAATCTTGATGTGCTCAAGATCACCGGTAAGCTGTGTAATCACTTCATTTCCGGTTGCCCACTTGAAATAGCTTGGTTTGATTAGATTTGTAGCAGCTTTGCTTACAGCACAGATAACATCTGCACCATGTCGCATAAGTAATCTTGCCAATTCAATTGCCTTGTATGCAGCAACACTTCCTGATATACACAAAACAATTTTTTTTCCAGCAAATTCTGTACCGTCAGAGCTTACAATGTCAAGTGATGGATGCTTATTCAATTTCTTTTTTCAACCTTTCAAGCTCTGATTTATCCATTGAAAAGGAGTGTTCACTAGCTGGAAACTTGCCAGATACCACATCGTTTTTGTAAGATGTAACAGCCTTCACAATTTCGCCAGAAAGCTCAAGATATCTTTTGGCAAACTTTGGTTTTATTTTTTCATACAATCCTAGTACGTCATGAAACACAAGCACTTGACCATCACAATCTGGTCCAGATCCAATTCCTATTGTTGGAATTTTTATAGAATTTGAAATAATCCTTGATACTTCTTTTGTTACCATTTCCAAAGCTATGCTAAAGGCTCCAGCTTCCTCTAGTGCCTTTGCAGCCTCGATTAGTTTCACTGCAGCATCTCTAGTCTTTGCCTGAACCCTGTAGCCTTCCTGCAGAGTGGTAGTTTGAGGCTGAAATCCAATATGACCCATTACAGGAATACCAACTTCGACTATTGCTCTCACGGTATCTTTTACCTCAAGGCCGCCTTCTAGCTTGACTGCATCTGCTCCTGCTTTTATTAGCCTGCCTGAATTTTCTATTGCCTGAGATTTACTTGCCTGATATGACATGAATGGCAAATCAGCAACAAGCATTGCATTTTGTCGTCCTCTTGAAACAGCTTCTGTAAAAAAACACATCTGCTCCATTGTTACTGGAATTGTATTTTCATAACCCAGCATAACCATTCCACCACTGTCTCCAACAAGTAAGATGTCAATGCCTGCCTTATCACAAAGCTGAGCTGTAGTGTAATCATATGCAGTAAGAACTGTGATTTTTTTAGAATTTTTCATTGATAGAATGTCTCTTACAGATTTAGGCATGAGACATTCTCCAGAGATTTTTTTGTACTAGATTGATTGATTCTAATAGGTTTTTCTTGTTGTCAAATCTAGTTTTTGAAAGATTTTTTTTCTTTATGTTTTTTTTGGAATAATTAATTAGGATTTTCATTCCACGAATAACATTGTCTACAATTGTGATATCAGCTGTTTGTGCAGTTCTGGATAAGGGATTAAGATCAAACGTGATTATTTTTTTTCCAAATTTTTTTAGTGCAATTGTTCTGTCACCGTCTTCAAGTGGCACCAAAACAACATCTGCAGAAAATATTCCAGACTCATCAACAATTCTTCTTGCACTATCTAGCTTTGGAATTGTTCTGGAGTGTTTGGGATCTAGTCCTAAGATCTCCTTTGCGCCATTTTTTTTCAGTACATTTGCAATGTTTCTCTTTCTTTTTTCGGTTCCATAGAACAAATTTACTTCAATTTTTGCATCAACTACCTTTGCAAGCTGAACAATCTCTTTTGGGCATAGGGCCGCAAAGTTCCCATTTACTGATATGACAGGCGATTTTGCCAAAATGAGTGCCTCAGAAGCAGCTTTTATGGCTTTCAAGGCGTATTTTGAGGTCTTTTCCCCTATGAGATAATCAAACATCTCCCCCCTTCCATGTGCCAAAAGGCCTTCTTCTACCACCAAACCTGACTTGTATCCTGAAACTAGTTTTTCTCTGATATGTAGGGATACAGCCCTAGGATGTGATCTTGGAATTAACACTAGGAAACCCTTGCCCCGCTAGTATCAATACTTGATTTAATCATAATACCGTTATCATATTTTTTAAAAATTTCAATCACTTGTTCTTCTTTTGATTTTGGAACCAAAGTAAAGACAGTTTCTCCAAACATTGCAACACCACACTTGAAACCATTTTTTTGAAGATCTTTAATTACAATATACATCTTTGGTGTAATCACATTAACATATTTTGCAAATTCCAAAGACATGTCTAAAAAGTCCTGATAATCTCTTGATTTGATTAGTTTGTCCACCATCTTTCCACCAAGGCCGTTTATTTTTGATAGATCATTTTTGATGAATTTTTTAGTTGAAACGGGGGAAAAACAAATCACTATTACTGAAGAATTCATGTGAATTTTTCTTAGTGATCCAATACCAGGTGCACCTTGTTTTGTTCTAATCTCAAAACCTCCATGGTATGAAGATAAAACAGTTCCAAGACCAGTTTTACAAAAAATTTCTGCCTTGTGAGCTATCTGACCAATCTGGGTTCTAGAAAGATTTGTTTGTAATGCTTTGTTTAATGCAAATGCCAAGCTTAGTGCGACAGCACCACTTGAACCAAGTCCATAACCTACTGGAATTTCGATTTGATGTTCTACATCTAGGAAATAATTTTCTTTTACAAGATTGAAAAATTCACCAATTACAAATTCAGAGACTTGGGTGTTATCTGATTGATATCCTGTAACTTTTATTTTAAAACTAGGTTTTTCAGAACTTGAAACATTGACACGTGTAGTAACACCTTCTTTTATGCAAAATCCCGCCCCAATAGAGCCTTGAAGCTCAGGTCTTTTCTCTTCTATCTCAGCTTTGAAAAAACCGGTGATGTGACCTGGACAGAAGGCTACTGCCTGCATGGTGAATTTAAATTTGAGTAAAATATAAAAATGATGATTAAATTATTTAAATTGATTTAAACTGACTAAATTCATTCGACGCCTGCAAAAGATAGGAAGCAGTATCTTGGTTTCATTGCCAAAAGAATGGATCGAGGCAAACAAACTAGAAAAAAGTAACGAGGTTGAGATAGAAAC
>Ga0105164_10001692_pt1 | contig 13957 bp, 16 predicted proteins | sample VDWuncwatermetaG_FD_89674 | JGI IMG/M metagenome (GOLD analysis project Ga0105164, IMG submission 89674) | Wastewater microbial communities from Netherlands to study Microbial Dark Matter (Phase II) - VDW unchlorinated drinking water | ecosystem: Environmental > Aquatic > Freshwater > Drinking...
AATACTGCCGTGGCTATTCCCCGTATTTTAATTCCGCTTTTAGAAAATCATCAAAACGAAGATGGCGCAATTTTAATTCCAAAAGTCCTCCAAAAATTTATGGAGAAAAAAATAATTTCGTAATTCAGAGTAAATAAAAAATTTATGGAAAGTGATATAAGTAAAATTATTGATTTTCTGATGCAAGGATCAATTTCAATTATAATTGGTGTTGTTGTCGGATCTTTTATTGCTAAAGATAAATATGTTTTTCAAAAGACATATGACCGAAAATTGATTTTAATTTCTAATTTATATATAAACTTAATGAATACGATAAAGTTTATAAAAGTTTTCCACAGGTGTGTCTGACAATTAAATCTTAATGTGTTAAAATGAAACAAAGGTCGAAACCTGTCTGTCTTACTTGATACAAGCGGGCGATAGGCAGATATTGATTTATTCTTATTTAATATTATTTTAATAACCTTGAATTGTTAAGTTAATTTAAGGCGAACTAAAATTTAAATTTATGGTACCAACTTGGGGAGATGTGTTAGTTTTGTCTTTTCAGGATATTTGGAGCGGTATAGCCGGTTTTTTACCGATACTTATTATTGCCGTAGTGGTATTTATTGTCGGTCTTATAGTCGCGAACGCATTGGGAAGAATAGTAGAACAAATAATCAGCACTTTAAAAGTTGACAAGGCGCTTGAAAGTTTAGGGGTTGAAGAGATTGTGCATAAAGCAGGACTTAAATTAAACAGCGGAGCGTTTTTAGGCGGTTTGGTAAAATGGTTTTTTATAGTCGTGTTTCTAGTTGCGTCTATAGATGTATTAGGACTCGAAAAAGTCAACGATTTTCTAAGCAGGACTGTTTTAAATTATTTACCGAATGTTATAGTCGCAGTTTTGCTTTTAATTGCAGGAGCATTAATTTCTGGAGTTATGCAGAAAATAGTGGTAAGTTCTGCTAAAGCGGCTGGAATTATTTCCGCTGGTTTTTTGGGAGGAATTACAAAATGGTCTATTTGGATATTTTCTTTTCTCGCAGCGCTTTATCAATTAGGAGTCGTGGGTGAACTTATTCAAACATTATTTACCGGATTTGTCGGAATGCTCGCGATAGCAGGAGGACTTGCGTTTGGACTTGGCGGAAAAGAAGCGGCAGCAAGATACATTGAACGTTTAAGAGAAGATGTTTCAACTAAAATGAAATAGTTTTTAATTAAAATCTGTCTGACTTTAAAGCGGATTTTTATAAACTTAACACGCGGCGCCCGCCGCGTGTTTTTTATACTTGACATCATTTTTTATTTCTATATACTAAAAATGTAATTTATGATGATTATGTTAAAAGTTAGAAATTTTAGAGGCAAAAGGGCGAAAATTTTTAATTCTGTTTGATTTATAAATTTTCGTCTATAATTTCGCCGCCTCTAAAGGGTGGTTTTTAGTTTCAGAACGGAAAAAAAAGAATGCACTTTGACAGTTAAATAGAAAGTAGGTAACAATTGTTGCATTACTGGGTCTAACGGACAGTAATTAAGAGCATATGGTGGATGCCTTGACTTAAAGAGGCGATGAAGGACGCGGCGTGACTGCGATAAGCTTCGGGGAGGTGTTTAGCAACCTATGATCCGGAGATTTCCGAATGGGGAAACCTAATCCGATTAAAATTGGATTATCTCAACCTTAAGAGTTGAGATGCGTACCCGCTGAAGTGAAACATCTCAGTAAGCGGAGGAAAAGAAAACAAAGTCGTCGTTTTAAGCGGCGGCATATTCCCTGAGTAGCGGCGAGCGAAACGGGACGAGCCTAAACCGATGCTTCGCATCAGAATTTTCAATTTTTAATTCTCAATTTTTAAACAAACTTTAGATTCTAATTTTAAGAACTTAAAATATAAAAATAATGTTTTAGTTATTTTAATTTTGGTTATTGAAATTTATTTAGTTATTTGTATTTTGTGATTTGGAATTTCTGCTGCGAAGCAGCGGTGTTGCAAGGTAATAACGTTTTTTTAATTTCGGAGAGCGGTTTTAAGATGTCGGATTTCGACATTTTAACATCCGATTTCTGGAATTGAAAAGAAGAGTTACAAAGCGTGGTGTTAGCCGAAGGTCTCTGGAAAGAACCGCCAAAGAGGGTGATAGCCCCTTAGGCGAAAACATTGCGTCTCTTTAGTTGTTATTCTTAAGTACCTCGACAAAAGAATAAGTTGAGGGAATCAGGGAGCACTAACTCCCAAGGCTAAATACTCTTTAAGATCGATAGTGAACTAGTACCGCAAGGGAAAGGTGAAAAGCAGGCCGGTGAGGCCGTTGAAATAGAAACTGAAACCATATGCTTACAAGGAGTCGGAACGCTTCGCTATCACTGCGCGTTTCGCTTTAAATTTCCAATTTTTAATTTCTAATTTCTAATAAATGTCCAATTTCAATATGTTTAATTTCTAAATTTTTTAGTTATTTGGCATTAGTTATTGGTGTCTAATTAGTAATTAGAAATTAGTAATTGGTTATTTGGAGCGCGTAGTGATAGCGGAGCGCGACGGCGTGCCTATTGAAGAATGAGCCAACGAGTTCGCGTGCTCAGCTGGTCTAACCCAGTCCTTTTGGCAAGGATTTATACCAAAAGGACTGGGGAAGGCAAAGCGAAAGCGAGTGTGAATAGCGCGTTGCATTTATGCAAGGCTAAGTGCGCGAGACCCGAAGCCAGGAGAGCTTACCATGGACAGGATGAATCCGCCGTAATTGGCGGAGGAGGTCCGAACCGGTTGGCCGTACAATACCATCGGATGATCTGTGGTAAGTAGTGAAAAGCTTATCGTACCTGGTAATAGCTGGTTCTCTCCGAAATAGCTTTAGGGCTAGCCTCTCACAAATTTCTGGGGGTAGAGCTACTGGATGAAAAAAATAGGGCGCAAGCTCGTTTTTTCAACCAAACTCCGAATACCGGAAAATATAATGTGGGGGAGTTAGGATATGGGGGCTAAGCTCCATTATCCAAAAGGGAAACATCCCGGATCTCCGTCTAAGGTCTCTAAATTTTTACTAAGTGCTAGTAAGGTTGTGAATATTCATGAACAGCGAGAAGGTTGGCTTAGAAGCAGCCATCCTTTAAAGAGTGCGTAACAGCTCACTCGTCAAGAAAATTTGCGCCGAAGATGATCGAGGCTAAAGTAAAATACCGAAGGCGAGAACTCGCCCAAATTTTTGAATTAAATTTTATAAAAATTTTTAATTTAAAAATTTGGGCGAGTGGTAGGAGAGTATTCTTATTGCAGAGAAGCTTAAGCCGCGAGGCAAAGTGGAGCGATAAGAAGTAAGAATGTTGGCACAAGTAACCGCAATCCCGTTTAAATCACGGGACGCCGAAAGTCCAAGGTTTCCTTGGCAATGGCAATCAACCAAGGGTTAGTCGGTCCTAAGGCAATGGCGAAAGCCGCAGCTAATGGACATACGGTTAATATTCCGTAACTGTTTATGTATGCGATGGGGTGACAAAGTTTAGTATGCCATGCGCATAACTCGGATTTGTGTTGAGAATATAAAGAGGTGTTTTAGGAAAATCCAAAACACAGCCTTTATTGGCAACTTTAAGTATTCGCAAAACTCGTTTTAACGACGAGAATTTGGCAAAGCAAGCTTTCGAGAAAAACCTCTAAGCATAATACATAAGCATCCGTACCGCAAACCGACACAGGTGGACAAGTGGAGAACACTAAGGCGAATGGGTTAGTCCTTCCCAAGGAACTCGGCAAAAAAGCGGCCGTAACTTAGGGATAAGGCCTGCCCCGCGAAAGCGGGGCCGCAGCGAAAGTACCCCTGGCGACTGTTTATCAAAAACACAGCTCCCTGCTAACTCGCAAGAGGATGTATAGGGGGTGACGCCTGACCAATGCGAGAAAGTTAAAAAGCGGCAGTTATTCGCGCAAGTGGATAGCCGATCGTTTTAAGCCCTCGTCAATGTCAGCTGTAACTATAACGGTTCTAAGGTTTTGGAACTTTGATTTAAGGTTTCAAAAAAATTGGAACCGTTATTTAAGAAAACAAGGAATATAAAAAATGCTGCCTTTATTTGGCTATATGCTGGAAAATCTGTGGATAAAATTTTGTAGAATTTTATTTAGATACAGATAATCAGCAGGAAAGACTAGAAATATTTTTTTAGAATCCTCAGAGACTACAAGCCAAACTTCGACAATTATTTTAAAATAATTTGTTGGAGAAGATATAGTCCGAACTCTATGGCGACATAGAGAGTGTGGCAGAAATGATCACACCATTCGTAATTTACGAATAGTAACAAAATTGAGCGTAATTCCTTGTCGGGTGAGTTCCGACGTGCACGAAAGGCGTAACGACTGGGGGACTGTCTCGGGAAGGTGCCCGGTGAAAATGCAATACCGGTGAAGATGCCGGTTACCTGCAGTTAGACGAAAAGACCCTAGAAGCTTTACTGTAGCTTGGTATTGGGTTTAAGTTTTAAATGCGTAGCATAGGCGGCAGGCTTTGAAGTTTCAATTTCGGTTGAAATGGAGCCGACAGTGAAATACCGCTCTTTTAAAATTTAAATTCTAACCATTGCGGAAAAAACGAAATGGGACAGTGCCTGGTGGGCAGTTTAAGTGGGGCACTTGCCTCCCAAAAAGTAATGGAGGCGTTTATTAAGGTCGGCTATCCGTCGATGGAAATGGCGGAGATAGTGTAATGGCAAAAGCCGGCTTGACTGCGAGGGGGACATCCCAAGCAGGTGCGAAAGCAGAACATAGTGAACTGACCGTGGGATTTAGACACCGCGGGAGACAACGGACAAAAGCTACTCTAGGGATAACAGGCTAGTTCCGCCCGAGCGTCCATAGCGACGGCGGAGTTCGGCACCTCGATGTCGGCTCGTCTTATCCTGGGGGTGAAGAAGCTCCCAAGGGTTTGGCTGTTCGCCAATTAAAAAGGCACGCGAGCTGGGTTCAGACCGTTCAGTTTCGAAATAGAAAATTCTGTTTGGATATTGAACCGTTTGAACCCTATATTGAGATAAAATATTAACTGTTGTTTAAACAAAATCGTCTATGAAATAAAGATAAAACTAATCATATCACGGCGGTTCTCAAATTTTATATTTGAGAATGAAGTCGGTGTTTTCGGTAAAATCCTCTATCACTAACACTGATCGGATAATACCGAGAAGGAATTATTTTCCTTTGTAGAGACTACAAACCGACCGTCCTACGGACGAATGTATAGTCCAATGCGTTTGGAAACAAGCGATATCATGCGTGAGACAGGTTGGTCTCCTATCTACTGCAGGCGTTGATTTTTGAGGGGATTTGCTCCTAGTACGAGAGGACCGGAGTGAACTGACCTCTGGTGCATGAGCTGTCCTGCCAAGGGCATTGCTCAGTAGCTATGTCGGGAAAGGATAACCGCTGAAAGCATCTAAGCGGGAAGCCTGCCCCAAGATTAGAAATCGTAAGATCCCTGGAAGATGACCAGGTGATAGGTTCTAGGTGTAAGCGCAGTAATGCGTTCAGCCGAGGAATACTAATTGATCAATAGTCCGTTAGACCCCGTAGCGCAACAGTTGTATACTATAAAAATAAATAAAGTGTTATTTGAATATTTTGTTTCGGCGGCTTGACGCGATGGAACTACCTTTTTCCATTCCGAACAAAGTCGTAAAACATCGTAGTGCCGAGGATACTCTTAATTGGGGAAAGCAGGTAGCCGCCGGTATAAAGTATTTAAAACAACAAAAACGGCTAAAATTTTAGCCGTTTTTGTTTGTATTGCATTTAACGCTATTTTAAATTTTTTTATAAAAATATAAAGACTTTTCCGAAGAAAAGTCTTGTTGTGTCCTATAGAACATTTTTTTAAAAATATTCTATATCTAATGGACAAATAAAGTATAGCAAATTATAAAAATATGTCAACAGTAAAAAATTATTAAATAATTATTTAATAATTTGTCAAATAATTTTACACGAATTTTAATAAAAATTAAATCTCTATAAATCCTTTGTCAAAATTTTCTGTAATTAGATTTTCAGTTTCTTCTTGACCTAAAAATGAAATAAAAATTTTGTTCCACAAGGACTCATTATGGTGATATAGATATTTTATCATATCGCGTTCCATTACTAAATCCATTGCCGCATCAATAAGATTAAAACTAACGAGCGCGTCTCCGCTTTCGGATTTAAAAAAATCGCCAACCCAGTCAAGGTTGTTCCAAAATATAAGTTCTGGAATATTGAATTTTTCTCCGACACGGGCAATATCGTTTTCCGCTTTTGTCCAATGAATTGCCTCTGGGTTTATGTGCGGATAAAACAAACGCCAGTCGTATTCATCGTCTTTTGCTAAATATCGCTGGATTATAAGCCATTTTTTTCCTAAATCTTCGTTTGGGAAATGTATGTCAAGCACATCTCCGCGAAGACCTGATACTAATTTCTCGGCAAAACCTTTTTCTTTTGAATATTTTTCAAACAATTTGGAATAAAAATCTATTTCGTGCAAGTAATGAAGGATAAGGGAAAAAGTTCTTATTGTTTCTCCTGCCAAGTTTAATTTCGCGGGTATTATAAAAATTATCCCAAGTTCTTTAAGGTGGGATATGTTATGATATTTCTTTTTTAAAAATTTTTCCACCGCTTTAAGCCATTTTTCATTGAGCGTGATAATATTTATTTTCCTTTTTTCAAAATCCGCGGCTGTTAAATTTTCGTATTGTTTAAAAAAAACGGCATTAAGCCAAACAGGGTCTTCAATAAATCTAAGACCGGCAAAGATTTCAAATAAATTTTCATTTTGGACAAGTTCTTCCGCGTTTTTATAATTTAGAAATTTTAAAATATTTTGAGGTGGAGTGTTTAGCAAAAATTTTTTTGCTTTTTCTTCTTTTAAGAAAAAACCATTAGGCGTGTTAGCCGCCTCTTGCGCTGTTAAAATGAGTTTTTCCAAGGAGCGGAAGTCGGTAAAATCTGGTTTTTCAAATAAATCAAATATTTTATTGTCGGCAAGTTTTATTTTGTTTATGAGAGCGCTGTAGATTTTCGCGGCGTCCATTTCTTTCACTTCTAAAATTTCCATTTTTTCTTTTATTAAATTTTCGTTTTCCTTTGCGATATTTTCTAAAACCGAATTATGGCCGAGTGTTTCCGCTATTTTTTCTTCAACGGTTTTAATCGTGTCTTTGTCGGTTCGTAAAATTTTTGCGATTTTTTCGTAGGATTCCATAGTTTAAATAGCCGCAACTTCTTTTATCTCCGGTATTTTTTCTTTCATCATTTTTTCAATTCCTTCTATTGTCAAACTGGAAAATTCGCATCCTGCGCACGCGCCGCGAAGGCGTACTTTTAAAATGCCGTCTCTGTATTCCACAAATTCAATATTACCGCCGTCGTGAAAAAGCATTGGTTTTATTTCTTCGTCTATTATTTTTTTGATTTGGTCATCTATTGGCATGTTTTAAAATAATTATTTTTTACCCCGCCCATAAATTTAAATTATAAATAAAATTTTTAAATAGATTTTATTAAAAACAAAATCTTAAAATAAAAGTTTCAAACTAATCAAAATTTATAAGCTGGGTTCTCAAAAATTATAACTTCGTTGTAATCGGTTCGCTCGGTTGAAATAAAAATAAATTTTTATTTCTCCCTCGCTGCCGATTATATATCATTCACTTTGTTCACTTTTTAATTTTTGGAAGTTTTCAATTGCGTTCCTAAACGCCTGATGCGCCATTACAGAGCAGTGGATTTTTCTGGACGGCACTCCTCCTAATCGTTTTATAATATCCTGCGGCGTGATTTTTAAAGCGTTTTCTATTTTTATACCGCCACGCTCTAAAACCATTTCTGAAAACATTGATGCGGAAGCGATCGCCGGTCCGCAACCAAATGTTTTCCAAGCTAATTTTTCTATTTTCTTTCCGGTTTTGTCAATTTTGAGCCACATATGAAAAATATCTCCGCATTTAAAATTTCCGACTTCGCCTTCCGTGTCAAATTCGCCTTCTTCGGGTGTTTCTTTTAAAAAATTTCTTGGATTAAAAAAATGATCTTTAACTTTTGTTGAATAATACCAACATTCATCTGTTTTTTTATTTTTAAAGTCAGGAGATTTGTTTATTTTTTTGTTAGTTTTTGTAGTTGACATTTGATTAGTTTTGCGTTAAATTTTAATTATATTTAATGTTCTTTAATAAAAGAATAATAGCATAAAAAAATTAAAAAACAATAAAAAGGAGGATTTTATGTGGCGTTCATTATTTTTGTTTTATTTTCTTTGGTCCATTGGCTGTCTGATATTTTTTAAAACAATTGATATTATTAGTTTTTGGATTTTTTGGAAACAGTATAACAGCAAAGAAAATTAGAAAAAAAGGAGGAGAAAATGAAAGATATGTTAAATTTAGTAATTGTAATAATTCTTGGAATAATTTTTTTAAATATGGTGATAGGAATTATTGCTGGCAATATTTATGATAAACAGAAACCCAAAATAAATTTTCCTTTTGATGATATACTTATGTTGTATGGTAAAAAAAATATTCATTATATTCATAATGCGTTCGCGGTATTTGGTATATTTTCTTTTTCCAAAAAAATCAGACATAAATACATTTACGACAAATGTTTTTAAAGTTATAAATAAAACAACAAAAAAGGAGGGAGAAATGACAAGCATGGTTTTTTCTGCAATAGTTTATTTGGTTATAGCCGGATATATCACTTTTTTAAATTTTGGAGAATTTGTAAAAATAATAAATGACGCAAGGGCAATTTTTGTTGTAATAATATATATATTTATTTTTTGGTTAATTTTAGGCGGTTTCGCTGGAATATTATATGATTGTATGTCAGAAAGAGAAAATCATGATAAAATACATAAAAAGTTTTTTTTGTTTGGACTCTTGTCTTTTTTTAGAGAAGTGAGACATAATTATATCTGCGATAAATGTTTTTAATTTTTTAAAGCAATTTGTTTTTTAAACAATTATCCCAAAGCGTTTTGCCGAGGGATTTTTTTATTTTACTGCGATAAGTTTTTGGATATCTTTTTTAGAGTATTTGAACGATTTTAAATTCATTTTTTTTAAATAGTTAGTTTTTTGTTTTAACTTTTTACTTGCGTCAAGAATTTCAAGATATAAAGGAGTTCTTGTTTTGTCCAAGTCCAAAATAACGCCGCCGCTTAATTCTTGGCTTTTTTTACCTTACCTTCTTTAAAAACTATATTTACGGCGTCTGCTATCGGATCATAAGTATATTTCATGATTTTTTCGCCCAATGGGCGGTTATTATTAAAATTGAATCATTAATTTTTGCGAAAATAACTTTTAAATATTTTTTCCAAAATTTTTGTACGCGCAGTATTTAGTATCGTTTAAAACTAATTTATTGGGATTTAAAATTGTTTTTATAATAAAATTTTCAGGGATTTTTCTTTGTTGTATTTTTAATAACGTATGCTTTGTAAATATAATATTATTTTCCATACTACACTAATTTTTATCGTTGACATTTGATTAGTTTTGCGTTAAATTTTAATTATATTTAATGTTCTTTAATAAAAGAATAATAGCATAAAAAAATTAAAAAACAATAAAAAGGAGGTAAAATGAAGACTTTGATAGGAATATTTAGTATAGCCGTAATATTTTTTATTCTTTCATTTTTATTTGATTATATTGAAAAAAAAGAAATAAAAAGACGGGAAAGTAAAAATAAAATTAATAAAGAAGTTATTGAAATTTTAAATTGCGATAAAATAGAAAAAAATGATGAAAAATAAAGACAAAGGAGGGGAATATGATAAGAATAGTTTTTTCTGCAATAGTTTATTTGATTATAGCTGGATTTATCAATTTTTTAATTTTTGGAGGATTTGTAAAAATGATAAATGACGCAAGTACAGTTTCTGTTGAACTATTACTTATTTTTATTTTTTGGTTAGTTTTAGGTGGTTTTGCGGGAATAATATGTGACGATGTGTCTGAAAGAACAATTCATTACAAAATACATAAAAAGTTTTTTTTGTTTGGACTCTCGTCTTTTTTTAAAAAGGTGAGACACGAATTTATCTGCGATAAATGTTTTTAATTTTTTTACTAATAAATAAAAGATAAAAAAATAATTGTTAAAAACAATTTTCAATAATTATCCCAAAGCGTTTTGCCGCGGGATTTTTTTTATTTAAAACAAATCATACTATAAACTAATGCTATAGCATTAGTTTATAGTATGATTTTAGAAAATATAAAAATACTAATACATTCGTAATTTTTACAAAGCGATTATGCGAATTAATTTGTTTTAATTTTTTTTTGCGAGTTCCTGAAAATTAACAGGCGATAATTGTCTTAATTTTTCTACAATCGGCGGTAAAACTTTTAATACATAATCTAACTCGCTTTTAGTTGTTTTTTTGCCGAGCGAAAATCTTAAAGAGCCGTTTGCGTATTCATATGGAGCGCCGAGCGCCATTATTACATGAGACGGATCTAAACTTGCTGAAGTGCAAGCGGAGCCGGTTGAGCAGGATACCCCTTTTTCGTCTAAATAAAGCGATGCCGCCTCTCCCTCAATTCCTAAAATAGAAATATTTATATTGTTCGGAAGCCGTTTCATAAGGTCGCCGTTTAAAACAATATTTGGTATTTTTTCATTTAATTTTTTTATAAAATAATCGCGAAGAATTATAAGTCGCCGCGATTCTTTTTGTTTTTCTTTTTGCGCGATAGTGAACGCGTGAGAAAGTCCAGTAATTGACGCAATATTTTCTGTGCCGGGTCTTAATCCCGCTTCTTGACTTCCTCCATACATTATAGGAGAAAGTTTTATTCCAGATTTTATATATAAAAATCCTGTGCCTTTTGGACCGTATATTTTTGAACCGTTTATTGTTATTAAATCGACTCCTAATTTTTGGACATTCATTTCTAAATATTCCGCTGCTTGACATGCGTCAGTATGAAAATACGGAGGTACCCCGACGTCCGACGTCGGGGTAGATGCGCGAAAATTGCGAACAACTTTTGCGATTTCAGAAATCGGCTGAATTGTTCCTATTTCGTTATTCGCGTACATTATGGAAACTAAAACTGTATTTTCTTTTAAATTTTCAGCGATGTCGAGAGGATCAACTATACCGTTTGGTTTTACTTTTATGTATGTCGCCTCAATCTTTCCAGTTTTTTCTAAATGTTCCACAAGAGTTAAAACCGAGTGGTGCTCAATGTTTGTGGTTATGATATGCGGTTTTTGAAACCGGTGGAGGGCGGTCGCACCGCCCAGTTTGTTATTATTTTCAGTTTCAATGTAATTAAAAACAGCGCCTTTTATGGCAAGATTATTTCCTTCTGTCCCTCCTCCTGTAAAAATTATTTCTTCCGAACGCGCGCCGATTAATTCTGCTATGTTTTTTCGCGAGTTGTCTAAAACCATTTTCGCGTCTCTTCCTTCTTTATATATAGCCGAAGCGTTGCCGAAATTTTCAGCAAAGAAAGGAATCATAGCCCGTAAAACACGTGAGTCCATATAAGTAGTTGCCGCGTGGTCTAAATAAATTCTTGCGTTAGATTTTTTGATATATGTTTTTGGGGTTTGTTTGGTTGAAATTTTGGTGTGAGGGTAAATTCTTTTCATATCCATATAATATTATTTTTTTAATTTTTTGCAAATAGCAATTTTAATTTATAGGAATGTGATTCCCAAACTATAGGAATCGCATTCCTATAGTTCCAATTAATGATTACAGGAAGTCGAAATAAGAGGTCGCGCTTCCTATATTATATTTTAATCGTTTTTTATGTAAATTTTAATGCCTTTTAGCCATAGATGAATAGCATAAAAAGTCGGCAGTATGCTCAAAAAGTAAGTTAGAGTCACAATGTGTTTTAAAGACCAAGCGAAAAATCCGGAAAATTTTATAAACCCTAAATCAGCGACCGCGTACTTTCCGCCAAGAGGAATTATAAATTTATTTTGTTTTGGTTTGTAGGGTTTAAATTTTTTAACACCTCGTATTTTTTTTGAAATAATATAAGCCGCGTATTTTCCTTCGTTAATCGCTTTTTGCGCAGTCATGGGAATCGGAGAATTATTGTTTAAAGTATTTGCTATGTCTCCAGCCGCAATTACATTTTTAAATGGTAAAATTTCAAGATATTCATTTGCGTTTAAAGTGGATTTTTTAGAAATTATTTGAGCGGGAAAGATGTTTGAAAGAGACGAACCCGCAACTCCGGCTGTCCAGATAAGCATATCAAATTCTTCAAAATTATCGCTAATTTCTTTTTTGCCGTCCGATAAGTTAAAGTAAATTTTTCCCGATTTTTCAATTCGTTTAACAGGCGAATTTAAAATTATTTCAACCCCTAACTTTTTCAATCGTTTAATTGATTTATTTCTTGCCCAAACGCTTGTTCCGGAAAGCAGAGTGCTTCCTCCTTCTATTATTTTTATTTCGGCGCTATCTTTTGGACGTATATGCTTTTTAAACAAATGTTTTGTAAAGCAGGCGAGTTCGCCGGCGAGCTCAGAACCGGAAAATCCGCCGCCTACTATTACAATTTTAATTTTATCTTTTTTTGCTTTATTTAATACAACTTCGTTTACTTCACATCTTATATTAAGCGTGTTTTCAACCGTTTTAAATTCAAAAGATGTTTCTTTTAATTCTTTATTTCCGTAAAAATTTGTTTCGGATCCCGCGGAAAGCAAAAGAAAATCGTAAAAAATTTTTTGTCCGTGATCTGTAAAGACAAAAGAATTATTAAAATCTATGTTTTTTGCTTCGTCTTTTAATATCGTGATGTTTTTATATTTTTTAAAAATCGTTTCAAACGGTATTGCCGCTGTCTGTTTTAATTTTAAAAGATCTTCGCAGTCGCACGCTTCGCTTAATTCGCCCGTAATGGCGGACGCGATTTCATAAAAGTCGGGGTGGTAGGAGTGGTATCCGTTTTTGTCTATTAAAGTTATATGGATGTTTTTTTGTTTGCGGAGCAGATCAAGACAAGCGCGCACTCCCGCAAAACCGCCGCCTACTATAACTATTCTTTGCGTTTTATCGCGCTTTTTGTTTATTTTTACGCTTAATCCATCTGGGTCGTTTTTTAAATCAGAAAAATCTTCTTTAATGTTTTCTTTTTTTGTTTTTGTTTGTTTTTTTGCCATAATGCCGACATCTTCATTTTAAATAGAAAATAATAAAGCGCAAGATTTTTTACAAAAACTCGCGCTGTTTTTTTAAGTTTTTATTAAATAAAATAAGAAATAGGTTCCTCATTTTTAAGATATTTTTCATTCCATTTTGCAACTGTTTTGTAAGCAACTTTCAATAATTTTTTAAATTTATCTATAGACGATATGTCAAGTTGACATATATTTTGATGTTTCCATTTTCTTACATTTATCATTTTATTTCCTTCTTTGTAATTTTTATCTTTCCATGCATTACACTCTATCCTAATTTGATTATCTTTAACAACAATAATATGAATATTCTTATTTAAACTTTTTTCTTTCCAATTTAGCAAAATATCTGAATTTCCCCATCGTCTTCTGATTATATTTATATCTTTTAGTTTATTCTCTTCAGCTAACGAAATAAGACAGGGTTCAACGAGAATTTCGTCTAATTTCTCATAATTAAAATGTCTTTCCATTTTATCCTCCTTTGTTTTTTAAAATTGTTAATGTGCAAATATATAAGAACTATTTTCATAATAGAATTTTCAAAAATATTGTCAAACTGCGATAAATATATTAGTATAAAGTAGTTATTCGGTTTTGAAATTTGTTTAGAAATTTTATAATTTTTTTTGTATGGTGCTTATAGCTTAGTGGTAAAGCTCCGCTCTGTGGAAGCGGCGACGAGGGTCCGATTCCCTCTAAGCACCCAAGTGAAACAAGTGGGTGATTAGAGCCGAGTAAACTGTTTTACTCGCGTAGGGAAT
>Ga0105164_10001693_pt1 | contig 13953 bp, 14 predicted proteins | sample VDWuncwatermetaG_FD_89674 | JGI IMG/M metagenome (GOLD analysis project Ga0105164, IMG submission 89674) | Wastewater microbial communities from Netherlands to study Microbial Dark Matter (Phase II) - VDW unchlorinated drinking water | ecosystem: Environmental > Aquatic > Freshwater > Drinking...
CCACTAGTTTAAAACTAGTGGCGTCAAATCGCCACAATGTATTGGGAAAATTCCGAGCATGCTCAAAAACCACCAATAATGTAGCTGAACATTAAGCTTCCGCCACATTCTATGATTGGTGGTTTTTGACAAATCGGAAAGTATTTAAAGAATTAACACTATTTACTACTAAATGATAATTACTAATGGCTTGATTTAACAAAATGGAAGAAGCAACTGTTGAGGAGGTAGCGGATGCAGAAGAATTAGAAGCTGAAGCATCACTAGATGGCGCAATTGAGAGAGATAGTGACACAAGAGAACTTCAATCTCGAAGCAGGAAACCTTCTGTTTCAAAAGCAAATTCCTTGGATGAGTTGGTAAGCAAGGAAGACATCACCCTTGCAATAGACGAAGATGGAAAAATAATCCCTGTTTATAAGGGAAATAAAGTTAATGGAGAAGGCTCCTCGATGCCCGCAAATTTCATCCGTAAGGGAATGTACAAGCCACAATCCAGAGAAGCTCATGACTCATCTGATGGAGCGCATGCAATAATATACCATCGAGATCCTGAAACAGGAAAAATATATTTGGTATTTGAAAAAAAACCAGCTAGTTATCCTTACCCTGAAGCTGTCGGCAAATTATCCTTATATGGCGGGGCAATAAGGATTGGCGAATCGCCTAATGATGGCGTAGTCAGGGAACTTAAAGAAGAGGATCCGGATTCTTCTAAAATGTTAATCAAAGCAATGAATGAAACGGGATTCAAGGTTGCTGAAATCAATCAACATATTGATGGTGTTCCTTCAACAATTCATGTTTGGGCTGCAGAAATAAAAGACCCCGGCGAATGGAAAAAATATCTTTCAAGCAAATCGACAGAAGGGGATAAAGCAGTTAAAAGTTTGGAGGAAATAACTGCAATGAAGAACAGCTATTTTGCATTTAGTTTTGGCCCGGTTGTCAGGGGATTTGCAAATATTGTGAATGAGCATTACAGTAAAATATATGGTTATTCACAAGCCTATAAATCTTATTCAAGTAATACCATTCCTTCTATCCTCTTAGGGCTTAATTAATTTTTTTTTTATTTCCCACTGCTCAAAACACTCAAAAGTTCTTTCTTTTTCTCCTCCATTAAATTCTCAGAGTCGGCTTCTAAATTTAACCTAAGCAATGGCTCTGTATTGCTCGGCCTAACATTAAACCACCAGTCATCAAATTCAATAGTTATTCCGTCAAGCTTTGAGATTTTATTTGGTTTCAGTTTTTTATAAATTGATTCAATCTCATTCAGTTTTGCATTTTTGTCCGGAACCTGCACATTTGTCTCTTCGATAGTGCGATATTTTCTAAATTCATCTATTAAAATTGATAGTTTTTTGTTCTCTTTTGAAACAATTTCTGATACAATCAAGCTTGTTATTACAGCAGAATCAGCTCGGTAATTTTCCCTGTAGTAAAAATGGGCAGAATGCTCGCATGCAAAAAGCGCCTTTGTTTTTCGCATTGTTTCTTTGATAAAAGAATGACCGACTCTTTCAATAATTGGCGTTCCATTAAATCGCTCTATTGTTTCCGGCACTATATGGCTGCATACTAAATTGTAGATTATTTTTTCCCTTTTCTTTTTGGTTAAAATGTGCTTCAAAATCAGAGACGAGATAAGCGAACTGTTTATCACAATTCCATTCTCATCAATAAAAAAAATTCTGTCAGCATCTCCATCAAAAGCCATCCCAAATTCGCAATTTTTTTCTTTTACAGTTCTCTGCAACATTATCAGATTTTCATATTTTGAAGGGTCTGCCAAGTGATTTGGAAATGCGCCGTCAAGCTTGAAATAAAGCGGAACAATATTTATTGGAGTGTTTTTGTAGACAAGAGGCATAATCTTTCCAGCCATTCCATTGCCTGCATCAACGGCAATTTTTAATTTTATCAATTTTTTAGTATCGATAAATTTCCTAACATGACTTACGTAATCCTTTAGAATATTTTTTTTTATTATCGTGCCGCGTTTTTTTATTTTTAATTTTTCATACTGTGTATTTTCAACGATTGCTTTTATATTTATTAGCCCAGTGTCTTCATTTATTGGAATTGCATTAGCTTTGCAAAATTTGATTCCATTGTATTGCGGCGGATTGTGCGAGGCAGTAAACATGACAGCAGGATTTTTTAGAAAGCCAGAAGCAAAATAAACAGCATCAGTGCAAACTTGTCCGATGAATATTGCATTTGCCCCTTGTTCTGTAATTCCTTTCATAAAAGCCTTGCTTAGTTTTGGCGAGGAAAGCCTCATATCTATGCCAACAATTACTTCTTTGCATTTGAGAAAATAAACAAAAGCCCTTCCGATTTTTTGTGCAATATCTTCATTCAGGTTTTGTCCGTAAATTCCCCTGACATCATAGGCCTTGAAGATTTCTGAGAGCATTTTATCAAAATTTTATGATTTCTTTAAGAAATTGTTCAGCATTTAGTATTTTAAACTTTTTGGTTTGCAACCATTTTAAGAAATGCCTGTTTTCTGAAATCAGGATATCTGCATTTTCTTTATCTGCAAATGATGCTATAGCTATATCTCCTTTTTTAAAACCTAGATTCTTATATTTCTGAAATAGCTCGACATCAGTTAAAAAATCATTTATAGTTATTATTTTAAATTCTAAAAGCTTGTTAAATTTTCCCTTTGTGTAATTGGGTATATTCCTCATCACTTCCTGATAAATATCATCGCTGATTATAAATTCGTATTTGTCTTTTAACTCGTTTAGCTTGATAATTAAAATTGCAGAACTGGTATTTTCTGAAGTTAATCCTAAAATTATTTCATTGCTATCAATAACTGCCTTTTTCTTAAGCATACTTTTCTTCCCATATCCTATCTCTAGTCTTTCTAAGTCTTTTTATTATCTGCTCTTTCGACATTTTAGCAAGTTCTGTCTTCTGAAGGTCTGTTCTTATTTCTTTTATTTTTCTTTGCCACTCGTCTTCTTTGTTTAATAATTGATGCTCTTCCTTAAGCTCCTTTCTTATACTGCTTCTTACCAAATCTGAAAAACTCGAGTATAGTCCTTTGTCTACCAATTGCTTTGACTTTTCAAACAACTGCGCAGGCAGCGTTATGTTAACCTTCTTGAATTCCATAAATATCACCTGAATATTACTTGAATGCGTATTGAATATATAAATTTTCTGGTTTTCGTTAAAGTTTTTATTCAATTATAAAAGTGATACTTTATATGAACCTTTCAAAAAATAAACAAAAGCCCTTGCAATCTTGTAGACAATTTCTTCTGTTAAGTTTTGATTATAGATTCCTCTTACTTTAAACCTTTCAGTTTCTCGAAAATAACTTTTAGCAAAAATTCCAACAACTTGAGTGAGAATTGAGTGCAGAGGATTTTTCCATACGAAGTGGGGAAAAATCCTTTGCGAATAGCATTTTCAACAAGAAAATGCGTGTTCGAACCCATTGTTGTTGTTGGAATTTTTGTTTTAATCTTCTTTGTATGGAAATTAAAAATATCATCCAGAAATGTTGAATGCAAATGAAAAAATGCAGAAAAAATTAATCTTTATAAGCGGCTATCCTTAATTCACCCTAAATCCATTTCGTCTTCTTCAAATGCAGCTATTCCTTTCCACTTTTTTTCAGCTAGTTTGTATCTTTCAATATTCCCGACGTCGAACCACTGCCCTGCAAATGGAAATCCTCTTAATCTTCCTAATTTTGCAAGCGCAGGGAAAACATCCTTTTCAAGCATTGAAAATCCATCAGGAATCATGTCAATGACTTCCGGCTCTATAATATAAAATCCTGCATTAATTAAGTTAGAAGGTGCTTTAACTGGTTTTTCGACAAATTCGATAATCCTTGAGCCATCTAATCTTGCAACACCGTAATGAGAAGGGTCATCAACTGTTGTCAAGGCAATTGTTGCAAGAGCATTTTTTCGTCTGTGCAGCCTGAACATTCTTGGAATGTTTATGTCTTTCAATTCATCGCCGTTTGACGCAATAAAGCTGTCTTTAAGATATCTTTTTGCAGATTTCAAAGGACCAGCGGTTCCAAGAGGTTCATTTTCTTCGACATAATTAATGTTTACGCCTAATCTGCTTCCATCTCCAAAACGCTCTGCAATCATTTCTTTTAAATATCCTGTGCATAAAATAATGTCTCTAATGCCGTATTTTTTAAGCAAGTCAAATAATTGCTCTGCTATTGTTTTGCCTTGAACTTCTAGGAGTGCTTTTGGAGTTTTATCTGTTAATGGTCTTAATCTTGTGCCTCGTCCTCCAACTAATAGGACTGCTTTGCTTGGAATATTTGCTCCAAGCGCTTCAGAAAGCATTAACTCAATTTCCTGAGACCTATTTTTTATGTCAATTCCGTCTATTCTTTTGTCTATCTGGCTTATTAGATTTTTATCAAGAGTTATAGTAATGCGCTCTTTCATTCTTTAAATTGTAAAAAATTAATTTTGCTCACAAAATTAATTTTTTCCCTCATGTTTTACTTCTGGAAAAATTTTTATCTTTGATGAAAATTTTTCACTATTTAAAACTTTCGTTTTTTGTATGATATAGTATGATAAAATGAAAAAGTTTAAATATTAGCGGAAATTTTTTATTGAAAGTGGACAGGAATATGGCATTGGATTTTGTAAGGGCAACAGAGGCCGCTGCCATCAGCTCTGCCTATTGGATGGGCAAGGGAAATGAGCATGAAGCGGATCAAGCTGCTGTTGAAGCAATGAGAAAGGCTTTCAACATAATTGATATGGAGGGCACTATTGTTATCGGTGAAGGTGAACGCGATGAAGCTCCAATGCTATATATAGGTGAAAAAGTTGGTTCTGGCAAAGGATTAAAGCTTGACATTGCCGTTGACCCATTGGAAGGCACAACAATAACAGCTCGCGGCGACCCAAATGCAATGTCTGTTTTTGCAGCAGCTCCGCATAATTGTTTGTTAAATGCGCCTGACACGTACATGGATAAGATTGCTGTCGGTCCAAAATGTGTTGGCGCCATCGATTTAGATCACTCTGTTAAAGATAACCTAAATGCCGTTGCTGAAAAGCTCGATAAAGACATAGAAGAGGTGACTGTTATTATTCTCGACAGAGACAGGCACAAGGAGATGGTTCAAAAAATAAGGAAATCTGGTTGCAGGATCAGATTAATAAGGGATGGAGACATAGCCGGAGCATTAGCGCCTGCGATTGAAGATTCAGGAGTTGATATTCTGATGGGCATAGGTGGAGCTCCTGAAGGTGTGATTGCATCTGTTGCTCTTAAATGCCTTGGCGGAGAAATTCAGGGCCGTTTAAAATTTAGAAATGAAGAAGAAAAACTAAGAGCAAAAAAAATGGGAATTGACGATTTGGAAAAAAAACTGACAATGCCGGACTTGGTTCGCAGCGATGAAGCAATGTTTGCTGCAACTGGCGTTACAGACGGAACAATTCTCAAAGGAGTTCGCTTTTTGAGCGGCGGCGCAAAAACTCATTCAATTGTGATGCGCGCAAAAACAAAAACAGTGAGATTCATCGAGGCAATCCACAAGTTCAAGCATTTCCCGGATTATTAAAATAATTCAACAAAAAAACATAATAAAAACTAACATTAAAGAAACAATGGCATAAATTTTGTTTTGATTTTTTTAAAAATGCCTAATGAATGTGCCTTATTATCAAAGGCAAGAAGAACAAAAATAATATCAAAATAAAACATTAATTAAAAACTCATTAACGGTTGAACACTGACTAATATCAATAAAAATAAATTAATAAAAAACAAATCAAATTTTTTAATTTTTTTTAAAATTTAATGGCAGAAACGTTTAATGCGTTATCAAGGATAGAAAAACATTATAAAAAACATTAAATTCACATTAACGATTAAACATTATAAAAAATACATTAATGATTGAACATTAAATTAAATACAATAAAATCAAAAAAATAAAATAATAGCTAAAAATCAATTTAAAAAATAAAAAGGTGAACTAAAATGAGTCATCATAGCCATTTAACTGCAAAAGATATAGTTGTTCCAGCTGATGTGCCAAAATCAATGGCAAACGAGTACGTTAAGAACTACCTTAAAGCAACTCACAATACAGGCAAACTTATGTTATTTGCAGGAGACCAGAAGATTGAGCACTTAAATGACGATTTTCATGGAAAAGTCAAGGTTGGCGATGCTGAATTCGATATTCCGTTGGATGATGCAGACCCTGAGCATTTATTCAAGATTGCTAGCAAGGCAAAAATCGGCGCTTTTGCCACCCAACTTGGGTTGATAGCAAAATATGGAACAAGCTATAAGGATGTCCCTTATCTTGTAAAACTTAATTCAAAATCCCATCTTGTGAAAACAGCTCAAAAAGACCCGTTAAGCCTGTCAGCATGGAGTGTAGAACAAATTGTAAATTTTAAGAAGAATTCTGGGTTGAACATTATTGGAGTTGGGTATACAGTTTACGTTGGAAGTGAATTTGAAAATGAAATGACAAGGGAAGCTGCGCAGATAGCGCTTCATGCGCATCATAATGGATTGTTAACAGTTTTCTGGATGTATCCTCGGGGAAAAGCAGTTCCTGATGAAAAAGATCCGCATATTGTTGCAGGAGCTGCCGGAGTTGGAGCCTGCCTAGGAGCAGACTTTGTAAAAGTTAATTATCCAAAGCCAAAAGAAGGCAGAGCATCAGAAGCATTCAAGGAAGCGGTACTTGCAGCGGGAAAAATGACAAAAGTGATAACAGCAGGCGGTAGTTCAAAAAGTGTTAGGGATTTCTTGCAGGAAACATGGGACCAAATCAATATAAGCGGATGTTTTGGAAACGCAACTGGACGAAACATACATCAAAAACCATTAAATGAAGCAATTAAAATGGCAAATGCAATATCAGCAATAACTTTAGGAGGAAAAAGCGTAGACGAAGCAATGAAAGTATTTACATTAATAAAACTCATTAAAATTAATCAATAAAAATTGAAATAAAAGAATATAAAATAAAAAACAATAAAAAAAATATTATCTATTAAAAAGTGGGGGTAATAAATTGACAATCAAAGTTGGAGTTGTTGGATATGGGACAATAGGGAAGAGGGTGGCAGATTCAGTTGCAATGCAAAAGGACATGAAATTAATCGGAATAACTGCGCATTCTTATAGTTTTAACACAGAGGTTGCAAAGCAAAAAGGTTACAAAATATTCGGTGCCAATGGCGATTCTGACTTAAAATTACATGGAATAAATCCAGAAGGAGACATAAATAATCTGTTGGAAGAAGTTGACATCATAGTTGACGGAACTCCAAAAAAAATAGGAAAAGAGAATCTTGATAAATATTATAAGCCAAAAAAAGTTAGGGCGATATTCCAAGGCGGAGAAATGCATGAAATAGCAGGCACTTCTTTTGTAGCTCAATGCAACTACGATGAAGCAATAAACAAGAATTATGTAAGAATTGTCAGCTGCAATACAACAGGATTGTGCAGAACTTTGGATGCAATTGATAAAAAATACGGAATAACGAGCGTGTATGCGACAATGATAAGAAGAGGCGCTGATCCTGGTGATATTCATCATGGGCCAATAAATGCAATAGTGCCTGTTCTAGAGATGCCGAGTCATCACGGACCAGATGTTAGAACTGTTTTGCGTAACGTGGAAATATTTACAACAGCCTTGAGCGTGCCATCTACTTTAATGCATCTTCACACGCTGACAGTTGATTTAAATAAAAAAGCCAAAGTTGAGGATGTAGTTGAGCTTTTTAATAGTTCAACTAGAATCAGAGTCGTAAGAAATGCTGAGCATTTGCGTTCAACAGCTGAGATAATTGAATTTGCGCGCGATTTGGGAAGATTAAGAGGGGATATGCCTGAAATTTGCGTTTGGCAGGAAGCAATTGGAGTAATCTCGAATGCTCGCAACAAATTGCTTTATATGCAGGCAGTGCATCAGGAATCAAATGTTGTGCCGGAAAACATTGATTGCATTCGGGCAATGATGGGGTTTAAAGACGGCGCTAAGTCAATAGAAATGACGAATAAGACGTTTGGGATAAAGTAATTATTAATGTTTTATTTTAATTATTATAATAAACAATTTGAAATTTCAATCCTACACTAGTTCAATTAAAACTTTAATAAAAGAATCTGAATTTAAATGTAATGATTGATTTCAATCCTACACTAGTTCAATTAAAACGGTGATGTTGATGTGACAAACGACCCAACTCCTGAAATTTCAATCCTACACTAGTTCAATTAAAACATTCTGTATATATCTTGTCATTCTGAAAACTGTTTCATTTCAATCCTACACTAGTTCAATTAAAACTATGCATCTACAAAATGGATGAACAGGAATTCTAAAATTTCAATCCTACACTAGTTCAATTAAAACATTAATTGTCATAAGCACATCTTCCCATGTTTCCTCATTTCAATCCTACACTAGTTCAATTAAAACACCCACTAAAAATCTTCTTGTTTGTGGCACTGATGTATTTCAATCCTACACTAGTTCAATTAAAACAATTTATTAGAAAAACATAAAATCAAACACATTTATATTTCAATCCTACACTAGTTCAATTAAAACCAAATCTGCTTTGCTATTAAATTCCTTGCCACAATTATTTCAATCCTACACTAGTTCAATTAAAACCCGCTAAATTATAGCTTTAAGACAAAAATAAGTCCAAATATAAATTATTTTGCAATTTGCCCAGTGTTCAGTTTTAGCGTTATTTATAAAGACTGGGCAACTTGCCTAAATAACATTATTTATTTCATTTCTTTCTCTTCCTACTATCTCTTTCTCAAAAGAATATCTGTCCCTGAACTTGAATATAAGTACAGAATCGATATCTTTGTCTGTAATCTTATTGATTTGCTTCTTGACAGCTACATAATCTGCATCTCCAAGTTCCCCTTCAAAAACAGAGTTCTGTATCCAGTTTAAATATTTCTTTAAATACTTGTGGAGTTTGTTTACCCTTTTTACATCAACATCGTAAACTATAAGGTAGTACATATCACCACCAAATTGTAAACGGGTTGTAAACTTTGTCGCCTATAAGATGTTTTATCAGTTTATAGCCTTCCAGCCTTATCAGCCTTCTATGCGAGACAAGCCTCTTAAGCTCAGGGTGCTCTACTGTAAGCTTAAGCCTGTCGTCAAACTCCTTTAACACTATTTTTTTCCCCTCTTCGTTTAGCATGCATCCCTTTACATCTTTTCTGAAATGATGTTCTTTTATTTCCATTTTATTCACAAGCTTTAGAATTGCCCTTTGCACAATAAGGGGCTTGAACATCTCGCTCATATCCAAAGCCAGTGAAAATCTGCGCTCAAAGGGCTCATGCAGGTAGCTTATTGTTGGATTTAGCTGAGTGTGGTAAATCTCGCTGAGTGTTGTTGTATAGAGCAGCGAGTTAAGAAAACTTATTAAACAATTTATTTCGTTGCTTGGCGGTCTTCTGGTCCTGCTTTCAAAGCTAAAATCCCCCCTTATAATCTCCCCATAAGAGTTATAATACAAATTCCATGCATTGCCTTCTACGTTCATAATTTCTTGTATTGTGCTGCATCCACTTAGATTTGGAATTAATGCTTCCAACTTGTCCATAGTTTCGCTGACTTCCTTGGAATGCTTCCTGTAGTGCTCAAGTATCCTTATATGGTTTCTTATTGTTGACGACACAAAAGCTTTTGCCAGAAAAATCCTTTTTTCTTTATTAACGTAATGCTCTACCTGAGTTACCAATAGGGAGCCAGATACAAGCGTTTCTTTGGGATAGAATGTGCCCGTGTAGTATCCATAGTAATTGAAAAAATGCATTATTATGCCTTGCTTTGCAATAAATGTAAGAAGCTTTGAATTTATCGATACTTCCCCTAGGCAGTATATGGTATCAATAGAATTAACTGGTATGGCTTTCTTTACAGCTTCATTTTGAAACCATACTGTGTTGTTTTTCCTGACAACTGCCCCTGATTGCGTGATGTAAAAGTTTTGTTTTTGCATGTTTTACCTTTAACTAAAACACAGTTCGTAATAGCTGCAATTTTTACAATATTTTATTTTCTCTGCGATTGGCGGGTTTTCCATTGAGCAGATATCTTTTATTTCTTCTATGGATCTCAAAAGCGATTTTTCATCTTCCTGGGTTAAACTTACTTCTTCAATCCTGTTGTTTTCCTTATATTTTATTACTCCTGTGGTGTTTATTCCTTTTTCTCTTAATTTTAGCAAATAGTACAAAACCTGATGCTTTGCTGCATCCGGGGCTGTGTTTTTCTTCTTGAACTCAAACACTTTTCCATCCTTTAATTTGTCAATTTTTATATTGCCTATTTCTATGCTTTCTTTTTCAAAATCTTCATGGTATATTTTGCCTATCTTGACAAAATCCGATTCCTGCTCACACTTGATATTCCTTGAGAAAAGCCAGAGCTTTCTCTTGCAGGTGAAGAAATAGTTGATGTGGGTGGCTGTAATATTCATTATAGTTATACTTGAAAACATTAAAATTAATCAATTTGATTAATAATCTTATCAATTTCTTCGAAAAACGGAATAACCGTTTCCTTAATAGCCTTTTCAGCTTCTTTTTTGCTTTCTTCACCTTGCTTGAGAGTCATCCTATAGCCAATACTCTGCCTTAAAGCAAAAATATCACTTAGTTTTTTGGCTAAATCCTTTCTTCCAATTATTCTGCTTAGTCCAATTTGCGTGCAGATGTGGCTTTCAACCTTATAGCCATGCACAGCAAGCAGCTGATTGGCTTTGTGCTCCATTGCAAAATGGCATATCAAAACTGCCGCCAAAGGCGTTGAAGTGTTCAGCAAATTCTTTGCGCACTCAAGAAAATATTCTGAATTGCTCCTATGCTGCTCTGCTGCTATCTCTCTTAACTCTTTCTTTGCTATTTGTATCACAGTAGGCTTTTGTATTATTGTCCTTTCACTCAAGCATTTTTCATTAAATTCTTTATCTGAGTCCATTTAATTTTCCCCTTTGTGCTGTATATCCTCCAAGAATTGGGCTACGTCTTTTTTAATTCTTGGATTTATATGCAGTATTATGGAGTCTTTTTTTATATTTTTGTAAAACAATGTATTGTTTCTGATCTCTTCATTGAATGCCGCTAAACTTAATAGCGCAGGATTTATTTTGTTTTTAATTTGTATTTCTCTTATTAAATTTAAAATTTCTTGTTGGAGGCTTTTTGGTATAACAAGTAAATCAATATCGCTATTCAGGGTTGCATCTCCTCTTGCCTGGCTTCCAAATAAAACTATCAAGTTTGATTTTTCCTTAATCTTTGATACAACATCTTCCAGTACACTCCATGTGTGCATAAAGATTATCTCCTTTCTTTGCCTTGTTTTTTCTGTTCTGAACAGCTCAAATATCGAAGCAGCAAAAGGGCTGTCTGTGTCAAATTTGTACAGTCTTTCTTTTCCGGTTCCCTTAATCCTTAGCAATATTCCTTCTTCTGCCAACTCCTCAGCTGATCTGTGGGATATACTTAAGCTTAATTCTGTCTCAGCCTTAAGGCTCTTTAGGCTGTAGGCTGTTCTAGCCTCTGACAAAACCCTTAGTATCTTTACTTTCGCTTTTGAGCCTAATAAGTTTTCTATGAACATTTTCCAAAATAATGGAAATAGGTAGCTATCTTATATATTTAAATCTTTCTATTTCCGAAATAATAGAAATAATGTGTTTTGTTTATAAATAAAAAGGATATATTTACGAAATAATGGAGATTTAAAAAACCTTCAGATAACCTTTTAAAATTACACCGTTGATTATGTTGTTTCTAAGCTCCTTGCTCAGCTTATTAAAATTATCGCTGAAGAACAAGTTAATTTTCCTGTTCAGGCATTTATTAAATTGTTTTAAGTCGAGCTTTTCCTCCTTTGACATAACGAATATATCTATATCACTTTCTTTTAAGTCCTCGCCGTTTGCGGCTGAGCCGAATAATATGACTGCATCAGGCATGCATCTTTCTGAGAGATATTCCAACAGGCCGGATTCTCTTATTTTCATTACATTATGCAGCCTTTTAAGAAATTTAAAATTTTCATTATCCCTATTTGCGTAATAAACCGGATAGCCATGTATCCTGTGCTTTGTTTTGACTATTAGAGATTCTTTTTCAAGCTCTTTTAAGTATTTTTTAACAGATGGCGGAGCTACCTCTACCATTCTGCTTATTTCCCTGAGCTGGAACCCTATGCCTTTTGGCACAGGGTCATCAAAGAAGATGCTTAAGACTTTGTATCTGTTATCTTTTTGTAACATATGTAATAATATTATAACAAGTGTTATTTAAATGTTTTGGTTTTGTAAATAGGATATATAACATATCAATTAAACAAAGAAATCTTCAAATGAATTTACCCATTCTGGGCTTAGAGTTTTTGGATTGATACCTTCTTCGATAGAGTATCCTTCTTTAAGAAAAACAATACCGTCAGAAAGATTTAGTCTTTTAGAAAGTTTTTCTCCATCTATACAGTAATCTAATACAGATATTATGAACTTAGAGAGTATACTTGACCAGATTTTTGTATTAATCATCCTATCTATGATTCCTTTCTTGAAGTCTTTATTGAAGTTTTTATATGATTCCCAAATGTCTTTGCCAGATATCTTATTTTCAAAAATTATGCCTCTTTTTAATATAAACTTGATTTCCTCTTCAGTAAACTCTATTTTAGGAATGTCTACGTTTACAAAGAAAGAAATGGTTTTCTGGTCTATAACGTTCATTTCATTTAATTTAGGAAAGTTCAACTCTCTTATGCCTTTTTTTACTATATCCAGCGAAGCTTCTTTAAATTTATGGTTGTTTCTTAGATTTATATTCTCTATCACTTTATTATAGAAGACATCAAAATCTCTTAATTCTAAAAATTTTTTAATTTCATTAGGAGATTTGTAATGGTCTTGAATAGTATTCCAGCGATGTGTACCTTTATAGACATGGAATGCTTTTTGGGTATCATCTTTTTTTAAATTTATAATTATCAATTTTGAAGGATCTAAATTCTTAAAATTCCTGTTTATTCTGCCTGCAATCTGCTCAATCGAATCAAAAATAGCAAAGTCTCTTATTCCAAAATCACAATCTATGTCAACTCCTGCCTCTACACTTTGAGTTGAGATGAATATTATTTTCGATTTTTCTTTTTTCACTCCATCGATAATTTCTTTTCTTCTATGCGGAAGTATGGTAGAATTTAGAAGACTAACGGAATACCCTTTGCTAACAAAATCGTCATTATTAATTTCATTATATAATTCTCTTGAATCTTCTATTGTGTTTACAACAACTAGAATTTTATTTGGATTCGCTTTATTTATCTCTTCTTTTAACAAGTCTATTATCTGGTATAAACCCTGAACATTTTCTTTATATTCAAATTTAACCCTATTACTAAACAGAGGGTGTAGGAAATAATTCTTATAATCTTTTATAAGGTTGATGCTTTTATCAGAAAATGTCTCCAACGAAATATCCTCTAAATTTGGCAATGTTGCACTCATGATTATGAAATGAATGTTTAGGGCTTTTGATCCAAATGTTATAAAATCATTAAATACTGTCCAATCTTTGTCATTGAGGCTTTGGATTTCATCCAAAATAACAATCGAGTTTGCTAAATTTAGGAGCCTATAGTTGCTCGATTTACCTGATTTTATGAAAGTATTAAAAAAATTGACATTGCTCATAACAACAAAGGGAAAATTAAGAAATTCATTATCTAAGACGTATCTTAGCTGCTCTTCTTTTTTTTCTGAATCAAGATTCCATGAGGAAGTAGAATAAATGGGAGATATTTCATCCTTTAATCCTAAAGTATCTTTAATAACTGAATAATTCTGCTCTATTATGTTTATGAAAGGAAAAACATAAAACACC
>Ga0105164_10001694_pt1 | contig 13949 bp, 7 predicted proteins | sample VDWuncwatermetaG_FD_89674 | JGI IMG/M metagenome (GOLD analysis project Ga0105164, IMG submission 89674) | Wastewater microbial communities from Netherlands to study Microbial Dark Matter (Phase II) - VDW unchlorinated drinking water | ecosystem: Environmental > Aquatic > Freshwater > Drinking...
ACCAGGTGGAAGCCATGACCATGGGTGAGCGTATCGCGGTAATGAAAGACGGGCTTATCCAGCAGGTTGCCGATCCCATCACCGTCTATGACCACCCCAAAAATAAATTTGTTGCCGGATTTATCGGCTCGCCCCCGATGAATTTTATGCGCGGCTCAATCATTAAAATTGAAGGCCGGATCTATTTTGACGAAGGTAAGATCATGGTCAAGATCGTTGATGAAATGCGGCAAAACCTTGAGCCATACCTGGGCAAAGAAGTGTTCTTCGGTATCCGCGCCGAGGATATTTACGATAAATTATTCGTGACACAGGCCCCTCCGGAGAACATCATCAACGTCCGCTGCGAGGTCTATGAGCCAATGGGTTCTGAGGTCTACCTCTACCTGAATACCGGTAAGCATTCTTTTATCGCCCGCGTGGGCGCGCACGACCAGCCCAAGGTCAACCAGAATATGGACCTTGTTCTTGATATGAGCAAGGTTCATTTCTTTGATCTAGGCACCGAAGAAACCATTTGTTAGTCTCCGCAATAATCCTTGCCTATTTTTTCCTTTTATGCTAACCTAATAAAAATGTAGTAACTTACGCGTCTTTTTAAATAATTTATATATATAACGAACCACCGTTGATGGCCGGCATAAAACCAAAGAATTTTATCATTGGCATTGACCTTGGCGGCACGAATTTAAAAGCCGGCCTCGTGGATTTAAATTATAAGATCAGGCACAGGTATAATTTAGCCACGCGCAGGTATATTCAAAAGGAAGATCTTATCTCGGCGATCATCTATTGCGTTAATAAGATCATCCAGGACAATGATTTAAGAACCGATGAGATAGGTGCTATAGGAATCGGCCTGCCAGGTCCGGTTGACGCAAAAAACGGCATCGTGCATTTCCTGCCCAATATTCCCGGATGGTCCGAAGTCAAACTAAAAAAAATATTACAGAATAAAATCAAACTCCCCGTTTTCTTAGACAATGACGTGAAACTCATAGCATTGGCCGAGCAGAAGCTGGGAAGTGCCGCAGGCTTTAAAAATTCCCTGTGTATTACTTTGGGTACCGGTGTCGGCGGAGGTTTGATCCTTGGGGGTTCGCTCTACCGGGGTCTTGACAATGCCGCCGGAGAAATAGGGCATTTGCCCATTAATGAGTCCGGGCCGCGCTGCAATTGCGGAGGCATTGCCTGTCTTGAATCTTACATTGGCAACAAAGTCATTTTAAGGCAGGCCAGGCGCAAGTTTAGCCGCAGCATATCCCTTGAAAAATTAAGCGAGTTGGCAAATAAAGGCAATAAAAAAGCCTGCCGCCTGTGGTCTGAAATTGGCGGTCACCTGGGTGTGGCATTGGCAGGAGCAGTGAATTTACTTAACTTAGACGCGGTCATTATCGGAGGCGGAGTGTCCGGGGCGGGAAAGGTTTTATTTGACGCTGCGAGAAAGACTATCAGGGTACGCGCGATGAGTGTGCAGGCCGGCCGTGTCCAAGTGTTGAAGGCCAAATTAGGCTCTGACGCGGGCCTTATCGGCGCTGCTATCCTGGCGCGGGAGGGGCAGGCGCGATGAAAATATTTATTGATACGGCCAATATTAATGAAATAAAAGAAGCTTTGTTATTGGGCCTGGTTGACGGGGTAACTACCAATCCGACCTTGATAGCCAGGGAAAAGCGTCCCGGTGAACAGATCTTAAAAGAAATCTGCGCTTTAGTCTCCGGCCCGGTGAGCGCGGAAGTAATTTCTGTGGAGTGTTCCGCCATGCTTGGTGAGGCGCGGGAACTTGCCAAAACCGCCAACAACATCGTGATCAAACTTCCGCTGATTAAAGAGGGGCTTAAGGCGGCTAAGGCGCTTTCCAGCGAAGGCATTAAGACCAACCTTACTTTATGTTTTTCCGCCTCACAGGCGCTGCTGGCGGCTAAGGCCGGGGCAGATTACGTTTCTCCGTTTATCGGCAGGCTTGATGATATCAGTCAGACCGGAATGGAGCTCGTCCGTGACATTAAGACGATTTATAAAAATTACGGCTTTAAGACCCAGATCATTGTGGCCTCGGTGCGCAACCCCGTGCACGTGGTGGAGGCGGCACTCTGCGGCGCCGACATTGCCACGGTACCGTTTGCGGTCTGCGAACAACTGATTAAGCATCCGCTCACGGACATAGGCCTGCAGCGTTTTTTAGACGATTATCATAAGGCGCTCAAACAAAAATAATGATTGTTAATCTAATATCCAGACAGCGCAGGCTACAGCATTTGCCAGGCATCAAGTCAATGATACTGCCATTTTTGGTTTGGCTATGCGTGTTTTCATCCGGGGTTTCGTTGTTATTTGCCGAAGAAAAAACAGATTCCCCGGCCGAGGCTGGCGTTCAGGCTGAAGGCGCAAAGCCTGTTGAAGCCGTAGCACCCGCTCAAGCCGTTAAGCCTCCGGAAGATCAGCCCCTCATCATCAATGCCGATAATATTGAATATTCCGGTGTGGCAAACGAAGTCATTGCCACCGGCAACGTGGTGGTGGATAACAAAGGTTCTAAGCTGAGCTGCGCCAGGATGACTGTTAATACGCTCACCAAGGACGCGCAAGCCGAAGGCGACCGAAATTCAAAAGCCAGGCTCGAGGACAGCCAGGGCATAAAAGAAGGGACCAAGATAATCTATAATTTCCAGACCAAGAGAGGCACTATTATTGACGCTGAGTTCAGGTCCAACCCGTATTTCGGCAGGGCCTCTACGATAGAAAAACCCAACGAACAGGAATTCATTATTAACAAGGGTTTTATTTCCACCTGTAATTATAACCGTCCGCATTGGCGTATGGGTATCCAGAAGGTTAATTATTACCCTCAAAATAAGATAGATATTCAGGGCGCTACTTTTTATGTAGGGCAGGTGCCGGCAATGTACATCCCAAACTACAGCCACAGCCTGCGCGACCCGCTGATGAAGGTGCAATTAAACCCCGGCCGCACCAAAGACTGGGGATATTATATGGAGTCAATTTACCGGACCCAGTTCAATGACCATGTGGTTGGTAGGTTATTGCTGGATTACCGCCAGTTTATGGGGTCGGCTTACGGCTACGGTATCAATTATCAGCACGAAAATTTCGGCAAAGGCGACATTAAATATTGGTACACCGAAGAGGACCCGGCAAGATTTTATCCTAAAGATGCCCCTAACACTGAATTCCAGAGATATTTGCTGCGCTGGCGCCATAAATGGGTCATAGATAAGAACACTGATTTTATCGCGGAAATGGTCAAGTTGGTTGATAGCAAGAGAAAAAATGCCGGTTCCCAATATGATGTGCTCAAAGACTATTTTTTCCGCGAATTTGAAAAAGACAGCCAGCCGCTGACTTATTTTTTGCTCCACCACAACTTTCCTTATTCAACCCTGGATTTTTACGCCCAGAAACGCCTGAACCACTGGTATGACCAGCAGGATAAACTGCCGGAGATCCGTTATTCCATGCCTAGCCTTCAACTGGGCAATACGCCGTTATATCTGGATAACAGCACACTCTTCACAAACTTCGGCAAGAAAGAACCGGCCGGTACCTTTACTGATTCAGATGTTTCTATGACCAGATTTGATTCCATAACCAGGGTGTCGATGCCGCGAAAAGTCTTTTTTGTTGAATTTACCCCTTTTGTAAAGAGCCAGGAGACTTATTATAATAAAGACAATTTTGGTAATACCAATCTTATCAGGACGATCTTTTTCAGCGGCGCGGATATGAGCACTAAATTCTACCGTTTATTTAATATTAAAACAAATTTTCTGGGTTTAGATATTAATCAACTCCGGCACATAATAACTCCGACCGTAGGTTATACCTATCAGAATTCCCCGACCATCTCCAGTTCAAAATTAAAGCAGTTTGACGGCATAGACGCCATAGGTTTTTCCGGAAGTACGGCGACATTGGGAATCTACAACAAACTGCAGACAAAGCGTAATGGCGTAAGCGTTGACCTGGTGGATTTCAGGGTGGATAATACCTATAATTTTAAAACTAAGACTACCGGGGGCAGCCTGTCGGATTTTCTTTTTCATATCAGGGTATTACCTTTTTCATGGATGACTTTTGAGTCTGACGCCGCCTACAAACACACCGGCGACCGCAATGACCCTAATTACGAGCATATTACCAACGTAAATTATAATCTTAGTTTAAATTTTGCCGAAGGGCGTTCATTTGGCCTGGGCCAGCGCTACGCCCGCGGCGGTGGAAATGAAATGACTTATGAATTAAAATGGCGCCTTAATCCAAAATGGAAATTTTCTGTTTATCAACGCCGGCAATTCGCCGATGTTGTCGGCCTCAAAAGCGGCTTAAGGGAACAGGAATACGTGCTCTCCCGGGATTTCCATTGCTGGCAATCGGATTTTACCTGGAATATCAAGAGAGGCCAGGGCGAGAGTATTTGGCTTGTATTCCGGCTCAAGGCCTTTCCGGAATTGGAATTTGATTATAACCAGGCATATCATCAGCCCAAGCCCGGTTCGCAGTCAGAGAAGAATTATTAGCGGGATTTCGGAGGATATAAAAGTGAATATAGCCATAGTAGGTTCGGGTTATGTGGGTTTGGTTACGGGCGCCTGCCTGGCGGAATTAGGCAACCGTGTGCTCTGCGTAGATAATGATAAGACAAAGACCGCCGGCTTAAAGAAAGGCATTATTCCCATATATGAACCCGGCCTTAAGGAGCTGATCGCTCAAAACGTGGCTAAAAAAAGGCTGCGTTTTGGCTCCAGTATTGAAGAGGCAGTCAAGGTCGCTGAAGTCATCTTTATCGCCGTAGGCACTCCTTCAATGGATAACGGAGATGCTGACCTTACCGGGATAGAGGACGTCGCGCGTAACATTGCCCTGCATATGGATAGTTACCGGTTGATCGTGGAAAAGTCTACGGTTCCGGTTGAGACCGGCGGCTGGGTAAAACACACTATCTCTACCTATCAAAAAAAAGACGCATTTTGATGTCGCCTCCAATCCCGAATTCTTAAGGGAAGGCTCAGCCATAAGTGATTTTATGCACCCGGACAGGATCGTCGTCGGTGTTGAATCCAAAAAAGCCGCGGACATCCTGAGATCCCTATATAAGCCGCTGAATGCCCCGATAGTGGTCACCAACATAAAGAGCGCCGAGCTGATCAAGCATGCCTCTAACGCCTTTCTTGCTACCAAAATCTCATTTATCAACGCCATCTCGCGCATATGCGATAAGGTGGGCGCCGACGTTTTAGAAGTGGCCGTTGGTATGGGGTTGGATAGAAGGATCGGCCGCGAATTTTTAAACGCGGGGCTCGGTTACGGCGGTTCGTGTTTTCCAAAGGACCTGGACGCCTTTATCAGTATCGCTGAAAAAATAGGCTATAGTTTTGACCTTTTAAAAAGTGTCAGGCATATAAATGCGGAGCAAAGGGCCTTTGTGCTCAAAAAGATAAAAGACGTTTTATGGATCATTAAGGACAAAACTATCGCTATACTGGGCCTGGCTTTTAAGCCTGATACCGATGATATTCGTAATGCCCCCTCGTTGGGCCTGATCAGGATGCTGGAGGCCGAAGGTGCGGCATTGAAGGTCTATGATCCCCAGGTTAGCAGTAAGGCTCGTGAGGCCCTGAAGGGTATCCGGGTCTGTAAGGACCCGTATGAAGCCGCGCGCGGGGCAGACTGCCTGGTGGTGGTCACAGAATGGAACGAATTTAAGGAGCTTGATTTTGCCAAAGTTAAAAAACTGCTTAAGAGGCCGCTGGTGATTGACTGCCGCAACATCTACGATCCGGAGGCGATGAAAAAAATGGGATTTACTTATGTCGGCGTAGGAAGAGGCCGTTAGTTATGGATATGAATTTTAACCCATTAAAGAAGAAGATCACGGCAAGAAAAGCAAATATCGCGGTCGTGGGCTTAGGTTATGTAGGCCTGCCTTTGGCGCTGGCTTTTGCTAAAAAGGGCCTGAAGGTCACAGGAATAGAAATAGATAGAGGCAGGCTGGAGAATATCAGAAAAAAAACTTCTTATATAACGGATGTTCCTACTAAAGTCCTTAGAACAGCGCTTAGTTCCGGAAAGTTTAGAGCTGGAGGAGATTTTTCTTCCCTTGGGGACTGTGATGTTATCATCATCTGTGTTCCGACGCCCTTAAAAAGGAAATATCACCCGAATATTACCTATATAAAACAAGCGGTAAAGTCCATTGCCAAAAATATAAGGAAAGGCAGCCTTGTTATCTTAGAAAGCACGACCTATCCCGGCACGACCGATGAAGTGATCCTGCCGCTAATGCAGGCGGCCGGGCTTAAACACAACCGTGATTTTTATCTCAGCTTTTCTCCGGAGAGAATAGACCCTGGTAACAAGTTATATCCGGTGCATAAAATACCCAAGATCGTCGGAGGCGTCAGCCCTGAGGCGACAACGCTTGCGGCGCTGGTGTATAAAAACATAATCGAGAAGGTGGTGCCGGTATCCAGCGCGCGGGTAGCGGAATTCACCAAATTACTGGAGAATACTTTCCGCCTGGTCAACATCGGCCTTATTGATGAACTGGCGATGATGGCGCATAAAATGGGTATCGCTATCTGGGAAGTTATTGACGCGGCTTCGACCAAGCCCTTTGGTTTTATGCCTTTTTATCCCGGCCCCGGCGTGGGCGGACATTGTTTAGACAAGAACGAAACGATTTTTATTAAGGATGGTTATTCTTTAAAAACAATGCGTATCCCGGAATTCATAGATTACATCCGGGATAAAAAAGATGATACCGAGATACTTTCTTTCGACCCCGTCAAAAGACGAAGTATCTTTAGAAAAGTTGTGGCCGCCTCGGCCAGGCCATATAACGGCCCGATGTTTGATATTACTACTGAAGACGGGCGTCATCTCAAGGTTACGGACTTACACCCTATGTTTGTATATACAGGTAAGTTCTGGCAGCTAAAATACGCCAAGGATTTATTAAAAGGCGACTTATTGCCTTTATCCCTGAAGTTACCGTCTTTTGACATCCGCAGGGCCGCTGCCGCAAAGATAGATATAATAGATGAGATTGCAAAAAATGGAGCCGGGCTCATCGGGAAGATTCGGGTCAGGCCGGTTGGTTTTTCCTGGAAAGATTATGCTTTAGAGATAAAAACGATCGTGCGTCAGGACAACCAGGGTAAATTGTCCGATACCTGCTGGGATTATTTCTCGGATAATGTCCTGCCTTTGGCGTATTTCTACAGGCTGGAGAAATTAGTCAAGATCGACCACTCGCGGCTTAAACTTGTCAGTGGCCGGGGCCCCAGTTGCAGTGAAATGCCCGCGGTAATCGAGTTGAGCGAAGACTTTTGCCGTCTTATCGGGTACTATTTGAGCGAAGGATGCTACACTAAAGATAAATCCGCCAGGATAAGATTCTCTTTTAATCGTTCGGAAAAAGAATACATTGAAGATGTAATAAGTATCTTGCGCCCTTTGGGGATCAGGGCATCTATTTACGAATCCAAAAGATGGCACACTTCCTGTATAAAAGTTTCTTCAAACCTTTTTGGTTTTTTGATCCGGGATATATTGCGCTGCGGCACAAATTGTTATGAGATGAGTGTTCCCGAACGCCTTTTTAGCCTGGATATTGCCAGAAAAAAAGCTTTGGTCGCAGGCATATTTAACGGCGATGGTTGCGTAGAGCACTTTTTTGGAAAGTGGCGCTACAGAAAGAATGAAAAAGAATATTTGCACAATGTTAATACGGCGAATATCAGTTTCTTTACTTCCAGCAAAACGCTGTTTCAGCAATTGATTATTTTATTACATGACCTTAATATTGTTTCTACGTTTAGGAAGCGCCAATACGCGCTTTCCATATTTGGTTATCGGCAGTTAGCTTTTTTCAGGGACATGTTCAAGGGAAAGAAGAGAGAGATCATCGAGAAGTATTTAGAGTTGAATAAAAACAGGCCCAGGAATAAAACATTTAAGAGGATTGATAAATTCGCTGTCGTAAAAGTAAGATCTATTAGTGAAACTAAAGGGGATTGGGTTTATTCCGTTGAGACAGATAAACCGCATTCTTTTGTCACCTCTTACGGTATTGTTGTTCATAATTGCATACCAAAAGACCCGTTGTATCTTTACTGGAAAGCAAGGCATTCGGGTTTTCGCTCGCGTTTTATTAAACTGGCTTCGGATGTGATAAATTTTATGCCGGAATACGTGGTCAAGCGCCTGGAAGAGGCCTTGAAGCTCAAGGGGCAGACTTTAGCCGGCGCAAAGGTCCTTGTGCTCGGGCTTACCTATAAGAAGGATATATTGGACCTGCGCCAATCGCCGAGCTTGGGCATTGTTGAGATGCTGCGCAAATTCAATGCCGCGGTTTCTTATTATGACCCTTTGATACCATATTTAAATTGGCATAATCTGGATATGAAATCAATAGCGTTGAATAAATTGGCCCTGGCCGGATTTGACGCTGTGATCATCGCCACCGACCATTCAGCCGTGGATTATAATTTAGTCTTAAAAAATTCAAAACTCATTCTTGATACCCGTCGTGTATATAAGGGCGGCCATTTGGGAAAGGTGGTATTATTATGAGCAGGTTTCTGGTCACCGGCGGCGCCGGTTTTATCGGCGGGCATATTACCGAGGAGTTGGTCAGGCGCGGCCACCGTGTCCGCCTGCTGGACAATTTTTCCAGCGGTAGAAAAGAGAATATCCAAAAGGTAATGAGTAAAATTGAGCTCGTTAAAGCCGATATACGTTCAAAGGAATCCTGCGACAAGGCTTGTAAGAATATAGATTTTGTTCTGCACCAGGCAGCTTTGCGCAGTGTCCCGAAATCAATGAATGACCCGCAATCATATAATGAGGTCAATATCGCAGGAACTCTGAATATGCTGCAGTCAGCCGCAAAGCACAAGGTAAAGCGGTTTGTCTTTGCTTCATCAAGTTCGGTCTACGGCGACACCGGCGATTTTCCCGAAAAAGAGGCATTTTTCCCGCGGCCGATCTCTCCATATGCTCTTAGTAAACTGGCCGGAGAGTACTATTGCCGGATATTCAGCCGTCATTGGGGGCTTAAAACAGTAAGCCTGCGTTATTTTAATGTGTTCGGCCCGCGCCAGGCCTTAGACGATGAATATGCCGTGGTGGTACCCAAGTTTATCACTTGCATACTTAATGACCAGGCCCCGCCTATCTACGGTACCGGCAGGCAGTCGCGCGATTTCACTTATGTCTCTAACGTGGTGGAGGCTAATATTCTGGCCGCGACAAGAGCGCGCGCAACGGGCATGGTCTTTAATGTGGCTTCAGGCAGGGATTACAGCGTTTTGGATCTGGTTAAGATCTTAAATAGGATAATGGGTAAAAATATCAAACCTGTTTTTTTGGCTAAGCGGCAGGGGGATGTGTTCCGTACCCTGGCGGACCTGACGAATTCTAAAAAAATCCTGGGATTTACTCCGCGCGTGGATTTTTGCGCCGGCCTGGCCAAAGCAGTGGAGTTTTTTAAAAATGCCTAAACCTACTATTGTTGTTACCGGCGGCGCCGGTTTTATCGGTTCTCATCTTTGCGATAGACTGATCAAAGACGGATCCCGGGTGATCTGCCTGGATAACCTGATCACCGGTACCATGGAAAATATAAAGCATCTCTTAGGCAATAAGAACTTCAGGTTTACTAAGCACAATGTCACAAAGCAGATCGATATCAGAGGCAAAGTGTCTTATGTCCTGCATTTTGCATCTCTGGCATCGCCGGTTGATTATTTGAAATATCCCATTCAGACTCTAAAGGTCGGCTCCCTTGGTAGCCATAACGCCTTGGGCCTAGCCAAGGCCAAAAAAGCGAAATTTATGCTGGCCTCTACATCGGAAGTCTACGGTGACCCGTTTGTTCATCCTCAGCCTGAGAGCTACTGGGGTAATGTTAACTGCGTCGGGGTAAGGGGATGCTACGATGAATCCAAGCGTTTTGCAGAGGCGATCACTATGGCCTATCACCGGGTGCATAAAATCGACACCAGGATCGTGCGTATATTTAATACCTATGGGCCGAGGAGCCGCGTTAACGACGGCCGCGTGGTTCCCAATTTTATTTATCAGGCCTTGAGCAAAAAACCGATCACGGTTTACGGCAGAGGGGAGCAGACCAGGAGTTTCTGTTATGTCGATGACTTGGTAGAGGGCATAATCCGCTTGATGGCCAAGCCGATGCACGAACCGCTTAACCTGGGCAATCCAGGTGAGTTTACTATTCTTGAATTCGCTAAACTTGTGGTCAAATTGACCGGAACAAAGAGTAAAATAATCTATAAATCCCTGCCTCAAGATGATCCCCGTCAACGCAGGCCAGACATAAGCAGAGCCAAAAAATTACTAAAATGGCAGCCTAAAGTTGAGCTTAAAGAGGGGCTGGCAAGGACCATAGATTGGTTTCGCCGCACCGGATTAAAGGATTGACGTCCCCGCAAAAACCCTCCACCTTAAAAACCCTCCGCGCCTTGCCGGACTGCGTTTCATATGTTATACTTACCTATATGTGACCGAACTAGAGGGATTTTATGTGCAAATGCGCAAATAAGGTTTCTAAAACAACTATCGTGAGGGTCAGTCTACTGGCCCTCTTTTTTTGTCTGTTTAACGGCCTTGTTTATGCCGTAGATGTCGATACCACGTTCCCCCGCAACAACGACGGCGTCGTATTAATTAACAATGGGGCTGCAAAGACCAATACTCTCACCATAACGCTCACGCTTTCGAAAAAAGGCGCCACCGGAATCTCGGAAGTGCGCTTTTGCGATAACAGATTTGTATGGTCGGCGTTTGAACCTTACATTACGACAAAAACTTGGACATTTGCCCCAGGCAATGATGGATATAAGTTTGTATATGCCCAATTTAGGGATGGGACCGGCCGGCGCTCCAGTATGTATGATGGCCATATCATTATAGATACTACCCCGCCTGTCATTTCAAATGTGCGCACGGCAAACGTCAGCACAACAGGTATATCCATCCTTTGGGATACCGATGATTCGGCGACCGCCCAGATTGAATATGGTCTCACATCCGCTTACGGTTCAAAAAGCGCTTATGTTCCAAGCCTTGTTAAGTCCCACTCAATTAATCTAACCGGCCTTAAAGAATATACGCTTTATCATTATCGGATTTATTCAAAGGATGATATCGCAAACACCGCGGTATCAGCCGACTATACCTTTACCACCAAAGATTCCATTCCGCCCGCAGGAACTATCAAGATCAATAATAATGATCCGGCGACAAATTCAACTAACGTTACCTTAAATATATCGGCTACAGACGCAGGTTCCGGGCTGGATCAGATGCAATTCTCAAACGACAACAGGAATTGGTCTGTCCCTGAGGCCTACGCCGCCACAAAAGCCTGGGCATTGGCCCCAGGAAGCGGTAACCGAACAGTTTATGCCAAATTCAAGGACAAATCCGGCAACTGGTCAAGCCCCTGTTCAGATGCGATTACGCTTGACACCACTCTGCCCACAGGCTCGATCAAGATCAACAACGATGCCCCTAAGACCAATATTCTTACCGTAACACTCAACCTTACCGCGGCAGACGCATCCGGCATCGCCCAGATGCGTTTCTCAAACGATAACGCTAATTGGTCCGCCCCGGAACCCTATAATACCACCAAGGCCTGGGCGATCACGGCTGCTGAAGGCACAAAAAAAGTCTATGTCCAATATAAGGACAAGGCAGGCAATTGGTCAACATCCTACTTTGATACGATCGAGTTGGATACCACAGGCCCGGGTATCGCAAACGTAAGAACCGACAATATTACTTCTACGAGTGCGCAGATCCTCTGGGACACCGATGAAGCCGCAACAGGCCAGGTTGAATTCGGGCCAACTGAAGCTTACGGCTCAAAAAGCGCTTACTTGGCCGGTTTAGTTAAACCTCACACAATAAATCTTGCCGGCCTGAAGCAATATACGCTTTACCACTATAGAGTCATATCAAAAGATTCTTTAGGTAATCAAACAATATCTGCGGATCGCAGCTTAACCACAAAAGACCCCACTTTGCCCACAGGCACAATAAAAATAAACAACGATGATGCTTACGCATCAAGCGCAACAGTTAATCTAAATATCATTGCCGCCGATACCGGCTCCGGCCTGGACCAAATGCAATTCTCGCTTGATAATAAGGCCTGGTTTGCGCTTGAGCCGTACAAAGCTGAGAAAAAGATGGTTTTATCCGGACCCGACGGTACAAAAACCGTATATGCCAAATTCACCGATAAGTCGGGCAATGTTTCAAAAACTTGTTCCGATGCCATAATCCTTGATACCACGGCGCCCGCAGGTTCCTTCACGATAGACAAAAACGCCGCGAAGTCCACGACCGGTAAAGTAACGCTCTATTTTTCACTAATAGACCCAACCTCGGGCCTGTCTAAAATGCAATTTTCCAATAACAATACCGATTGGACAACATGGGAAAACTATGCCGCTTCTAAGGCCTGGACGCTATCTTCGGGTAACGGCACAAAAACCGTTTATGCCAGATTCCAGGATAAAGCAGGGAACATTTCAGAAGTATATAACGATACTATTACTTTAGCTGTTCCGGGTCCCGCGGCCCCGACTATTGATAAAATAATCACCCCGACAAAACAAAACATTCAGACTATAACGGGGAAAAAATCCGCCGATACAACTCAAATAATTGTAACCTGTCCTACGGCGGCTGTCGGGCAAGTTTCTTTTCCCGCTGCAACCACCTGGATCGTCACATTGGCTGAATTACAGGAAGGCGCAAATGTCATTACCGTCATAGCCAATAATCTTGCCGGTATACCCAGCCTTCCTGCAACAGCGGCCATTGTTGTTGACAATAGCCCGCCTAGCAAGCCCTTAGTTACGGATGACGGAAATACTTCCGGAGTCCCGACGCAATTTCATGCCAAATGGGATTCGTCAGATCCTCAAAGCGGGATTGCCGAATATCAATACAGGATCACTCAGGATTCAACTTCCGGAAAAACTATCGTTGACTGGACTTCTACCGGCACAAAGGCCGAACTTACCAGAACCGGCCTGTCCCTTGTTGTAGGTAATATTTACTATATTGCGGTCAAGGCCAGGAATAACATCGGTATGTGGTCTGAGATTGGTTATTCCGACGGCATAAAGATAACCACGGATACCACGCCGCCTACGGGTTCTATCAAGATCAATAACGGCTCTGCATACGCCAATACCGTTAAGGTCAGCTTAAGTCTGATTGCGCAGGACGAGGCGGGCGGTTCGGGCCTGGATAAAATGTGCTTTTCCTCGGATAACAAAACGTGGTCCGCTGCGGAAATCTATGCGACGACCAAGGCCTGGACGCTGTCTTCGGGAGACGGGCAGAAAACGGTTTATGTCAAATTCTCGGATAAAAAGGCCAATTGGTCAAGCGTGTATTCTGCCGGAATAATTTTGGATACTGTTCTTCCGAAGGGTTCGGTTGTGATCAATAACGGCGACGCCTCAACCGACAATTGGGATGCGGTCTTGAAGCTTTCTAGCGCTGACGCGGGAAGCGGGATGAATAGCGGCGCGCAAATGAAATTCTCCAATGATAATGTCAACTGGTCAAATCCAGAAAATTACGCCTCAACCAAATCCTGGAAACTCTCCAGCGGCTTTGGCGCAAGGACCGTTTATGCCAAATTCATGGATGCCGCGGGAAATTGGTCGTCCGCTTATTCAGACAGCATTAATGTGCTGAATGTGCCCAAAGAGCGTATTTACATCTACTTTAACGGCAAGCGCATTGCTATGGAGGAGAACGGCAAAAAATACTTCTTCCATTCCGATCACCTCGGCTCAACCTCCGTGGTTACCGATGACACCGGCCAGCAGGTTAAATATCTTGAATATAAGCCGTATGGCCAGACCAAGGTAGAAGAA
>Ga0105164_10001695_pt1 | contig 13948 bp, 11 predicted proteins | sample VDWuncwatermetaG_FD_89674 | JGI IMG/M metagenome (GOLD analysis project Ga0105164, IMG submission 89674) | Wastewater microbial communities from Netherlands to study Microbial Dark Matter (Phase II) - VDW unchlorinated drinking water | ecosystem: Environmental > Aquatic > Freshwater > Drinking...
ATCCCAGCTATCCCGAATATCGAAAAGCGCGAACTCCTCTCTCCCGCTCGCGGGAGAGAGGCTGGGAGAGAGGGAAAGTAATGTTTATCACGCCGACCTTTACGGCCTGCGCGCCAGCAAATATGCCGGGCTGGCAGAAAACGATCTCACCACCACGGCTTGGCAAGCACTCAAGCCGCAAGCGCCGTTTTACCTGTTCATACCGCAGGATGAAACATTGCGCGCCGAGTATGAGCAGGGCTGGAAAATCACCGACATTATGCCGGTGAACGGATGGGGAATTGCAACTAGAAAAGATTATCTATTAGTGAATTTTGAACGTGATGTTTTAGTGAAGCGTTTCAAAGATATTCGCACGTTGGATACTTCCGCAGCTATTCAAAAATACGACATCAAAGAGTCACCCCACTGGCGTTTTTCTGAAGCAGTTAAACAAATGTCTAATGATACGCAGGTTCATGTACGTCCTATTTTGTTTAGGCCATTTGATATTCGCCATGTTTATTATGAGAAGTGCATGATTGAGCGTGGTGACCATCGACTCGATCTAATGTCGCACATGTTTCAGCCTAATTTTTCACTGATTACCGTTAGGCGTATGGAAGGGGTGGGTGAGTTCAGGCATTTCTACTGCACCAATAAAATTTCTGTATTGCATTCCACATCAGCAAAAGAGGGAAATTTTGTATTCCCCCTCTACCTCTACTCCAGTGCCAAAACTGACCTCTTCGACGACAGCGCTTCAGGGAGCCGCCGCCCCAATCTTGCGCCGGAGTTCATCGCCGATTTTTCCGCACGGCTGCAACTTGATTTTGTGCAGGATGGTTGCGGTGATTTGAAAAAGACCTTCGGGCCGGAAGATGTCTTTCACTACGCCTACGCAGTGTTCCATGCGCCGACCTATCGCAGTCGCTATGCCGAATTCCTGAAAATAGATTTTCCTCGTTTGCCGTTGACGCGCGATGTGGCACTGTTCCGCAGCCTGCGCGCATTGGGTAAGGAACTGGTGGCACTGCACTTGATGGAGCAACTACCAAAACTGGAAACGAGCTATCCCGTTGCGGGCGACAATACGGTGGACAATGTGCGTTATACCGAACCGGCAAACGATGTGCCGGGGCGCGTGTGGATCAACCAGACGCAATACTTCGACAACGTGCCGCCGGAAGTGTGGGGCTACCATATCGGCGGCTATCAGGTTTGCCACAAGTGGCTGAAAGACCGCAAGGGGCGGCAGCTTTCCTACGACAACCTGTCCCACTATCGCGGCATCGTCGCGGCACTGGCGCGCACCATCGAGCTACAGACCGCAATTGATGTTGAGATAGGCGATATGTTTGTGAGAAACATCTGTGGCTAAAAATAAAAAAGGTAAAAAACCCCGCACATATTCCGTTACGCCAGATATGGGTAAACCCGTTTCGGCGAACGGATTTTTTTGTGATCCTAAAACGGGGGAGTTTAAATTATTAAACGATGGGCAAGTACTTAATCCAATAAGTGCTACGGTAGAACAAAGCTATGAAAGAAAAAAAGGCTCGAAAATTCTCAATAGGGTAGTGACAAAACCAACTCATTTATTTGCAAACCCTAATCGTGTGCTGGAGCAATTTGACACAATCTACGCAGTAGACACTAATACAAGAGTTATAAATTCTCTAAGTACATCGGTAACAGGAATTGTTGGTGGAGAAAATACAAAACCAATTATTCTAGGCAACACCTCGATAATGTTTCGACCAATAAAATGCTTCGAGTTTCGTAATGTTTCATGTAAAGCGGAGAACCTTGGCTGGAGAGAAGTTATTAAGGCGATCGTCAGTGCTGCAACGTACAACGAAAGAAAACGCATTGCTCTAATTGTTGATTCTGATCTCGGAATGATTGACTCCTATAACCGCAGAGAAGTCCCCATCATTGATGACTTTATAATTCCAAAAAATTTTAGTTTGATTTATGCCAGTACAGATTCTGGAAATGAAAATATTGCAAATAAAATGCTAAAGTTGGCTGATTGGATGTCAACCGACATTTTAAATTTATTAAAATTAAACAAAAATGAGGAGGGTTTGCAATTTATTGTGGGGGAGCATTACTCGCACATCAGAATTTGGGAGCCATCAACATGATAACTGCCAGAAACGCCGACTCCAATAAAGCAGTGAAATAATACGGCTTGCGAATGGCTACGCGCTACGACACAGAACAACTCACCGAAGCCCAATTTGAACCGGGTTCGCACGGGCGGGGGCTGAAGAACCTTCCTGGCATTCGCAGCAAGCGCGCAATGGATGCGCACGAAACTCTTTAGCGGTTACTGGCGTTAATTTCTACGCAGGTGCGATTCTGTTCAAGCAATGCCTGCTCTATTTCCATGTGGTGATCGAGCAGGATATTGAGCACAACCGTTTTGGAGCGGTTTGGGATTTTGAGCCAGACTACCTGCGGCGGGTGGCCTGCGACGAGCGAGCGTTCCTGAAAATCCGAATCACGGCTGATGATCACGAAGCAGTTGTTTTTTGCACCCGCAAGGGGTACGCCGGTGGGTGCCCGGCATCAGAGATGCCACCCTCCCGCAGCGTATTGCCAGATTTTTGAATCACTCGCGCTTTCCAATCCCAACAAGGCAACCTGTGAAGAGCCTGGGAACGGGGTTTGCAGGAAGGGGACGATGCGCCTCGACAGATTTTCGTCGAGTAGCAGCTTCATTACACCGCCATGGTGTAAAGATTATGTTCGCGGTCAGCTGCAAAGGCTAGGCAGGCGCGAATATCGGCAGTTTCGAGTTCGGGGAAATCTTCGATGATGTCCGCTTCGCTCATGCCTTCGGCCAGCATGTCTAGTACGTCATAAACGCTGATGCGCAGGTTACGGATGCAAGGGCGGCCACCACGTTTGATGGGGTCGAGTGTGATACGTGAATTAGTCATGTTTCACCACCTTGCTGGTTGAGTTGATGAGCGCGCGTTCCGCAGCTTTTTTAACACCTTCAATCGCAATCGAGGAAAGTACACTGGCACGCAAGGCGCGCTGATACTCCTGCGCATTGCGTAAGTGGGGATTGTGTTCAAGAAGTGATTTAGGAGCCATGAATGCACTATAAGCGACATACCGCGATAATTCAACAACCACAAATGCTGCGCACTTGTGGAAGGCGAGGGCACAGACTGGCACAGCCAAACTGTGGCAGTTTAATTAGCACAACAGCGATGCTCTTGTGCAAGGCGTAGTCACAGACTTGTGATGCAAAACTATGGTGACTTTCTGGTGACTTAAGGGCTAACACTTAAGGGCTAACTACCTGACAAAACAGTGCAAAAGTAGGAGCAAACGGTACTTTTTATATTGATAAAAGCAACAAGTTATTTAGCAAAGAGCAACTACGAGCCAAGGGGGCAGGCGTTCGAATCGCTCTGGGCGCACCAGTAATTCAATGGCTTGCAGGTTAATTCCAGCAAGTCATTTTTCTTTTTACGCTCTATGGGTAAGCCAGAAATTTGCTAGGTGATTAAACTGACTTCAGCAATCCCGCCGCTGCAGTCTTTCAAACTCTTCCGTTGACCGCACAGTCACGGCGCTTGCAATCAACCCGCAAGCCCTGCGCCTTCGCTAGCGCAGCGGTGTCGAACAGAGCGCAGAAGGCGATGAAGCTGCCCTCTGCTTTAGCTCCGTTGCCATGTGTGTCTGCTCCGTTACCGCCGCTACTTTACCCCTAAGCCCTTCGCGAAAAAGACCTCGCCAAGGGCTTGCTGTTCGCTGCGGGCTATGTTTATTTACGCTGCAAGGGTCAGTTGCATTTTTTCCATCGCTTTTTGTTCTATCTGGCGGATACGTTCGGCAGACACACCAAACTTGGCCGCTAGCTCATGCAAAGTGGCGGTACTCTCTTCAGTTAGCCAACGCGCCTCAATAATGTTGCGACTCCGCTCATCTAAGTTTGCCAGCGCTTGAGATAATTTACCGGATTTTAAAAACTCCTGCTGTTTCAATTCTAAGACGCGGGAAGGCTCATCTTCTGGTGCGGCGGCAAGATAGGTAATAGGCGCGTAGGTGTGCTCTTCTTCATCACCCACAGTGGGTTCTAACGTCAGTTCATGACCGTTATTAAAGCGCGTTTCCATCTCCAACACATCGCTCGTGCTTACATTCAACTGCTGCGCGATGTCTTTAACCTCACTTAATTTAAGCTGATCGGTGCTGTGCCGCATGCTGCGAAGATTGAAAAACAATTTGCGTTGCGCCTTGGTTGTTGCAATTTTTACCAGCCGCCAATTACGTAAAATATACTCGTGCATTTCGGCGCGTATCCAGTGCAAGGCAAAAGATACCAAGCGCACACCGCGGCTGGGGTCAAAGCGTTTCACGGCTTTCATTAGGCCGATATTGCCCTCCTGAATCAGGTCGGCCTGCGGCAAGCCATATCCGGTATAGCTTCTAGCAACACTGACCACTACGCGCAGGTGTGAAATGATTAACTGCCGCGCAGCAGTCAAATCATTGTCGCGGTGTAGCCGCGTCGCTAAGTCAATTTCCTCCTCTGCGGTGAGCAATGGAAATTGGTTAATTGACTGAATATATCTGTCCAAACTGGCCGCAGATAATGGGGTAGGTAGAGCTAAATTATGCATGGTGATATCTCCTTTTTCACAATATACCACTGAAATAGCGTGTTTCAAAATCCCTAAAAGTGCTGCTTAGAGGCCATTTAGCAAGGTAGGTTCAAGGGTGGTGGTTGTGCGCCGAGTCTAAAAACGATTAGTATTCGGATATGACTGATTCTAAGAAAAAATTAGGGCTCATCACGGCGATTTTCCTACTGCTGGCCACTGTAGAAATGATTGCGCTGAACGGTTTTTACACGCTCGAAAATCAACTCTCTGATTTTTTTGTGCGGCATCAAGCGCAAAATTTACAGCCCGATCCTGATATTGTAATTGTCGATATTGATGATGCCAGCCTCGCGCGGATGGAGGAGGTCGCTGGTAAATGGCCGTGGCCGCGTGCGGTGCACGGCGAGTTGGTGAGTGGAATTGCAGCACAAAAACCTGCGGCAATCGTGTTTGATATTTTGTTTAGCGAGCGCGATTTACACAGGCCGGAAAGTGATCGCGCGTTTAATGATGTGCTAGGCGAGGTAGCCAGCAGCGTTTATTTTCCTATTATGCGCCGCGATGTCGTTGCTGGTGAGGGCGGTGAGCGGCTCGCAAAAATCGCGCCTTTGCTCAATTTGCAGGCAACGGACAAGATAGATACAGAGGCAAAAATATCATTGCTTCTGCCTGCAGCGATTGATCCAAAATATTGGCGTACCGGCACGATTAACTACGTGGCCGATGCAGATGGGGTTGGGCGACGTTACCAACTTTATACGCCAGCACACGGTTGGTTAATGCCCTCTTTACCCGCCCGCGTGGCGGCTGATTTGGGGTATCCCGTCCCGCAACAAAACGATATGTTGCTGGCTTGGCGCGGCCAAGTAGGTGCGTTTAAGCACATTTCCTATGTCGATTTGTATGAAGATTTTGATCGCGAAAAAGCACTGCGTCCGCAAAATGAATTCACAGGAAAAATTGTCATAATCGGCACGGCTGCGAGTGGCTTGCATGATTTGCGAGTCACGCCCATTGATAGCATTTATCCCGGTGTAGAAATTTTAGCTACCGCGCTGGATAACCTAAAAAACCAACGTGTGCAGCGTGTAGCACCCGTGTGGATTAAATTGGGGCTGGCATTGTTACTGCTCGCATCGCTGGCCGCTGGATTTTTGCGCGGCATCAACGCCATGAAAATGGGTTGGGCATTATTAGCAATAACCATCATAGCGTTGAGCCTGAGTTATATCGCCGCAGGCAAACTGTATTTACTGCAGGTATTCGTGCCGTTAATTTTTGCCTGGGCCTATTATTTTATCTGTGCGATGCAAGCCTATTTGCGCGAACGTAAATCGCGAGAACAAGCCGTGCAGCTTTTTAGCCGCTTCGTGAATCCGCATGTCGTGCAAGAACTCATCGCGCATGGCGGCCTGAGTCGCGCAGGCGAGAGCCGTCAAATCACCATTTTATTTTCGGATATACGCGGCTTCACCTCTCTTTCTGAAAAACGCACGCCGCAGGAAATCGTGGCTTTGTTAAACCGTTATTTCAGTTTGCAGGTCGAGGTTGTGTTTCGACACGGCGGATCATTAGATAAATTCATTGGCGATTGCATCATGGCTTTTTGGGGCGCACCGTTAGATGATCCAGACCATGCCTGTCATGCTGTCGCTGCCGCGCTAGAAATGGCTGAGGTGCTGCAACAATTTAAAGCGGAGCTGGGCGAGGCCGATGCCGATTTTGATGTGGGTATAGGCATACACTCCGGCCCTGCAGTGGTTGGTTTAATTGGTTCAGAACAGAGGCGCGAATATACGGCGATAGGCGACACCGTTAATTTGGGCAGCCGTATCGAAGGTTTAACTAAGGGCGTAGCGCGCATATTGGTTTCAAAAGAAACCAAGGCGTTATGCGGCGATGCATTTGACTTTCAGGCTATGGGTTCGTATAAAGTTAAAGGACGTGAGCAGGACGTGGAATTATTTTCCCCACAAAAAAATTCTGATTAAGGGTGCCTCTAAAAATTCAAATTGCTATGCCAGACAAGGCGCGAATAAAAAATCGCGACGACGCATATGTTTGATATGTTAGGAGTAATTTTTTATGAGCAACACAGTATGGCAACGGAAGTTGGATTTTTAGAGATGCCCTTAAGTGTGGGGTTGCCGTGCGGGCAAAAATTATTTTAGTTGCTGATATGAAGGAGCGCGTGATGAAATGGAAGGCGGCAATTTATTTAAGTTTGTTTTTTAATATGACATTGTTTGGCTGGGCACAGGCGGGTGAGATCGCGTACACCGTACGCCCCACGGAATTGAAAGCCAGGCCCTTTTCCGATGCGGCAACACTGGGCAGATTAACGCAGCGCACCAAAGTAGAAGTAGTCGGGCGACGCTCAAGTTGGATGCAGGTGCAAGTTGAGGGTAAAGCGGGCTGGGTAAAAATGTTAAGTCTGAAGTTTAATCAGGCGAGCAACAAAGCGGGCAGCAGCGGCTTGGCCACACTGTTTAACGTTGCTTCAAGCGGTGGTAGCAGCCGTTCTGCAACGACAGGGGTACGCGGGCTGTCTGAGAAAGATTTGAAAAATACCAAACCCAATCCTAAAGCATTTGCCGCCATGCAAACTTATAAGGTGAATAAATTAGAAGCCAGGCAATTTGCGAATGCCGGTAAGTTAAGTTCACAGAGCGTGGGATACCTTGCTGAACCGGCGAGTGGAGGTGCAAGATGAAAATGATCACCATTTTGTTGGCGTTGACGCTGGTCAGCACAGGGTGTGCTAATCAAAACTTTGATATGGACAACCTTAATTTGGATAAGGTTGTCGCAACGGCGGGCAAAGTGTACCAAGGGCCCGCGCACATTACCGAGGCGCAAGAAATATTGATGGGGGAGGGTATCGCCAGCAATCTGTTGGGTGCCGCGCCGTTGCTGAACAATAAACCTGTGCAGCAGTATGTGAACCAAGTGGGGCGGTGGCTAAGCGTACAGACCGAGCGACCGGATTTGCCTTGGCATTTTGCCGTGCTAGAGGATGAAGATGTCAACGCATTTGCCGCGCCAGGTGGTTATATTTTTATCACCAAGGGTTTGTTGATCCGTATGAAAAGCGAGGCAGAATTAGCCGGAGTATTGGCGCACGAAATTGCTCATGTTCTAAAAAGACATCATGTCGAAGCGATTAGAAAATCCACCCGCACAACCTTGATTACCGATCTGGCTAAAGAGAGTTTGCAAGAGAGTGGAGTAGGCCCCGCGTTAACTAACTTGATCGGAGTCGGCACAGAATTATATGCGCGAGGCTTGGATAAAAAGGATGAGTATGAAGCGGATCGCATGGGTGTGGTAATCGCTGCCCGTGCCGGATATGACCCCTATGGTCTGCCCGCCGTGTTGCTCACTTTGCAGGGCATGAACCCGGCGCACTCCGGCTTAGCACTCATGTTTAAGACCCATCCGGCGTTGTCGGACAGGCTTGATTTGCTGGATCGCACGATGTCCGGCGCGCTGGATCGTTTTGAAGCACAGCCAGATTTGTCCCTCAGGTTTACAAGCGTGATGAACAATGCAGGCAGCGGCAATTGAGTCATTCACGGCGCATAAAATTGTATCGATCCTTATGACCATCATTGCCGTATTTAATCAAAAAGGCGGGGTAGGTAAAACCACGACCACGCTTAATCTTGCAGCGGCACTGGCACGGAGTGGACGCACCACCTTTGGAATTGATCTTGATCCACAAGCCCAATTCAGCAGCATCGCAGGTGTCAGTGCAACTACGGGCGACGACACCGTGCTCAGCATGTTTCAGCGCAATCGTTTGTTGCGCGAACTGGTGCGCCCGACCGCGAGTGGCATCAACATGATTCCCGCGCATGTGGAGTTATCCAAAGTCGATGCGTTATTCGGTAAAGGTTTCAACGTGGTGAATCGGCTTAACGGTAGCCTCGTTGCAGAAAAATTAGGCATCGGGCGCGAGCCTTTGCTGATTGATTGCAACCCCGTCATTGGCGTACTTTCATTGAACGCAATTTTCGCTTGCAACGGTTTGATTATTCCAATCTCTGCAGATTTTCTATCTGTTAAAGGCGCGATACAAATTGAGAAATCGTTAAAGGCATTAGAACCAGTATTGAAGCGGCAAGTTAAACGCCGCTACTTACTCACCCGCTTTGATAGTCGGCGCAACATGTCATGGGATGTGTTGCGCATGATAGAAGAAAAGTTTGGTGCGGATGTGTGTCGCACGCGTATTGCGGAAAATGTCAGCTTGGCCGAAAGCCCATCATTGAATAAAACCGTGTTCGAACACGCGCCCACCAGCCGAGGCGCGAGCGACTATACCGAGTTGATGGAGGAGTTGCTGAAGGACGGGTTTATAGAGTGATAATTTACGGCGCAGATTATTTATCTGGAAATGAGGGTTAGTATTTCTTCAACCGAGGCAGCTTCAGCATTCTTTCCTGCCCCTTGTTTCATCTCGCAACTCAATATTTCAGAATAGCGATACATCTGTTGTATTTTCAGCTCTGCACCCGCTTTATCAACGCTGGAGATGAGCAAATTTTCGACCTTTTGCCCATTGCGCGTGCGTATAGAGAAAATAAATTTCAACATCATTACTCCCAGACGGGTCTCAAAAAATATTGGGTTTTACAAATGTTCAGGTTGAAAAATACTAAGCCGAAAAATCCTCGGCTCTCACTTCAATAAATGTTTAACGTGCCCATATTCTTCTAACAATTCTTGATAGCTATTCAGCATGTGTTTTTTGCCCAGTTCGCTAATTACTAAATCTTGCACGATGCGATATTGCCCGTTGCGACAAGTAACCGGAAAGCCGTAAATTACCCCGGGAGGAATGCCATAGCTGCCATCAGACGGCACGCTCATGGTGATCCAATCGTTGTGGTGCGTACCCAACACCCAATCATGGATATGCGCGATGGCCGAGTTGGCGGCACTGGCCGCGCTGGATAAGCCGCGCGCTTCGATAACCGCCGAGCCGCGCTTTTGTACGGTGGGAATAAACACCTCTTCGATCCAATTATGATCTTGCAAGATATCCAGCACCCGTCGTCCGCGAATCTCGCAGTGAGATAAATCAGGATATTGCGTGCCAGAATGATTGCCCCACACCACCATTTTTTTGATGTCATGCACGGGCTGCGATAATTTAATCGACACCTGTGCGATTGCGCGATTGTGATCCAGCCGCATCATCGCGCTGAAGTTTTTTGGGTCAAGATCAGGCGCGTTATGCATGGCAATCAGCGCGTTAGTGTTGGCCGGATTACCCACTACCAACACCTTCACATGCCGCGCCGCACACTCATTTAGCAGCTTGCCTTGCTCGGCAAAAATTACCGCGTTGGAGGCAATCAAATCTTTGCGCTCCATACCCTTGCCGCGCGGCTTTGCCCCCACGAGTAAAACAATCTCCGCATCGCGAAATGCAATTTTAGGGTCATCCGTAATAATTACTTGTTGTAACAGTGGGAAGGTGCAGTCTTCCAACTCCATCGCCACACCACGCAGTGTCGTTTGCGCTTGCGGCACATCTAATAATTGCAGCACAACTGGCTGGGCGGGGCCCAACATATCACCGTTGGCAATGCGAAAAAGTAAGCTGTATCCAATTTGACCAGCGGCACCAGTGATAGCAATGCGGATAGGGGCTTTAATGGCAATCTCCTGCAAGGTAAGTGATTAGAGCATTCTGCCAGTGTTCCGCTTTCGTGCAAAGGGGGATGTGCGGCAGATAAGCGATAAATAAATAGGATTAAATAATGGATGGTGCCCCGAAGACGAATCGAACGTCCGACCTACCCCTTAGGAGGGGGTCGCTCTATCCACTGAGCTACCGAGGCGTGCCGCGCATTTTAGCGTAATTAACGGGTGGCGCATGTTGTGTAAGTTATAAAAATAGAGTGGCTAATAATGACTAAAATTTTTTAAGGGAGAGGGTGGGTTGGCAACGAGAAAAATGGATTGCTGCTATAAATGGCAAGTTGCGTCAGAATGCGAGACTTGAGCAATTGTTTTTAATGCACTGGGCAATTTTATTAAGATAGCGGCGGGATAAAAAGTAAAATGAACCTTCCCATCATCGCCTGTTAAAGCAGTAATACTAAAGATCAAGCTCAACGAATCGCTGGTCACGCCGCTTGAAAAATAGAGATAACAACAATGCCTGATTTATTTTTACATGCTCAGCCCACTGCTCCGCTCGCCGAACGTCTGCGTCCACAACATATTGATGAGGTCATCGGGCAAGCGCATTTGCTGGGCGTGGGCAGGCCGTTGCGCTTGGCTTTTCAATCGGGGAAATTGCATTCGATGATTTTGTGGGGACCGCCGGGCGTGGGCAAGACTACGCTGGCGCGGCTGATGGCACGGGCGTTTGATGCCGAGTTCGTGGCCTTGTCGGCGGTGCTGTCGGGCGTGAAAGATATTCGCGAGGCCATTGCGCAGGCACAGCAAGTGTTAGAACAGCGTGGTCGGTATACGATATTATTTGTGGATGAAGTCCATCGTTTTAACAAATCACAGCAGGATGCGTTCTTGCCTTTTGTCGAGCAAGGGCTGGTGACTTTCATTGGCGCGACGACTGAGAATCCCTCGTTTGAGGTGAATAACGCGCTGCTGTCACGTGCTCAAGTTTATGTGTTGCATGTGCTGTCGGCTGAGGAGCTGGGCGAGTTGTTTGAACATGCCCGACAGGCTGAATTTGCAGATTTGACGTTTGATGAAGATGCGCGGGAACGTATTATCGGCTATGCCGATGGTGATGCGCGACGCTTGTTAAACGTGCTGGAGCAGTTGCAGACAGCGGTAGGGTCGCTACGCAGTAGCGGGGCACCCACCGGCGTACCCCTTGCGGGTGCTGCCGCAAAAACTGCGGGTGTCAGCCACATAGATAGTGCGTTTTTAGATAACACGCTGGCGCAAAATCTGCGTCGTTTTGATAAAGGTGGCGAAGCATTTTACGATCAAATTTCCGCGCTGCATAAATCGGTGCGCGGCTCCAACCCCGATGCCGCTGTGTATTGGCTGGTGCGTATGCTGGACGGCGGGGTTGATCCGCGCTATTTGGCGCGGCGCATCGTGCGAATGGCTTGGGAAGATATTGGTTTGGCTGATCCGCGCGCATTGCAAATAGCCAATGAGGCCGCGCAAACGTACGAACGGCTTGGTTCGCCTGAGGGTGAGCTGGCTTTGGCGCAGGCGGTGCTGTACATGGCGGTAGCGGCCAAGTCGAATGCGGGCTATGTCGCGTATAATGCCGCGCGCGCGCATGTGGCGCGAGATAGTTCAAGAGAAGTGCCGCTGCATTTGCGTAACGCGCCGACCAAGCTGATGAAGCAACTGGATTACGGCAAGGAATATCGCTACGCGCACGACGAGGTGGATGGTTATGCGGCAGGGGAAAATTATTTTCCGGACGGTATGACGGAAGTGAATTTTTATCAGCCGACCAAGCGCGGGTTGGAAGCGAAAATAGCGGAGAAGCTGGCGCGGTTACGCGAGTTGGATGCAGTGGCAAAAAATAAAAAACAATAGTACGGTGAAGAGAGATGTTAGACATACAAACATTACGCAATGATCTACAAGCGGTTGCCGCACGGCTGGTGACACGCGGTTATACGCTGGATACAGCCACGTTCGAGCGACTCGAAGGCGAACGAAAAAACATTCAAACGCGCACGCAAGATTTGCAGGCGCAACGCAACAGCTCATCCAAGCTAATCGGGCAAGCTAAGGCTAAAGGTGAAGACACTGCGGCGATCATGGCGGAGATGGCGAATCTAGGCAATGAACTCAAAGAAGTGGAAACGAAGCTGGAGCAGGTGAAAAATAAACTGGAGGCATTTCTCTGGGTGATTCCAAACATGCCACACGACAGCGTGCCGGTCGGTCGATCAGAAAAAGATAATTTAGAAGTGCGCAGTGTAGGCGCGCCGACGAAATTTAATTTTGAAGTGAAAGATCACGTCAGTATTGGTGAAAGCTTAGGCGGGCTGGATTTTGAAACTGCCGCAAAAATTAGCGGCGCGCGCTTTTCATTATTAAAGGGTTCGCTGGCTAGACTGCATCGCGCTTTGGCGCAATTTATGTTGGATACGCATGTGGATGCTCACGGCTATACCGAAACGTATGTGCCGTATTTAGTGAATGCGGAGGCCATGCGCGGTACCGGGCAGTTGCCGAAATTTGAAGAAGATTTGTTTAAGGTTCCACGTCAAATGGGCGAAGGCGAAGAAAATTTTTATTTGATCCCCACCGCCGAAGTGCCCGTCACTAACATGGTGCGCGACACCATCACGCCATTGGAAAATCTGCCGCTGAAATTTGTCGCGCATACGCCGTGTTTTCGTTCTGAGGCTGGCTCTTATGGCCGTGATACACGCGGCATGATCCGCCAACATCAGTTCGACAAGGTCGAGCTGGTACAAATGGTGCAACCGGAAAAATCCTACGAAGCGTTGGAAAGTTTGCTCGGTCATGCGGAAATTATTTTGCAAAAATTAAATTTGCCTTATCGAGTAATGAAACTTTGCACGGGTGATATGGGATTTTCTGCCGCGCTTACTTACGATATTGAAGTATGGTTGCCCGCGCAAAATACCTATCGAGAAATTTCATCGTGCTCAAATTTTGAAGCGTTCCAGGCGCGCAGGATGCAGGCGCGATTCCGCAACGCACAAGGTAAGCCAGAGTTGCTGCACACCTTGAATGGTTCAGGGTTGGCGGTGGGGCGCACTTTAGTTGCGGTGCTGGAAAATTATCAGCAAGCCGATGGCAGTGTCATCATCCCAAAAGTATTGCGCCCTTATATGGGGGGGGTGGAAGTAATCCAGGCTGCCAGAATGTAATCATTGCTGATAGAATGCGCGTGCTTAAAATTGCGTGCATTCAGTTTTATTTTAAGCACGGCTGAAGCCCAACCAAGCGTAGCTGTAAGCGTAAAAAAGTGACAGGAGAGGTGGCAGAGTGGTCGAATGTACCTGACTCGAAATCAGGCGTAGGCGCGAGCTTACCGTGGGTTCGAATCCCACCCTCTCCGCCAGATAAATATAAATAATCAATTTGTTAGAGAATGTGTCGTGTAGTTTATTTGGATTTTTAATAATTCAAAAAACAACAATCTCCGCAACCATCTCCGCAACTCCCCGTCATTTTGTGGGTTTAACTCGCTCTCCGACTCGGCGGTAAACGTCGCGGGTGATCTGTTGTGTTGGCGCTAGGTTAAAACTGACCACCTGTGCTGGTTTAAAATTGACCAGGTGCTATAGCGGTGTAGATTACTACGCCGCTGTGGATAAGTCGACCAGACTGTAGTTGGTTTTGATCTC
>Ga0105164_10001699_pt1 | contig 13926 bp, 16 predicted proteins | sample VDWuncwatermetaG_FD_89674 | JGI IMG/M metagenome (GOLD analysis project Ga0105164, IMG submission 89674) | Wastewater microbial communities from Netherlands to study Microbial Dark Matter (Phase II) - VDW unchlorinated drinking water | ecosystem: Environmental > Aquatic > Freshwater > Drinking...
GCTCTTGTGAGTGCATCGCCAAAAACCATACTTGCTGTAATGCCTGCGGAAGCGGAAGCGATCCGACGTGCCGTACGGACGGCGAGCATTGAGCTGCTAGGCGACGACTGCATACTGGCCGGGGCTGAACATGTGCCCGGTCTGGTTGACCTATTGAGCGATCCTGCCGTCTCCGCGCCTATACATGACCTTCCGCGCCCGATCACGAAAGATAGTATCTGGGCATGGGTGCGCGATGCAGAAAAGTTGCGCCAAGACGGAGAGGCAATTTTGGCTGTCACTGCTAACTCCTCTGGTCACGTCACAGGTTTTTTTCGATTCACGATTTTGCCGGAACGGTCGGCGGCGGAAATAGCGGGTGCGCGCCGTGCGGATCATCAAAATTCAGGCGATGGCGCGGCTTGGGCGGCACGTAGTTTTGGCTGGGCGTTTGATGCCCTGAATGTCCGACTTATTGGCGTAACAGCGGCGTTTGACAACGTCCGATCAGCGCGCATCATCGAAGCCGCCGGATTTGTGGCAATGGGTGAACAAGACAATATCCGTCCGGACGGAGCGGTTCGACGGTCTCGCTATTGGGAGATGACACGTGATGCCTGGCGCGCGAAATGTCATGCGCCGTAACTTTGATTGAACTGATTGGCGCGGAGCCGCATTTCGAATGTCTCATGGAGAAACCATCAAACGCCGACGCTTTCAGTTGCCCGCCTTCTTGAGGCTAGTCAGGCGTCGATCCGGCACGATCGGCATCGTCAAATTCCGCCAGGACATGATCGCATCGTTCTATTTCACCGGCAAGCCGCCGCCCACGCAAGGACTGCCAGCGCCAAACCGCAAGCCCGGTGCCTCCCCAAATGGGCGTCAGGAACGATGCAAGGGTTGAGGTTGTACGTCCGAACATGGATAGCCCCAATACGGCAATGGAGCAGGCCAGCAGGATAATTGCCGCCACCCGGCAACCCCAGAGCAACCGACGCGACATCTCGGCTTGATCTCGTGCATGAAGCAGAACGCTGATAGGTGTGTCTTCGGCCCGCGCCGCAACATTCTTCTGCGACGAAACATACTCTGCCAGAATGAGTGGGAGGGCAATCAACAAGGCAGCGCCACTAAGCGCGTAAAGGGCGTCTCCCGTCGCGAGGGCCTGGTAGGCGAACCACACACCGAACAGAAGGGCGACGCCGGCGCCCACCATATTCATCCCAGCCATACGTCGCGCGCGTTGCTGCCGCTGCTCCACGAGCCGCATAACGCGGTCAATATCGACACCCTGTCTGCGCCAGTCGGCGCGGAGCACGTCAAGAAAATCGTCAGTCGCCATTCAGGATAGCCTTCAGTTGCGCCTTGCTGCGGTTAACGCGGACACCAACGTTTGAGAGACTGAGCCCGAGCGCCTCCGCAATCTCGGCATAGCTCAAATCTTCAAGCAAGAGCGTCATGACTTGCCGGTAGGGCAGCGGCAGCCGTCTTAGGGCCGCAACCAGCCGCGACGATCGCTGCTTCGCCAGCAGCAATTGCTCGGGCGTGGTGGTTTCATGCTCCATTTCATGAGGGTCAAGCTGCCGCCGCGCTCCGACTACTTTGGTCACGTGGCTCACACTGCGATTGTGAGCGATGCGGAATATGAACGGCGCGAGACTCTCCTGTTTCTCCAATGAAGGCAAGGCGCGGTATATCGCCAGCATAATGTCCTGCAGCAAATCCTCCTGGAGTGAGCGATCCGCTTCATAGGAAGCCGCGATGCGCGCCAACCTGGGGCCGAAGTCACGTACGATTCGCTCGAATTCCCTCATATTTATTGCGTCAGTCTTCACGAGGACGGCACTTCTTACAAAATAAATTTCGTCATGGTTGTGTAAGTCACGGGGAAGTGGCGGGGACTATTGTGCCACGGAATTGAGCGTGGAGAACCCGAGCATGAACCGATGCCTGCGTAATGCATATCTTCTTTTGACGCTGCTGCCTTCGCCTGCATTGGCGCGCGATCTCTATGTAGGCGTCACCGTCGTCGATCCTGCGACGGAGACAGTTCATCCTGACAGCTACATCCTGGTCGAGGACGGACGGATCATAGATCTCGGGCGCGGTAAACCTGCAAATATCGCAGACGCCACCTTGCACGATTTCAAGGGTCTCTATGCACTGCCTGGCCTGATCGACACCCACGCACATGTGACGCTTGGACCAGTGCGGGTCGTCACCGATGGGCCACCTCATCTCGAGGCGCCGGTGCGGACCGACATTATAGCGCACAATGCCAGAATGCTCTTGTCGTTTGGCGTGACGACGGTGCGGGATCCGGGTGGTAGTCTTGAGGCCACACGCAATTATTCGGCCCAGGTCGCGTCAGGCGCACTTCTTGGGCCCGAAGCACTCCATGCCGGAGAACTGATTGATCGGTCTCCGGTGCCCTTCGTCGGGTTGATCGCGGTGCCCACGGCCGAGTTTTCGATCGCTGACATTGTTCGCCAACAGGCGCTCGACGGAGCGCGCTATGCAAAGTTCTACACCAACCTGACCGTCGCCGATTTGAGCGAGGGGATTTCCGCTGCACGCAAAAATGGGCTCAAAACCATTGCCCATCTCGGTGATGTGAGCTGGACGCGCGCGGCCGAACTCAGGATCGATTCGCTCGTGCACATGATGCCGGTAAGCCCAGACCTGCTGCCGGAAACGACGCGAGCATCTTATGTTGCCAATCGCCGGCCAGGCAGCTTCGCATTTTTCGAATGGTACGAGGCCGCAGATCTGGACGCTCCCGAGATACACACGATGATTGCCACACTTGCCCGCCGTCACGTGGAAGTAGACGCAACGCTAATCGCCTTCGAGCCCGCTTTTTGGGGGGATCATCCCGAGCGCTTGAACCGTGACCTGGCGCTCGTCCATCCAGACATGATAGCGAACTGGCGCAATCTGTTCCGTTTCGATCTGGGCTGGAAGGTAGCCGACTATCAGCGCGCACGTGCAGTGTGGCCGAAAGTCCTCGAGCTCACGCGCCGGATGTACGAAGCAGGCGTGCCAATGACCATCGGCACCGACATGGCCAATCCATATGTTGCGCCCGGCCTCTCCGTATCGCAGGAAATGGCGCTCCACCAACAAGCCGGCATTCCTGCTTGGGCGGTGCTGCGCATGGCAACCTCCGACGCCGCGCGACTGCTCGGACTTGGCGATCGTATCGGCAAGCTCCGCAAAGGTTATGAGGCCGACATCGTGTTCATTGCTGCTGACCCGCGGCGAGATCTCGCGAGCGTCGCAGATGTGCGAGCAGTCCTCAACAACGGCGCGCTTCTTTCCCCTGAGCAACTGCGTGCCGATTATTGACAAGGAGTTTATCGTGTCCAAATCAAGAATGAAGCTGTGGGCCGGACTCGCCATCACTGCGTTTGTCCTTTTCGTGTGGATTGGGGTCACGTTGGCCTATGTCTTGCTCAGCCCTACATTGGCAGAATGGACAATGATCGTTACGGCCGCCGCCGTGACGACCGAAGTGGCGGTCTGGGCCGGCGCAACGATCCTGGGTATCTCGGCGCTTCAGCGTGTATGGGGCTGGATTAGGTTGCGTCGTCCTCATCGATGAAATCGGGCAGTTTGAGAAACATCGCTAATAAAGCATTGACGCCCGTCCCAACAGCAAGGGCTGATTGTCGAGCGCCGCCAAAAAATGGCGCATCGACCTGACGCCTTGCCCCTGCTTGTCTTTCCGAATGCGGATCACGGCGCATGCCTGCAACGATGACGTGGCCGTCATTTTCGACGACAGGTACCTGCTTCATTGGATATGGGTTATTTGCTTCTGGGCTATCTGTGCCGTCGGGACGGATGCATTTGAACGACTGCATCCCTCTTTCAGGCTCTTATGTGACATCTGACTCGGCGAAGGATTGAAGTGTCGGTCGTCCACCGCCTATTAGATCCAGTCTCGCGAAATGCGCGCGCGCGGAATTGATGAATGCGCGGACATTGACCGAGGCTCGTCGGTTCGCCTGATAGACCAAGTGAACCGGCACAGGTGGTGGTGCGAACCCGTCCAGTAGCGTCACCAATCGCCCGGCGGCGATGGCATCAATTGCCTGGTAAGAAAGCACCCGCACAATCCCAATGCCCTCCACGGCGGCCGCAATTGCCGCATCAGCGGTATTCAAGGTCAGTCTCGGTTCAATTCGGATAGCAGGCTTGCCGGCAGGCCCGAACCGCCATTCGTGCGCTCGGTCCAATTCGGAAAACGAAATCAGAGCGTGCCCGTGCAATGCTTTCACATTTGTGGGCGTGCCATATGATGCCAGATAGCCGGGACTGGCGATGAGCACCCGCCGGACTTCGGCGATCTTGAGCGCATGGAGCGAACTGTCCGACAAATCGCCAATCCGGACCGCAACATCGATCCCCTCATCGACCAGGCGGACGATGCGGTCGATCAGTGTCAGCTCAACCTCGAGCGCAGGATGTGTGCGGAGCAGTGCGATTGCGGCGGGCAATATGTGGAGTCTGCCAAAGGTAACAGGCGCCGTGACAACCAACCTGCCACCCGGCGTCGCACCGTCCCCGCGGAGCGCGAGCGCCGCATCGTCTAGATCGGCAAGCGCGGCTCGGCAGCGCTCAAGATAAGTCGCCCCTTCCTCGCTCAGCCGCACCGATCGGGTCGTCCGGTGAAGGAGGGCTGTGCCGAGCGATTGTTCGAGTGCGGCTACCGCGCGACTGGCGGCAGTCGGCGAGATGCGCAGCCGCCTTGCAGCTTTGGCAAAACTGGCGTTGTCGGCTACCGCAACGAATGTGCGCAACATTTCAAGGCGGTCCATGATTATCCCGATCGTTGCATGAGTGAAGTGCTGAAGGAGCGAATTATCACATTGATAGACATATGGCATCTCTAATTAGCAGGCCGCATCTAGCCGCCTGATCAGGAGAAAAAGTGTGTCCCGTCTTGCTATCCCAGCCCGTCAAGATGCCCCCGTGAACTCGCAGCCGCTGCTGAACGCAGTTGAAAAGCAGCTCGGCGTCGTTCCAAACCTCTTTCGTCTCGTCAGCATCAGCCCTGCGGCGCTCGAAGGCTATCTCGGCCTCAACGGTGCACTGGGTCGTACGCTCGACGCCAAGACCCGCGAGCGGATTGCGCTGGCGATCGCTCAGGCCAATGGTTGCAACTATTGCCTGTCGGCCCATACCTATCTTGGGCTCAATCTCGCCGAGATCGACGACGCTGAGATTAGCCTTAATCGTGCTGGTCATTCGGGTGATGCCAAAGCCGATGCCGCGGTCGTCTTTGCCCGCAAGGTCCTCGATGCGCGTGGCAGGGTCCGCGATGCCGATATTTCGGAAGTTCGCCTAGCCGGGTTCTCGGAAGCTGAGGTAATAGAGATCGTGGCGTCGGTCGCGCTCAACGTGCTGACGAACTACATCAACAATGTCGCGGATACCGACATCGATTTCCCCGTCGTCCTGGCAGGCCAAGCTGCCTGACGCCCCGCCGTCGGCGCCCACCCCCGCCGACGGCACCCCATTTGTTCGGAATCCAGTCGTGACCAATGGTTTCCTCAGCATCGCGGCGACGCCGAGCGTACTTGCCGCGCAAGCCGAGAACGGCAGTGCCGGACTGTACGACAAGGTGGGCACGCATAGACCTCCGGATCGGTTTAGCGATGTGGAAGCTGCGTTCATGGCCGATCGCGACAGCTTCTACATGGCAAGCGTATCCGAGAGCGGTTGGCCATATGTCCAGCATCGCGGCGGGCCTTCGGGCTTTCTCAGGCTGCTAGATGACACTACGCTCGCTTTTCCTGATTTTCGCGGCAATCATCAGTATATCAGTCTCGGCAATGTCACGGCGAATGACCGCGTAGCCATCATCCTTATGGACTATCCGCGTCGCCGTCGTCTCAAACTTTATGCCCGCATCGAAGCGCGCGATCTGACGGCCGACCCCGAGCTCGCGTCACGATTTACGCTCGACGACTATCGCGGTGTTCCCGAGCGCGGGTTCTTACTCCACTTGGAAGCGTTCGACTGGAATTGCCCGCAGCACATTACGCCGCGCTTCACCGCAGCAGAAGTTGCCAGCGCGTCGGCGTCGCTCAACGTGCGACTTGCCGAACTCGAAGCTGAAAACACCGCGCTGCGCGAGGCACTTGCCCAGAAGGATTGATCCACATGCCAGAAATTGAGATACCCCGCGCGCCTTTGCCGCCGTTCACACGAGAGACGGCGCTGTCCAAAGTGCGCGCTGCCGAAGACGCTTGGAACAGCTGTGACCCGAACCGGGTGGCGCTTGCCTATACGCTCGACAGTGAATGGCGGAACCGTGACAGCTTCATCATGGGGCGCAGCGCGATCATAACGCTTCTCACCGAAAAATGGTCGTACGAACAGGAATATCGCCTCGTCAAAGACTTGTGGGCTTTCACCGACGACAGGATCGCAGTCCGCTTCCAATATGAGTGCCATGTCGCTGGGCAATGGTATCGCTGCTTTGGCAACGAACAGTGGGAGTTCGCGGCCAACGGTCTGATGCGGCGGCGCGAAGCTTCGGTAAATGATCGACCGATTGCCGAGTCCGATCGACGCTTCCGCTGGGATGGCCCCGCGCCGCGACCCGAAGGCTATCCCGGCTTGATCGGTGTCGGCAAGTGACTGCGTTTTGGATCATCGCTCTATTGGGCAGCCTACGGATTAACTCGACCAACACGGCTTGCCGCTGTTCAATCCCGACCTTGAAGGCGAACTGCCTCATGCGGTGGGCCATTCTCGCGCAACGATCTCCGCGTCAGACGCGCTGATCGTTGCAGGTCCTGAATATGCGCACGGCATAAGCGACGCCCGCCAAATGCCGCCGGACCATTGGCGGACGAGGACCCTTGCGGATTTCCAGCGCATCCTGCAGATCGTCGCCAAATGCTGCCCGACCCTGTTCGGCGCCAAGCGCGGCGGCAAGTACCAGACGATTGGCTTTGATCTGGAAATCGACGGCGTGACCCACGTCTATGTCGGCATAATCGGCGAAAAACAGCGCCGCCTCTCGTCAAAGACGTTCTTCAAAAGGGACTGAGAGGGGAAACGTCCCAGGAGCAAATGCCGAAGCCCTCACCCGTTTGACGCCCGAAGCACTGGGACAGGGCCGTGTATGCAAATATGCACAGGATTTCAACAATCATCGCCAAACTGCAAATTTGGGATCACCGCACCCTTGGGCGACTTTGCCTATGAATGGGTCAATCGTCTCTGCGTTAGATGTTCGGGAACGGGAGAGGCTTTCCAGCGGCCGCTGCCTTCTCATTCGCCGTAGCCCGGGTACGTTTTAGCTCATCGAGCGCAACGGCCGCCGCCGCCGCATCGCCGGATGCGAGTGCTGCATCATAGGCTCGCTTTGCGACATCCACGTCGACCATCGCTGTCACATAGCCTGTTTGCTCGCTGGTCCATGCCGACTTCGCTGGCGTTGGCTTAAGTTCTTCCGTAACCGCCGTTCCGATTGCATCTGCCTTTCCTTTTAGAGCTGCAGCAATTGCCATGCCAAATTGATTGGCGTTGCGCACGACAACAAACCGCATCTGGACGTTTGTCGTCCCGACATGCTCGTTATACCATCCGTCAGCGTCCACTTTTAGTTCGATTTTGTCCTTCTGCGCCGAGAGCGCCGCCAGCGCGGCCTTGGCCTCCTTGAGTTTTTTCGCTTCGGGGCCGTTGGGGTTTTTCGTTGCCGCAGCCGTAAAGCCATCGATTTCGGCTTGCTTGGCGGGAATGCCGGACATCACGGCATTGATCTCATTCATCGTGGTTTCAGGCGATCCCGTCGTTGGCCGTGGTGGCACCACCACGCTTGAATAGCCAATGAGTTCGTTCGGCCCGAGGGCTGTTCCCGGAGCGATTGCCGGGAGCTTGATTCGAGCCAGCGCGAAGGGTGACCCAAGCGCACTGTCCTGCGCCGGTGCCGACGGCGTCGCAAACGTCACATGCAGTTCGGTGTGCAAAGCGCGATTGGGTGCGCCGCCAAATGGCTTCCGGTACCAGATGAGTACTGGGCGAACCCGGAAACCGTCGGGGCGCTTTTGCAGCTCGGCTTCGATGTAGAGATTCGAAGAATCGTTGATGCCAAGACTTATCCAGCGGGAATAAACATCGGCCTGGGGGCTTCTATAAACTTCTGGCAAATGGCCGCCGAGTTCGGTCATGTCCGCCTTAGGCACGCCTTTGACGCCGGTTGGTGCGACCGATAGAATCAGGCAAACAGATGCCCCATCGCTCATGTTCGCAAATATTGACGCGACCGATGGCTCGGCGTTGGTGAGCGATATTTTGTAGAATGGGAAGCTGGTGACGCCGTCCGCGTTGAATGCTTTTTCCTGGGACGCAGCCTCGAGCGCACCGCCCAACGCCTTCACTCCAGACGAAACCAGGTCGCCGACAAGTCCAACAGCAGCTCCTAGAATCGCCCCTGCGGCTTCTGGCCTGTGGCGACGGCCATCGTTCTCAGTTGCGTCGGCCTTTACCACCGGGCAGCTCTGAAAAAAAGCAAGATTTGCCGACGTCGATGACTCGGCCCTCGCCGCCTGGGCATTCGCCGATGTCGGGATGGAGACGGTCAAAGCAACCATGCTTGCGGTCCGGAATATTCGCATAATCCTGCTCCTTGATTAGGGCGTAACGCCAGCGGCGCTCGACGCCAGGGTCGTTATTGCTTGCTGATCGCCGCAACGGGCGTCACTGCCGTCGTCGGGCGCACTTATGAGCCCAAGAACTGTCAGCGGCTTGGCGGGATCGGCACCTTTGGCAGCAAAGACGGGGCTTCCTGAGTATCCCCTGACCGTCTGGCAGAGCGTTCGAACGCAACCGGCCTTGACGCCGATGGCAACGCAAAGCCCTGGCTTTGCCCATCTGAGGCCGCGGCGCCAACGGGGGATTGGGGTCGTCTGCGCCGTCCCTGGAGCAACCAGTGTGCGCGTGTCATCGAAATCGAGAAAATGGCCGAGAACGAACGCTTCGCCCGGTATTGCCGACGTGCCAAAAATTATTTTGGGGACAGCAATCGGTGCCGCGCTCTCTAGCCGCAACACAATGAAGTCACGGCCAATGTCGGTTTGCGGCAATGCGCCCGGCCATTTGTCCGGCGCAAGGATTTTCCATGCAGAATTGTCGTTTCGAATTGAGCGCGCCCAAACACGCCCAGATGCAACAGCGTTTGCCATCAACCGGGTGTTGAAGCAATGCAGCGCGGTCGCTATGCGATTGCCCGAGAGCAACACGCCGCCACAATGGTGGGTCGCGACCGAATTGGATTCGGTTGGCCTTATCTCGATCACCGCGACGGCATTCAGCGCGCCCTGCACCCCGTTTTGCGCGCCGCCATGGGTCAATATCGACGGCGCGGCGTCGGCCGTCATCGTGCCGTCGGCACGTTGCCAGGGAAGCATCGACGCCAGGCAGCTCGCGTCGAATTTCGCAATCGCGTCCCGGTGCGTCGCCGAATTGCAACCAGCACTGCAACTCAGCGATTGCCTTCGATATTCTCTTGCTGCAGCGGAGCAGGAGTTGCCTGCGTCGGAGCCGGCCACAAGTCTCGACAGGCGGGTAAGTTCACTGACCGGTCCGCCGGAAAGGCATTCCTTGTCATCGGGTTTGCAGCTGCGGCGGTACTGGGAAATTAGGGAATCGAACACGCCCGGGGCGACGTCGGGCTCATACACTCGTTGATACCAGCTCGATCTCATTTCAAAAATACGCCGCATGAGCCCCGGGTTCTTGAGCACTTCCATGAGTTCGTTGGCAGGAAGATCGTTTATCGGCCGGGTGGCGAATCGATTGAGTTGTGCCTGCAAAGCCGGGTCGCGAAGGATAATTTTATTGTTCTGCAGCTCGAATTCTTCGGCATGAATCTTTTCCTGATCCTTCAGCGCCGATAAAATCTCCGCTCGTTGACTAACCGATAGCTTGGACAGGTCAAGGCCAGCCGGTTGGCTGGGCAATTTTGTTTGAGCCAGACCAGAACTGATTGCGGAAAACAGTCCGCACACTGCCAGAAAGATGTTCGTTATTGCTGCGAGTCGCGGAATTTTCATCGCTTGCCCCCGAATTTATTATCGCTCTAAATTGGCGTGAGTCAATAATTCGGCGATCAGGGATTGAGGAAATTGAGTTCGTTTTGGCTGGTAGATTTTCCACTTCCTGGGTTCTGCGTGATTGTGGCTCCAACCATCGTTGCTTGCCGGGATCACGGCCCGTCAGCCGCGTAACGAGGTCACGGAACACCCTTGCGGAACAATAAAGGAACACCCTAAACTTGCGGCGGCCACCCCGCACGAGCGATTCGTTTGGGAATGGGCGAATGAAAGTCAGGATTACGGACAGCGAGCTTTCGCGCGCGATTGCGGTCGGGCTCGCGGTGACGGGCAAGCGCGGGCAAGCGCGGGCAAAGCCGCGATCCGGAGGTCAACATCATGTGCCAATTCTCGCGCCACGACATTTTCCGCGACGCGACCGCCGAGGAAAAGGTCTCCCACAATGTGCCCGCCTTTGCCGACGATTACGGGCTTGAGCGCGCCCGCGACGAATTTGTGCGCGAAAATACCGCACGCGTCGAGTTGCGGCGCAGTTTCGACTGGCCGCTCCAGGTGAGGGCCGGGGGATGACCTTGATCTTCTCACACGTTAACCCAAACACCGGGCTATTCGCTTTGTCGGACATCCTGGCATCAAGGCCCTCTCACACGGATCCTGCGCCAATCTCCATCCCGTTCCGGCAGGAGCCGCTGACGCATGCCAACGCTGGCTATTCGCTCGCTGCAACAATCCAAAAGTCGGTAATTTTTGGCCGGACAATGATACTCTTCGCTGGCACGGTCGTGATCGCTAGAGCCATAATTGAACAAATTCGTTCGGCCAGCGACGACGGACAAAACAAAATCGATCTGATGGAATTGCTCGATGCATCCGGGCTTTCCGCGAAAGAGCTGGATGCGGTTTCGCTGATTTACCACTATACGCCGCCGGGTCCGCGGCTGCTCCGCGCGCAATGGAATTGCGAGAAGATCGAAATGCCTGGCACGGATGAGCTGTTCAGTGCTGGCACGGGCGTCTGGAATTTCTTCGAGAACCACCAGTACACGTCGAACGGCGAACTTCCGGACTATGAACGTGTCCTTGCCTCGCTTCTTACAAGGCTGTCTGTTCATCCGCTTTATGAAGCCAATAGCAGCGAAAGTCTCGATCATCTGTACGGCGGCTGGTTCGAATTGGCCCATCGCGACGGTGCCACCTTCACCAAGGTGCCCTATGCGGTGCGATTTTGGGCCCGGCGAGGCGGCGTGTTGTTCTCAGGCGGCCCGATCCACTTCGGATGGTATCGTGACAATACGCTCACAATCTCCCGCTTCCAGTTCGAGGAGAAAAATGGCATCCGGTCGCTAAATCAAGACCTCGACATCGTCCCCGACCTTCTCGGTCGGGATGAGGGTGGTATTCCGAAAGAAGCGATCCGGCCAAATTTTATCATCCATATTGTCCACGACCTCGATGAGCAGGATGCGGTCCATATACTGATCGACCACCAGATAGAGTCGGAAGGCATGATCCTTGAAGTTTCGCCGACGGGGATTCGCGGGGCCGAGACGCACGAGTTGAGGAAGCGACTGCTCGATCTGGGATCACACGATGCTCCGCAAACTTTGAGCAGAAAGTATGATTGAGATTGAGTCATGGTTCCCGTTGAGTCTCCGATTCTAGTAGACCCTTGCTACTCTTGCGGTCACCGACGCAGCAAGCCGCGCGAGCGTGCTTGCGGCGAAAGCGGTGCATCGCGTGCCGACCGAGGAGCTTGTTATCCGCTCTTGGCTATCCTCGCAGGTTCCGACGTACACGAAGATCCGGGAAATGCACTCCTGCGCGAACTGGAGCTTCTGGTAAAAGCTGGGCTTTCGCCGCGCGAAGCGCTGCGCGCTGCAACGACGACGCCCGCTCAACTATTGCGAAGGCCCGACCTCGCCAACCTCGCGCCTGGCTCCCCCGCCTCATTCATTGTACTCAACGACAACCCACTGATCGATATCGCGAATGTCCGGAAGCTTTCCACAGCGATGCTCCATGGGCGCATTTTGAGCACCGAGGAACTTGCGCGTCTGCGTGCCTTGCCAGCGCTTCGAAAATGATAACCAGTAATTGGAGGAGCCAGGCACGCGTTGGTTTATTTCGCTTGGTTCTATGCGTTCTGCGTGGCCGCTGACGATGAATTCCACACCCCTCGATTTAAGGAAAATCCTGTCGATTTCCCGAAATCCTCATCCATTCCGGAATCAATAAGACTTCAATCTCGATCAATGCGCAGGAGCTTGATGGTCATGGTGCAGTTTTCGAGGATCGGCAAGGTTCACTGGCAGGAGTCGGATTGCGGCGGTTGGCAAATTTGATCGGATACCAATTTTTATGAGACAATCTCAGGTCGGTCGGATTCGTGCACTAGTGTCTCGCAACCTGGCTTACGTCCCGCTTGCGGGGCACGTCGCGCCGACCCTCATCATCGGCTTCGGCTTCATCATCCCGGGCAGCCCGATTGACGGCGTCAATTCCTATACGCTGGGGTTTCTTGGCGCGATCCTCGGTTTCATACCGGCCTATGCAGCCGGCATAACCATCGCTCGCCGCAACCAATAAGGAAAGCCTATGCGCCGCTCAGAGTTTATTGCCCGGCAAGGTCGCAAGCCGTTCGGCATCATTGGAGCCGTTGTCGGTCGCATCATGGCAAAGGAAACCGCCGCTGACAACAAGCAGGCCATCAAGATGATGGACATACAACCGCAAGATCATGTTGTTGATATCGGGACCGGGCATGGCAGTTCGCTTTGCGAGATTGCGGATCTTGCGAGTACCGGCCTCGTTGTTGGAGTCGATTTCTCGGATGTCATGCTGGCGATCGCTTCAAAGCGTAACGAGGCTTTGATTCGCGCCGGGCGAATACACCTGGAGAAAGCACCGAGCGACAAATTGCCGTTCCCTGACGCGTCGTTTGACAAGGCTGTTGCTGTTCATACACTCTATTTCTGGAATCCAGCGGAACCTCATTTGCGAGAAATCGCGCGCGTTTTGCGACCTGGCGGACAGTTTCTCCTGGCGTTTCGTCCTGCCGAAGACACATTGGTGACGGCCAAGTTTCCGGCGAGTGTCTACACGTTCCGAACAACAGACGTGGTCGAATCCATTCTCGCCAGTGCCGGGTTTTCGATTGCCAGCGTGCGTCACGATGATGTGCCAGGGAGATCTATTGTCTGGCTGCTGGCGACAAGGAATTGATTTGACGGCCTTGTATAATAGGCGCGGCCAAAGGCTGCCGGGCACCGACCCCGTCCCGAATTGGCAAGCCGGAGAATAGCCAGATGCTCATTCTATATGACAATCCCTTCAGCCCGTTCGCTCGTAAAGTGCGGATGGCTCTGAACTATAAAGGTCTCGCCTTTCGCTCGGTTGACGCCCTATCCGTGGATCAATTGCCCATCCTGCGAACCGTCAACCCGCGCGGCGAGGTTCCGGTACTGGTGAACGACGATGCGATCATAATCGATTCCGCCGACATCGTGGCGTATTTGGACGACCTAGCTCCAGAGCCATCGTTGCTGCCGGGATCGCTGTCCCAACGAGCAAAGGCGCGTCGCTGGCATCGCATCGCCGACCGTAGTTTCGACGCCATCATTCATGACATGTCATTGTGGACATGGCCGACATTGCGCCGTTCGGATCATCCCCCGGCTGGTCTGATCGAAGCCGGGCGCCGAGATCTGACAACGATGCTGGACGCATTGGAACGTTCGATTGACCCAGAGGGCTATATTTGCGACTCGATCTCGGTCGCCGATTTTGCAGTTTTCCCTCATATTACGTCGCTGCGATCGATAGGCATCGATCTCGATCAAGCACTGTATCCGCGGCTTCGGGAGTGGCTTCGCAA
>Ga0105164_10001700_pt1 | contig 13922 bp, 14 predicted proteins | sample VDWuncwatermetaG_FD_89674 | JGI IMG/M metagenome (GOLD analysis project Ga0105164, IMG submission 89674) | Wastewater microbial communities from Netherlands to study Microbial Dark Matter (Phase II) - VDW unchlorinated drinking water | ecosystem: Environmental > Aquatic > Freshwater > Drinking...
CTGAATAATGTCCAGTTATTTGATAGAGTCGTACGACTTATCGTTAAGCAAATTCGCCGATCAGTTTAGGTATTTTTGTTCGAGTTCAGTGGTGCGCGATACAGTTTCACCTTGGATGCACGTTGCGTACAGCACCATCGCAAATGACCCGCCTTCGAATTCCTTTACATCGGGATCGTTCTGACACACAAGATCGCTCTTCTCGAGCCATTTTATTTGGGAAATTGCCAACTGCTTTTGCCGCTCGGGCGACAGCTTCTCCAGCGCCCTGCGATAGGCTTCGTCCAAAAGCCTGTCCAAGCGTTCCTGCTCGAGGCCATTGCAATCCATCAAATTGGAGGTGATGCCCCCAGCCTTGTCAATGCAGCGACTAAATGCGCTTTGCGGAGGAGGCATATCAAAAGACGCTTCCGGGGGACTTACGGCAAGCGGAACCACAGCCAGAGCGGCAAAGATCACGCACCAAGCCGAACATCCCATATTGTGCGACGCGTTCGCCTTCATCGAACAGATGATGCCCGTCACGTTCATTTCAATATGGTCAACCGAAGCAGTGCGTAATTGCGCTCGTTTGGCAGACGGTTTTTCACCACATTGCTGTCATTGCGAGCCTCACGGTAGTGGGCTTTTGCCTTGTCAAAATGGCCTTTGGCCAGCGCTAGCTTACCAAAGGCTTTGGCGCGGTCTCCATTAGCCTTGGCCCGATCACCGGCAGATTTTTTCCGCTCGCCCGAAGCTTTGAAGATTTCGAGCCTGCGGTCATAGATGTTGTTGATCAATGCTGCCTCGTAGCGAGGATCGGATCGCTTGAATTTCCGGTCAGCGCGTCTGATCGCTTCTTCGATCACGGAGGGGCCGCCACTTGGGCCATGCTGGACCGCGGTCGAAAATGAGACCTGACGGACGGCTATGCTCGCGCTCCGCAGGTCATAGTCGGCACGTGCTGCCACCTTTTGGGCCACGCCGTCAAAATAGGTGGAGACTGCATAGGCTTTTTGGGCGGTCAGGAAATTCTGCGGTTCACGCTTCGCTATTGCACGCCATTTGTCGCTGAAGTCCTTCGAGCCAGGCTGTAATCCCTTGAATTCTCCTGCCCATCTGCTGCCTTGGGGGCCAGCCAAAAAAGACACGACGCCTCCCGTATTGCTGGAAAGTTGATACGGCCCATAAGAAACGCCGCCTCGGTCGCCCTTGGGAATCGATACCGTGCCAGCGTCCCTTGGTCGGGATGTCTCATACTGTGCGGAAAGCGCATCAACATCACGCATGTCCGGCGTGGCCGCGGGATCGGCGGTGCCGGAATGGCTCGGTTGATCGGCAGGCTTTTTGCTGACAGTGTCAGAACGAACCGATCCGGGACTAATTGACCGGGTTTCCGGCCGTTTTGTGTCTTGCCGTATGATCGATCCGGCGGTCTGCGGACCCAACCTGCCGGACCGCGATGCGGCGCCCACCAGCGAAGCCGAACCGCCCGGCCCGAAGGTAAACTGGCCATTGCTCGGATCATGATTCTGGTTGAACTTCAATCCTGTTATCAATGTGTTGGATTCGAACGCCGAGTCGGGCAGCCGCCTGCCGGTGCGCAAATAATGCGCAAACGCCTTGCTCGCCGCCGATTTCGTCTCAGTCCTTGCACTCGCTTGGGTCATGATACTATCCTCAGCAAAAATAGGAATATACCAAGAACAGATAACTTTGTCAAGATAATAACCAAATAGGAAATTTTATTGGAAAATTGGACCTTGCTTTGAGGCGGGGCCAGTCCGGCTCCCTTGCGCGGAATCCAGGCTCATGCGCGGCAATCCGCCATTCCCGAATTACAATTTGGCAATCCGCTTCGGATGCGTACTCAGCTCGCGCGCACCGCTTTTTGCTTTCCTGCACGGCGTCTCATGGCGTAGCTGGACAAATGCTGCCGCGCGCTTCTCTTCGCACTCTCCGCCATACGCATACCGGGTCGCTCGCATGATCATTGCCGTCGATGGCCCCGCCGCGTCGGGCAAGGGGACGATCGCCCGGGCGCTTGCCGCGCATTTCGGGTTGCCGCATCTTGATACCGGGCTGCTCTATCGCGCTGTCGGGGTTGCGACCGAACGTGCGGGCGGCGATCCCGATGTGGAAGCGGACGCGCTCAAGGCGTGCCGTTTTGACGATGCGCTCCTTGCCGATCCCGCGCTCAAGAGCGAGAAGGCGGGGGGGCTCGCCTCGCGCGTATCGGTCCATCCCAAGGTGCGGGCCGCCCTTCTCAAGCGCCAGCGCGATTTTGCCGCCCAGCCCGGCGGGGCCGTGCTCGATGGCCGTGACATAGGGACCGTCATCGTGCCCGATGCCGATGCCAAGCTGTTCGTGACGGCCAGCCCCGAAGTGCGCGCGCAACGGCGCCAGTTCGAGGATTATTCACGCGATTATCCCGCCATCCTTGCGGACATTCTCTCGCGCGACGAGCGCGATTCGGGTCGTGCCGATGCGCCGATGCGGCGGGCGGAGGATGCGGACTTGCTCGATACCAGCGATTTGACTATAGGCGCGGCCGTCCAGCGGGCGATTGCGCTCGTGGAGGCCCGGATTCGGCCCTGATCGCAAACAAGCGCTCACCCAGATTTCGTCCCCCGCGTGTTCCTTCATCCAATGGATGCCGTGTTGGCATGAGGCCAGCATGGCAGTTCGGCCACAAGACCTCCGGATTCAACCGGACGGCCGGAAATTGTTAATTTAGGAACTGAAACAATGGCGACAGCCGCAAACCCGACGCGCGATGATTTTGCCGCGCTCCTCAACGAATCACTCGGTGGCGAAGACCAGGGCTTTGAAGGCCGTGTGGTCAAGGGCACCGTCACCGCGATCGAAAACGATCATGCCGTCATCGATGTGGGCCTCAAGAGCGAAGGCCGTGTGCCGCTTCGCGAATTCGCCGCCCCCGGCCAGAAGGCCGAACTTGCCGTCGGCGATGAAGTCGAAGTCTATGTCGACCGGGTCGAGAACGTAAATGGCGAAGCGATGCTCAGCCGCGACCGCGCGCGCCGCGAAGCCGCCTGGGACACGCTCGAAGCCGAATTCACCAAGTCCAGCCGCGTCGAAGGCGTGATCTTCGGTCGCGTCAAGGGCGGCTTCACCGTCGACCTTTCGGGCGCCGTTGCGTTCCTGCCGGGTTCGCAGGTCGATATCCGCCCCGTGCGCGACGTCACTCCGCTGATGGACATTCCGCAGCCCTTCCAGATCCTGAAGATGGATCGCAAGCGCGGCAACATTGTCGTTTCGCGTCGCGCGATCCTTGAGGAAACCCGTGCGGAAGCCCGCACCGGCCTGATCTCGACGCTGGCTGAAGGCCAGGTCATCGACGGCATCGTCAAGAACATTACCGATTATGGCGCGTTCGTCGATCTGGGCGGCATTGACGGCCTGCTCCACGTGACCGACATGAGCTACAAGCGTGTTGGCCATCCGTCGGAAGTCATCAACATCGGCGATACGGTGAAGGTGCAGATCATCCGCATCAACAAGGACACGCAACGGATCTCGCTCGGCATGAAGCAGCTCGAGAGCGATCCATGGGAAGCAGCCGTTGCGAACTATCCGATCGGTGCGAAGTATTCGGGCCGCGTCACGAACATTACCGAATATGGCGCGTTCGTCGAACTCGAAGCCGGCATTGAAGGCCTCGTCCATGTTTCGGAAATGAGCTGGACCAAGAAGAACGTCCATCCCGGCAAGATCGTTTCGACCAGCCAGGAAGTGGACGTCATCGTCCTCGAGGTCGATACCGAAAAGCGTCGCATCTCGCTTGGACTCAAGCAGGCGATCAACAATCCGTGGGAAGCGTTCGCCGCCGAACATCCTGTGGGCAGCCAGATCGAAGGCGAAGTCAAGAACGCGACCGAGTTCGGCCTGTTCATCGGGCTCGACGGCGATGTCGATGGCATGGTCCATATGTCGGATATCGCCTGGGGCATTTCGGGCGAAGAGGCGCTGGCGCTTCACCGCAAGGGCGAAACCGTCAAGGCGGTCGTGCTCGACATCGATGTCGAAAAGGAGCGCATCTCGCTTGGCATCAAGCAGCTTGAAAAGGGCGCTCCTGCCGTTGGCGGTGCGCCTGCTTCGTCGGCCGGCGGCCTTGCGAAGAATGCCATCGTCACCGTGACCGTCCTTGAAGTGCGCGACGGCGGACTCGAAGTCCAGGCGGGAGAGGATGGCGCAACCGGCTTCATCAAGCGCACCGATCTTGGACGCGACCGCGACGAACAGCGTCCCGACCGCTTCCAGGTGGGGCAGAAGTTTGATGCCATGGTCATTGGCTTCGATCGTTCGAAGAAGCCGAACTTCTCGATCAAGGCGATGCAGCTTGCCGAAGAAAAGCAGGCTGTTGCGCAATATGGTTCGTCCGACTCGGGCGCATCGCTGGGAGACATCCTGGGCGAAGCGCTCAAGGCACGCGACGGCAAGAAGTAGCAAACACGACCCGCCACCCTGCAAAAGGCACCATGATTTGCAGGGTGGCGGCTACTTAATGCGGTAAAGCGCGAAATTTTGTGTCAAATTGGGCGTATTTACCCCGCGTTTCACCATATTTCCTTGCATCGGCGCCGATTTGCGCCAATTTACGGGGTGGGTTCTGCGACCAGTGCGTGGCAAGGTCATGTAAGACCGGAAACGCGCTGTGGCGCTTCTCAAGGGGAGGGGTGTCTTGTCGAACGCAGGCTCATGAGGGGTAATTCATGATCCGTTCGGAACTTGTACAGTCTCTATCAAATGCCAATCCTGGCCTTTCTGCGCGCGAACTTGATCTGATCGTCACGGTATTTTTCGACTCGATCACCGAGCGCCTTGCAGAAGGCGGGCGCGTCGAACTTCGCGGCTTTGGCGCCTTTTCAACCCGGTCACGAAATGGCCGTACCGGTCGCAATCCGCGTACGGGCGCATCGGTTGCCATCGATGCCAAGCGTGTGCCCTATTTCAAGCCGGGCAAGGAAATGCGCGAACGGCTGAACGTCTAGAGGGGCAGGGCGCAAAGCGCTTCCTCCGCAAACTATCAGCCTCTATGGCCCTTTGGAGGGGCATGGCCCGCGGATGTGGCGAAACCGGTAGACGCAGCAGACTTAAAATCTGCTTCTCTTTATGGGAGTGCGGGTTCGAGTCCCGCCGTCCGCACCATGATGTGATCGGCACGGGATGACGGCCTTTTGCTTGCACCGCGCCGTCTCCCGGCCAATAACGGGCTGAACCCGGCCTTGCGGATCGAACAGCTTCATGCGGATGACCTTCTCTCTCGTTACAGCCTGTCTTGCGCTCGCAAGCTGTTCGGGTGCGAGTGACAAGAAGCCGATCACGATGAGTGTGATCGGGTCGAAGCTCAATCTCAGCGATCCAAATAACGGGCCGGTTGGCCCTGAGGCGGCACTGATGCTCGGCGCGACGGCGCAGGGGTTGGTGGCCTTTGATGCAGATGGCCAGATCGAGCCGGCGCTTGCCGAACGCTGGATCATGACCGACGATGGCATGAGCATCATTTTCCGCATCCGCCGGGCGCTTTGGGCGGACGGGCGCCCGGTGACAAGCGCGGAAGTGGCAACGCGTCTGCGGGCCGTCTCGGCGCCTTCCAGCCGGAACACGTTGAAGCCGCTCTTGTCGGGCGTCGATCGGGTCATCGGCATGACGGGCCAGGTGATCGAGATCAGGCTCAAAGTGCCGCAACCCGATTTCCTGCAACTCATGGCCCAGCCCGAACTGGCGATCTTCCGGACCAGTCCGGCGCTGGGCAGCGGACCCTATGCCGTTCATTCGGTGCGCAACAAGGTGACGCGATTGCGGCTGATACCGGCAATGGGAGAAGCGCCCTCGCCCGAGGAGCAGGAGCGTACCGATGTTCGGGTGCGGAGCGAAAAGGCAAGCATGGGCATTGCGCGCTTTGCCGCGCGGGAAATTGCGCTGGTGACGGGAGGGCGTTTTGCCGATCTCGCGCTGGCTCGTGCGGCGCGTCCGGCGTCGAGCCAGTTTCAGCTTGATCCGGCCTATGGCCTGTTCGGGCTGGCGGTTGCTGCGGACAGCAAGGCACTTGCCGATGCGAACATCCGGCGGGCGCTGGCCATGGCCATCAACCGCGACCGGATCGTCCAGTTGTTCGGCGTGTCCAAATGGAAGCCGGTCCAGTCGCTCCTCCCGGCCCAGCTTGACAGTGCGGCACCTCCTGCTGCGCTGGAATGGGTCCAGTTGTCCCGCGAAGAACGGATCGTGCGGGCGCGCGGCTATGTTGCGGGGCATCCGGGCCTTCCGGAGATCCGCGTATCGCTGCCAGCAGGGGCCAGTGCGAGGCTGCTGTTTGCGGCGTTGCTCGATGACTGGCGGCGCATCGGTGTGCGCGCGCGCCTTGTCGGGCCGAACGATCCCGCCGATTTGCGGTTGATCGATGAAGTGGCTCCGCAATCGAGCGCACTATGGTATCTTTCTCGCGTCTCCTGCGCGCGGCGCATGCCGTGTTCACAGGCTGGGGAAACTGCGCTCAAGGCCGTTGCCCTGGCAACCACGCCAGAGGATCGCGCGGCGGCAATAGCCGAGACCGACGCCGCCTTTGCCTCGAACCAGCCCTATATTCCGATCGCGCTGCCACTGCGCTGGTCGCTGGTTGGCCCGCAACTCACGGGTTGGCGTGCGAGTGCCTTTGCCATCCATCCGCTGCGCCATTTGCGGGCCACTCCGCGCTGAGCACTGGTAACGGATGCTTGCCGTCCTATATTCGGGGCTGAGGAGTGTTGCCCATGCCGATCAAGCCGGAAGTGATAGACCGCATCAATGCGCGGGCCGGAGATTTCGGCGGCGTCCATCCGGCGGCGGTGCGTCGACGGATCGAAGTGATGGAGAAGCTGCTCGAAGGCCTTTTCACCATTCCCGGAACCAACCAGCGAATCGGGCTCGACGTACTTCTCGATCTGATCCCGGTGGGCGGCAGCGTGATTGCGGCGGTAATGGGCAGCTATCTCGCCTGGGAGGCGCGCAACCTCGGCATGCCCAAATCGACGGTCGTGCGCATGGCCGGCAATATCGGCTTTGATGCACTGCTGGGTGCAATCCCGCTTGTCGGCGCTGTGCCGGACTTCTTCTTCCGGTCGAACACACGCAACCTGAAGATCATCAAGAAGCATCTCGACCGGCACCATCCGGGCACGGTGACGATCAACCGCTAGCTCAGCGGGCTGGCCAGATCCTGAGCCTCGTATCCGGGCCTGCCCCGCCAATATCGCGCGGACATGCCCTGGGGCGATAGTCCCTGCCAAGGCAAAGCAGCACTTCCTGCAGCCAGCCCAGTTGCGTCACATCGACGCGCACCATATCGGCCGACCAGCCCGGATTGGCGGCAACAAAGGCTGTGGTGAACGCGCCAACATCGGCCTGGGTGCGGATGAGCGCGTCCATGTCGGGGAATCTGAGCGTGGCATAGACCTTGTTGGCCGCGCGGAAATAGCGCGCGGCATCGCTTTCGATGCAACTGCCGTGCTTCGCCCATTCGTGCTGCATCAACGCCGGGGACGGCGTCGCGCAGAAATTCTCCTTCAGCACCTCGCTCGGAACCGCCTGAACCTTCTTGCACCATTGCGGGTTGCTCCGGCCTTCGCCGTCGGGCCACAGGCCGTGGAGGATGAAACCGAACCTGTTCGGCCCTGCGCACTGCGCGGCATTTTTCCGGTCGTCGCCATTCAGCTTGCAGAACTGGGGCGACCAGGAGAGCGCGAGGACATGGCCGGTCAGCGATGTGACCACCGTTGAGCCGGGCGGCGGGAAGATGGCCCGGGCCTGCGGCAGCGATTGTGGAACGATGCACTGGTTCTGCGCCAGCGCCAATGCCGGAAAGCCCAGCACGCCGGCCAATACAGCCAATCCCCGCTTCCATTTTCCTGCCATCATCCAGCCCCTTTTTGTAGACCGATCGCAAAATCGAGCCCTATATCAACGGCGGGCGCGGACTGGGTCAACCGCCCGACCGAAATATAGGTCACGCCCGTTTCCGCCTTGGCGCGGATCGTCTCAAGGGTGACGCCGCCCGAGGCTTCGGTCGGCACGCGGCCCGCGACAAGCGCTACGGCCTCGCGCAAGGTTGTGACGTCCATATTGTCGAGCAACAGGTGCGTCGCGCCTGCGGCAAGGCCGGGCTCGATCTGGCCAAGCCTGTCGACTTCGAGGATGATCCGTTCGATCCCTGCATCCTTCGCGCGGCGCACGGCTTCGGCCACCCCGCCTGCGACCGCGACATGATTGTCCTTGATCATCGCTGCGTCCCACAGGCCCATTCGGTGATTGGCCGCCCCGCCCATCCGCGTCGCATATTTCTCCAGCACGCGCAGGCCCGGAATGGTCTTGCGCGTATCGAGCAGCGTGCAGCCGGTGCCCGCAATCGCCTCGACATATTTGCGCGTCATCGTGGCAATGCCCGACAGGTGCTGGACGGTGTTGAGTGCGGAGCGTTCCGCCGTCAGCATCGCGCGCGCCTTGCCGGACAGGCGCATCAGGTCGGTGCCTGCCGGGACGGAAGCGCCTTCGTCCGGCAGCACGTCGATATCCATTGCCGGATCGAGATACCGGAAGAACGCAGCCGCGATCGGAAGCCCTGCAACCACAATCGCATCGCGGCTGTCCATCGCGCCGGTGAAACGCGCATCGGCCGGGATGACCGATTCCGAGGTCACGTCCCGGCCAGTCGGCCCAAGATCCTCGGCCAGCGTCGCGCGGACGAAGGCATCGAGATCGAACCGGGAGAGCGTAAATGACATGGTGATTGCCTAATGCAAATGGCGCTCATTGCAATGACTGGCAGATCAATCATGCGGATGACCAAATACAACACGATCGCGATCCCGGCTGATCCGAATGATCCCGAAGACCGGGATGTAAGCGTTGCTGGCGTCGAACGCGCCCATATGGGCCGTCGCATCCGCCACCTGCGCCATCGGCTGGGGCTGACCCAGGAGGAATTCGCCCGCGCCTATGGCATACCGGTGGCCAATATCCGGCAGTATGAAATTGGAAGGCACATGCCCCCGCCTGCAGTGCGAGCTTATCTCAAAGTGATTGCCGAGGCACCGGACGTAGCGGCTAAGGCCGTGGCGGGCTAGATCATTTTTCCCAGTTTTAGTTTGACGGCTGCCACTTGCTCGCCGAATTGTTGGCTGATTTCTGGCGAAAGGTGACGGAACGGCCATGGGTCAGCCTTGATCTCGCAAATGACATCAACGATATCCGAGAAGATTTTTGGAAGCCCGCCCAGCTCAATCGACCATCCTCGCGGAGTGAAATGAGCGAAATCATTCCGGAGCGAGTTCAAGCGTTTGAATGACCGTTGATGCTCGTGACTCAGCGTCAAAACCTGCCCACAGCCACCCTCAACACGCAGCTCCTCTTTGTAAAGCCTATCAAACAGAACCTGTGGGGTGGCCAGATGCTCCCTCGGCGGCTGGTCATTTTTTGACGCGGGGCGGCGACTCGGCGTTCCCCAATCGCTTGGCCGGGTCTCAATCCAATTTATCTCACCTCGACCATCCTTATTGTGCCATTCAATCCAAGCGTACGCGCTTTCCTTTGAGAGGCAACCAAGGTTCGCCGTTCCAGAGAGGTGGCACGTCATCGCTCCTTGCAACGCATTGTGGATCGCAATTATAGCCCATTTCCAAGCCGCTCGATCTGTCGAAGCGAGCTCGAGACAAAAAGCGCAATGCCTAAGAGATGCCACCGCATCGGTCGCTTCATCAACTGAAAGCCAGTGTTCAGAGCTTGATGGCGCTCTCACCGCGCCCCCAAATTCCCCATCCCCACGGTCCCGCTCGCCATTTCCATCATCCGGTCGAGCGACTTCTTGGCGGCGAGCCTCAGGCTTTCCTCGATCTCGATCCTCGGCTCCAGATCGCGCAGTGCCACGTACAGCTTTTCCATCGTGTTGAGCGCCATATAGGGGCAGATGTTGCAGTTGCAGTTGCCGTCCGCCCCCGGTGCGCCGATGAAGGTCTTTTCGGGCATCGCCAGTTCCATCTGATGGATGATGTGCGGCTCGGTCGCGACGATCAGCGTGTCTCCGGGCATCGTCCTGGCATAGTTCAAAATGCCGCTGGTCGAGCCGACATAGTCGGCATGCTCGATGATATGCGCCGGGCATTCGGGGTGGGCGGCGACGGGCGCATCGGGATATTGGCCCTTGAGCTTGACCAGCTCGGTTTCGGAAAAGGCCTCATGGACGATGCAGACGCCGGGCCAGAGCAGCATGTCGCGCCCGGTCTTGCGCGCGAGATAGCCGCCGAGATGCTTGTCGGGGCCGAAGATGATTTTCTGGTCTTTCGGCAATCCGGCGAGAATTTTCTCCGCCGATGATGAAGTGACGATGATGTCCGAGAGCGCCTTCACCTCGGTCGAGCAGTTGATATAGGTCAGCGCGATATGGTCGGGATGCGCCTCGCGAAAGGCCTTGAACTTGTCCGGCGGGCACGAATCCTCAAGGCTGCACCCCGCATCGAGATCGGGCAGCACGACGATCTTTTCCGGTGAGAGGATCTTCGCGGTATCGGCCATGAACTTCACGCCGCAAAAGGCGATCACATCCGCATCGGTCGCCTGCGCCTTGCGCGACAGCTCGAGCGAATCGCCGACGAAATCGGCAATGTCCTGCAATTCGGGCCGCTGGTAATAGTGCGCGAGGATTACGGCGTTGCGCTCCTTGCGCAGGCGGTTGATTTCCTCGCGCAGATCGACGCCGCTCAGCTTGCCGGAATGGATACTCATTTCAACCTCATCAGTGGGGTGCCCATTCTATCGCTCTCGCCCGCCAAGGCATAGCAAAACCCTGTTCTCACCAGTGAAGGCCAGCTTTGCGGCGCGGCATCCAAATCTGCGCGATCGCCATAAGTCGGGATAAGGATCATTACCGGAGACACAGCCATGGCAGAAACCCCGACCCGTCCGGCAAAACCTCGCGCCGGTCGTGACCTTGGCACGCTTTCGGCGCGCTACGAAACTTCGGGTCGCGGGCCGGGCACGGTATCGACCGGGCGCGGCGATGTGGGCGGGGTTTCCTATGGCAGCTACCAGCTGGCCTCGAAACTCGGGCGGCCCGAGGAATTCCTCGCGCGCGAAGGCGCGGGCTGGGCGGCAGAATTCGGGCGCGCGAAATCGGGAATGCCTGCCTTCAGCCGGGTGTGGAAGGCGATTGCGGCGCGCGAGCCGGAGGCCTTTCATGCGGCGCAGCACGCATTCATCAAGCGCACCCATTATGATGTGCAGATTGCCCATGTCCTGAAGGCGACCGGCGTCAATCTCGACCGGTGGAGCGATGCGGTGCGCGATGCGGTCTGGTCGACGGCCGTCCAGCACGGGCCAGCCAACACACTCGTGATCCGCGCGATGAAGGGTGATCCGCCGCATGACCGCGCACTGCTGATCGCGCTTTATGCCGAACGGGGGCGCCGCAAGGCCGATGGCAATCTCGCCTATTTCAGCCGGAACAGCCTTGCGGTGCAGGCGGGGGTTGCGCAGCGCTTCCGCGCCGAGCTGAAAGATGCGCTGGCCATGCTCGGCGCGGCCAGCACCTAGCCCGGCAGGCTCCATTCGTCGCCGCATTCCGAAACCATGCCGCGATCGCGCAGATCTATCAGGTGAGCGAGGACCGATCGGCCAGCGGCACCATGAAGGCGGGGGTCGATGCCCTTGTACATTTCGGCGACCATTTCGGGGATCGCGTTCACTCCGCGTTTCAGGAGACGCAGGATCTGCCCCTCGCGCAGCCTCCTGTGCCCCATCATCCCGCGCACCAGCCGTCTGGGATTGTCGACCGGCTTGCCGTGCGCGGGGTAATAGACGGCATCGTCGCGCTCCATGAGGAGCGCTAGGCTTCGCATGTAATCCGCCATGTCGCCATCAGGCGGCGATACGACGGTGGTCGACCAGCCCATGACGTGATCGCCGGTGAAGAGTGCGTGTTCCTCGACCAGGGCGAAGCAAAGATGGTTCGACGTATGGCCCGGCGTTGCGACGGCCCGCAACGTCCAGCCCGGGCCCGTCAGCGCAGCGCCATCGGCGAGGATCCGATCGGGATTGTAGGTCGGGTCGAAGCCGGCATCGGCGCGCGGGCCGTCGTCGGACAGGACGAGCGGGGCACAGCCGATGATAGGCCCGCCCGTCGCGGCGGCCAGTGGCGCCGCGGCCGGCGAATGGTCCCGATGGGTATGGGTGCATATGATGGCTGAGACACGTTCACCCGACAGGATGCGGACAAGCTCGCCGACATGAAGCGGATCGTCTCCATAGGGGCCGGGATCGATCACCGCGACTTCGCCGGTGCCGACGATATAGGTCTGCGTGCCGGTATAGCTGAAGGGCGAGGCATTGCGCGCCAGCACCCGCCGGATCAGCGGACTGATCTGCTCGGCGATTGCATAAGGCTCGTTCGAAAGGTCGGGCGCGTCCATTGCCTTTCTGTGGCGATGGCCGCGCCCCTAATCAAGTTTTCCGCGCCGCTTACTGCTTCGAATAACCGGGGCGCGCCTTCAACCTTGCGATTTCCTCATCGAGCGAGGCAAGCGCCTTCGCCTTGGCAGCCTCGGACAGTTCGCTCACTTCGGCCAAACGCGCCCGCGCCTTTTCGAGTGCAGCCAGTATGTCGGCCTGCGCTTCGCCGAGCCGGTTGCAGATCACGACGCGCGCATGGCGGATCTTGCCGCCTTCATCCTTGATGTCATCGCTGGCATCGACTTGCGGCTTCGCCCCGCCGCATTTTTCGACGAGATCGATCTCGTGAACCTCACGCCCATGCCCAGCGTGCCCGTCATCGGAAATGACCTTGACGATGACGGTTTCATGCGCATCGGCCTTGGGGTCGGTGCTGTTCGATGCCAGCGCAATGCCAGTTCCGGCAAAGGCCAGTGCGGCGGCGGCGATGCTGCCGAGCCAGCGGGCAGGGGCCGTCGGGGTTGATCGGGTCATGGCTTGGTCCTCCTCATTAAACATTATTGCAGCGATGGCGTCGGCAGCGGACGAACCGCTGCAATCTGGCGGTCGAGCGCTGCGAGAACATGCTCGCGCATCTGGGCGGTCAGCATCTGATCGCTTTCGATCTGCGCACGCGTCGTGCGCAGCGCTTCGATGATCTGCGCGCGGCCCATTCCGGCACCGTTGGCGCAGACCATGATCCGCATCTGCTTGTGGCCCTGCGCGTCATCGGCGGTGCCGAGCGATACGATGCTGCCATTGTCCTTGCCGGAGCAGCTGATCTTCATCGCCCGCGCTGCCGCACCGCGCGCGACTTCGGCGCTGTGCATTGCGATCGCGATTTCCGCGTGAGCCTCACGGACGCCGTCGCGCACTTCGACCATCGCTTCGTGTGCCACGGCGCGCGCTTCGGCCACGGCACCCTCCGACTCGGCCCGCGCTTCCGCGACGGCCTGAAGGGCTTCAGCCCTTGCTTGCGCGACCTCGACCGCCGTTTCGCTTCGTGCGACGGCGGCCTTCAGGGCCGTGGTGCGAGCACGCATCGCGTTGTTATGGGCGCGCGCGTCGGGACAGTATTTTTCGTCATGAGCCGCGATCTCTATCGGCGTCGAGATACTGACCGCCTTCGGCGTCTCAATGACACCACCGCCTAGCACCAGTGCGCGTGGCGCCTCGATCGCAGGCGCAACCACATCGGGAACCCCGCCCGAAGCCGTGACGGCAACACCGCCCAGTACGAGGAACGCTGCCAGCGCCGCGCCGGGGCGCACCATGCGCCCTTCGACCTGCCCCGCAACGATCCGGCGCAGGCGCGCCTTCAATGTCGTCGTCGCCCCCATCGCGCAAGCAGCAAGCGGCACACGGCCCATTGCCGATTTGAACAGCGCAGAGCCATAGGCGTGGCGTTCATCGGCGCTCGCCCCGTCAAGGACGATGGCATCGCAGGCCGCTTCCTGATCGAGGCGGAA
>Ga0105164_10001701_pt1 | contig 13903 bp, 11 predicted proteins | sample VDWuncwatermetaG_FD_89674 | JGI IMG/M metagenome (GOLD analysis project Ga0105164, IMG submission 89674) | Wastewater microbial communities from Netherlands to study Microbial Dark Matter (Phase II) - VDW unchlorinated drinking water | ecosystem: Environmental > Aquatic > Freshwater > Drinking...
ATGAAGCTCCGCGGGCTAAAGCCCGCGGTTTCCTGGAGCGAAATACTGAGCGGCCATTGTTCATCCGCACCCTGAAGGGTGCGGTTTTCTGGCCGCGAATGTATAAATTTTAACAAAGTACTGATGAATAATAAATATATCGGATATAGGCCTACATGGGCTGAGGTTAATTTGGATAATCTCGCCCATAATTTTAATCAGATAAAAAAATTGCTGGCGCCCAAGACCAAGATTATGGCTTGCGTTAAAGCAGATGCCTATGGCCATGGATTGATTCCTGTAGCTAAAAAATTATTATCTTCTAAGGCGGATTTTCTAGCTGTGGCTTCTATTGATGAAGGCATAAAATTAAGGCAGGCAAATATAAACTCACCTGTCTTAATACTCGGATTGATACTAAATAAAGATATCGAAGCTTTATTTAGATACAGGCTCACTCCTACTATCTGCGATAAAGGCTCAAGTTGCGCATTAAATAACAAAGCCCGTTCCCTGGGTAAGCCTGTAAATGTGCATATTAAAGTTGATACAGGAATGGGGAGGATAGGGGTTTTATATAAAGAGGCGCTGGAGTTTATAAAATATGCGCATAAGCTGAAATTTATAAATATTGAAGGCGTATTTACGCATCTTGCCTGCGCAGATATAAATAAAGGCTTTACCTTGCAGCAAATAGATTCATTTGGCTGTTTAATCTCGAAATTAAATAAAGCAGGCATATATATTCCTTTAGTCCACGCTGCAAACAGTATGGGCGTGATGGGCTATAGGATGAGCCATTTTAATATGGTCAGGCCCGGATTAGTAATCTATGGCCTTTATCCCAAAGGAAATTCTACCGCTTCCGGCAACAAGAGAGAGAAAGTAAGCCTGAAGCCCGTTTTGAGTTTAAAAACTAAAGTGATATTTAGCAAAAGGCTGCCCCGGGGTTACGGTGTAAGCTACGGGCACGATTATATTACTAAAAAAGATACTAGAGTTGTAACTTTATGTATTGGTTACGGCGACGGATATCCGCGCAATTTGTCTAATCGGGCGCCGGTTTTAATTAGGGGCAGGCGTTTTAATATAAGCGGAAGAATTTGTATGGATCAAATAATGGTGGATGTAGGAGATTTTAATATAAAGGCGGGAGAAGAGGCGGTGCTTATTGGTTCTCAAGGCAGCAAAAAAATTACCGTTGAAGAGTTAGCCCGCCTTTCCAATACTATTCCCTATGAAATTGTTTGCGGTTTAGGCAGCCGCGTGCCGCGTATTTACCCCGTTACACCCAGAAAGCCCTAGTCTTGAGACTGGAGCCTTTAGAGGGTGTAACGGGGTTTACACATAGCATTAAGGTAGTCTATCTATCAGATAAAGGGCAGTTCCAAAGGCAAGTATATGGCTTAAAGAAGCCGCTAAGATTGGTGCAAGAGCTCCCGCTTTACCCAAGGCAATACTTACAGCGTTAAGAACATAGTATAAAAATCCTACCATAATTGATAATCCTATCGAGGAAAGCCCGGTTGCGCGTTTTTTCATCAAAAAAGAAAAAGGTATCCCCAGGAGAATAATGATTGCGCTGGTAAGCGGAAAGGTAAATCTTTGATAAAGGTCTACCTGAAGATTTCTTATTACAGTGGTAGCGCCGCTTTTAGATAATCTCCATAAATAGTCATCGATCTGGGATATAGTCATAAAATCCGTATGCAGCATTTGGTTTAAAAAATCATGCGGAGTCTCCGGGATATTCATTATTTCTTCCTCGGAGTATTGCGGCTCTTGTTTTATCTGGACATTTTCATCGAAATTATAGGTAATAGAGTGGTAGAACCTCCAAAGCTTGTCTTTATAAACCCCTTTATGCGCTACTATCTTTTTAGTGATGTTTTGTTTTTCATCATGCTCTAGGATGGTTATGCCTTCCATTGTATTTGTGGCAGGAGAGAATTTATCTATGAAATAAAGCCTGTTTTTTAGGCCATACATAGAAAGGCTGCTGATAGTTTCCTGTTCTTTGGTTTGTATTTTTTTTGTATTAGATTCCATCTGGCCTCTTATTTTTTCTGTTAAAGACGAAGAAGACGGTACAAATTTATCGTTTACCCAAAATACAAGTACGCTAATTAAGGCCCCAAATATAATCACTGTTTTAATTATCTGAAATATACTTAAACCCGCTGAACGCATAGCAATAATCTCATTGTTGTGATTCATCTTACCGAATGTATATAGTGTGCTTATGAGGCAGGCAATAGGGGCTATCTGTACAAATATCATAGGTACATATGCAAGGTAGTACTCTTTTAAAATATGCAGGCTAACCTGATGTTTTAATATGTCATCTAAATGAGAGAATACATCCACGAGTACATATAGAAAAAGAAACGTAAGGAGGCATTGCAGGAAAATAAGCAATACCGATTTTAATATGTAGCGTTCTAATATGCGCATAATCTATAGGTGAGAATTGCGCCAATTGTCCCTAAGATAATATTTGGTATCCACATTGCAAGTTTGGGATCCAGGTAACCTTGCAAGCTTAGCCCCTTAGAGCCAACGAGCAGAAGGTAATATGCTCCGGCAGTAATAAAGGCAATGCCGAAATTAATTGATTTTTCCCGCCGGCGCGTGATTATTGCCAGAGGCAGCCCAAAGAGCATAAGTATAAAACAAGAGAAAGCCAAAGATATTTTTTCATTTATCTCAGTAATCAAAGGCGCAGGGTCAATGCCTTCTTTTTTTATTTTATGAATTTCATTTCTTAATTCATTTATAGTCATATCTTTAGGCTTTTTTTCGATTTTATCCTTGTCTTGCGTTTGACTTAAATTTAAATTCATAAAATAAGTTTTAAAGTTTAATTTGTAGAAATTATTGGGATTTTGAGGGTCGGGTTCATCGGATGTTCCCTCCATAAGTTTTAGCTTTATCATATTTTTTTCCGGTATAGCGATAAATTCCCCTCTCTTAGCTACAATGGTGCGCGCAGCCTTATTTTCGCCTTGAGGCTCGTAGATACGCACATTGCCCAGTTTGTTTTTATCGATACGGTAGATAAATAAAATGTATTTCTCGAAAGAATTAATGAATACGCCTGGCTCAAGGGCAGCGGTAGGGTTTTTTATTCCTATATCGATTACGGTTTTGCGGGATTCATAATGCGCATAAGGTATAATCCGGTCGTTAAATATAATTAAGATAAGGCTCAATATCAAGCCCACAATAAGCAGCGGCAATATAAGGCTAAATAGGTTTATCCCGCTTGCCCTTATGGCCACAATTTCATTATCGCTGGAGAGCCTTCCTAAAGACAGGAGCACTGCAGTTAATGCGGCAATAGGCAATGTATATGTAAGTAAATACGGTATCATTAGCAGAAATAGTTTGGAGACACTATAGATATCTACGCCTTTATTAATTACCAGGTCTGCGATTTTAACGAGATTCCCCAGAATCATTACGAAGGTAAGCACGCCCAGCGCCAGAAATAAAGGGCCGATAAATTCTTTTAAGAAATAGTTGCGTAAGATTTTCATTTAATGAGGCCATAACTTATGTCGGCGAAGCCGACATAAGTTATTTGGCCGAATTAACCCCGCAGCTTGCCGGGAAAATGTCGTATGAGATTTTCCCGGCGTTTAAGCAAGGGGGCAGGTTAATTAGCTAAGGTTAAAACAAATACGATATGGGCTCCGGCATTCTTTAAGGCATAGGCCGCTTCTGAAGAGGTTGCCCCGGTCGTTAAAACGTCATCCACCAACAATATATTTTTACCTTTTAGATCTTTATTTTTTGCTGCCGAAAAACTTCCTTTTACATTTATCATACGCTCGTCCATCTCTAATTCGGTTTGGGTTTTGGTATGGCGCAGGCGCATTAAGGCATCAGGCAGCAGTTTTTTATTAAATTGACTGGCGATATGGTTGCTTAAAATTTCTGCCTGATTAAATTCTCTTTCCCGTAATTTTGTTTTGTGCAATGGCACGGGCACAACTAAATCTATAAAATCCATAGGAAGATTATATTCCCTTATAAATTCAACCATAAGCCGGCTTAAGGTAAGCCCCAGGTAATCCTTATCTTTGTATTTAAACATATGGATTAATTCTTTTATTATGCCTGCGTACGCACAAGGGCTAAAAGCGCGGTCAAAATGCAGCTGTTTTCTTGTGCATTCCGGGCAGATATTGCTTAGGTAATTCTTTAGGTGCCTGCCGCAGCAGAGGCAGAAGGGAGGCGGATTCTTTTTTATTTTTCCCCAGCAAACAGCGCATACAAGATTATCTACGCAGGGTTTGTTTTCAAGTTTGTTTTTACAGGCCAAGCATGTTCTGGGATAAAGAATATCAACCCACGTTTTTAAGAAACCGTTTCGCATGCGCATATCATAACATTAAATTAGGGCTTGTCAATGGTTCGGCTGCGCTCACCATTGACGCTCAAGCGAAGTGGTTCGACAAGCTCACCACACTTCGAACCACACTGAGCGTAGTCGAAGTGTCGAAGCGTCCAAGCCGAAGCGTCAAAATAATTGACAGAGAATACCTAGAAGAGTAAAATGATTACATTATGATAAGCAAAGAGATAAAGGGCCTGAAAGCAAAATTGTTAAAACTCCTTAAGAAAGAGGCCCTAAAAAAAGGGCGGTTTGTTTTGTCTTCGGGAAAGACAAGTAATTATTATCTTGATGGGCGCGTAATTACCTTAACACCCGAAGGAGCGTATCTTACGGCGGGAATTATTTTAGAAATGGTAAAGAACAGGAATATTGATGCTGTTGGCGGCCCTACCTTAGGCGCTGACCCTATTGTAGGAGCGCTAGCGTGCTTAAGTTATGTCCATAAGATGCCTATCAAAACATTTATTGTCCGTAAAGCAACTAAAGGACACGGGATGCAGCGTCAGATTGAAGGCCCGGCCTTAAAGAAAAAAAGTAAAGTAATCCTGGTTGACGATGTTGCCACGACAGGAAAGGCATTAATTGAAGCTAAACAAGCATTAAATAAGATAGGCGCGGATGTCAAAACGGCGATAGTCATTGTAGATAGAGGGGAAGGCGCAAAAAAGAATTTGGCAAAGGCAGGCCTTAAGCTAGAGGCTATATTTTCCCGCTCAGAGATTTTAGATTAAATGCGGGAAGAATAGAAGAGCTTGGGCTTTGAGGGGTTCTTTAAGTGGCTGCAAAAAAAATAGTTGTAGTCGGCGGCGGGCCTGCGGGAATGATGGCTGCAATCAGGGCAGCTGAATTTTGTCAGGATGTAACTTTAATAGAAAAAAATTCCTGCTTGGGCAAGAAACTTCTTCTAAGCGGCAAGGGCCGCTGTAATCTGACCAATGCCTGCGATTTGGATTCTTTTATAGAAAGATTCTCTAAAAACGGCCAATTTTTAAGGGATGCCTTTAAGAAATTTTTTAACCTAGATTTAATGCGTTTCTTCCAGGATAGAGGTTTAAAGTTAAAGACAGAAAGGCAATTGCGCGTTTTCCCGGAAACCAACAGGTCGGATAGCATTGTCGCGGTATTAAAAAAGGAATTATATAAAAATAAGGTAAACCCCGTTAGAAATACCGCCCAGATAGATACTAACACAATAGTTTCTAACGGGGTAAAGATTATCTATAAAGCAGTAATGAAAGATATTCTTATACAAGATAAAAGAATAAACCCCGTTAGAAATACCGCCCAGATAGATACTAACACAATAGTTTCTAACGGGGTAAAGGGATTATTGCTTTCAGATGGAAGAATTATCCCTGCAGACAGGATTATTTTGGCCACAGGCGGCGCATCTTTTGGTTTTACCGGATCTACCGGCGATGGCTACAGTATAGCTGAGAAATTAGGCCATCGCATAGTGCCGCTTCGGCCCGGCCTCGTTCCTTTAGAGGTAAAACAACATTATCCTCGTTTGTTAGAGGGGCTTGCTCTCAAGAATATCCGATTAACATTTACCCCCACACCAATTGCAATAATGCGTAAGCCAAACACGCAATTGGTGAGGGGGTGTAGAAAAATAATTTCTGAAATAGGCGAATTATTATTTACGGGCTTTGGCATCTCCGGGCCTTTGGTCCTGTCTTTAAGCGGGGAAATTGTAGATTGGCTGCAAGAAAATAATCAGGCCTATGTAAAGGTAGATTTAAAACCGGCTTTATCCAAAGAACAATTGCATATTAGGCTTTTAAGAGAATTTAAGCTGAGCCCCAAGAAAACTGTGAAAAATATGCTCAAGGGTTTATTGCCTAAAAGATTAGTGGCTGTATTTATGGAAATGGCAAGAGTTGTGCTGGATAAAAAAGTCAGCCAGGTTACCCAGGCAGAGCGAGAAACTTTAGTTTCTTGGTTAAAGGGGTGGCGTTTAGATATTACAAAATCCAGGCCCAGAGATGAAGGGATGATTACCCGGGGAGGCGTTTCTTTGAAAGATATAAACCCCCGCACTATGGAATCGCGCCTTATCAAGGGCTTATATTTTGCCGGAGAGATTATAGATGTAGATGCTGATACGGGCGGATTTAACCTACAGGCAGCATTCTCTACGGGTTATCTTGCGGGTGAAAGCGCAGCTTTAAATTAACCCTCTTTCCACTTTCTCTGTGGGAAGGCGGGGGGGCTCTATGAAGGTGAAATGAAAAAAGTATATTTAGCTTCGGACTCTCAGGCGCGCAGGAAATTATTCGATTTTTTCGGGTTAAAATTTAAGGTTATACCTGCTAAAATAAAAGAAAATAAAAATATTGGTAATTTATCTTACGCGGCCTTGGTTAAAAATAATGCTTTGGATAAGGCTAAAGATGTAGCCAGAAGAGTTAAAGAGGGTGTTATCATTGGCGCGGATACTATTGTAGTGCAGGATAAGAAAATATTTGGTAAACCCAAAGACCTGAAAGAGGCGCGCCTAATGTTAAGAAGGCTATCCGGAAAACCGCAGTGGCTTTATACAGGCATAGCTGTAATCGATAAACCCCCGCACCAATTGGTCTATAGCAAAGTCGATTTTCCCAATTGGTGTGGGGGTAAAGATAAGCAAAAAGTCATGCTTGCCTCTGAAAAGACCAAGGTTTATATGGATAAACTAACAGACAAAGAGATAGAGAACTATTTTGCTTATATATCGCCTTTAGATAAGGCGGGTGGTTTTGATATCCAGGGGAAGGGAGCTTTTTTTATCCGGCGCATTGAAGGCTGTTTCTATAATGCGGCGGGTTTGCCGTTACGAAAATTATACCTTATGTTTAAAGAAATGGGGATAAAAATATTTTTACCCCGACGCTTCAAAACCGCCCCGTTAGAAGCGGGGCGGATGGAGTCGGTCGGGATTCAGCCCCGAAGAAACAAGAAAAAAAGTAACCTCGGGTTAAGGCCCGGGTGGGCTGCATTTATGTTCTGTATTTTCAATCTTACGCTCTGCATTTTTTTATCGGGATGTTCAACTGAATATGACATAGCCACTGGCAAAGAGGAAACCTTTTATTATAGCACTGATAAAGAAGTGCAGATGGGCCAGGCTATTTCGCAGCAGGTTGAAAAAGAATACAAGGCGGCAGATGACCCTTTAATACAAAAGAGGGTTGAGGATATCGGCAAAAAGATAGCTAGCGTTTGCGATAGAAAAGAGATAGATTACAGTTTTAAAGTATTGAATGACGAAGAAGTGAATGCCTTCTCTTTGCCGGGAGGATTTGTTTATGTGAATAAAGGTTTGATTGATAAAGTTTCTAACGATGATGAATTGGCCGCTGTTTTAGCCCATGAGGTCGGGCACGTGGTCGCCCGCCACAGTATAAAGAAACTTCAGGCAATGCAGGCGTATTCAATATTGCGGATATTGGTCGCCGCTGCGCCCGGTTCAGGAAATGTAGGCAATGCCGCAGATATTGCATTTGCTGAAATACTTCTGGGTTACGGAAGAGAAGATGAGCTTTTGGCCGATCAGCTGGGCGCCCGTTATACTAAATTAGCCGGATATAATCCGCGGGCGATGATTAGTTTTTTGGAAAAATTACAAGATATAGAGCGGAGAAAACCAGCCAGGCCCAAGTCCTATTTTAAAACCCACCCTTATGTCCCTGATAGGATTCGTATTGTAAAGCAAGAATTAGGCGAAAAGATCAGCTTCACGGATTATATTAATATTGAACAAACAAAACATAAGTAAACTCCGTTAGAAAGTTTGAGCGGGGTCTAAAGCCCTGTTCAAACTTTCTAACGGAGTAAAGGTTTAAGCTTGCCCGTTACTTATTTTCTTTCTTTTTATGCCTTTGTTTACGAATATGCGTATGACGCGTAGATTATTATTTTGCCCAGCCTTATTTCCTATTTGAAGCTATTTTTAATCATGCCCGTATTTTCTTATAAACCAGCTCTTCAGAAGCTGCACTGTAAGTAAATAAACCGCAGTTATGCCAAAAAGCGCTATAAAATATAATGGCGGCGGCTGGATGAAACCAAAATATTTTGCCAACGGAGTAAATGGTATTATTAACCCTATAGTTACTATGTAAATAGAAGTAAATATCAAAAACTGGCTGGGTTTACTTTCAATAAAAGGAATTTTATCTGTGCGGATTATATGTATAACCAGTGTTTGGGTGCATAGGGATTCCAAAAACCATCCGGTATTAAAAAGAGGCCGGGAGGCATGGAAAATAAATAACAATACCCCAAAGGTTACAAAATCAAATATGGAGCTGATAGGTCCGAAAAAAATCATAAACCTTTTGATGTATCGAACATTCCACGGCCTTGACTTTAAAACATATTCTTTATCCACTTCATCTGAAGGTATGGCCACTTGGGATAAATCATAAAGAAAATTATTCAAGAGTATCTGGATAGGCAGCATAGGCAAAAACGGCAGGAATAAGCTTGCCCCGGTCATACTAAACATATTGCCAAAATTTGAACTCGAGCCCATTTTGATATATTTAACTATGTTCCCAAAAGTTTTTCTTCCTTCTGTCACGCCGTCTTTTAGCACCAGCAAACTCTTCTTTAGAAGAATTATATCTGCTGATTCCCGGGCAATATCTACGGCATTATTTACGGAAATGCCAACGTCAGAAGTCTTTAAAGCCGGCGCATCATTTATACCGTCTCCCAGATAACCTACAATATGCCCATTTTCATGCAGGGCCCGAATTATCCGTTCTTTTTGTAAAGGTGAAAGCCTGGCAAAAATATTGGCGGTTTTTACTAATCCCTTCAGTTCATTATCGCCTGTTTTTTCTACCTGTTCTCCCATAATGAGCCCTTGAATATCCAGGCCTACCTCGCTGCAGATTTTTTTGGTAACCAGCTCGTTATCTCCGGTGAGGACCTTAAAATCTATGCCTAACTTTTTTAAGGACTCGATCGTTTTTTTGACGGTGGGTTTAGGAGGGTCTAAGAATGCCGTGTAGCCTTTGAGGATTAAGCCCTGCTCATCATTTTTAGAATATACAGCCTTGTTTTCTTCCATGTCTTTATAAGCAATAGCTAAGACTCTAAAGCCTTCTGAACTCAAGTTATTATATTCTTCTCTTAAATCTGTAAGTATCAATTCTTCCATATCCAATATTTCACCGTCTAACTCATATCTCGAACATCTTTTAAAAATCTCTTCGGGAGCGCCTTTGGAAATAATCCTATGTTTGCCGTCTATCTCAATAACCACTGACATTATTTTCCTGGAGAAGTCGAAAGGCACCTCATCGACCTTTTTATACTGGGTTACTAATAATTTTTCGTACTTTAAGATTGCCCTGTCTAAAATGTTTTTAAGGCCTGTTTGATAAAAGCTGTTAATATAAGCAAAACTTAGAACGTCTTCGTCTTTTTTTCTTACTACATTACAATATTGCTCTAAGACGATTTTATCTAAAGTCAAGGTTCCTGTTTTGTCAGTGCAGAGCACATCCATAGCTCCGAAGTTCTGTATGGAATTCAGCCGTTTTACTATAACTTGTTTTTTCGACATCGCTATTGCGCCTTTAGAAAGGTTTATGGCGACTAACATTGGGAGCATTTCAGGAGTAAGCCCTACTGCTACCGCTAATGAGAAAAGAAGCGCTTCAATAAAGTTACCTTTTAATAAAGCATTTATGGCAAAGATGACGACTACTAAAATAAGCATAAAACGAATCATAAGCCAGGTAAATTTACGCATACCTTTATCGAAGCTCGTCTCTACGGCCATCGAAACAAGTTTACGCGAAAGTGCGCCAAACTGAGTCGCAAGGCCGGTTTTTATAGCCACGGCTAAAGCTGTTCCATTGACTACGCTTGAGCCCATAAAAGCAATATTATTTAGTTCAGATGCCAAACTACTTTTGGGATGTATTGCTTCAGCAGTCTTTTCCACCGGAAATGATTCTCCGGTTAATGATGCTTGATTGATAAACAGATCTTTGCAGGAAATTATACGCAGGTCCGCAGGTATCATGTCTCCGGCGAATAAATCCACGATATCGCCCGGAACAATTTCCCGGATTTTGATTTCTTTGGATGCGCCATTACGATAAACAGCCGCTGTGGCGCGCACCATTTCGCTTAGCTTTTCTGCTTCTTTTCCTGCGCGGTATTCCTGTATGAAAGATAAAAATACGCTTAAGGCCGCCATCAAGATAACCAAGAAAGCGCTTATCTTTTCTCCAAACAACAAGGAAAATACAGCGATAATTATGAGGACAATGATTAAGGGGTTAATAAATTTTGAAAGAATTTGAAAAATAATAGTCCTTTTCTTTTTCTTGGCGGGTTCGTTATAACCGTATTCTTGAAGGCGCTTTTTAGCTTCCTCTTCGGTTAAGCCTTTTTTCGAGGTTTTTAGTTTTTCCAGAAGAAAATCCGCGTCACAACCCAGATAATCAAAATCTAAAATTTGATTTCTTTGTTTGACGCCCATTTTATTAAATAATAGAAGCCTCATAGCCGACTCAAGCAATCTGCGTATTTATTCATTATGAATTCAATAATTTAGCGCTGAGGGAGGGAGTTTCCCTCCCTCAGCCTTAGGGCGCATGCGGGATCCCCCGACGATACGTCGGGGGAGAATCCTCAATATGTTCCACTCCAAGAATAAATGCGGAGGGAGGGAGTTGAACCCTCATACCTTTCGGCACAGGCTTCTGAGACCTGCGTGTCTGCCATTTCACCACCTCCGCAAGGCCATTTCAAGTATATCCCACCTGTATAATTATGTCAACCCTGCACCTTTAGATTTATCCCGCCTTCGCAGAATACCACCCCGCCGTTGGCGGGGTTGGATGAATGCGAAGGAAAAACTCACTCGGCGGGATGTCACTAAATGGGCATGTTCGACACACAATGTCGGGCGGGATAACCCCGCCGAAGGCGGGGTACATACAGGTACCACGGGCATGTCCGTGGGTGTTCCATTTAAAAAGTATTATATAACATTTTTTGTCTTTTTGGTTAAAAATTCAATAAATTTCGCAGTTAAGAGAAGACGCGGTTTGAATCTTTTAAAGGTGTGGGGTCAAATACAAAAGAATTGCGGCTTATTTTGTTTACTGTTATAATTAAAGCAGTGAACAGGGAGAATCTATGTTTCTTGAGTCGTTTAAGATTACAGGCGTGGCGGTTATCCAGATATTTTTGTTAGGGGCGGCAGGGTATTTTATGGTCAAAAAAAATATCTTAAGCCACGAGGGGTTAAATTCTTTAAGCCGGATGGTTGTAGAAATCATATTGCCAGTATTGATTTTCTGCCAGTTAATTAAAGGATTTAACTTTAGCTTATATCCCAATTGGTGGATTTTTCCCTTAGCAAGTATTGCCATAACCATCGCGGGTTTTCTCGCGGGGTCCATATTTGCAGGATTTATGAAAGGCGCGCAGCATAAATTACAGTTCTTAACTTTAACTACTTTTCAGAACTCAGGATATCTGCCGTTGGCATTGGCAGGGGCATTATTGTCGCCGGATAAAACAGGCCCTATGTTTATCTATATATTTTTATTTCTTTTAGGATTTAATCTGGTGATTTGGTCAGTGGGGATGTATATGCTTTCTTTTTCCAGGGCCAAAAAATTTGAGCTGGGGAGCCTATTTAGCCCTCCAGTAATTACCATTTTAATTAGTTTGATAGCTATATTCTTTGGCTTAAATAAGTTTATACCTCAAGCCGTTTTCAAACCCCTGCGCATGATAGGCGATTGCACGCTGCCGCTGGCAATGTTTGTGGTGGGCGGGAATCTTGCGTCAATACGCCTGAGCCATATTGATAAAAAAGCAATGTTGGCGATGGTATTAGCCAAGCTTATCATATTGCCTGTATTGGGGCTCTGGCTGGTTATTAAATTTAAATTTCCAGAGTTGATAGGGTTGTTAATTCTTATCCAATTAGCTGTGCCGCCAGCAACATCCCTTTCTTTAATTATAGGGCATTATAAGAAGGAAGATTTGTTGATCAGCCAAGGGATATTCCTCGGGCATATTGTCAGCCTGGTCACCATACCGATATTTTTGAGCTTGTATTTTACGCTTAGAGCAATAAAATAAGTGAATGCACAATTTATGTTCGCTTCTCTCCATAAATTGTATGCACGAACTTACCCAGCACTAATTTTTGTGATTAGGCTGGATTTATAGAAATACGGTTTTATAGCGAGATTAACCTTTTATTTATAACTCAGGCACTTTTTCAAAAATTAGTGCTGGGTTAAATTCGCACACGCAAGATATTGTAAAACGAAGTTGCTATAACTTACTCGCATTATCATGTTCGTAAGTTATGTGCTCATTTAAGATGAGTAAAGCCATTGTTACTAATCGAAAAGCGCACCGGGATTACGCAATCTTAGAGACCATTGAATGCGGTATTGAGCTAAAGGGCTGCGAGGTCAAGTCTTTAAGGGAAGGCAGAATGAATATAGAAGATAGTTTCGCCCGTATTGAAAATAACGAAATTATGTTGTATAATAGCCATATAAGCCCGTATATCCAGGCCAGTTACCTGAATGTTGAACCTACGCGGTTAAGAAGGTTGCTTCTGCATAGAAATCAGATAAGGAAGCTGGCCGCTCAAACTACGCAAAAAGGCTTTACTCTCATTCCTTTGAAGGCATATTTCAATGCACGCGGTTTTGCTAAGATAGAACTTGCTCTTTGCAAAGGTAAAAAACTTTATGATAAAAGAGAAAATATCAAACGCCGAGAAATAGATTTAGAAATGCGCAGGGCTATGAAAAGTAGAAGAAAATAGGAAATTTTGTCCTTTGCGTAAACGCTTGTAAATTTCTCACGAAATTTACTGCGTACACTTCGGAATAATTTGCCGATTAGTAAAGTTTATTTACCATCGACTCATAAGCTGCGCCAAAATTTTCTGCGATAATTTTGGCGCATTCGTCGATGTAAATTTCTGACAAGAAAACTAAGGAAATTTAGGGGGTGAAAGGGTTCGACTTAGGTAAGTCGGGTAAAAGCAGCATGTCGCGGACGCAAGGTTAGCCGCGTTAATAATCCTTGCAAATGTAAACGCAAGAGCGAACATCAGTTCACTTATAGCAGACAGATATAGCGTTGTTGCTCCGATAGGAGAAGTAATGCCTATTATGCCTGCTATGGCGTTAGCCATTCCTTAATATAAGGAATGCCTTAACCTGTTCTGCCTAAGGAATAGGATTGAGCGGCTAATTTAGGCTGGCCTTGGTAAGTTAGCCTTTGATGCTAGGGCAAGACAATAAAAGGCTGCGGTTTGCAAATCCTGCCCCGCAGGAGCTGCAAAGGTAAGATTAAAATACGGGGCTAAACATGTAGCGGCCTTTATCGGATTGCTTAGGGACGGCGGTTCAATTCCGCCCACCTCCACCAAGTCGGAAATGGGGCGTTGTTTAACACAGGACGGAAGGTACCTTCCGTCGAAAAATTGAGGCGGCGCTCTTTTAAAATAAAGTTCGAACCAATCTTTTTCAG
>Ga0105164_10001703_pt1 | contig 13896 bp, 14 predicted proteins | sample VDWuncwatermetaG_FD_89674 | JGI IMG/M metagenome (GOLD analysis project Ga0105164, IMG submission 89674) | Wastewater microbial communities from Netherlands to study Microbial Dark Matter (Phase II) - VDW unchlorinated drinking water | ecosystem: Environmental > Aquatic > Freshwater > Drinking...
ACACATTGATTATTGGCGCGAAGCTCCGGTGTGGACGCCCGAGAGCATACAGGATGCAACGAAAGACTGGTTTAAATATTTAGGCCTGCCGCTCGTCTAGCGGCATGCACGTTATTGAATTTGCAATAGTATAAACAGTAAGGAATGAGGGAAATGGATCAAATTAAAACTGTTCTGGTGACCGGCGGCGCGGGTTATGTGGGAGCTGTGTTAGTCCCCAAGCTTTTGAATAAAGGTTACCGTGTTAGGTGTCTGGATCTTTACACCTATGGTGAGGATGTTTTTGATGATATCAAAGACAGGTCTAATTTGGTTGAAATTAAGGGTGATATTTGTGACCAGGCCTTGTTGCATAACTCGCTTCAAGGGTGTGATGCCGTTATTCATCTGGCTTGTATTTCCAACGATCCGTCTTTTGAATTAAACCCGGGTTTGAGTTTAAAAGTCAATTATGAAGCTTTTGGACCATTGGTACGCATCAGCAAAGATAACGGGGTCAGACGATTTATTTACGCCTCAACCTGCAGTGTGTATGGAGTCAGCGATTTCCCCGAAGTCACTGAAGATCATCCCCTGCTGCCGATCACGGATTACAATAAATATAAGGGAATGTGTGAACCTGTTTTATTGAAATACCAATCACCGGCATTTACAACGGTCACCATACGCCCGGCCACGGTTTGCGGTTATTCCCCCCGGCAGCGTTTTGATTTAACAGTCAATATTTTGACCAATCATGCCTATCATAATAACCGCATCAAGGTCTTTGGAGGTAAACAAGAGCGTCCCAACATCCATATCGGGGATATTACCGATTTGTACGTACAGTTATTGGAGCTGCCCGATGTTAGGATTGCCGGTAAAATTTATAATGCCGGCTATCAAAATCGCGCGGTAGGGGATATTGCCTTGATCGTACAGAAAATAATGGCCCAGGAATTTCCACAGCGGCCCCAACCGGCCATTGAAACCAAGCCTTCAGACGATATTCGTTCTTACCGGATTTCTTCCGAGAAAATTAAAAAAGAACTTGGGTTTGTGGCGCGCTTATCCATTGAAGACGCGGTACGGGATTTACTCAAGGCTTTTCGGGGCAACAAATTCCAGGATGCCATGAATAATCCCCGTTATTTTAACATCAAAATGCTTAAGTCTTTGGAGGTGAGGGTTTGATAACCGATTTAATTCAGATGGCCCCGTTCCTATCGCAACACCACGCGCCTGGCGATGCGTTGCATCAGTTGTTAAAAAAGATTGCCAGGGCTGAAGTTGAACGTGTTTTTGGGGCTGCATCCAGGCTGGGCCCTGTGGATTTTGGCCCTTTTGGGAAAATTGTTTTCCCGTATCATCAAATGGGGACGGCTTCTTCGGTAAATCTTTTTGATCTTGATGAGTTGATCATTTTTAGTTTTTATTGGAAAAATCGCAAACGGTATAAGAATGCCGCTGATATCGGGGCCAATCTTGGCCTTCATTCGGTGTTATTAAGCCGTTGTGGTTTTAAAGTGCGTTCTTATGAGCCTGATCCGGGACATTATAAAATTTTGAAAAGCAATCTTGCGGCCAATAAATGTGTTCATGTGGCCGCGCATAATACGGCAGTGTCGAATGATACGGGGACAAAAGAATTTATCAGGGTCTTGGGGAATACTACGGGCAGTCACATCGCGGGATCAAAAAGCAATCTTTATGGAAAACTTGAGCGTTTCCCTGTGAGGACCGAACCAATCCGGGAAATTATGAGTTGGGCTGATCTGGTTAAAATTGACGCGGAAGGCCATGAAAAGGACATCCTGTTGGCGACTAAACGATCTGATTGGGACGGTACGGACGCCATGGTCGAAGTTCAAAGCCGGGACAATGCCCGGGCTATTTTTAAGCATTTTAAAAAAATGGGGGTAAATCTTTTTTCTCAAAAAACGAATTGGCAAAGGGTCGTGTCCCCGGATGCGATGCCGAATGGGTATAAAGACGGGTCACTGTTTATAACGGGAAGTTCTAAAATGGCTTATGGATTATAAAACAAACAGAAAAATCTTATCGCTCAAAGAAATAGCCAAACGGATCCAAGACATTAAAAACAAAGGCAAGAAAGTGGTGCAGTGCCACGGTGTGTTTGACATTGTCCATTTGGGGCACATCCGTCATTTTAATATGGCCAAAAAGGAAGGCGATGTGCTGCTCGTCACGTTGACCGCCGATCGGCATGTCAAGCGCGGCCCCGGCCGGCCGATTTTTAATGAACAATTACGGGCCGAGTATTTGGCTTCTCTTTCGATGGTGGATTATGTGGGGATTATCAACGCGGACACCGCCGCGGAAAGCATTAAGGCCCTGAAACCGGACTTCTATGCCAAAGGCGTCGAGTACAAAAATCATAAAAAAGACGTTACCGGGAAAATTTCCGAAGAAGAAGATGCCATTAAATCGGTAGGCGGTAAAATCGTCTATACGGACGATATCACTTTCAGCTCTTCGCAAATGATCAATAGTTACCTGGATGTTTTTCCCCAGCGCACGGTACGGTATCTGCAGGCCATTGAGAAGCGCTATCCGATTGGATCTATCATTGAGTCCATTGAGAAGTTAAAGAAACTGAAGGTGCTTGTGATCGGGGACACCATTATCGACGAGTACCATTATTGCGTACCCATGGGGAAATCTTCCAAAGAGCACTTGGTGGTCAACCGCTACATTTCCGAAGAAATGTTTGCCGGGGGAGCGTTAGCCACCGCTAATAATACAGCCAGCCTCTGCGGCCAGGTGGATTTGGTGACTGTTTTGGGCAGGGAGGATTCAAAGGAAGATTTTATTCGAAGCCGTTTAGCCTCCAACATCAAACCGCGTTTCTACTACCGTTCTGATACTAATACCATTATTAAACGCCGGTTTGTCGGTGAAAACGTTAATCGCAAGCTTTTTGAAATTTGTTACATGAAAGATAATGATATCCCCAAACGGGAGGAATCCAATATTGCCCGTCATTTAGAAAAGGTCATCAGCAATTACGATTTAGTGGTTGTTTCCGATTTTGGCCATGGCTTATTGACCAAGAAACTCATTGATCTTATTTGCGCGAAGGCCAAGTACCTGGCTGTCAACGCCCAAACAAACAGCGCTAATATCGGTTTTAATATGGTGACCAAGTACCCGCGCGCCAACTGCGTTTGTATCGATGAGATTGAACTCCGTTTCGCGGCGCATGATAAATTCAGCGATCTTCGCCACTTGGCCAAAAATGTGTATCATCAGATCGGGTGCGAACACATTATTGCCACCAGAGGGCCCCATGGTTCTTTATGTTATTCACGTAAAGACGGCTACCATGAAACACCGGCTTTCGCGTATCGCGTGGTGGATGCCATTGGGGCCGGGGATGCGTTTTTTGCTTTTGTGGCGCCGTGTTTTGCCGGCGGCATGCCCCCGGAGGTGGTATCTTTTATAGGCAACGCGGTCGGTTCTCTGGCAGTCCAGATTGTTTGTAACCGCGAACCGGTCAGCACGGTGGATTTAATTAAATTTATGACGAGATTGTTGAAATGTTGACCCTTCAAGCCCTAAGCGAAGATGATGTGATAAGAATCGCGTTTGACTGCTTACAGCAGAGGGTCGGGATTATTTCTAAAATTGGCGGGGGAGGGAACAGCAAGGTCTATCACCTGACTTGTTCTTCTCAACAGTATGTGGTTAAATTTTATTTTCAACATCCGTCAGATTCCCGCGACCGTTTAGGGATAGAATTTAAAAGTTTTTCATTTTTGTGGGAACAGGGCCTGCGTGTGGTCCCCCGGCCGGTTGCCCTTAGCCGGGAACACCAATGTGCTTTTTATGAATTTATTAAAGGGACGCCTCCCGGCCGCGATATTTCTCAAAAAGATATCGATGGCGCGGTGTATTTCATTGATATTTTAAGAAATTTGTCTGTTGGGGCCGCGGGTTTAAATTTTTCCGGGGCCTCGGAAGCTTTTTTTTGCGCCAAGGACATCGTCAACAGCTTAAGGGCGCGTTTAAAGCGTTTTTATTTTGAAGATAATACCGGAGAATATTCGGCCTTACGGAAATATTTACGGGATGAATTTTTACCTCTGTTAGAGGCCGTTGAAACGTGGTCAAAAGAATATTTAACCGGCCGGGGGGTATCATGGGAACAAGAACTTTTAGAACAATACCGGACGTTAAGCCCTTCGGATTTCGGATTTCACAATGCTTTACGCACCCGTGCCGGCACGATGATTTTTTTAGATTTCGAATATTTCGGCTGGGATGATCCCGCCAAGCTGGTTTCAGATTTTTTGTGGCACCCGGCGATGGGCATGCCGGAAGACCTTAAGTTGTATTTTGTTCATCGGATGAGTTCGATTTTTGGAAATGACCCTTATTTTAAAATACGGTTGAAAGGCGTTTTCCCTTTATTTGGTTTAAAGTGGTGCTTGATTCTTTTAAATGAATTTATTGCCACGGATTCGCAGCGGCGGGACTTTGCCCGGCCCCTTGTCAAGAACAAAACTGAAGTAAGGCTTGAGCAATTGGTAAAGGCTAAACGCATGAGCGGACGGATTAAGGCCATGTATAAGGATTTTTCTTATGGACGCGAGGTCTAAACAAATACGTCAAACCATTGTGCGCATGCTTAAGGCTTCCCGCCGCGGTCATGTGGGCGCCGCGTTTTCTTTGGTTGAGATTTTACGTGTTTTATATGATGACATATTGCGCTATAACGCCAAGGACCCGCATTGGTCAGGCCGAGATCGCTGTATTTTAAGCAAAGGGCATGGTTGTCTTGCTTTGTATGTGATTTTGGCACAAAAAGGTTTCTTTCCTGAATCCGCGTTGTGGAAATTTTGCGCTCCCGACGGCTTGTTGGGAGGCCACCCCGAGCATAAAGTCCCGGGAGTAGAGGCCTCTACGGGAAGCCTTGGGCATGGGTTGTCTATTGGTGTGGGCATGGCTTTAAACGGGCGATATGAAAAATCGGATTACCGTACCTTTGTGATTATTGGAGATGGGGAATCCAATGAGGGCTCAGTCTGGGAAGCGGCCTTATGCGCCGGAAAGCACAGATTGGATAAATTGACAGTTATTGTTGATTATAACAAGCAACAGTCCTACGCGGCAACGATGGAAGTCCAGGACATGGATCCTTTTGCCGACAAATGGCGGGCCTTTGGTTTTAGCGCTCGGGAAGTCGACGGCCACGATGTAACGGTATTAAAGGATGCGTTTAATAAAATCCCCCTGGAGACGGGTAAACCCACAGCGATTATTTGTCATACGGTCAAGGGCAAGGGTGTTAGTTTCGTTGAAAACAATTTGAAATGGCATCATAAAAATAAAGTGACGGATGAGGAAATTGAAAACCTTTTAAAGGAATTAGCATATTGATTCCCTCCCCCTTCGTGGGGAGGGTAAGGGTGGGGGCAATAGATGCGTAAAACATGTTTGGATTTAGTGTATGCGTTGGCCAAAAAAGACGAACGGATATTTTTTATCGGTTCGGATTTGGGTCACGAAACACTGAAAGAGTTTAAGAAGGAAATGCCGCAGCGGTTTTTCATGGAAGGCGTTTCTGAGGCCAATTTAGTCGGGATATCCTCCGGCTTGGGTCTGGAAGGAAAGATCGTCTATGCCAATACGATCGCGACTTTTTTGAGCCGGCGCTGTTTTGAACAAATAGTGTTAGACATGGCATTGCATCATGTGAATGTCCGTCTGATTGCTAATGGGGGTGGGCTTGTGTACGCGCCGCTGGGCCCCACCCATTTGGCTATTGATGATCTGGCGATTTTGCGCGCGGTGCCTAACATGACCATCGTAGCGCCTTGTGATGCCGAAGAAATGAAACGGCTTATGCCCTTGACGGTGGACTATCAGGGTCCTATGTACATCCGCTTGGCCAAGGGCGGCGATCCGATTGTGTCCAGCGACCGCATACCTTTTAAAATCGGCAAAGCCTTGGCCTTACGTGAAGGCAAGGACGCTCTTATTGTAACAACCGGCATTACCTTGGGGCCGGCAATAAAGGCCGCGGAAATATTAGGTCAAGAAGGGACCGAAGCAGCCATTCTTCATATGCCGACGGTGAAACCGTTGGACCATGAAACGTTATTAAACTATGTGCGCCAGACTTCTGTTGTTGTCACCATTGAGGAGCATTCTGTCATTGGCGGGTTAGGCAGCGCGGTCGCTGAGACGATTTTGGAATCCAATTTTGATTCAGTCAAGAATTTTAAACGGATTGGCATACCTGATGTGTTTCCCGACAGTTATGGGACCCAGGATGATTTAATGAAAAAATACGGCATAACCGCTGAGAATCTGTGCGTCGTGATCAGGCACTTACGGAAGGGACGGGTCAAATGGGAGAGCTTGTTGATATCATAACACCTTTACATCAGAGATCGGCGCGGAATTATATTGAGCGGATGGCCAATGATAAAGTCCGTTGTTCCCAAGTCGCCCGCCGCTATGATTTTGATTATTGGGATGGCGATCGCGGCTATGGTTTTGGCGGTTACAGGTACGATGGACGCTGGTCTGTGGTGGCACGGGCCTTAATTGACCGTTATCACCTTCCTTCCAACGCGAAGGTCCTGGATGTCGGTTGCGGGAAAGGGTTTCTCTTGTATGAGTTTAAAAAATTGCTGCCTCAAGCAACAGTTGCAGGTATTGATATTTCCGATCATGCGCTTAATAGTGCCAAAGAAGAAGTAAAACCATTTTTAAAAAAATTGGCAGCACAGGATAAATATCCGTTTGCCGACAAAAAATTTGACCTTGTTTTTTCCAATACGACCTTACATAACCTTTATAATTATGACCTTAAAAAAGCTGTTCAGGAAATCGAACGTGTGGGCAAGCATAAATACATTTGCGTGGAGGCCTATCGGAATGTGCAGGAACTTTTTAATTTGCAATGCTGGGCCCTCACCGCGGAGGTTTTTTTAAGACCTGAGGAATGGGTTTGGCTTTATAAAGAGTACGGCTATACCGGCGATTATGAATTTATTTATTTTGAATAAAGGATTTCATGAAATCAGCGATTTTAACAGCATTGAATAAACCGTTGGTAGTGGCTGATATTGCGATGCCGAAGTTATTGTCGTTTGGACAGGTATTAGTCAAGGTCCATTATAGCGGTATTTGCGGGGCACAGCTCAATGAAATTGAAGGCGCCAAGGGGCCGGATAAATTCCTGCCGCATTTATTGGGACATGAAGGGTCCGGCGTGGTGGAAGATATCGGTCCCGGCGTGAAAACCGTCGCCAAAGGAGATCATGTGGTGCTGCATTGGCGCGCGGGCAGCGGTCTTCAATCGGAAACACCAACATATGATTGGCAGGGCAGACGGGTTAATGCCGGATGGGTGACTACATTTAATGAAAAAGCGATTGTTTCTGAAAACCGCGTGACCATGATTCCAAAAGATTTTGATATGCGGCTTGCTCCCTTGTTTGGCTGCGCGGTGACTACTGCCATGGGAGTTATCAATAATGACGCGCAGGTAAAAATAGGCCAATCGGTCGTGGTTTTTGGTGTCGGCGGCGTAGGTTTGAATATCGTCCAGGCAGCGGCGTTGGTATCAGCCAACCCTATCGTTGCCATTGACCTTATTGAAGAAAAATTAACCATGGCCAAGCGTTGGGGGGCCACTCACACCATTCATGTGAAGAAAAATCAGGATGTTGCCAATCAGGTGGCTGCCATCGTTGGCAAAGCAGGGGCGGATGCGGTCATCGATACCACAGGCAGCGCCCGCGTGATAGAATCAGCCTATGCCTTGACCCATGCCGATGGCCGGACGATTTTGGTTGGCGTGCCTCGTCAGGGAGATAACATTTCCATTTATACCCTGCCTTTGCATTTTAAGAAGGTATTAAAAGGTTCTCATGGCGGCAGCAGTGAACCGTCGGTGGATATCCCGCGCTATATCGCATTATGCCGATCCGGAAAAATGACACTGGAAGGTTTGATTACGGATGAATTTCCGTTGGACCGGATTAATGCGGCATTGGATAAGGTGCGAGCGGGCATAAGCGGACGCGTGATTATCAAGATGTGAAAGGAGAAAACAGTCATGTCCGGCGAAAAAATGAAAGAGCCTCAGTACCAATGTCAGTTGGAACTGAAAGATCGGGTGGGACAAGCATCATTGGGTTTAATGACCAATCAGATTTGGCATGATGATCCCAAACGGTTGTTGTTTGTGCTGTCACGGTATAAATTTGTCGCCAAGATGTTGTCGGGGAAGAAACGTGTGTTAGAGATCGGGTGTGGCGATGCCTTTGGGACGCGCATTGTAGCTCAAGAGGTCGGGCGTGTTTGCGCGGTGGATTTTGATCCGGTCTTCATCAAAGATATCAAGGCGCGCATGATCGAAAAGCTGGCATTCGACTGCCGGCAGCATGATATATTATCCGGCCCGGTCAGCGGGCCTTTCGACGCGGCTTATTCCCTTGATGTTATTGAACACATCCGTAAGCCAGATGAGGATGTTTATATGCGCCATATAGTCAGTTCCCTGGATGATCAGGGTGTTTTTATAGTTGGAACGCCCACGATCCAGTCGCAAATGCATGCTTCACGACAAAGTAAAGAAGGGCATGTGAATTGCAAGGACCAGAAAGAACTGAAAGAACTGATGGCGCGTTATTTTCAAAATGTTTTTATTTTTTCCATGAATGATGAGGTCCTTCACACCGGATTTTATCCTATGGCGCATTATTTGTTTGCGATAGGCGTCGGCAAGCAATAACGATTGGTGATGATATGGATTTGGGCATAAAAGGCAAAAGAGTGTTAGTCACAGGGGCCTCTCGAGGCATGGGGCGCGATATAGCCCTGGCCTTTGCGGCCGAAGGGTGCCGTGTAGCGATGGTGGCCCGTAATGAAAAAAATTTGAAAACTGTTTTTGAAGCAATGGGTGGCCAAGACCGGGGGCATGATTATTATGCCGCGGATTTGACGGCTGAAGGCGCGGCTGTGGAGGCCGTGAAGACCTTGAACAAACGGGGCGGAGAGTTTGATATTGTCATCCATAATCTTGGCGGGACCTTGAATATCACGGATCATTTAGCGCCAATGCGGCAATGGCAGGAAGTTTGGAAATTGAATATCGGCATCGCGATTGAGATTAATAATATTGTTGTTCCTTTGATGAAAACAAAAGGTTGGGGCCGTATTATTCATATGTCTTCTACGGCATCCGAGCATTTTCGCGGCGCAGCTGCTTATGGGGTGACCAAAGCCTATGTGAATGCGTACACACAGTCCCTGGGCAGGAAGTTGGCGAAGGACGGTATCGTGGTGTCTGCGGTCATGTATAGCGTTGTCAAGATTGCCGGGGGGGTTTGGGATGAGAATAGCGAAACCAATCGCAAGTCCCGGGAGGATTATTTGCAAAGAAAAGAAAATCTTCTTAAAGAGCACCAACCCATCGGACGTTTGGGAGAGGCGGAAGATATTACTCCCTTTGTGCTTTTTATGGCCTCTGAATATGCCCGATTCGCGGCGGCGTCCATTATTCCCGTTACGGGAGGCGGCTCATAGAGTATAGTTAGTCAATATCAAACAGCTTGACAGTCATAAAGTAAGGTATATTCTAACTCGATGATATCTAAAGATCTGAAAAGAAAATTCCTTAGAGATATGCTCCGTTTACGGCTTATTGAGGAGAGACTGGCCGCTATTTATCATCAGGCAGATGAGATTAAAACACCCATGCATTTATACACAGGGCAGGAGGCCGTTGCGGTGGGGGTATGTGCCGCTTTGAAATCAGGTGATATTGTTTCTCCTTATCACCGTTCGCATGGCTGGTATCTTGCCAAGGGAGGGGACCTTAACGCGATGATGGCAGAGTTGATGGGTAAAGAATCCGGTTGTTCCGGAGGCTGGGGGGGCTCTATGCATCTTTTGGATGTGGCTGCCGGTGTGATGGGTTCATCGTCTATTCTTGCAGCAACGGTCCCTCATGCCGTAGGCGCGGCATTGGCATTTCAGATGAAAGGTGAAGACAGGGTCGCAGTTGCTCCCGCCGGAGATGCGGCCATTGAGGAAGGCGTTTTTCATGAGAGCCTCAACTGGGCTTCGCTCAAGAAACTTCCCGTTGTTTTTGTTTGTGAAAATAATCTTTATTCCACAACGACACCTCTTGGTGAGCGTCAGCCTTCCGTTGACATCTATAAACGTGCTGAGGCTTACGGCATGCCGGGCGTGCGTTGTAATGGTAATGATGCAGGGGATGTTTATACGAAAGCCGTAGAGGCTGTTAATCGAGCAAGACGCGCACAAGGCCCCAGTTTAATAGAAGCCATGACATACCGCTGGCGTGAACATGTGGGGCCTAATTATGATTGGGATGCCGGTTATCGAACAGAACAAGAGGGGCAAGAGTGGATGAAACGCTGTCCGATCAATGCCTTGGCCGCGGAATTCCCGGCGCAAGAGGTACAATCTTATAGAGATGAATTTGAAAAAGAAATTGACGAGTCTCTTGTTTTTGCCCGCAAGGCGGCATTTCCTCGAAAGGCCGAATTTCTAATATGAAATATTCAGAAAGCATACGAGACGCGCAAGCAGTGATGATGCGCCAGGATAAAAGGGTTTTCGTTTGCGGATTAGGTGTCCCTGCCCCCAAAGAAGTGTTCGGCTCAACCAGTGGGCTAAAAGAAGAATTTGGCGCTCAACGTGTTTTTGATACTCCCGCAAGCGAAAACGGGACGTTAGGGCTTTTGTTGGGAGCTTCACTTCAGGGGATGCGTCCCATCATGGTCAATCAAAGGCTTGATTTCTTTTTACTCGCCCTTGATCAGCTAATCAATCATGCTTCCAAATGGAAGTATATGTTCGCGGGCCGGCAAGAAATGTCTGTTTTGGTCCGGCTTATTGTGGGACGTGGATGGGGACAAGGGCCGCAACATTCACAAAGCATGCATGCTTTGTTCGCGCATATCCCCGGCCTTAAAGTCGCGGCCCCGGCGACACCATATGATGCCAAAGGAATGATCATTTCCGCCTTGCAGGAAGGCGGTCCGGTGGTGATGCTTGAACATCGCCGGCTTTATGATGAAACCCAAGATGTCCCTGAGGGTGTTTATCGTGTTGCTTTTGGTCAAGCCCGTGTGGCAGTTGAGGGCAAGGACGTTACCATAGTCGCTTCATCCCATATGGTATCTGAAGCCAAGAAGGCCGTTGGTTTGCTTATGGCCTATGGAATTTCGGCAGAATTGATCGATCTGCGAAGTTTAAGGCCATTAGATGTACAGACAGTGTATTCTTCAGTTAAAAAAACGGGACATTTGGTTCTTGTGGAGGGAGATTGGAAACCATGCAGTGTTTCCGGCGAGATTATAGCTTCATTAGCGGAAAAAGACCCGAAAATTTTTAAGTCCGCGCCTATACGGGTCATGTGGCCTGATATGCCGGCGCCGACGAGCGCTCCTCTGGAAGAAGCATTTTATCCTTCTATTAAGGACATAGGTGATGCTGTTTTAAGAATTTTAGGCAGGTCTGTTTCAATGGTTGAAGAGAGTCCCCAAGAAAAAGTTAAGTTTAACGGACCGTTTTAGGATGATAGAGATAATGAGGTTCTTATGAATACCCTTGGGGATGTTTTTCATCAGAGTAAGGATTTCAAAACTTTTGCCAGGGGCTATGGGCGGTATATTTCACGGTTATTGGAAGAATTGGACACTGATTCCCTGGAGCGTGTTGCAGAGGGTTTGAATGGTTCTCGTCAAGAAGGAAGCAGTGTCTTTGTGATTGGCAATGGAGGATCTGCCGCGGCAGCATCCCATATTGCTAATGATTTTACTTTTGGGTCACGGGTGAAAAAAGATACTCCCTTCAGGGTTGTTTCTTTAACGGATAATTTGCCGGTATTGACGGCCACAGCGAATGATCTGGGCTATGAGCAGATTTTTTTAAGGCAATTGCAGGTTTATTATAAACCCGGAGACAAGTTGTTGGTCATTTCTGCCAGTGGGAATTCTTCCAACTTGATCGTTGCGGCCCAATGGGTCAAAACCCAAGGCGGACAGGTTTTTGGATTTCTTGGGTTTGATGGCGGCAAGCTTAAAGAACTTTGCGATGTGTCCGTTGTGGTGAAGACACCAAAAGGAGAATACGGCCCGGTCGAAGATGTGCATATGATGTTGGACCATCTTTTGGCTTTCTGGTTTTATTCAATTTGATATCATTATTGATGGGAGAGGTTAAGATGAAGGGTATTATTCTCGCCGGCGGAATTGCAAAACGGTTATTTCCTATTACTAAAGCTGTTTCTAAACAATTATTGCCGGTTTATGACAAGCCGATGATCTATTATCCTCTTTCGGTATTAATGCTGGCGGGTATCCGCGAGATTTTGATCATTTCGACCCCGCAGGCATTACCGCAGTTTAAAGAACTATTTTCCGATGGCAGCAGTATTGGTCTCAAGATTAGTTATGCCCAACAGTCAAAGCCCCGCGGCCTTGCCGATGCGTTTATTGTGGGAGCGCCGTTCATAGGGAAAGACAGCGTTGCGCTGGTGCTGGGGGACAATATTTTTTTTGGACAAGGGCTTTCGGAGAAACTTCAACAGGCCGCGAAAGTCAAGGATGGGGCATATGTGTTTGGTTATTATGTAAAAGATCCCCAGCGTTACGGCGTTGTTGAGTTTGACGCGCAGGGCAGGGCCCTTTCAATCGAAGAGAAACCTAAAGCGCCTCGGTCTAATTGGGCGGTTACGGGGCTGTATTTTTATGACAATCATGTGGTCAAGATCGCGAAGGGCGTAGAGCCTTCCAGCCGTGGAGAGATTGAGATTACGGATATCAATAATGAATATCTCCGTCAAGGAAAATTAAATGTCGAACGTCTTGGCCGCGGGTACGCCTGGCTTGATACCGGGACCTTTGAGTCGCTTATTGACGCGTCTATTTTTATTAAAACGGTACAAGAGCGCCAGGGACTTAAAGTAGCAAGCATTGAAGAAATCGCTTACACGATGAAATATATTGACCGGGCACAGCTCCGTTTATTGGGGCGCGCGATTGATACTTCCTATGGTGAATATTTGCAAAAGGTAGCTGAAGAATAATAAGGCGCAGAGCGGGGGGAAGAATGCGTATTTTAGTGACTGGCGGGGCAGGGTTTATAGGCTCTCATTTTGTAAAGTATTTATTAAAGAGTTATAAGAATTATCATGTCATCAATTTAGATAAATTGACTTATTCAGGGAATTTGGATAATCTTAAAGAAATAGCCCGTCATCCCCGTTATGAATTTGTTCGAGGGGACATTTGTGATGTAAAATTGGCGGCGAATGTCATGAAAAAGCGTTCCATGGTCGTGCACTTCGCGGCCGAGACCCACGTGGATCGTTCGATTAAGGATGGCGCTGATTTTGTCAGGACCAATGTTTTAGGGACCCATGTTCTTTTACAGGCCGCTCATTTAGCGGGTGTTAAACGTTTTGTTCATGTTTCCACGGATGAAGTTTACGGGAGCCGTCAGAGGGGATATTTTAAGGAAACGGACCCATTAAATCCCAGCAGTCCTTATTCTGCCAGTAAGGCATCCTCAGACCTGCTGGCCCTTTCTTATTTTTTTACTTACAAGATGGACATCGTTATTACCCGGTGTTCCAACAATTTTGGCCCGAATCAATATCCTGAAAAAATCATGCCATTATTTATTACTCATCTTCTTGAAGGCAGGAAGGTGCCTTTGTATGGATTAGGAAAAAATGTGCGTGATTGGATTTATGTCCAAGACCATTGCCGCGCGGTGGATTTGGTATTACATAAGGGACAAGCGGGAGAAATTTATAACATCTCCGGTGAAAATTATTTGAATAATTTAAGTTTGACTAAAAGCATTCTTAAAATGATGGGGCATTCATTAAAGATGATC
>Ga0105164_10001704_pt1 | contig 13893 bp, 10 predicted proteins | sample VDWuncwatermetaG_FD_89674 | JGI IMG/M metagenome (GOLD analysis project Ga0105164, IMG submission 89674) | Wastewater microbial communities from Netherlands to study Microbial Dark Matter (Phase II) - VDW unchlorinated drinking water | ecosystem: Environmental > Aquatic > Freshwater > Drinking...
CGACAAGCCGAGATATGGATGTGCAGCATATTGCCGAGTGGGCAAAACTCAAAGGCATAACTTTGATGGGCACAGGAGATTTTACCCACCATCTCTGGCTGGAAGAGCTCAAGCGTACCTTGGAAGACCTGGGTAACGGGCTATTCAAACATAAGGATATTTACTATATTCTCACCAGCGAGATCAGCAGCATCTATTCCAAGGGCGGCAAGTGTTATCGTATCCATAATATGGTCATTGCTCCGTCGTTTAAGACGGTAGATAAAATCAACGAGACTCTGAGTAGATATGGAAACCTCGCGTCCGACGGTAGGCCGATTTTGGGAATGGATGCCGCAGAGATCGCCCGCATCGTCTTCGATATTGATGAAAATTGCATGGTTGTGCCCGGTCATTGCTGGACGCCCTGGTTCAGCCTCTTTGGTTCGATGTCGGGGTTTGACAGAATTGAGGATTGTTTTGAAAAACAGACGCCTAAAATATTTGCATTAGAAACCGGTTTATCTTCGGATCCCTTAATGAACTGGAGGCTTTCTGCATTAGATAGGTTCACTTTAATCAGTAATTCGGACAGCCATAGCCCGTCTAAGATTGGGCGCGAGGCAAATGTCTTTAACTGCGAGCTGGATTACAAAACAATAAGAGAAGTATTAAAAACTAAAGATAGGAAAAGATTTCTTTATACCATTGAGTTTTTTCCGGAAGAGGGCAAATATCATTTTGACGGGCACCGTTTGTGCGGAGTGAGGCTTTCTCCTAAGGAAACCAAGGAGCATAACGGCCGCTGTCCCAAATGCGGGAAGCCGGTGACCGTGGGAGTGGCTAATCGTGTGGATCAACTGGCTGACCGGCCTGAAGGCTTCAAGCCCGATAACGCCATACCTTTTAAGAACCTGATCTCTTTTGATGAGATCATTGCGGAGACAAAAGGTGTTGGTAAGGGGTCAGTGGCGGTGGAAAGAGAATATCGGAGCTTAGTGAATAAATTCGGGACGGAATTTAACATCCTGCTTAAAGCCTCAAAAGAAGAATTGCTCAAAGGCCTGCCCCAGCGCGTGGCTGAAGGAGTTTTGAGAGTGCGTGAAGGCAGGGTCAGTATCAAGGCCGGCTATGACGGCGAATACGGCATAATTTCCATCTTTGGCGACGAAGATAAACCCGCCGCGCAAGAGCAGCAATTAAGCTTATTTTGATATGCCCCTGTGGCCCAATGGATAGGGCACTAGCCTCCGGAGCTAGTGGTACAGGTTCGACTCCTGTCAGGGGCATTCTTCTCCGCCCTTCAATAATTTAAACAATGGTAGGGCTTCGAAGGAATGGCCGCTGCGAAGCTCCACCGGAACCTGGTTTGTTGAAGAGCGAAGCAGGGCAGGTTCGACTCCTGTCAGGGGCATTTATTACAAAGTGGAGTATAAATCCATAAAATTAGGCAAAAAACCAGGTAAAGTGGCGTATGTTCTTGTTATTGGCGGTTTAGGTGGAATGATGATGGCGTTATTAGCATGAAAGCAACACTTTTACTCGAAGACGGTACGGTTTTTCAGGGCAAAGGCTTTGGCCGGGGAGGCGAGGCATTTGGCGAAGTAGTATTTAATACCTCAATTACCGGCTATCAGGAGATTATTACCGATCCTTCATATAAAGGCCAGATCGTGGCCATGACTTATCCTCTAATCGGTAACTACGGGGTCAATGAGGAAGACGTAGAATCCTGCCGGCCGTGGCTGGAAGGGCTTGTGGTCAAAGAACTCAGCGCTATTCGTTCTAACTGGCGTTCGACCATGAGCCTGGATGAGTACCTTAAAGTTAACAATATTGTCGGTATCCAGGGTATAGATACGCGCGCTTTGACCCGGCATATCCGTCTGCAGGGAGCGATGCAGGCAGTGCTCTCAACCGGAGACCAAGACGAAAAAAGATTGCTGGAAAAATTAAAAGCAGCGCCCCGGCTGACGGGCACGGACCTGGTAAAAGAAGTTAGCTGCCGGGAGCCTTATGAATGGAAAGGGAATCCCAAGAAGAGCCGTTTTAAGGTCACGGCTTTAGATTGCGGGATAAAATTTAATATCCTGCGCCACTTGAGCGCTGCGGGTTGTAAAGTCAAGATTGTTCCCGCCTACACCGGCGCGCAAGAGTTAATGAAATCAAAGCCCGACGGCGTGCTGCTCTCTAACGGGCCGGGAGATCCGGCGGCGGTAACCTATGTGATTGAGACTGTGCGTCAATTGATCGGCAAGATCCCCATCTTCGGTATTTGCCTGGGGCATCAGATGCTCGGCTTGGCCCTGGGTGGCGTGACTTATAAATTAAAATTCGGCCACCACGGCGGCAACCATCCGGTAAAAGACCTGAAAACCGGCAAGGTCGCCATTACCAGCCAGAATCACGGCTTCTGCGTGGATATAAAAAGTATCTCAAATAAAGATACGCTGATGACACACTTGAATTTATACGATAATACCGCCGAAGGCTTGGAAAACAAACGGCTGAAATTATTCAGCGTGCAGTATCATCCGGAAGCCGGTCCCGGCCCGCACGACGCCGCCTATTTATTTAAAAAATTCACGCAATTGATGGAGAAACATGCCTAAACGGACAGACATCAAGAAAATTCTGATCATTGGTTCCGGCCCGATCATCATAGGCCAGGCATGTGAGTTTGATTATTCCGGTACGCAGGCCTGCAAGGCCTTGAGAGAAGAAGGTTTCAAGGTGATATTAGCCAATTCTAACCCGGCGACGATCATGACCGATCCGGAAATGGCCGATCGTACATATATCGAGCCGATCACCGTGGAAATGCTGGAAAAAATTATCTGTAAGGAGCGGCCGGACGCTTTGCTGCCGACGCTGGGCGGCCAGACCGGGCTAAACATCAGCATCCAGCTTGCCGATAAAGGTATTCTCAAAAAATATGGGGTGCAGATGATCGGTGCGGACCGCAAGGCCATCAAAAAAGCCGAAGATCGCAAGCTGTTCAAGGCGGCAATGCAAAAGATCGGCCTGGACCTGCCCAAAAGCGGCCTGGCCTATAACATACGGGAGGCAAGAAAAATAGCCAAGCGTATCGGATATCCCGTGATCATCCGGCCGTCGTTTACTTTGGGCGGCAGCGGAGGCGGCAGCGCGTATAACCAGGAGGATTTTGAGGTTCTTGCTCAACGTGGCCTTGAATCGAGCATGATCTCTGAAATCCTGGTCGAGGAATCAATTATCGGCTGGAAGGAATTTGAACTGGAGGTAATGCGGGACAAATTAGACAACGTAGTGATTATCTGCTCAATTGAAAATTTTGACCCCATGGGTGTACACACCGGAGATTCCATTACCGTTGCTCCGGCCCAGACGCTTACTGATAGAGAATATCAGAAGATGCGTGACGCGGCCATCGCCTGCATCAGGGAGATTGGCGTAGAAACCGGCGGTTCAAATATCCAGTTTGCGCTTAACCCGGATAACGGCCGGATGGTGGTCATTGAGATGAATCCGCGCGTCTCGCGTTCCTCGGCGCTGGCCTCTAAAGCCACGGGCTTTCCTATCGCCAAGATCGCGGCAAAACTGGCTGTCGGCTATACCTTAGATGAAATACCCAATGATATCACCAAAGGGACACCCGCTTCTTTTGAGCCGGTGATCGATTATTGCGTGGTTAAGATCCCGCGTTTTGCCTTTGAGAAATTTCCCGCTGCTGATTCTACCCTGACCATTCAGATGAAATCTGTCGGTGAAGTAATGGCTATCGGCAGGACCTTTAAAGAGGCGCTGCAAAAAGGTATCCGCGGCCTGGAGATAAAACGCTGGGGCCTTGAAGGCATAGATTATAAGGACAAGCAGGAATTAGAGGGAGAGCTCAAGCGGCCAAACGAGAAACGCCTCTTTTATCTCTGCCAGGCGCTCAAAGAAAAATATTCCATAGACAAATTGTATGAGTTGACCAAGATCGACCGTTGGTTTTTGCAAAATCTTAAAGAGATCGTCGAATTTGAAGAAAAAATTACTCCGGATAATCTCCTGGAGGCAAAGCAGATGGGCTTTAGCGATTGGCAGCTGGCCAAGATCTTAGATAGCGACGAAGACAAGATCAGGGCCGCGCGCATTAAACAGGGCATTGAGCCGGTCTATAAACTGGTGGATACCTGTGCCGCTGAATTCCAGGCCTTGACGCCGTATTATTATTCTACTTATGAAACGCCTTTTAGCCGCAATGGTAAGCGCGCGACGGAAGATGAAGCGCGCAGGAGCCAGAAACGCAAAATTGTCATCTTAGGCGGCGGTCCGAATCGTATCGGCCAGGGAATTGAATTTGATTACTGCTGTTGCCATGCCGCTTACGCCCTTAAAGAAATGGGATTTGAGACGATCATGGTCAATTCCAATCCCGAGACGGTTTCCACCGACTACGATACCTCGGATAAATTGTACTTTGAACCCCTGACCAAAGAGGATGTGCTTAATATCATTGATAAAGAAAAACCCGAAGGGGTGATCGTGCAATTGGGCGGGCAGACCCCGCTTAATCTGGCTCTGCCGCTTGAGCGCGCCGGGGTTAAGATTGTCGGGACTTCCCCTGATGCCATTGACCGCGCCGAAGACAGGAAACGCTTTGCCCAACTAGTGGATAAATTAGGATTGACCCAACCGCCAGGCGGCACAGCCGTAACCGTCAAAGAGGCTCTGGTCGTGGCGCACCGGATCGGTTATCCGGTATTAGTCAGGCCATCCTACGTTTTAGGCGGCAGGGCCATGGAGATCGTCTATGACGATAAGGCGCTGGAATATTATATGCAGCATGCTGTCTGGGCCTCTGATGCGCGGCCGGTGTTGGTGGATAAGTTTATTGAAGATGCCATAGAAGTGGACGTGGATATGGTTGCCGACGGAGAGACCTTTGTCATCGGCGGAATTTTAGAACATATTGAAGAAGCGGGCGTCCATTCAGGTGATGCGGCCATGGTCTTGCCGCCGCACACCCTGCCGCAGGAAACAATAGAGAAGATCCGCAAATATACTCATGAGCTGGCCAGGGAATTGCATGTCGTGGGTTTAATGAATGTGCAGTATGCGGTGAAGGGTGATACGGTCTATATCCTGGAAGTCAACCCGCGTGCCAGCCGCACTGTGCCGTTTGTTTCTAAGGCCATCGGCGTACCGCTGGCAAAGCTGGCGGCCAAGGTCATGGTAGGGGCTAAACTGAAAGACCTGGGTTTTACCGAAGAGGTCATTCCTAAACACATCGCGGTAAAGGAATCAGTGCTGCCTTTTGTAAAATTTCCCGGCATAGATATAACGCTCGGCCCGGAAATGAGATCCACCGGTGAGGTCATGGGCATAGATATGGATTTTAACAAGGCCTTTGCCAAGAGTCAGCTTGGCGCCTATCAAAATCTGCCGCTTGCAGGGACTGTTTTCTTAAGCGTCAAAGATAGCGATAAAAAGCCCGCTCTTGCCGAGGTCGCCGCAAAATTGGAGGAGTTGGGGTTCAAGATCATATCTACCGTCGGCACGGCCGCGTTCCTGGAAAAGAACAAAGTATATGCCCGCACCATCCAGCGCGTAAGCCAGAAAAAACCTAATCTCTTGGACCTGATCCGGGAAAATAAGGTGCAGCTCGTCATCAATACCGCTTCAGGTAAAATTCCGCGCCGTGATGAAGTGCGGATACGCTCTACCGCGGTCAGTTTCGGCGTTCCGACAGTAACCACGCTGCCCGGAGCGCAAGCTTGCGTCCAAGGTATTGAAGCTTTAATTAGACATAAGCTGGAAGTCAGGCCGTTACAGGAGTATAATCGGAGAGGGAGCGGATGCCGGAGCTGCCGGAAGTCGAAACCGTAAAAAGAGGATTAGAGAGAGCGGTCCTGGGAAAAAAGATCGTTGAAGTGCGCGTATTTAATCCCAAAGTGATCCGTTTTCCGTCTGCGGCCAAATTCAAAAAAGGGCTTGCGGGTGCGGCCATAAAAAATATTTTACGTAAAGCAAAGGTCTTGATCCTGGAGCTCTCAAATTCAAAATCGTTGGTGATCCATTTGAAGATGACCGGACAGCTGGTCTATCCCGGATGTGGCAAGGCAAGTAGGGTGAGTTTCTATTTCTCCGACGGCAAGATCCTGGATTTTAACGACCAGAGGTTATTTGCCGATTTGCGCCTGATGGACCGTTGGCAGGACCTGAAATTCATCCAGAACCTCGGCCCGGAGCCTTTTGAGATCAGCACAGAGCGATTTATTGAGATGCTGGATACGAAAAAGACCAAGATCAAGCCGTTGTTGATGGACCAGGCTTTTATCTCCGGCATCGGCAATCTTTACGCGGCAGAAGCGCTCTTTGGCGCAGGCATCGATCCGTGCCGTCCGGCGAATAGCCTGACCGATAAAGAATGTACGGTTCTTCTTAAGGTGATAAAGGATACTTTGAACAAGGCCATTGAGCATAAAGGTTCTTCGGTGGACCAGTATGTGCAGTTATCCGGGCAGCCCGGCGGGTTTGCGAAATACCACAAGGTCTATGACAGGCGGGGCTTACCTTGCTTTGTCTGTAAAACGCCCATCCAGAGGATCGCTCTCGGGGGCAGGGGCACCTATTTTTGCCCGAAGTGCCAGAGGTAAAGTATGAAGAAACGCATTAAGACCAACGGGTTCATAATTTTTTTCAGCATTGTGCTGATAGCACTTTTTCCGGATAAGTTTTTGCGTTTTGCCCCAGGCCGGATGGATAGCCTGTTAAGTCTTTTGGGCCTGGCACTTTTGTTTTGCGGGATGCTGCTGAGGATCTCCAGCCGCGGTTATAAGTCACAACATTCCGCAGGCGGCATTTTCCTGGTGCAAGGCGGGCCCTACGCAATGGTCAGGAACCCGATGTATCTGGGTATTCTATTGATCGGCGTCGGTGTTATATTGAGCTGTTTTAAATGGTGGCTGCTGCTGATCTTTCTGATTGTGCTCGTCGCACGCTACCTGACTCTGGTCTTTAAGGAGGAAAAATTATTGCTCTCGGCCTTTGGCCGGGAATACGCCAAGTATTGCGCCGAGGTCCCGCGGCTTTTCCCCCGGCCGCAAGATCTGCTTAAAAAGGACATCAGTCTTTACCGGCCCCTAAGATTAAAATGGGTCAAAAAAGAGGCAAACAGCATTATCCCGATTATTTCAGCTATCTTCGCCTTAAGGCTCTGGGCGGGATTTAGATCCGGAGACCGGATCATTTTTATTCCGCAGGTCATCGGCATGCTGGGGATGGTTATATTTTTTGCCATCTTAACCGTGTCGTTGTCCAAAAATAAATTGTAGGGACAGGTTTGAAACCTGTCCCTACAGACGGCTGTGCATAATGAAAATTCTTCAGAATAAGACAAAAATTATTGCGAATAAAAAGATAAGTGGCGCCTATTACAAAATCGTGCTGGCTGCCCCGGAGATTGCGGCTAGCGCTTTGCCCGGGCAATTTGTCAGCGTAAAAATAGACGGAGATTACCAGTTGTTATTAAGGAGGCCGTTTAGTATTCATCGCGCCGGAAAAGGGAAGTTAGAGGTCCTTTATGCCGTCGTGGGCGAAGGCACGCGCCTCCTGTCGCAGAAAAAACCCGGAAAGCATTTGGATGTTATCGGGCCGCTGGGGAATGGTTTTGATTACGAACGACGAACGACGAACGACGAACGACTGATCTTAGTCGCCGGGGGAATGGGCGTTGCGCCCTTAATTTTTCTTGCGGAAAAATTGGGTCAGAGGTCAAAGGTCAAAGGTCAAGGGAAACCCCTTGTGTTATTGGGCGCTGGGACAAAAAAACAGGTTCTTTGCGAAAAAGAATTCAAGCAATTAGGCTGTGAAGTGATGGTCGCTACTGACGACGGATCAGTGGGTTTTAAAGGCAAAGTCACGGATTTGTTAAAAGATTTTTTACGTCCCACGTCCCACGTCCCACGTCCCACGGTATATGCTTGCGGCCCGCGCCCCATGCTTCGCGCGCTCAGCCGTATTTCTCTAAAAAACAATATTCCTGCGCAAATTTCATTAGAAGAGCATATGAGTTGTGGTATTGGCGCTTGCATGGGTTGTGTTGTGGATACATTACAAGGGTTTAAGCGGGTCTGTAAAGAAGGGCCGGTATTTGATGCGGGCCAGATTCTCTGGTGATCGGAGCCGGTCATGAAAAAGATGTTTGGAGGGCTGCTTTTTCTGGTATCATTATATATGATCTTCGGCAAATAAATTAAAGGACAGATGAGCCCAAGGCTGAACATAAAAATAGGCAGATTAGAATTAAAAAATCCGGTGATGGTGGCTTCCGGGACTTTTGGCTACGGTGAAGAATTCAAGGACCTTCTGGATTTAAAAAAGCTGGGCGCTGTTGTCACCAAGACTATAACCTTAAATCCCCGCCAAGGAAATCCGGCGCCGCGCACCTGCGAGACGCCCGCGGGCATGCTTAATTCCATCGGCCTGGAGAATCCCGGCTTAGAAAAATTTATTAAGGAAAAACTTCTGGTATTAAATAAAATCGGCGTGCCGGTCATTGTCAGCATTGCCTCTGAAGGCGGCAGAGAGGAATTCGTGGAGCTAGCCGCCAGGCTAGATCGCTTAGAAGAAGTGGCGGCAGTGGAATTGAATATATCCTGTCCTAACATAGTCCACAGCGATAAAACGCGGGCAAGGCTGATCGCGCAGGACGCCCAAGCGACTTATGAGACGATAAAGGCAGTGCGCAAAGTTACCCGAAAAACCCTGATCACCAAACTTTCCCCGAATGTTACGGACATTACCGAGATCGCAATTGCCGCCGAGCGTGGCGGCAGTGACGCGCTTTCTTTGATCAATACTTTGGTCGGGATGAGTATTGATGTGGAATCCGGAAAGCCGAAGATCGCGGCAGTCACCGGAGGATTAAGCGGCCCGGCAGTGCGGCCGATTGCGGTCCGGATGGTTTGGGAAGTGTGCAAGCAAGTTAAAATTCCCATTATCGGCATGGGTGGTATAATGGATACAGCTTCTGCCCTGGAATTTATCCTGGCCGGAGCAAGCGCTGTCAGCGTGGGCACGGCTAATTTTGTTAACCCTAAAGCGGCCACAGAAATCATTTCCGGCATCAAAGAATATTTGATCAAAAATAAGATCAGCGATATCCGCAAGCTTATTGGCAGCCTTAAAATATGAAACGGAAGACGAACGACCCTTCGACTTCGCTCGGGGTAAACGCACGACGAACGACGGAACTTATCTTTGCTCTGGATGTGCCTACTCATGCGCAGGCAATGCGCCTGGTAAGATTACTCTACCCGAAGGTAAAGATTTTTAAGATAGGCCTGCAGCTTTATACTGCCTGCGGCCCAAAAATCATCGCGGATATCCGCAGGGCCGGCGCCGAGGTTTTCCTGGACCTGAAGTTTAATGATATCCCTAATACTATGGCCAGTGCCGCCATTGAAGCGGTTAAGCATAAAGCGGCGATGTTTACCGTGCATACTCTCTCCGGGCCAACAGCGCTTAAAGAGGTGGCAAAGGTCACAAAAGGAACCGGGACAAAAGTCCTGGGTGTGACCATCCTGACCAGCATCTGCGCGCATTTCTTAAAAGACCTGAAGATCCGGCGTCCGCTTTCTCAGGAAGTCCTGTATTTAGCGCAGATGGCTAAGCGCTGCGGCTTAGACGGTGTGGTCTGCTCTGTCAATGAAACGGCGCTGTTACGGCGTAAAATCAAAGGCAAATTCCTGATCGTGACCCCCGGCATAAGGCCGGATGCGGCTTGCTGCGACGACCAGAAGAGGACTGCCACCATAAGCCAGGCCCTGAAAGCCGGAAGCGACTACCTCGTAGTAGGCCGGCCGATATTAATGGCGCCGGATCCGCGCAAGGCTGCACAGGAGATCAACCATCTTCTGGAAAATCAAAGGAAAATAAAATGAGCCAGGATATCAAAGAACTGATCGAAAAAATAAACCGGGAAGGAGTGCAGGCGGCTGGAGACAATGCCCGCAAGATCGAGCAGGCGGCAAAAGAAGAAGCGGCACTTATCCTGGAAAAGGCAAAAAAGGAAACGGAAAAAATGATCGCTGAGGCCAGGGAAAATATCCGCTTGATGGAAGAAAAGCAGCAGGCGCTGCTGGCCCAGGCCGGCCGCGACCTTTTGCTTTCTTTGCATGCCTCAATAAATACCATGCTTAATAAAATCGTTGTTGAACGGATCCGGGATGCCCTTACTCCGCAGGAGTTGGCAAGTCTCATCGCAAAGCTGGCTAAACATACCTGCGCCGGCAATAAAGATGAAGTTGAGGTAACTTTAAAAAAAGAAGATTACCAGGCGCTGGAGCATCATTTTTTATCTGCGCTCAAAGAGGAGATAAAGAAGGGCATAACCTTAAAACCCTCTCCTGATGTCCTGGGAGGCTTTTACATCAGTTTTGACGCCGGAAAGTCGCAGTTTGATTTTAGCGACAGCGCCCTGGCTGAATATATCGGGACTTATCTTAAGCCGAAATTGGCCGAGATATTGAATCCGGATCCCAAAAAAAGATAATGACACAGTTTTATACCTATTTTATTTCCAGCTTGCCGATGCTGCATTACGGCATACGCCCGCCTTTTACTTTTGAGGAATTTCTGGAGAGCGCGGGGGCCTTAATCGGAGAAAAGGACCGCGTTTTTTTAGAAAATCTTCCGGAGCATATTGACGAATACCGCCCGAAGTCCGTCAACGGCACTGTCCGGGCCTGGCTTGATTTTGACACTGCCTTGCGCAATGAGCTGGCTAGGATCCGCGGCCACAGCAAAAAAATAGAAGCGGTGAAATTCCTGCGTCCTGTTACGGTGCATGCCGCGGACATCGCTTTTATTGCCGCCTCCGCGCATCGCCATCCGCATATCCTTGAGGCTGAAGGTATATTGGACGCGGGGCGCTGGGCAAAGCTTGATGAATTAAGTTTCGGTCATTACTTTGACCTGGATGCCCTTATAATATACGCCTATAAATTAAAGATCCTGGAACGCTGGGATAAAATTAATAACGCGGACAAGGAAAGACTTTTGGATTATGCAGAAGCGCACAGGTAAGATCGTCAAAATAATCGGCAACATGGTCACAGTGGACTTCAATACTTATGTGATCCAGAACGAGGTGTGTTTTATCATCCGCGGCAATCTGCGCCTTAAGGCAGAGGTCATCCGTGTGCGTGGTACTCTTGCCGAATTGCAGGTTTTTGAAACCACCGGCAGCCTTAAAGTCGGGGATGAGGCGGAGTTTACCGGCGAGCTCCTTTGCGCCGACCTTGGGCCGGGGCTCCTTGGCCAGATCTTTGACGGCCTGCAGAATCCGCTCCCTGTCATGGCCCAAAATTGCGGATTTTTCCTCAAGCCTGGAGAATACTTTAAACCTCTTGATGAACATGCTCATTGGGGATTCACTCCTCTAGCCAAAGCCGGTGACCGGTTGGGGCCGGGAGGGAGATTGGGTTTTGTTCCGGAAAAGATCTTCAGGCATTTTATTATGGCCCCTTTCGGATTGAGCGGGGCCCTGGAAGTGGTAAATATTGTCACGTCGGGAAATTATACTTTAAGAGACAGGATCGCGCAGCTTAAAGACAGCCTGGGCAGGGTCCACGATGTATTCATGAGCCAGACCTGGCCGGTAAAAATTCCTATCGGCTGTTACGAAGAAAAATTGATGCCGCATCAGCCGCTGGTGACCAAGATGCGGCTTATTGATTCGCTTTTTCCGGTGGCTTTGGGCGGGACCTATTGCATACCCGGGCCGTTTGGCGCGGGGAAAACGGTCTTGCAGCAATTGACCTCGCGTCACGCGCAGGTGGACGTGGTGGTCATTGCCGCCTGCGGCGAGCGCGCCGGGGAAGTGGTAGAGACCTTAAAGACTTTCCCGCATATTAAGGATCCGCGCACAGGCAGGCCGTTAAGCGACCGCACGGTGATCATTTGCAATACCAGTTCTATGCCTGTGGCGGCCAGGGAATCCAGCGTCTATACGGCGGTGACTATCGCGGAATATTACCGCCAGATGGGCCTGCATGTATTACTCCTGGCGGATTCCACCAGCCGTTGGGCGCAGGCAATGCGCGAGATGTCCGGCAGGCTCGAGGAGATCCCCGGAGAAGAGGCGTTTCCTGCCTACCTTGAGAGCCGCATCGCCTCTTTCTATGAGAGGGCCGGAGTGGTGCGTTTATATGACGGGATGTTCGGTTCGGTGACCATCGGCGGAGCAGTGAGCCCTGCCGGCGGAAATTTTGACGAGCCGGTTACCCAGGCGACTTTAAAAGTGGTGGGGGCTTTTCATGGGCTCTCGCGTGAGCGCTCGGACGCCAGGCGTTACCCGGCGATAGACCCGTTGATCAGCTGGAGCAAATACCGCGGCATTATTGAGCCGCAAAAGATGCGGACAGCGCACGCGGCCTTGCGTAAAAGTTTTGAGATAGCGCAGATGATGAAGGTGGTCGGCGAAGAGGGGACACCACTTGCGGATTACGTGGGTTATCTTTTGGGAGAGTTTTTCGATTTTGTCTATTTGCAGCAAAACGCCTTTGACGAAGTGGATGAAGCGACCGCCAGCGACAGGCAGGCCTATGTGTTTGATTTTATTCACCGGATAATGGAGGCGGAATTTATTTTTAAGGACAGAGAAGAAGCCCTGCATTTTTTCCATAAACTCAGGCAGTTATTTCGCGGCCTGAATTCCAGCGCCTGGGAATCAGAAGAATTCCGGCGCAATGAATCCGAGATAAAAGCGGCCCTGGCCGGAAAAATAAGCGCAAGTTAAAAAAATCTATGCATAGAGTCTATACAAATATAATCCAGATAGCCGGAGACGTGATCACGGTGGAAGCCGAAGGCATAGGTTATAACGAGATCGCCGAGGTCACAACCAGCCGCGGCACATCTCTTGCGCAGGCCATCCGCCTGGACGGGAAAAAAGTATACCTGCAGGTTTTTGCCGGCAGTAAAGGCATTTCTACCGGGGATAAGGTACGTTTCCTCTCGCATCCGATGCGCGTTTCTTGCGGAGAAGATCTGTTGGGGCGCATCTTTAACGGAAGCGGCCTTCCTCTTGACCGGGGACCGGTACTTTCAGAGAACCCCATTGATATCGGAGGCCCGTCGGTGAACCCGGTAAAAAGGATCATCCCGAATAAAATGATCCGCACCGGTGTGCCGATGATAGACGTATTTAATTCGCTGGTCGAGTCGCAGAAACTGCCTATTTTTTCTATCGCCGGCGAGCCTTACAACGAACTGCTGGCGCGTATCGCTATCCAGGCGGAAGTGGATGTGATCATCCTCGGCGGGATGGGTTTGAAATACGATGATTATTTATTTTTCAGGGATACGTTGGAACGGCATGGGGCCCTGCCGCGCGCGATATTTTTTGTGCATACCGCCTCAGACCCGACCGTAGAATGTCTGCTGGTGCCGGATATCAGCCTGGCTGTGGCCGAGCAGTTCGCGCTTTCGGGAAAACGCGTGCTGGTGCTCTTAAGTGATATGACTAATTTCTGCGACGCGCTTAAAGAGGTTAGCATTACTATGGAACAGGTGCCTTCTAACAGGGGATACCCCGGCGACCTTTACAGCCAGTTGGCCGCCAGGTATGAAAAGGCGGTGGATTTTGACACCGCGGGGTCGATCACAATTCTGGCGGTCACCACAATGCCCGGCGATGACGTGACCCATCCTGTGCCGGATAATACCGGTTATATAACTGAAGGGCAACTCTATCTAAAAAACGGGGTGATTGAGCCGTTCGGTTCGCTCTCCCGCCTTAAACAGCAGGTTAACGGTAAGACCCGCGATGACCATCGTGTGATCATGGATACAATGATCCAGTTATTTGCCGCGTCCCGCGAAACAAAAGAAAAACAGGCCATGGGTTTTCAAATGAGCAGCTGGGATAACAAACTTCTTAAA
>Ga0105164_10001706_pt1 | contig 13888 bp, 14 predicted proteins | sample VDWuncwatermetaG_FD_89674 | JGI IMG/M metagenome (GOLD analysis project Ga0105164, IMG submission 89674) | Wastewater microbial communities from Netherlands to study Microbial Dark Matter (Phase II) - VDW unchlorinated drinking water | ecosystem: Environmental > Aquatic > Freshwater > Drinking...
ATTACGATAATCTTCCCAGACAATCTTATCCCCTGAGATGGCGGGATACATCTGATTTCCTGGATCAGTTGTAATTTGCCGTTCGGTGTTGCTGGAGAGGTCGTAGAGATAGATGTCATAGTTCTCGTTACGATAATCTTGCCAGACAATCTTATCCCCTGAGATGGCGGGGAACTCTTGGTCATCTGGATCGGGGGTGATCTGGATAAGAGGAGGCTCAATGGCGACCTGCACGACATCTTGAAACTGTAAACCACTAAAGGTAGTTACAATAAGCATTAGCGTGTGTATGCCAACCGGTAGATCCCTGATCGCCCAACTTCCCAAGACTCCATCGACAATCTGTGTGGATACAGGCCCGCCAAGGGAAATCCACTCGGTCGGAAGCCTATCTTGCCCATAGAAAAGTTCATACTGCATAAAGTCTGTCCCTGAAGCGTTACCCATAATACTCACTGAGCCATCTTGCTGATTAAAGGTTGCGCCGGAGGTGGGGGTTACGATCTTCACATGAGGCACCGATTCAATGGTAAGTGCCCTTTCCGCATTAACACGTCCTGCACCTCCATACGGATCAAATCCAAGGCTTCCCACGTCATCCGCAGAGGCACGTAATACGTGACGTACCTCCTCATTAGTAAAGGTGGGACGGTTTGCTAAAACCAAAGCAGCTAAGCCGGCTACGTGGGGTGCCGCCATCGAGGTTCCACGCGCCCTGTAGTAGTTATTAGCAATAATAAATTCGCCCGGCGTATAATTTGGTGCACCGAGATACATATCCGTATTTTCTGCTCTTAATGAAAGGACACTCACATAGTAATGCTGACCTGTAGGCGTTACCTGCATATCCCCTGACCCTCCACCAGGCGCTGCCACATCAACAAGCATTCCAAAACTGGTAAAAGTTGTAGGAGTATCTGTTAGATCTACTGCACTCACAACGATCGGTTTTGGATTCGTCATATTCTCGGGGCTATAGAAGACAACGTCATGACTGCTATTCCCAGCAGCAATGACGACTACCGCTCCAAGACCATATGCAGTTTTAACAGCATCTTCTACCACAGGATTGCTGGGACAAGGGAGTGCGCATCCCCAACTATTATTAATGGCATCAGCGCCATTCCTTGCTGCATAGACAACGGCTCTCGCCAAATTAGATGATAAGCCGTTCCCAACGTCACCAAATCCTTTGACCGGCATTATCTTGGCTTGAGGAGCTACTCCGATAACTCCAATCCCATTATTCCCTACAGCGGCTATCGTACCAGAGACGTGTGTCCCATGACCGATCCTATCCGCAGGATCGTTATCAGTATTACCAAAATCCCATCCCCTGATATCATCCACATACCCATTGGGAGTCTCTCCTGGACAGGCATCATCGATTCCATTAAAATCAGATGCGTCGACTTGATTATTATGGTTTAGGTCTTCACAGGAATTTACCCAGACATTCCCTTGGATATCAGGGTGGTTATAGTCAAGACCGGTATCCACAACAGCGATCACAATCCCTTCACCCTGGGTCAGATCCCAGGCAGGTTCTGGCTGAATCTTCTTCAGTCCCCAAAGATCGTCATACCCCTGGCCCCATGAATTAGAAGAATGGTAAAAAGGGTCGTTTGGAATCCACCGCACTTCCATGGCATAGTTTGGTTGACAATATTCTACATTTGGATCTTTTTGATAGACCTGGCAAAGAGAAAAAATATCGTCCTCTTGATTTTCCAGTTCTACCTTATAGATATTGGAAAGATCCGGGAGTTTGGCATCTTTGGGAATTCTTTTAGAGCGTTTGGGGAATTTGTTTTTTGTTTCCTGATAAAGGGCTTCGATAGATTTGCCAGATTTGAGTTGTCTTTCTTTGAATTCCTTAAAGACAGGGGTGATGTCTTTAACCTTATGTGTGGTGTTTAAGTGATCAATCGATGGAAGGCCTGTTTGGAAAGGAGAGAGTTTGAAGGTCTTTCTTGAGAGATGCTTATCCAGGGTAGGCCCTGTTTCATCTTTGAATTTAATCAGGATCTCCCCTTTGGCATAAGAGGCTTTTTGGTTCGTTTCTTTAAATCTTTCTCTTAGATCGAAATTGGGGTGGGAGGTTTTACTCTGTTTGTCCTCTCCCTTATACATGGCGAAGGCTGGGGAGATTGTAACTCCCAAAAGAATCAAAATGAATATCACAATTTTTACTTTCCTAAGAGAGAACTTTTTCATCGTGACTTCCTTGGGTTTAAATCCTTTTTAAATTCCTTTTACAAGCGGCCAAATAAAATACCCCAGCCATGGGGCTCTTGAATCTGTTAAAAAGTATGCCCTAAAAGTGGGAAAAAATCAAGAGGCAAATTGATAAAGAGTAGGCTTGGAAAGCACTGTACAATTGTACAATTACACCTCTTCCCCCAAGGAGGCGAGTTCTTCCTCGAGTTCCTCCATCTCTTCTTCCGAGAGATCCTCCCCTTCGCCAAGGGCGTTCAGAAGTTCAAGGTCCTCTTCAAGGCTGTCGCTCGTGGTTTCCTCTGCTTGCGCCAACGTTAAGAATTCATCCACGATCGCCGCCTCTTCTTCGAGGGACTCTGTTTCATTGGGGGAAAGGTCGATCGTTCCCTCATCGAGTCTGGCAAGTTCGGTGAGATCCTTTTTCATGGCGAATTCCTGATAGCGACCCGGCACGATCCAGACGCCTACCCATAACAGGACTAAAAACGCAACTGGCACCAAGACCGGCGCCCAACTCCTGCGACGCACCGGAAGAACCATTTCCTTGGAAAGGCGGACGCCCCGGATCCTTTCAAAAAGGGACCTCCGCATCTCTTCAAAAAAAGGATCGTCCGGAAGGTTCTTTTTTGAAAGGTGGCTCTGCAGGAGTGTCATCTCTTTCAATTTTTCAGAGCAAAAAGTACATTGGTCCAAATGGTTCTTGACCTCTGTCGCTTCCTCCTCGTTCAATTCATGATCGAGATAATCGATCAGCGACTTTTCAATCATTTTGCATGACATCGTCATCACCCCTTTGCAAGTTCCATGTATGCCTTCAGTGCATCCCTCATCTTTGAAACCGCATGGAAAAGATTCGCCTTCACGGCACCGGGAGTCAGTTCCGTCAACTCTGCGATCTCCCGGATCTTCATCCCATCCACAAACTTGAGTGCAAAAACGGTTCGCTGCCGCCAAGGAAGCACCTTCATGACCTCTTCAATTTTTTGGCCAAGTTCTGTCTGGGCCAGTTGGTCTTGAGGCGTTTTTAATGAAATCCCTTCTAAAAATTCTTCTCCCTCTTCTTCTGTCTTCGGAACCCCTGCAAAAAAGAGCCTTCCCCAGACACTCTTTTTTCTCTGTTCGTCGCGACAGCGGTTCACAAGGACCCGAAGGAAGTAGGTCCGGAAACTGGACTCGCCTCGGAAATTTTTGAGCGAGAGGTAGAGATTAAAAAAGGTTTCCTGCAGCACATCTTTTGCATCCTCCCGACTCCCGACCAGTGTGTAGGCCAATCCAAAAGCCTCCTTTTCATACCGCTTGACCAAGACCTCGTACGCCTTGAGGTCATCCTGCTGCTGGGCCTGACGTACGAGGTCTAAGTCTGATAAAATATTATCGACGGCCACCGCCACCGCGAGGTCCTTTCCCTTGATGAGATCCTTGTCCTGTTGCGGCACCTGGACCCTGCCGGCCTTCAAACTGTTCAATATTCTGTCCGACCCTTTCAACGGCCCGTCGGTTTGCAGGGGTCTCAGAAAGTCGATCCCGCATCTCCTCCCGTTTCTCAATCACCCGCTCATGGGCTCCATCCCGACGGTTGAAACGGTCTTCTCTTCGATCCTTCACGTCTTCGCGTCTGTCGTGTATATCCTCTCTCACATCCCTGCGATCTTCCCGTCGGTCCTTAAAGTCTTCCCGGCGATCTTGACGACGCTCCACCCGCTCCTGCCGACGTTCTTCCCGGCGTTGCATAATTCTTTCGTAGATTTCAGGATGGTTCTGCTTCAGATTCTGCATTTTTTCTTCAAGATGCGCCTTTCGCCGTTCCATGATTTCCTTGAACTTCTCCGGATTTGTCTCTCTCAGATGGGAAAGGTATTCTCTCCGGACTTTTCGATGGTGGCTCATGAACTCTTGAAACTTCTCGGGATCCTTTTCCTTGAGCTCTTTCAACCGCCCACGAATTTTTTCTTTCTTCTCATGGATTTTCTGGTCATACGCTTTGGGATCTTTCCCCTTCAGTTCCCGAAGGGCGTTCACCTTTTCCTGAACCTCCTCCGGCGGCGCTCCAAAGACAGTGGTCGTAACTCCATTTATTCCAATAGATAACAACGCTGACAAAATCCAAAATGTGATTTTTTTCATCTCAAATCCTCCTTCGTTTTTTGACCTTCTACCGTACTAGACGAAGGAGCCTCCAAAAGGTTTAACCGTTTTTTAAAAAATTATTCCCCGATCGCCTTCACCAAAACCCTCTTTTTCCGCTGCCCGTCAAACTCGTAATAAAAGATGGATTGCCAGGGTCCCAGATCGAGCTTCCCCTTCGTGATCGGAACAATGACCTGATGACCCATCAGGAGATTCTTAAGATGCGCATCCCCATTGGTCTCTCCCGAGGCATGGTGGTGGTAGTCCGGCCCTTCGGGGCAGAGCCTCTGGAGCCACTCCTCCATATCCTGGAAGAGTCCATCTTCATTGTCATTGATGTAGACGCTCGCCGTAATGTGCATCGCGGAAACAAGAACAAATCCCTCTTCGATCTTGCTTTTTTTGACAATCTCTTCTACTTTGTCGGTCAGATAAATGATCTCGCGATGTTTTTGGGTGTTGAGCCAGAGGGTTTCGGTGTGGGATTTCATTACCAGAGATGTTTCTTTTCCCAGTCGCGGATCTGCTGGGAGGTTTCTTGAACACCCTTGATGAACTGGACGAAGGGATCTTGTTCTACGTAAGGAGTGGTATAGGCTTCGAAGGAATACGTGATGGGATCGCGGTATTCCCGCCGCGTGAAGCTGGAAGAAGAGCTACATCCCGCGGCCAAAAGCACAAGAAGGAGCAAAAAGGGTCTGATCCTTTTCGCCTTCACTTAGTGTCGGTCGCTCTTGATCAAGTTCATAAATTCAGAACGGGAACGGGAGTCTTTTCTGAAAACACCGAGCATGGAACTTGTGATCGCGTAGGCGTTCTGCTTCTCCACGCCGCGCATCGCCATGCAGAGATGGAACGCCTCGATCACGACCGCCACCCCCTGAGGTTTCAACACCCCTTGAAGACAATTGGCAATTTGACTTGTCAGCCGCTCCTGAACCTGTAACCGTCTTGCAAAAACATCCACAAGCCGTGGAATCTTGGAAAGTCCGATCAGCCTTCCGTCGGGGATGTACGCCACATGGCATTTTCCGTAAAAGGGGAGCAGATGGTGTTCACAGAGACTGAAGAGTTCAATGTCGCGCATGGCCACCATCTCGTCGTAAGGTTCCTCGTAGACGGCGCCATTGAGAACCTCTTGCACATTTTTGGTGTAGCCACCCGTCAAATAACGGAACGCCTTCTCAAAGCGAACCGGGGTCTTGAGAAGTCCTTCGCGCGAGGGATCTTCCCCGATCTGGACCAAAAGTTCTTCGACGAGTTCCGAAATGGTTGCCTCATCCTTCATGGCCGAATTCATGATTCACCTCGATACGTGACGATTTCGCTCTCCGCCTGTTGTAATTTAATCTCATAAAGAGCCCCGCCCGGGAACTCTTTTTCTAATTGTTTCCAAAAAACCTTCACCAAATTTTCTGCGGTCGGATCCTGACCGTCCAAGAGGGGAGATTTTTCTTCAAGATGTTTGTAGTTCACGAAAGACAAGATTTTTTTTTCGATCTTCTGGGTGATCTTTTCAAAATCGAGGAGAGGCCCCGTTTCCTCGTCCGGCTGACCGCGAACCGTCACTTCCAGAACATAATTATGCCCGCATAGCTTCGAATCTTTAAGCGTCTGGCTTGCGCTAAAATGAATCTTCTTGGTGAGGTAAACCATACTCTATTTTAGCGCCTTTGGAAAACCGTGTCAATGGGTCGGACAGCTCGGGTTCAGGAAGCATACAGGCGGTAATCGATCTGCGGGAAAAGGGGATCCTTCCCTTCAATCTCTGAGAGGATGACCGCATCGATGGCGTGATGCTTTAAATCATGGTAGAGACGGTCAAAGCGGGCGGTATGCTCTTGCAGCCGTCTGTTGGCGTAAGAAACAAATGTTCCCGTTTTTAAAATAAAAGCCCAGTCGCTGGATTGGGCCAACAAAAGTTCCCGCGCCATCTGGTTCAACACCCTCCGTTCAAGAGGGTTCGGCGCCTTGTGGGTCTTTGCCGCCTCGACCATTCTCTCCGTCATCTTATGAAGATGCCGATAGATCCAATCGTTCGATCCCTCCAACCAGACCTCACTGTATCCTTTCCACCCCCAGCTGGAAAGAGAAGGGGTCATGACCTGATTCTTCGGATACCGCTTGAGATACTCGCTCGGTGTGATGAGTTTGATCATTTTCTGGTCATAATGGATCTTCCGGATGAGAAAATTAAGCCAGTCGGGTCCTTCAAACCACCAGTGACCGAAGAGTTCCGCGTCATACGGGGCGACGACGATCGGCTGACGCCTCATGATGCTTTCGAGATGCTCGACCTGTTTTTCCCGGTTAAACATAAAGTTCCCCGCATGCTCCGCCGCCTTTTCCAGAGCCGCCTCAGGAACGTAAGGGGCTTTTTCGCCGGTCTCGCCGGTAATCTTATAATATTTAATCCCCGTGTTCATCCGATGACCGTCCGGACTGATATAAGGACGGATATAGTCAAAATCAAGGTCGTATCCGATATCCCGGTAAAACTCACGGTAATCGGGGTGACCCGGATACCCCTCGACCGCGCTCCAAACCGACTTGGACGATTCCATGTCTCTTCCGAAACAGGCGACCCCCGACCGACAGTAGACCGGCGCAAAGACGCCGAATTTCGGACGGGGGCTTCCGAAAAGAATGCCATGGGTATCGACAAAGAAATATTTGATGCGAAACTCCTTCAAGAGGTCATCGTCACCGGGATGGTAGCCACATTCCGGAAGCCAAAATCCCTTGGGATCTTGACCAAAAATCGACCGGTAAAGGGTAACGGCGGTGCCGACCTGTGCCCGGATCGCGGGACGATAGAGGGAGGTGAGAGGAAGATAACCATGGGTCGCCCCGCAGGTGATGAGTTCCACCACCCCGAGGTCTTGATATCGTTTGAAGGCCTGCAGAAGATCTTGCCGATAACGGTCCGCAAAAAGGAAACGGGCTTTTTGAAAGCGGTGGTGATACAAGAGGGCCAGTTTGTGGAATTCCGGCTGCCACCTCGTCCGATCCATCTCCTGCTCGGCGAGACGAAGGAGTTTGTCCAGATGACGGAGGTAGCGGAATTGGAGAAGAGGATCCTTCAGCATCGACAGGAGGGTCGGAGAAAGAGAGAGGGTGATCCGGAAGTCGACCCGGTCTTCGATCAGTTTGTCGAAGACCTCAATGAGAGGGAGGTAGGTTTCTGTCAGCGCCTCAAAGAGCCAATGTTCTTCCAGAAAGAATTCGTGTTCCGGATGGCGTACATAAGGAAGGTGGGCGTGCAGGACAATCGCCAGATACCCTTTTTCCATGAAGGCTAAACGGTATTCCGCGTCACAATGGGGGTGACCCTACGCGTCTCACCCTCATCAGGGCTTTTGGCTTCTACCTTGATTTCCTGTTTACCGTCGGGGAAGGTGTACCGGAAGGAAAACGTTCCGTCCGCATTGAGACGGATGGGGCGATCCTGGACGGAGACGGAAGCCTTAGGATCCGTCGCACCATAAACGATCAGTTCGCAGTCGACCTTGAGCCAAAACGACCGTTCCTTTTCTCTCATCTTGAAGAAACTTGCGAACCCGCTGGCGCCTCCGGAAGAGACCTGCTCGAGGAGGTGCCTTTTGAAAAATTCTTTCATCTCCAGCGAGCTTTTGCCGATCCCGTAGCCGCCGGAAAGGCCGAATAATCTCCAATAGTCGTCTTCAGAGGTCATCCATTCCTCATCCACCACCTCCGACATTCCGAAGCGGGGTGTCTTCACCCGGTTCGACCGGCAGAGGAGATGGAAAGAACCGTCACTCGCGACGATTCCGATATCTACGATAAAATCATGGTTCGGCTCTCCCACCTCGATATACCAATTGTGGGCAAGTCCCGACAGAACGATGTCAAAAAAGCGGCGCTCATTCTGTCCGTTAAAATCGATTCCTGTCACATCGTAGACGCGAAGGACCGATTTCTGGGAAGAAAGCCCCTTCTCGCGAATCGCCCGGAGGGTCCGCTCCTCGATTTCCCGATTCACCTCCCAATAGGCGTGAATCCACCAGGGATCCCGGATGAGGAGAACAATCTTGTGATCCCCATATCCTGAAGGAAAAGAAAAGGCGCCTTCTTCAAACTTTTTCCGGGGCGCAGCATAAAAAGGAACTTTCTTTTCCAGACGCTGGATTTCATTTTCGATCCTTGCGGCCTCTTGAACGATCTGTTTTTCTCCCTTCCCAAAAGCGGTCTGGCGTTCCAAGACGAGGAGCCTTTGGCGCAAACGGCCGATTTTTGCACGAAATGTTTGGCGACGATCCCGCTCAACGTTACGGGTTAAAAGCGGGACCCTCTTTGCCGAGACCTTCCCTGAGATCTTTGTGCGAATTGTTTTCTGGGTCTTCCCTTGTCTACTTGTCTTCCGCATCCCTGATCACTCCTTTGCAAAAACGAGTTCAACTGATTATAACAAGAACCGCCTCAGAGGGCAACTGAATTATTATTTCTTTCTCTGGAAAGTTAAGAAGACTCGCTAAGCATCGCTTGGGCCAGAATAGGAGTAGGATTTAGGATCTTCTTTCCGTACCGAATCTCGAAATGAAGATGGGGGGAAACCGCTTTCGAAGAGGCATTCCCTGTTTTACCCACCGCACCGATCCATTGTCCCTGCCGGACACGACTATGATCCGAGACATAAATCTCAGAAAGATGGCCGTAGAGAGATTTTGTGCCGTCGCGATGGGTGACTATCACGAACTTTCCCATCCCGCGCGGAACGTTGCCGATCCTGACCCTCCCGGACCGCACCGCAGCGACCGGCGTCCCGACTTCCGCGAGGAGATCTACCCCTTGATGACGTCTTCCCCCATTCCTTTTCGCCCCGAAATCCCCTTTTCCCAGGCGGTCTCTCCGGATCGTGATGGTTTCCCTTGAAGGAAGGGGAAAAACCCATTCACTCCCGTCGCGGTAATAATAGAATTCCTCGAAGAGGTAGAAAAACAAGAAAACAACGAAAACTGTCCCTAAGAAAAGAAGAAAAAACTTTCGCTGCATCGTCTCATCTCGTTACTATCTTTCACCTTATCTTATTATTATTATACCAAAAAAAGGGACTTTTTTAAAGTAAAAAAAGCAAACATTTTAAAACGATTTTTTTACCAGGATGAAGTTGTAACTCAAATGTTTTCAATAAGAAGAAAGATGCCGAAACAATAAAGTCGGATCATCTTGACAATCGTAGACCCATAGGGTATACTTCTTGATGAAAAGATGTTTTTATCATTCAACATCTTTATCAAAAAGAGGCGCATGGGGGTACCGGGAAGGGGCAGGTGGTCATGGGTCTCCGTAGAAAAAAGAGGAATGCCCTCCGGCAAGAGGGTGTCCATCATCCAGACCCCCCCGACAACGGTTCCTTAGAAAAGACTCTCCAGAAATACCACACCATTACAAGAAGCTTCAGGAAAAAAGTCCTCTCACGAAGCAACACGCTGCAGATTTTGAACAAAGAGCTCGAGGCGGTTTTCGAGATTTCAAACAGCATGATCAGTTTCCCGGACTTCTCACAGGTCCTGGAACTCATTGCCCGCTTGGTCGGGAATGTCATGCGGGTGAACGCCTGCGCGCTGCGCCTTTACGATACCGATAAGAAAACGCTTCTTCCCGGCGCAACATTCGGCCTCGACGGAGATTACCTCGTAAAAACCCCCTTGCACCTCGGAGAGGGGGTCTCGGGACTCGCGATCAAAGATCGCATGCCCATCGTCGTCACCGATGTCCTCAAAGACCCGAGGGTCCGGTATCCCCGGGCGCTTGCCCATCGCGGATGCAGGGCGATTTTGTCTGTTCCTATCCTTTTTTACGATGAGGTTCTTGGAACGCTTGCCGTCTACACCAAAGAGCCCCGCGCATTTACAAACAACGACGTTCGACTCCTCCTCACCTTCGCGTCACAAGCGGCCCTCGCCATCAAAAATTCGCAGCTCCATGAGACGACCCAGATGAGCTACCTCGATACCATCAACGCCTTTGTCATGGCGATGGAGGCCCGGCATCCCTATACCCGCGGGCACGCGGAACGGGTGACGCGGTATGCCCTGGAAGTGGGACGGAAAGTGAATCTTCCTGAAAAAGATCTTGCGGCGATTCGCTATGGCGCAAAGCTCCATGATATCGGAAAGATCGCCGTTCCTGATCACATCTTGGATAAACCGGGAAAACTCACCGTTGCCGAACGGGCTCAGATTGAACTTCATCCGGGTCGAGGGGCAGAAATGCTTGAGCCTTTGCGTTTCCTATCCCATGGGCTTTGTGTCGTACGAAATCACCACGAACGCTACGACGGCAAGGGGTACCCGGACGGTTTTGTAGGGGAAGAAACACCCCTCATGGCAAGGGTCGTTTCTGTGGCGGATGCCTTTGATGCCATGACAACAGACCGTTCCTACCGGAAGGCGCTCAGCGTTCCGGATGCGATTATCGAGATCAAACGTCAAACCGGTACACAGTTCGATCCCCTCGTTGCAGAAGCCTTTCTGGAACTTTTAGGCCAAGTTGCCGCATAACCCCCCTCGACCTCCAAATTCCAGAGCCGATTCATCCTATCAAAATATTTGACAAACCTTCAGATTGCGGTAGAATAGAATGTTTAGAAAGGAGGACACCATGGTACGCGTACTCACACGGGAAAGAAGAACCACACAGCCTGCCCTCTTCGTCTTAGAGGCCCCCTTTGCAAAATTGGTCTCTGTCGCGGGGAGTTTTAACAACTGGAATCCCAAGGAACATCCGATGAAGAAGGGACGGAACGGCACCTGGTCGACCCAACTCTCTCTCACCCCAGGGACCTACGAGTATAAGTTCGTGGTCGACGGGTCTTGGCAAGAGGATCCTCGGGCTGAAGCCTATGCCCAAAATCCTTTCGGAACCCGGAATGCCCTGTTCACGGTCTAACAGGTCATCTTTGTCACCTCCGCGCACACGATGAAAGGGCACCTGCACGTGATGCAGAGAAAAACGATACGGATCGGGATTGTGGGAGTGGGGAACTGCGCAAGTTCTCTGATCCAAGGAATTGAATATTATCGCGCCCATTCCCACAACGGAAAAAAAGAGACCATCGGGCTCATGAACTATGAGCTCGGTGGGTATACCCCAGAGGACATTCTTCCGGTCTGCGCCTTTGACATTGACAAGCGAAAAGTAGGAAAACCCCTCAAAGAGGCTCTTTTTGCCCCTCCCAACTGCACCAAGTCCATTTACGAGAATTTTGAAGACTCCCGATTCACGGTTCAAATGGGAGACCCCCTGGATGGTGTTCCGATCCACATGAAAGACTTCCCCGAAGAGAACCGGTTTGCCGTCGCCTCCGAAAAACCTTCTAATGTGAAAAAGATTTTAAGGGAGAGTGGTGCGGAAATTCTTCTCAATTACCTCCCTGTCGGGTCTGAAGCCGCGACGCGCTTTTACGCCGAATGCTGTCTGGAAACCGGGGTCAGCCTCATTAACTGCATCCCTGTCTTTGTCGCCAGCAACCCCTCCTGGGCAAAACGATTCCGTGAGAAGAACATTCCCATTATCGGAGACGACATCAAATCCCAAATCGGTGCGACCATCGTTCACCGCACCCTTGCAAAGCTTTTCACCGATCGGGGGGTAAAAATCGACAGGACCTATCAGTTGAACACCGGGGGGAATACTGACTTCCTGAACATGTTGGATAAAAAACGGCTCATATCCAAAAAAATTTCTAAAACAGAGGCAGTGCAGGCTTCCCTCGACATTCCCCTCTCGCCCGAAAATATTCATATCGGTCCTTCGGACTACGTTCCCTGGCAGAAAGACAATAAAATCTGTTTTATCCGCATTGAAGGCCGCGGCTTCGGCGGCATTCCGCTGGATCTGGAACTCCGCCTTTCTGTGGAAGATTCTCCCAATTCGGCGGGGGTGGCGATCGATGCCATCCGCTGCTGCCGGATTGCCAGAGACCGCGGTGTCGGCGGACCCCTCATCTCCATTTCCGCCTATACCATGAAACACCCCCCCAAACAGATCTGCGACGACAAAGCCAAGGAACTCGTCAAGCATTTCGTCTTGGGCAAGATCGAAAGGTAACTCCTTGCGCCTGGTTCCGAACGCGATCACCCTTTTCGGTCTTCCTGCGGGACTCCTCGCCGGTTTTTATCTTTATAAGGGGGCTTTTACCCTTTCTGCTCTTTTCCTCACTTTCCTCTGTGCCTGTGATTTCTTCGACGGCGCTCTTGCAAAAAAGAAGGGGCTTTCTTCCCCCTTCGGGGCTTTCCTTGACTCGACGGTGGATCGCGTCACGGAATTTTTTATTTTTATGGGTGCGCTTTTCTATTACTTTGAGGAGGGCTCGGTCGGGATGGCTGTCGTCACCTATTGGGCCCTTGCGGGGTCGTTTCTTGTGAGTTACACCCGGGCCCGTGCGGAAAATTTCATCAAAAATTGCCGGGTGGGATTTTGGGAAAGGCCGGAACGGCTACTCCTTTTTCTTCTTGGACTTCTGACGGGGCGGCTTACGACGGCGCTCTGGATTTTAGCCATCGGTTCTACGTTCACCGCCCTCGACCGCATCCTTCACACGCGAGGATCGCTCCGACACAACGAGAGGGATCTCTTCGAACCCGCAGCAGGCGTGCAACCGTTCTATCAAAGGGTTCTTTTCTGGCGGCATCCCCGTACAAGCTGGCCCTACAGGATCTACGCAGGCCTCGTCGTTCTCCTCACCCTCTGCGTCAGGCTCCCTTAAGCGGACCAGACAGCCGATTCAAAATCTTTCGTCGGCCTTCTCACACGAAAGGACCCGTAGGGAGGCCAGCGTTCAAGGACAGAATCTTCCTCGATCACGGAAATCGAAAAGTGGAGTTCCTCTCCTTCTTTCACCCGAAGGTCTTCCCAAGCGATCCCCAATTCAAGGATCTCCCCCACACAGAAGCGGAGGGTCGGAAACTTGGGGTCTCCGAAAGATCCTCGCGTGATGCTTTGTGTGATCGGGGCATCTTTCCCCTCCCAACTCAAACGGACCTTGAGGGACTTTTCTGCCGCTAAAAGTTCTTCGTCAAAATCGAGACGGAGAAAGAGGGTGGTGGGATTAAACCCGTAATAAAAGTGTTTGAGGAGACTCTCCATGCGGTGCATGGACCCCCCCTGCTTTGAAAGATCGAGATGCCCCGCTTGCCGCCACTCGAGATACGTGGTTTCTTTTCCGTCGAGGACGGGCGTCAGAAACTTTGTCGGCTCGATGAGAACTTTCGAGGCTTCCCGAATAGGAACCTTAAGGTAAGGAGGAATTTCGAGGTGAAGGGAGCGGTAGAGATGGGTGAGATGATGCCGGAAGAGCTCGTCAAAGATCTCCTTATGGCTTGAGTCGTGGTCATCCCCGTACCACCAGTTCCAATCACTCCCTTCCGCGGCAAAAAGGGCCTGTTGCGCTTTTTCACGTGCCTCCTGCGGTCCCGAGAAGTTGGAGATTTCTTTCCGCGCCTTTTCGAGGTATTCCCATGCCCTGTTTTTCTCGGGGTGCCCGATCCAAATCCTGAAATTTCCGGAAATCCAGGAA
>Ga0105164_10001707_pt1 | contig 13884 bp, 17 predicted proteins | sample VDWuncwatermetaG_FD_89674 | JGI IMG/M metagenome (GOLD analysis project Ga0105164, IMG submission 89674) | Wastewater microbial communities from Netherlands to study Microbial Dark Matter (Phase II) - VDW unchlorinated drinking water | ecosystem: Environmental > Aquatic > Freshwater > Drinking...
TCATTGAAAAGCACATGTTCGGCGGCACAATGCGCCTGGGGGCTTACGCCGCAGTATTGAAGGAAAAATCACAGGTTTTGAAATTGTATGAGGATACCGGAAGGCTTAATGATGACACAAAAAGAATAAATGAATTAATGAAAGACAAATCGCAGACTTTCAGGCTGGGAATTATTGGTAAAGGAAAGAAAATTGTTTTGGAAAGGCATCGCCACAGGTACGAGGTAAATCCGAAATTCGTAAATTTAATTGAGAAAAACGGAATGGTATTCTCGGGCTATTACGAAAGATTTGATAAAACAAAATTGATGGAATACATTGAGCTGCCCGGAAACAAATTTTTTATAGGAACGCAATCGCATCCGGAATTCAAATCAAGATTGGGAAACCCGTCACCGATATTTCATGGTTTCGTTAGGGCTTGCATTAGATGAAAACCTTTATTAATCGTTCTTTTGTTCTCTACGCTATTCGTGGGGTTTTTTAACAATGGATGAACAAGCAGGTATACAGCAGAATAAACCGCATAACATAGAGCCAAAGAGAAACTGGAAGCAGGCTTTGTTCCACATCTATGACAAGAAGTACAAGCAATTGCTTATAATCCCATTTCTGATACTTTTGTTCTCACTGTCGCAGATTGCATACCAGTACCATACCACGGGCGATTTCATAATAAGGGATGTTTCTTTGAAAGGGGGAGTAACCATAACCATACCGCTTCAAAAAGAAGTCAATGTGGACAATGTCCAAAAGCAAATCCTGCAGCATTTTCCCGGGCATGATGTCATTGTAAGGTCATTGAGAAGTACTGGAACAAGCGTAGGCATTATTGTAGAGGCTGATATTGACGGGAACAGCAAGGACCAAGTCCAGAGTTTGCTGGCTGCAACAGGAAATTCAATTGGAATTGATTTAACCAAAGTTCATTACGGCATTGAAATTGTAGGCTCATCATTGGGAGCAAGCTTCTTCAAGGAATCTTTGATTGCCCTTGCCGTTGCATTTCTTTTCATGGGGCTTGTTATCTTCATTTACTTCAGGACATTTGTACCGAGCATAGCAGTCATAATAGCTGCTTTCTCCGACATTGTTTTTGCGCTTGCAATGGTGAACATCATGGGAGTAAGAATAGGGACTGCGGGAATTGCGGCATTTTTGATGCTCATAGGCTATTCAGTTGACACCGACATTTTATTGACTGTTAGAGTTTTGAAAAGAAGAGAAGGAACGGTGATGGACAGGATAATCAGCTCCATAAAAACAGGAATGACGGAAACAATGACTGCAATGGTTGCCATTTTAGTCGCAATGTTTGTCACGCAGTCAGAAGTCATCCGGCAGATAATGATAATACTTTTTGTCGGCCTTATTGCAGACATTTTCAACACATGGATTCAAAATTCAGGCTTATTGCGAATTTACATAGAGAAAAAAGCGAAGAAAGGAATAATAATCTAAGATGAACCACCGGCTTAAAAAATTAATAACGAACTGGAGGGTAATTATACTTCTGGTTTTTATTGTAATCTCTTTGGTAGCCATACACCCTTCGCTTGGCAAAGGCGTCGCGATAAGAACTGTGCTGTCTGACAGCTCTGCAGGCATTGCAGGAATTCCGCAGCCTAAGCCCAACACCCAGCCTGTTTCAAGGGAAAGAATTGTGTCAATAAATAATGCGCAAATAAATAATGTCAATGACTATTATAATTATGTTTCAGCTTTGCCTCTAAACAGGACCATTCAGGTAAAAACAACGCAGAGGATTTACAAGCTTACTACAAGGGAAAAGTTTGAAACTGTCGAGCTGAATGAAACAGAGGAAAAGATAATCACCGAAAATGCGGAAAAAAACATCACGGTTAACGGAACAATCAAGACAATAAATGAAACTATAACAAAAACAATAGTTGTTCCGAAAACAAAGCAGGTCAGCCTTGGAGTGGAGGATATCGGCCTCAAGGTTTTTGATGCCCCTGCAACAAACATAAGGAAAGGTCTTGATTTGCAGGGAGGCACCAGAGTGCTTCTCCAGCCGGAAGTTAAATTAAATTCATATGACATAAGCGTGCTTCTGGATAATATGAAGGAAAGGCTGAATGTTTACGGGCTTTCAGACCTGGTGATAAGGGAAGCAAACGACCTTCCTCCTCCGCTTGGAACAGGCAACCAGTATATTGTTGTCGAAATTGCAGGCGCGACAGAAGATGAAGTTAAGGATTTGCTGGCCAAGCAGGGAAAATTCGAGGCGAAAATAGGCAACAAGACTGTTTTCCGCGGCGGCCAGGATATTGTTTATGTTGCAAGAAGCGCAAACGAGGCAGGCATTGACCCAAACTCAGGATGCGGCCCAACCGGAAATCAATGGGCTTGCAGGTTCAGGTTTTCTATAACATTAACTCAGGATGCTGCGCAAAGGCAGGCAGATTCAACAAAAGACCTAAGCGTGGTTTATGACCCGACTACAAAAAGAAGCGACTACCTCAGCGATAAAATACAATTTTATCTGGACGACAAGCTTGTTGACGAGCTGAACATAGGCTCGGATTTGAAAGGCCAGCCGGCAACCCAGATTGCGATTTCCGGTTCCGGAGTTGGGAATAACCAGCAGGAGGCAATTTATAATTCGCTTGAAAACATGAAGCGGATGCAGACTATTTTGATTACAGGCTCATTGCCGGTCAAGCTTGACATAGTAAAAACAGATTCAATATCCCCTGTTTTGGGAGAAGGATTTGTCAATAATGCAATCCTTATGTCGCTGCTCGCAATTTTATCCGTGGCAGTTGTCCTTGCCATAAGGTACAGGAAGCTGATAATCGCAATTCCGATTCTGGTTACAATGCTTTCAGAAGTTATCATTTTGCTTGGGGTTGCCGCTTTTATAGGATGGAACATTGACCTTGCCGCAATTGCAGGAATCTTGGTTGTAATCGGAACAGGCGTTGACGACCAGATTGTCATAACAGACGAGACTTTGAAGGGGGAAGCAAGCAATGTTTATAACTGGAAGGAAAAAGTCAGGAGAGCTTTTGTCATAATAATGCTTGCCTATGCAACCGTGGTCGTTGCAATGATTCCCTTGATTTTCGCAGGGGCAGGATTGCTGAAAGGGTTTGCAATAACAACAATCATAGGAGTTACAATCGGAGTTTTCATAACAAGGCCGGCATACTCTTCATTTGTGGAGATAATGCTGAAGTAGGTTTGACAAAAGTTAGGAATTTATGAAAGAAATTTAACAGTCTGGGGCGTAAAGTTTAGAATTATACGAACGATTTTGTTTCATTTTTCTTATTGAATAACCTTAAATTTCACGATAATAATAATATTATCCTCTCCCCTTACTATTGAATCTGACGTGGAATCAAATCTTCCATCCCCATTATCTTCAAATATCATTGCATAAAGCATTTCGTTAGAGACTGGCTCATCTAGTTGGACTTCATTTCCGCTACTAGATCCTTTTAGAGGCTGACTATTGCCAATAATTCTACCGGGCAAGCCATTGCTATCTTTAAATATCACAATGAAATAGGACTTCTTTAATGCATCAGGTGTGTAGATACTTACACCTTCAAATTTTATTTTGTTGCCTGGTAATTGCTCTTTTAGTATGAGAGCTGGACCATATTTTATGGTATTTGAGTAGAAAGCATATCTCAGATTTCTCCGACTGCGTACGTCAAAATTCTTATAAATGGCCAAACCTGTATCATCTGTTATATATTTGTCTTTTTGTGTATCTAAAATACCATCACCATCGTCTTTATATAGGTAAACTGTCAGTCCAATGCCATCAACATACTCATTAAGAGAAATTTGCACATTTTGATGAACTCCTTTTGTGAGGAGTTTGCTTGAACCAACTGTTGCTAAATTGCTGGATTTCTTTATTACGATAAATCCCGCCTCTTTCATTACCACAGAGGTGATTGTGATTACATTTCCAGGTTGTTGAGTATCTATAGTTATATCACGAGAACCGCTCAATGCTTTTTTCGTGGCTGCTATACTCGCAACCTCTTTTAAAACTTCCATTTCCTGTTCTGGTGTGAGCTTTGGAGTCGGTGGATTCCTGAAATGGTCCTCAACTTTCTTTGCGGCATCAAGCGCACTGCGAATGTCGCTTTCTGTGATCCCAGGGATTGTCAGTTCAAACTTTGTTTCTTGTGTCTGAGTAGTCTGTATTGTTTCTGCTTGTTGCTGCTTTGGAGGAGAACAACCAAGCACAATAATTAACAAAATCAAACCTAGCAAAAATAATTTTTTCATAATAAGTTTACCTTTGTGTTAGAATATTTATTTCTTTCGATTTTTGATCTTTAAGGATGCTGTAAACCTTCAACTTCTTTTCACCACCTCAATAAACCTATAAATCATTCTCGCTAACTCATCAATTTCTTTTGACATTTGCTCAAAGTTTTGCGTGCTCATTTTTGCCAATACAACCAAAACCTTTATATGTAAGTTATGCTTACTTTCTTACTGGTGATGCAAAATGGCTGAAATGGTAACCATGTCTTCGAAAGGGCAGATTGTTGTTCCAAAGGGGCTAAGGAAAGAATTTGGCCTTGAAACAGGCACTAATTTTGCGATTTTTGGAAAAGATGACACCCTTATACTTAAAAAGGTTAATGTGCCTACAGCTAAAGAAGTTTTTGAAAAAGTACACAAATGGGGGACTGAGTTAGCAAAAAAGAAGGGCTGGAAAGAAGAAGATTTCTTGAATAAAAGCTGAGGCAATCAAAGTGAACAAGCCTATTGTTGTATTGGATACAAATATCTTTATTTCTGCTGTTTTTTGGAAAGGAAAACCCTACAAGATTGTTAACAAAGCAATAAATCAGGAAATTATCGTCTTTATTTCACAAGGTATTATCAAAGAAATCAGAAAGGTATTAGTGCGAGACTTTATGTTAGAGAAACAGGAAATTGATAATATTATCGATGCAGTGGCATATTTCACTCACTTTATTGAGCCTAAAGAAAAGATTAAGGTAGTAAAAGAAGACCCTGATGACGATAGGATAATAGAATGTGCTTTAGCTTGTAGTGCCCAATTCATTGTAAGCTCCGATAAACATTTGCTAAAGCTAAAGAAGTTCAGAAATATTAAGATTGAATCACCAGAAGAATTTCTTGAAAACTGAAAACATATAATAATTCAAAGATAAAAATATAACAAAACTAAATAAAAATATTATAATAAATCCAAAAATCAATAAATATAAAAATAACTTAATCCTGAATTGGTAAATGGCAACTAAACTATGGGCGGCATTGCTTGTTTTGTTCACAACTTTGCTGACATCCTCTGCCCAAATACTTTGGAAAAAGGGCTCTGCATCGCTGGCATTTGACATTTCCGGCATAATAAGCAATTATTACCTTGTGGGAGGGCTTATTCTTTATGCTGTTGGAGGCGTCTTGATAATAATCTCTTTCAGGGGAGGGGAAGTTTCTGCATTGTACCCCCTGCTTGCAACAAGCTATATATGGGTGAGTTTTCTTAGTGTCTGGTTTTTAGGGGAGGCAATGAATAATTTTAAATGGCTCGGGATAATGCTAATTGTAGTCGGAATAGCATCAATCGGGCTTGGGAGCAGATACAATTCAGCAGGTGCAGCCTGATATGGCAACGCAGCTCTGGGCAATTGGGCTTGTAATCCTTGCAACTTTAGCAGGCGCTTTCGGTCCGATTTTGCTTAAAAGGGCGACATCAAAAAACTTTTCGAGCCTGAAATCATTGCTTGCCAATTACCATCTCTTTGGAGGAGTTTTACTTTACGCTGTAGGGACTTTGCTTTTTGTCCCGGCGCTGAAAGGCGGTGACTTGTCTGTGCTGTACCCTTTTGTTTCTCTTAGCTACATCTGGGTCAGCCTCCTAAGCGTCAAATACCTCGGCGAGAAGATGAACAAGTTCAAATGGGCGGGAATTGCATTGATTATCCTCGGGGTAACCTTCATCGGCTTTGGAAACTGAATTAAATATGTTAATCTTAATTTAATTTCAAAACATTTTTAAACAATATTCTCAACAAAATTCATATGCCAAAAACAGTCATTCTTTCATTGGGCGGCTCACTGATAGCACCTGATGATATAGATATAATCTTCCTGAAAAATTTTAAAAATACAATAAACAGATTTGTCAAAAAAGGCTTTAAGTTTGTGATTATCTGCGGCGGCGGCAAAATTGCAAGAAATCTGCAGCAGGGCGCATCTAAGCTTCCGAATATCACAAATGATGATTTGGACTGGCTGGGGATTTTTGCAACAAGGTCGAATGCAATGCTTGTAAGGGGCATTTTTGGAAGTGGCGCGGAAGAAAAGATTATTACAAATCCCAATGAGATTGCAAAATTCAAAAAAAATATTTTTGTTGCGGCAGGCTGGAAGCCGGGGTGGAGCACAGATTACGACGCTGTTTTGATTGCCAAAAACCTCAATGCAAATGAAGTTGTGAACATGAGCAATGTGGACTATGTTTATGACAAAGACCCCAATAAATACAAAGATGCAAAAAAAGTTGAAAAAATCAGCTGGAATGAATTCCTTAAATTAACAGGTGAAAAATGGAAAGCCGGATTGAATGCGCCGTTTGACCCGATTGCAGCAAAAGAGGCGAAAAAATTTAAAATCAAAGTAAACATTGTTGGCGGCAATTTAAAAAATTTTGAAAACTTGCTGAATGGTAAAAAATTTAAAGGAACAGTGATAGAATAAATAAAATGGAAGAAGAATATAACTGGAATTTGATTATTAAGACTGCGCTGCCTATTTCGGCAGTCGAGGCATACCTTTTTTACATCAGTATAGGCGATATTTGGAAATGGCTTTCTCTCTTTATAGGAATCCTGCTTGCAGGCACTATTATTTACATGAATGGCAGGAAAAAAGGCGACACATTCACAGCCATCGGAATTGTTTTCTTGGCTGTTTTGATTGCCAGATTTCTTAAGGGATTTGGTCTAATATAACTAAAAATAATCTTTTATCTTGTGCCTCCACTGCTCGTGCACAAGCCACAGCACCAGAATTATCGCATCAAAACCTGCAAGCGCCTGGTTGCCGAACGGGTGCGGGCAGAATTTTAGCGGAATTGAAGGAATAAGATTTAAGTAGCCATCTGATGCTAGCATGCAGTCAAGCCCTATGTGCATGAACCACCCGAATGACATCGCCAAAAATAGCATGGCAAATGCATGCCTTGGAATATTCCAGTTCAAAATCTTGTATTCTTTTTTTCTTAAAAATAAAAACAGCATTGCAATCAGCAAAAACACAATCGCGTAAATCAATGAATGTGTATAGATTCTGTGGACGTTATAATCTGTGTTAAAAAAAAGATTGAACAGCCATCCAAAAGGAATGTCCGTGTCCGGCAGAAGCCCAGCCACGCCTGCAATAAAAACATAAATCATGGGAAATCTTTTTTTGGCGATGTAATCCCTATAAATGTCTGCTATCACTATTGTCAGGATTACATGTGCTACGGCGTACGGCATTTTATTTCAACCTTTTTATGCTTCGCAAAAAAGCTTGACCAAAAAAGCACCATCGCCTCTCACTTTGCTCGAGGCTGATTTGTCCTAAAAAATCTGAGGATTTTTGGGACTTCCGAAAATGAAAAGCATTTTCGATAGCTTCGCAAATCTTTTTTGTTATCATCTTATTTTTTAATTTTGAAATCTATTTGGATTTTGTAAATTCAAACCACTTGTTCCATTATAATTTATTGAGCTACCAATGCCTGAATTTCTCCCTTATTATTGAAACAAAAAGGGTAAATGTAAGCACAGACGCAAAAGCAAAGCTGAAGAAAGACAAAAATGGAACCCCTAGTATAGAAGGTCCTTTCGGCAGCTGTATGAGTATTGCGGACGTTATGAGCAGGGCCGCAATCAGCAGCCCATAGGCAACCCTGTTGCTGCTCCTGTCTATCTCAAGCGCCAGCCTTTTCACATCGGTGTCATCAATATCGACTTTGATAGTCCCTCTCTGTATTTTGTCAAGCGCCCTTTCAGCTTTCTCCGGAAATTCCTCTGCAAATTTTTTGTACCTGTTTATGCTGTGCATGAAATTTTTCCAAAGGTACAGTGGATTTTTCCTCTTTGCAATGATTTTCTCTATAAACGGCTTTGAAGTTTCGATAAGCTTGAAGTCAGGGTCGTCTTCAAGCGCTATTCCCTCCAGTGTCATTATTGTCTTTCCAAACAGGACAAATGACGCAGGAATCTTCAGCTTGTGCCTAAGCGCTATGTCAAGAATCTCTTCCAGCACTTTGCTTATTTTTATTTCTTTTACAGATGAATGCTGCAGCGGCTGTATTATCAAGGCGATGTCAGATCTCAATTGGCCGTAGTCAATATCATCACCTTCCATTCCAAGGCCAGTGAGAGTATCCATTATCATTTCTTCATCCTGCTCCACAATGCCGTAAAGAAGGTCAATGCACCTGTTCTTCAGCTTCTCGTCAAAATACCCGACGATGCCAAAGTCAATGAATGCAATGGAATTGTCGCGCATTATAAGTATGTTGCCGGGATGCGGATCCGCATGAAACAAGCCGTGCACAAACACCTGCGTCATTATCGCTTCAAAGCTGTTTTTTATTATTTCATTGAAATCAAGCTTTCTTTTTTTTATTTCGCTTACGTTATGGAGCTCGACGCCGTCAATAAATTCCAGGGTCAGCACCCTCTCGCTTGTCAGCTCGTCATAAACTTTCGGGATATGGACAGTTTTGCTGCCCTTGAAGTTCTGGTAAAATCTTTTTGCATTTCTGGCCTCTAATCTGAAGTCCAGCTCTTTCTCCGTCCATTCCTTGAATTCACTTACTATTCTTGCAGGGTCGAATATCCTTATTTTTTCAGCATATTTGTCCAGAAGCTTTGCGAAGTAAAACATAATTTCAATGTCCGTTTCCATCAAATGCTTTATATTCGGCCGCTGGACCTTTACAGCAACTTTTTCTCCTGTCTTAAGTACTGCTTTGTGGACTTGGCTTATTGAAGCTGACGCCGCCGGATTTTTTTCAAAATGAAGAAAAAGATGCTCAATGCTTTTGCCGAAATCCTTCTCTATAACAGCTTTTACTTCGCCATAAGAAAATGGCGTCACACTGTCCTGGAGCTTTTCAAGCTCTTTTGAATATTCTTTCGGTATAAGGTCCGGCCTTACGCTTAAAAGCTGGCCGAATTTTATGAATGTCGGGCCTAATCTTTCAAAAGTCATTCTCAGCCTTGCTTCCGGCTTTAGGGTATCACTTTTTCTCAGCTTTGATTTCAGCCTTTTTCCGAACGGAATGAAGTGCTTGAGCTTTATTTTTTCCAGCAGAAAATCAAAGCCTTCCTCAAATAGTACTGCAAGTATCTGGTTGAACCTCTTTATGTCCCGCACCTCTTTTATCAAATGAAATGGCATTGCTGTTTTATTTAAAGCTTTTTTTATAATCTATCTGATTTCCTTGTTCATCCATTCAATATACTCCCTGTTAGCAGTTGCATTTATCTTTAAAATGCATGGAATTTCATAAGAATGAATTTTTTTGACTTCATCCTCTAACTTTTTGAAATTTTTATTGTTGGTTTTTGCAATCATGGCATATTCATTGCTTTTTGTTATCTTTCCCTTCCACCAGTAAACGCCGTTTATCGGAAAAATATTCGCGCATGCAATGAGCTTTTTTCTCAGCAGGCGCATTGATACCCTCTCGGCTTCTTTCCTGTTTTTGCAGGTTACGTAAACCAATGCCATAGCGGATTTAATAATGTTTTTGTTTATTAACTTTGCCATTGCATCATTTTACCGACATATTTAAAAAACACCAATCAATTCTTTAAAAACATGTACCTGTTTTCCAACATACTCGGAGTTTTTGTATTTGATGACAAATTCAATGTAGTTGATGAAATATTATTTGACAATACCGGTGATTATGAAAACAAAAGCAAATCCATCGAACAAATCCAGAATAAGCACAAAAACTTGCAAGAGCCTGATGCAGATTCACTAAAAAACATTCTGGCTTATTTTAAAAATAAAAAATATTCCACTGAATTCTATAAAAAAAATCTTCAATTGACGAAACTTAATGTAAAAAATTCCGTGCGTGATGACATTTTGATTATACAGTCGATTAATTCCGTGGACGAGCTTGGCAAGGCCATAAATATCCTTGCAAAAAGATTGAGGGAATGGTACGAGCTGTATAACCCTGAATTTTCCAGGGCAACGGAAAGCCACGAGGCATTTGCAGAGCAGATTATGGATAAAGAAAAAAATGAGCTGCTTGAAAAACTGAAAATTAATCCAGATGATTCAATCGGCGCAGACTTTGAGCAGGAAGACCTTGAGCCCATCAAGAGCCTGGCGCACCAGATTTATGATTTGTGCCAGCTTAGAAAAAATCAGCTGGAATACATTTCCACATTGATGGATGTATGCTGTCCAAATATAAAAATAATTTCCGGTGTTTTAATCGGGGCTAAACTTATAGAGCATGCCGGCTCCCTCAAAAGATTAAGTGAGATGCCAGCCTCGACAATACAGATTTTGGGCGCGGAAAAGGCGCTGTTCAGGCACATGAAGACAGGCGCAAAAAGCCCAAGGCACGGCCTTATCATAGGGCATCCTTTGATATCCAAGGCGCCTGAAAGAATGCACGGCAAGATTGCAAGGGGCCTCGCTGACAAAATCTCAATTGCGTCAAAAATTGACTATTTTCAGGGAAAGTTCATCGGAGACAGGCTCAAAAAGGAATTGGAAGAAAAATTCGGAACTTATTAATCTAAAATAAAAATGATAAGGCAGTCAAAAATATTCGAGGTTTATGAGGCAGACTTTGGAAGAAGAAAGCAGCTTTATACTAAAAATCTGGCTTTGGGCCAAAATGTCTACGGGGAAAAGCTTGTAAATGAAAATGGCGCTGAATACAGGGAATGGGATGTCTCCAAAAGCAAGCTGGCCTCTTCTATTTTGAAAGGCGCAGCCAACATAGGCATCAGGAAAAATGATGCCGTCTTGTATCTTGGCTCTGCTTCCGGCACAACTGTGAGCCATGTTTCGGATATTGTAGGAGCTGAAGGGATGGTCTTTGCAGTGGACATTGCTCCAAGAGTAATGCGCGACTTGATTTTTTTGTGCTACTCGAGAAAAAATATCGCGCCTGTTCTTGCAGACGCCAACAAAACAAATGAATTAAAAAACAGGATATCGGCAGTTGATGCCGTTTACCAGGATGTCGCGCAAAAAAACCAGCTTGACATTTTCCTAAAAAATGCTGATTTGTTTCTGAAGAATGGCGGATACGGCTTGCTTGCCGTCAAGGCGCGAAGCATCGACGTTACAAAAAACCCAAGGCAGATTTTCAAGGAAACAAGAGAGAAACTGGAAAAAGCAATGGCAATCATTGATTACAGGGAGCTTGACCCGTTCCAGAAAGACCACTGCATGTTCATTTGCAAGAAGAAGTAAAAATAAATAAGTTTATTAATAAAACATCTATAAACAAAACAAATTATTATAGCTGATGAAAAAATCCTTACAGGACCACAAGGAGGAAAGGCAGCAGGGGCTGAGCCGCTCGAACATACGCGACTTTATTTTGGGGTTTCAGGACGGGCTTGTCAATACCCTTGGATTGGTGCTTGGAGTTGCAAGCGCTGTCCAAAGCACAAAAATCATATTGATTTCCGGCCTGGTCACCACATTTGCGGAATCAGTTTCAATGGCTGCTGTCGCCTACACGAGCACCAAAGCAGCCCATGAATTCTACGAAAGCCAGCTTGAGAGAGAAAAGAAAGAGATACAGGATATACCTCACATGGAAGTTCAGGAAATAAGGGATATTTATTACAAAAAAGGGTTCAGGGGAAAGCAGCTGGAAAGCATTGTCAAGAAAATAACATCCAACAAGAAATTGTGGCTTGAAACCATGATGACCGAGGAGCTTAAATTATTTCCGGAAGACTATGAAAAGCCTGTAAAGAGCGCTGCAATAGTCGGATTGTCTGCAGTTGTCGGCTCGCTTGTTCCTGTAATCCCATTTTTCATTTTCAATGTAAGGATGGGAATGTGGTCCGCATTGATTTTGTCGGTTATCCCTCTGTTTATTGTCGGCTCTGCCAAGGCAAAAGTTACAATCGGAGACTGGAAGAAATCAGGATTGGAGATGGCAATTGTCGGGACAGTTGCAGCCTTGGTTGGGTATTTTGTTGGTTCTCTGCTTGGCGTTGTTTATGGTTGAGAAAACTGAATAACCCTCCATGAACGCAAAAAAGACAATCCAAGCCTTCTTTCTGAAAATAAAGTTTAATAATACCAATGTATTTACGCTAAAATATAAATAAAATCTTATTATTTGGAGGTGTTGTATGAAAAAAATAATCTTGTTGATGGTTTTGTGCATATTTTTGATTAGTGCCTGCGCAAAGCAGTCAAGGAACATAGTAGGAGGCGGAAGCGCTGTTCCGCAAAATGCGCAAACTGCATCAAATGGCGTTGTAAAAGAATTCAAAATGACTGCAAAGCAGTTTGCATTTGACCCTGCAACAATTGAAGTGAATAAAGGCGACAAAGTTCGGCTGGTTGTGACAAGCACCGATGTTCCCCATGGAATTGCGATTCCTGAATACGGAATCAATGAAAGGCTTGATGTGGGCAAGCCTGTGACAATAGAGTTCACAGCCGACAAGCAAGGAACTTTCACAGCATTCTGCTCTGTTATTTGCGGCGCAGGCCACAAGGATATGAAAGGAAAAATAATTGTAAAGGGATAAAATGAGAAATGAATTTTTATTTATTTTTTTATTTTTTATTTTTTTTGTTAATGCTTGTTCAAAACAGCAGCAAACACAAGAACAACAAATTCTGCAAAAACCTATACAAACTGTCTCATCAGAAGATGTTTCTGCTTTAATCCCGGAGCAGGTTGTAATTCTTTATTTTCAAGCTTGGAATGATGAGCAATATAATATGATGTATTCCTTGATTTCAGACGGCTTCAAGCAGATTGAGCCTACTGCAAAAACATTTGGAGATTTTAAATCTTATATGGAAAAATTCTATAACACTGCTTTAGGAGTCAGGATAATCGAGGCAAAAATGGAGTATAAAGACGAAAAAGAAGCAGGAGTTAGTTACAAAATTGAGATAACCAACAAAGATGGCAGCAATAAGGATTTTGGCAGCACTTACACTCTAAAGAAAAGAACAAACGGATGGAAATTAATCCACCCTTATGGAGAAAATATTGATACAACTTAAATGGTGAAAGAACTTTATACCTGCGAAATTTGTAATTTTGCTTATAATATAAAGAAGCTTGCAAATGAATGCGAGGATTGGTGCAGAAAGCATAAAAACTGCAGTTTGGAAATAACAAAATCATCAATCGGGATGCTAAAATGAGTTCATACATCAAAGAAAAATTAAAGGAAAATAGAAAAATTGTCAAGAATTTATGAGGTGGTATAATGAGAAAAATAATATTTGTTGCGATTGTTGCTTTATTGCTAAATTTGGTTTTAGCTAATGCAATCACGCAACAGGAAATCAAAGAAGCTAAAAGCCTGATTGATTCAAAAGCAAACTGCAAAAGTCTATCAGACGCTCAGTTAGAAATTATCGGCGAATACTACATGGAGCAGATGCATCCTGGAGAAAGCCATGAGCTTATGCATAAAATGATGGGGATTAAGGAAGGCTCCGAAGCAGAAAAGCAGTTCAATATTAACATGGCAAAAACGATGTATTGCAATGAAGATACAGGAATGATGGGCGCGGGCATGATGAGCGGAGGAATGATGAGCATGATGATGGGAGGCAATATGGGTTATGGAATGATGGGAAATTATGGATATGGCTTTGGCTATTGGA
>Ga0105164_10001708_pt1 | contig 13883 bp, 15 predicted proteins | sample VDWuncwatermetaG_FD_89674 | JGI IMG/M metagenome (GOLD analysis project Ga0105164, IMG submission 89674) | Wastewater microbial communities from Netherlands to study Microbial Dark Matter (Phase II) - VDW unchlorinated drinking water | ecosystem: Environmental > Aquatic > Freshwater > Drinking...
GTCCAATGCCTATCGCGACACCAAGGTCAACGCGCTCGTGGGCGGTATCGTCCGACAGGTCTCGGCCGAGCTGGGCTCCCAGGTTCAGCGTGGCCAGCCGCTGGCCGTCATCTTCAGCTCCGAATTGGCGGACGCCCAGATGAAGTACCTCTCGATGCGAGCGATGTTCCAGGCGGACCATCAGAAGCTGCAGCGCACGCAGAAGCTGGTCGACCTCGGAGCCGCGAGCCGCCAAGAGCTGGAGGACGTGACGGCCACGCATGCCGCCCACGAGACCGAGCTCGCGGCGGCGGGTCAACGGCTGTTATTGCTGGGCCTTGCGCCGGAGCGCGTGGCGAAGCTCGAGAGCGCCTCGCACGTCGTCTCCGAGGTGACCGTGCCGTCTCCCGCCAATGGGATCGTCATCACCCGTGCGGTGAATCCCGGCCAGGTGGTCGGCGCCGGGCAAGATCTGTTCGTGGTGACCGATCTCAGCTCGGTCTGGGTGATCGGTGACCTGTACGAAAAGGATTTTCCCTCGGTGCGCGTGGGGACGGAGACGACGATCGTCGTCCCGTCTACGCCGAATACGCCGCTTCGTGGCCGCGTGGCCTACATCGACCCACGCGTGGATCCTGCCACCCGAACCGCGAAGACGCGGGTCGAGGTCCCCAACCGGAATGGCGAACTCCGCCTCGGCATGTTCGTCACGGCCAGCTTCCAGACGGGCTCCGGACAGCGGATGACGGTGGTGCCGCGCGCCGCGGTCCAATCGGTGGGCGAGCGCACGGTCGTGTACGTTCCGGTCGAGGGAGAGGAAGGCAAGTTCACCGAGCGCCCGGTCAAGCTCGGACAGCCCGCCGGGGACGTCGTCCAGGTGTTGGAAGGGCTCAAACCCGGCGAGAAGGTCGTGACCGCGGGGAGCTTCTTCCTGCGCGCGGAGGCGGCGCGGATGCGATCGGGGTAGCAAGAAAACCCTTGACCTTCCCCTAAGGGGAAAGGTTTAGGCTGTCGAGTGATATGACGGGCGGTCTGAAGATCGGTGAGGTGGCTCAGCGAGCGGGTGTCACGGCCAAGGCCATCCGCTTTTACGAGCGCAAGCGGGTCCTGCCGCCGGCGAAGCGCGCCGCCAACGGCTATCGCTTCTACGGCGACGACGCAGTCGAGATGCTCTGCTTCGTCAAGCAAGCGACCGGTCTCGGCCTGACGCTGGCCGAGATCAAGGACATCATCGCGATCCGGCAGGGCGGCCGCCCGCCGTGCACGCACGTGCACCGCCTCCTGCGCGACAAGGCGGTCGAGCTCGATCGCAAGCTGAAGGATCTCGTCGACGTCCGGCGCCGCATCCAGCGGAGCCTGACGGCGTGGAAGCGCCGGCCGGTGACACGCGCCGTGGTCTGTCCCCACATCGAGACGCCTGCCGGGCGCGAGCGCCGGCGAGCGCACGAGGTGTGACCATGGCGCTGGAGAAGCTTCAGGTGAAGATCGGGGGCATGGCGTGCTCCTTTTGCGTGGAGACGATCAAGAAGGGGCTGGGGAGGACCGACGGTGTAGTCGAGGTCAACGTGAGCCTGGCCCACGAAGAGGCGTTGGTCATCTACGACCCGAGCCGGGTGACGCCGACGACGCTCACGGACACGCTCCAAAGCCTCGGCTACACCGTGAGAGACCCGAACAAGGTCCGCACGTTCGAGGACGAAGAGGCCGAGCTCGCGCACGAGCGGGACCGTCTGATCATCGCCGGCGCGGCGGCCTGGATCGGTTTCATGGTGATGCTCATCATGTGGGTCGGGCGCCACCATCCGCTCGCCCACTGGTTCATGGCGGCGCTGGCCATCATCATGGTCTTCGGCCCTGGTCTCTACATCCTCAAGATGGCCTGGGCCTCCGCGCGCCGCCGCATCCTGAACCAGCACGTGCTCATGGAGATCTCGGCGTTCGGGGGCCTCGTGGGCGGGGCGATCGGCCTCGTCAACCCGATCTTCAAGAGCTACGAGTTCTTCGGGGTCTCCGTGTTTGTCGCGACCTACCACATCCTCGGCGGCTACACCTCGCTCCTCGTCCGCACGCGGGCATCGCAGGCCGTGAAGAAGCTGTTGTCACTCCGGCCGCCGACGGCCCGTGTCGTGCGTGGCGGCGCCGAGACGGAGATCCCGATCGCGGAGGTGCTGAAAGGCGACGTCGTCCGCGTACGACCGGGCGAGCAGGTGCCGGTCGACGGCGTCGTCGTCGAGGGCGCCTCGGCGGTAAACGAAAGCCTGGTGACCGGCGAGCCGCTGCCGCGCGAGAAACTGCCGGGCCACGAGGTGATCGGTGGGTCGGTGAACCAGTCGGGGACGCTGCTCGTCCGCGTCACCCGCGTCGGCGAAGAGAGCTTCCTCGAGCAGGTCGCGCGCCATATCCAGGAGGCGCGGGCGCTCAAGCCCGGAATCCTGCTGCTCCTTGACCGCATCCTCAAGTATTTCGTGCCCGCCGTGCTCACGGTGGCCGTGCTCGCGTTCGCCTTCTGGACGCTCGGCGCCCGGCTCATCTGGGGCGTGCCCGACTGGGAGCGCGGAGTCCTAGCCGCCCTCGCCGTGCTGGTGATGGGCTACCCCTGCGCGCTCGGCATGGCGACACCGCTGGCCATGATCCGTGGGGGCGGTGAAGCGGCGCGGCAGGGCATCCTCATGCGGAGCGCGGCGTCGTTCCAGGCTTACAAGGACGTGTCGGTCGTCGTCCTGGACAAGACCGGCACCATCACCCATGGCGAGCCGCGCGTCGTCGAGGTCGTGCCCGCGCATGGGTTCACGGTGGAGAGCCTCCTGGCGCTGACGGCGTCGGCCGAGCAGGTGTCGGAGCACCCGCTCGCGCAGGCTGTCGTCAAAGCGGCGGCGATGAAGGGACTCCAGCTCGAGCGCGTGGAGGACTTCGACGCGGTCGCGGGCAAGGGCGTGCGCGCCCGGGTGGCCGGCAAACCGGTCCTCGTCGGCACGCTGCGCTTCCTGGAAGAGTCGGGCATCGAGACCGGCCTGGCTCAGCCTGTGGCCAAGCGCGAGGAGCGGGCACAGACGGTCATCCTGGTTGGCATCGACGGCCGGGCCGCCGGGTTCATCGCTCTGGCCGACACGGTGAAGCCCGACGCGGCGGAGGCCATCGCGCGGTTCCGAGCCGCCGGCATTGAACCCGTCATGATCACCGGTGACAACGAACGGACGGCGCGCGCCGTCGCCGAACAGGTCGGGATCACCGCGGTCATAGCCCAGGTGCTTCCACAGGACAAGGCGGCTCTCGTGCGCGAGTTTCAGCGTCAGGGCAAGCGTGTGGCGATGGTCGGCGATGGGATCAACGACGCTCCGGCGCTCATGCAAGCCGACGTGGGGATCGCCATCGGCGCGGGGACCGACATCGCCATCGAGTCCGCCGACGTGGTGCTGGTCGGCGAGCGACTGACGGCGGCGGTTGACGCCTATCACATCGCGCGGCGGACGTACGGCAAGACGGTCCAGAACCTGGTGCTCGCGTTTTCGTTCAACGGCATCGGCGTCCCCCTCGCCACGACGGGGCTCGTCATGCCCGTGTGGGCCATGATCGCCATGGCCGCAAGCGTGACGACGGTGCTCCTGAACTCGTTCTGGGGACGGCTCATCCCGCAGCGCAAGCGCCCCGAACCGAAGGTCGAGCAAGTGATCCTCACGGTGCCGAGCATCCACTGCACCGGCTGCGTGGAAAAGATCAAGGACGAACTGTCAAAGCTGCCTGTCGTGGTGGCCGTGGACGGCGATCCCGCGAGTAAGCAAGTCGTGGTCACGATGCGCAATGGCCACGGGGCGCGGGCCGCCGTTGAAGAGACGATCACCCGCATCGGCCACGTCGTCGCGGGGAAATGAGGCGGAGCATGAACGACGAGCGAAGCCCGCAGCCGAGTTACACACCTTGCTGACCCACCTCGATGCTCGCCCTTCTCGTGTGGAAGGGGATGAAGGCAACGGGCCGTCTAGGGCGGAAGGCATGGGTGATGGTCCGCGGAAGACTGATCCCGCCGAGGGAGCAGGCCGCCGAGCGCGCCGGCCAGGCGCTCAAGGAGACATGACATGAAGAAGTGGGTCTGGATCGCTGTCGTCGTCGCCTCGCTGTTCACCGGCTATGCGGTGGCGTACGCGCTGAAGCCGGCGGTGCCGAACGTCAAGGGATACCTCGACGGCCGGGAGATCCTGTTCCAGCACACGGAGGTGTCGGACCCGAAAGTTGCCGAGCTCTTGACCGAGATGATGAAGTCGCCGGTGCTGGTCGTGCCGGTCCTCGCGCAGGCGCCGCCGGCGCTGGTGGCCAACGTCTACGTGTTCACGAACGGCGTGCGTGGAGGCGGCCCGTTCAAGTTCCAGCCGGACGTCTTCGACAATCCGCCTGGCACTGACGGGTATAGGCCGCTGCGGGCGATCCACTTGATCAAGTGGAAGAACGAGCGGGCGGCGCGGGTTCTCACGTCGGCGAACGAGATCAAGGCGGCCGGTCAGGCCGGCGAGATCGTGATCGAGCGCCCCGGCGTCGTCGCGAACATGCCGCTGGTGACCTGGCCGGGCGGCAGCCGGTGATCCGCGTCGAGCTGCTGACCGCTCCCGGGTGAAGCAAGTGTCACACGGCCAAGGCATTGGTCGCCACGTTGATCGAGAAGGCGAAGAGCGAGGTGCCGGAGATTCAGGTCGAGGAGATCGACGTCGCGGCGAACCCGGCGGTCGCGGTGAAGTACCGCGTGATGTCGACGCCCGCGATCGCGATCAACGGGAAGCTCGAGTTCACGGGTGTCCCGCGCGCGGAGGCGTTGTTCGCGCGTCTCCGGGAGGCCGCCGGCGTCGAGAAGGGAACGTCGACGTGACCGGCGCTGCCGTTCGAGGGCTCCGCAATCCATTCCGCAGCCGCCTGCGCGCTGGCGTCGTCGTGGTGCTGCTGGCGCTCGTCACCGGCTTCCTCGCGCTGATGGTCCAGGCCGCGCTGGCAAGCCGCGACCAGATCGCTCGGCTCGACGCGCGAGTCCGGACGTTAGTGGAACTTCGCGAGGCCGGGGCCTTCGGCACGGGAGGGTTCGGCGGCGACAAGCCCGTGGGCGAGCACGACTTCTCCGTCGACACCCTTGAGCGTCTCCGCCGCATCCCGAACGCGCGCCACCTCGCGAAGATCGAGGAGTACGTGTACACGCCACAGATCGATCCGTCGAAGCCCAACGCCTACGCCATGGTGATCGGCACGCTGCCGGGTGCCGCCATGCGCGCGATCGGCGAAGTGGACTATGAGAACGCTCGGATCATCGCGGGACGCGCCTTGCGGCCTGAAGACGCTCAAGCGCGCGTGGCCGTCGTCGGCCGCCTCTATGCCCGCCAACGACTCGGCGTCCGCGAGCCCGAAGCCGCGTCGCTCTCCGGCCAGCAAATCCTGCTGGGCGGTCAGGCCTTCCAGGTCGTGGGCGTGTACACCACGGCGAATGACTTCGGTGATAACCACGTGTTCGTTCCGATCGAAATGTTCCGCGCCGCGTTCAGGTCGGGGAAGAAGCTAGGGAAGATCTTCGTCACAGTGGACTCCGTCGGGAACGTCGAGCGCGTCGTGCAGGACCTCAAGGACCAGACGAAGTTCCCGGAGGTCGACACCGTGACGACGCCGGAAGCCGTCTCCACGGCGCGCACGACGCTCGGGAGCCTCGCGGTGGCGAGCGCGTACGGCTCCATCCTGCTCTTCGCGATCGGCGCGGTCCTCGTGGTCTTCGTCATGGTGCTCTCGACGCGCGAGCGCGTCCGCGAGATCGGCACGCTGAAGGCGATCGGCGCCTCGAACCGCGAGGTGGTCATCCAGTTCCTCGCCGAAGCGATGACACTGAGCGGCCTCGGCGGGATCGGCGCCGTCGTCGTCGCAGCGGTCTTTGCGCAGGTACTCCAGCGGACGCTCGGGCTGCCCGTGGCGTTCGATGGACGCGTCCTCGGGTTCATCGGTGTCGGGTCGATCGTCTTCGCGGCGCTCGGAAGCCTCTATCCCGTCATCCGCGGGGTCCGCTTGAGCCCCGTGGAGGCGATGCGGAGCGTGTGATGGGTATGGCGAAGTTCGGACTCAGGAACCTGTTCCGCAGCCGAGTGCGGCTCGCCGTCGTGGCGCTCCTCATCGCGTTTCCCTTCTTCCTCCTGCTCGTGATGCAGGCGATCGGGGACGCCGTCCACCGGCAGACGGAGCTGCTCAAGCGGACCGTCGACAACACCTTGCAGCTCCGCGCGCGCGGGTCCATGGGCCACGTCAACATGGTCGGGAGCTCGGACGTCCTGCCCGGTGACGTCCTGAGCAAAGTGAAATCGGTCGAGCACGTCGCCCGGGTCGAGCCCTATCTGCTCGCGATGATGCCCACGGAGAGCCATAACTTCGGCATGATCGTGGGCCTCAATCCCGGCGACACCAAGCGGCTCGAGTCCCACGGGGAGGCGGGCAATCCGCGCATCATCGCGGGACGCGATCTCACGCCGGAGGATCGGGGCAAGGACGTCGGTGTGATGGGGCAGGGGTTCGCGCGCTGGGCCGGGATCACGCCGGCCACGCTGGACCGCGCGACGTTCACGCTCGACCTCCGCCGTACGCACGCGGCGATCTTCGCGCTCGATCGTCCCGCGCGCTCGATCCGCATCGTCGGCATCTACGCGAGCGGGTACGTGTTCGGCGACATGCAGGTCTTCACCCCGCTCGATACGTTCCGCGATATCTATGGTGTCGGCGATCGCATCTCCTGGCTCTTCGTGACGGCGGACTCCTCCGAACATCTGCCCGCGGTCGAGCAGAAGCTCCGGACCCTCGTTGGCGACGCCGCGGACGTCATCGCGCCGACTGCCGCGGCGGAGTTCGAGCGGTTCACGACGCGAGCGGTGGTGCGGCTGACGACGAGTGCGACGCTCCTCGCCGCGGTGTTGATGGTGATCGTGGTCTTCTTCGTCATGCTCCTCATCGTCCGCGAACGATCCTGGGAGATCGGGACGCTCAAGGCCATCGGAGCGCCCAATGTGGGCATCGTGCTGGGCTTCCTGACCGAAGCGGTCGCCCTCTGCGCGCTCGGTGCGTTGGTCGCGATCGCGCTGTTCGGCGTCGTCGGCGGCCCGGTTGCGCGCCGCGCGTTCAGCCTGGGGATCGCACCGTTCCTTCCGCCGCAGCACAAGGACACGCTGCTCGCGAATCTCAACCTGTCCGGAGGCCTCGGTCCTGCTACCGTCGGGGTGCTGCTTGGGGTCTGCGTCGCCGTTGCCATCGTCGGCAGCTTGTGGAGCGTGCGGCAGATCGTTCGACTCTCACCGCTGGAGGCCATCCGCAATGAATGAGAAGGGGGCACTCATCGCGCTTCGTGGCGTCACCAAGCTTCACCGTAAGGGCCAGGAAACGATCCGTGCCCTCGACGGCGTCGACCTCGACGTGGCCGAGAAAGGGATGGTGGTGATCGTTGGGGTGAGCGGGAGTGGGAAGTCGTCGCTGCTGCACGTCATCGGGGCGATGGACCGGCCAAGCTCCGGTCAGCTCCGCGTCGCCTGGCAGGACTTGAACACCCTGCCTGAGGCGGCGCTCACGCGATTTCGGCGGCAGACGGTGGGCTTCGTCTTCCAGGCCTTCAACCTGATCCCGAACCTCACCGCGCTCGAGAACGTGATGCTGCCGATGGAGTTCAACGGCGTGCCCGCGACCGAGCGCGGCGACCGCGCCAGCCGCTTGCTCGACCGCGTCGGTCTCGGGAAACGACTGACCCACCAGCCGCGAGAACTCTCCGGGGGCGAGCAGCAGCGCGTCGCGATCGCCCGGGCGCTGGCCAACGATCCGCCCCTGGTCCTCGCCGACGAGCCCACCGGGAACCTCGACTCGAAGACCGGCCAGCTCATCTACGAGCTGCTCAAGGAGATCGCGCGCGAGCGCACCGTGGTGGTCGTGACGCACGCCGAGGTGTTGGCGCAGATGGCCGACCGGGTCGTCCACATCAAGGACGGGCGGCTTGTCCTCGGAAGCTAGCACGAGGCTCGCAATCGAGAAGCCGGTCGCCGCTGGACCATCCGCGGCGCTGGACGAGAGCCGGCGGGAGCGGCTCGTCCGGCTCCTGGCCGCCGCACGTTTCTGATCTTCTTCCAGGCCTACATGGTGGCGCCTCTCATCCCGCGGCTCTCCACGGTCTTCGCCGTTGATGCACAAACTGTCGGCTTCATCGTGCCGGCGTACCTGATTCCCTACGGAGTTTCGACACTCGTGTACGGCATCCTCTCTGATCGCCTCGGGCGCCGGCGCATCATGCTCGCCTCGCTCGGCGCTTTCGTCATCCTTACCGGACTGACGGCCGGCGCGCGCTCCGTGTCAGAGCTCGCCGCGATCCGGCTCCTGACGGGCCTCGGTGCGAGCGGCGTGGTCCCGTTGGGGCTCGCCCTGATCGGACAGGTCTATCCGTACGAGCGGAGGGGCCGGCCCCTCGGGTGGCTCTTCGGCGCGATGGCCGGCGGCGCGGCGTTCGGTTCGACCTTCGGCGCGGTTCTCGAACCCTGGCTCGGCTGGCGCTGGATTTTCATCGTTGTCGCCGCCCTCGGTGCCGTGATGTTCGCGCTCCTCCTGCCCTACCGCGGACTCCGCGGCGAGGCCCCGCCGACGCCTACGACGACCGTGTTGGAGGTCATGGGCGGGTATCGCGCGCTCCTCACGACCGGCCGCGGGCAACGAACCTATGCCTACGTTCTGCTCAACGCGATCTTCCACTCCGGCGTCTTCACGTGGCTCGGGCTCTACTTCGCACAACGCCATGGTCTCGGCGAGGTCGGCATCGGCCTGGCGTTGCTCGGGTACGGTGTGCCCGGCTTCGTCCTTGGACCCATCATCGGCCGAGCGGCCGACCGATGGGGCCGGCGATGGTTACTACCAGCCGGGCTGGGAATTTCTGCGCTCGCCGCGACGTTCTTGATCCTGGATGTCCCCGTGGTCGTCGCGGCCCTGATCGTGACCTTGTTATCGCTCGGGTACGACATGACCCAACCACTTCTGGCCGGCATCGTGACTGCGCTCGGCGGTAAGCGGGCCGGACAGGCGATGGGCTTGAACGTCTTCGCGCTCTTCACCGGCTTCGGGCTCGGCAGCCTGCTCTTCGGCGAGGCGCTCAGGCTCGGGTTCGGCGAAGCGCTCTCTATCTTCGGCGCCGTCCAGCTCGCCGCAGCCTTCGCCGCGATCCCGCTCTTTCGGTCCGAGATCACGCCTGCGGGACCCAGACGCTGATGGCACCAGTACCTCGCTCGATCAGAGCGACACCGCCGACTGCGCAAAGGAGGACACATCAGATGCGCCAGGGCCGTTCACTGATCGTCGTTGTTTCGGGCGTTCTCGTATTGTTTGCCGCCGTCTCGGCAGGCCTCGCGCAACAGCAGATCGAGGGCACCGTGGTGAGCACCACGCTGACCGCGTGCGACATGAAGCCCGGAACCTGCGAGGGGACTATGGTCCTCGACACGAAAGGCGCGACACCGGGTCAGGTCACGATCAAGGTCCGGAAAGGCACGCTGATTAAGCACGGCGACGGACACCTCTTTCTACCCGGCACCAAGGGACGCGTCGTCGCCATCACGTACGTCGAGGACAAGGGCGAGAAGGTCGCCAAGTCGATCGAGGTGAAAGCCCCGAAGCCGTGAGGTCCCGCGTCGCGGCCGTGTTGCTCGGAGCCCTCGTGGTCTCGCTGCCGGGGAGCGCGGTCGCTGGAACGCTCACGACGGAGGTCGACGGCCTCCGGGTCGAGGTGAGGAGTGAGCCAGAGAGGCCGGTGAAGGATCGGAAGACGACGTACGTCGTTCGGCTGGTGGACGCCACGGGCAAGCCGGCGACCGGCGCTCGCGTCACGCTGACCGGCCGCATGGTAGACGGCATGAGCACCGCGGCTCCGCTGAGGCCGACGGACGGGCCGGGAATCTACCGGGGCGAGGTCCTGTTCACGATGGAGGGCCCGTGGGATCTGACGGTCCGCGTCGTGAGCCAGGGTCGACGTCTCGAGCTTCCGCTACGCGAAGCGGTGGGTCGGTGATCTCGGCCAGCGCTGACCTTCCGTCAGTCTGGGCGAGAGCAAATGGTCGATGAACGGAGCGGCGGGCAGTTCATCAGGAGCGAGTTCGAGTCCACGGTCCTTCCGCACCTCGACGCCCTGGTTCGGCTTGCCCGGTTCCTTATGCGGGGAAACCGGCCGGCAGCAGAAGATCTCGTCCAGGATGCCGTGCTCCGGGCCTTTGAGGCCTTTCCCGGGTTCCAGCCGGGCACGAATCTCCGGGCATGGCTGTTCCGAATCCTCCGAAACACGTATGTGGATCACCTCCGGCGGCACGGCAGAGAGAGCCAACTCATTGATCGGGATGCGGAAGCGCCAGAGACCGGATCCGCCTTGGAGGACTTCCAGGCGCAGGCGAGGCGAGAATGCTCTGCGGCTGACCTTGAGGCCGCGCTCGACCAGCTGCCCGCCGAGCTACGCGTGGTGTTACTTCTGGTCGATGGCGAGGGGATGCGCTACGAAGAGGTCGCCCAGGTCATGGAGTGCCCTGTGGGAACCGTTCGCTCGCGCCTGCATCGCGGGCGGCGCCTCCTCCGTCAGCAGCTTCTCGAGATCTGGCGGGGCCAGGCTTAGCGTGAGCGGCTTTCAGTTCGATCATCAATAGGCTCCGGAAGGGAGGATTCTGGCATGAGAACGATTCATCTCAAGGTCCCGACGATTAAGTGCGAGGGATGCGTGGAGAAGATCCGTGGCGCCTTAACCAAGCGGCCAGGTGTTCAGATGGTCGTGGGCGATCCGGATCGGAAGCAGATCACCGTCACCTTCAATCCCGACCGGCTCGGCGACGCTGAGATCCGGGCGGCGGTCGCGGACGCGGGGTTCCTGGTCGGCTAAGGGGCCGATGACGGTCAAGGTGCCAGCCTGGAAGAAGCTGATCCCGCGCAACGCTCTTGCCGTGCTCGAGCAGCCTCAGGGCCGGGGGACCCCAGTGAAGCGGATGCGCGAGGTCGCCGTGTTCTTCGTCGACATCGAGGGCTGCACGCGCCTGTGCGAAGACTTGCCGCCACAGGAGATGAACGGCATCAAGGAAACCTACTTCTCCGAATATCTGGATATCGTGCGCGCGGCGGGCGGGGAGGTCACTGAGGTCCTGGGGGACGGCCTCCTGGCGCTCTTCGAGGGGCCCGGCATCCGGGACAACGTGCGCGCGGCGCTCACGGCTGCGCGCCAGATCCAGGCGCGGACCGCCGAGCTGAATCGCCGCCGGCGGCGCCGCCATGACCCGATCACGGTGAACATCGGGCTGAACGCCGGACCGGCATTGACGGGCTTCACGCGCCTGCGCGGGCGGTCAGGAGAACGCTGGGTCTACGCGGCCACCGGCCCGGTGACCAATGTTGCCGCGCGGCTCGCTGCCCTCGCGACCAACGGGCGCGCTTTCACGACGAAGGCGACGGCGGACCTTCTCGGGTGCGACTGCCGGCCGATCGGACCTCAGCCCTTGAAGAACGCGAGCGGGCCGGTCGAGGTTGTTGAAGTCCTACCCGTGAAATCAGCCGTGCGCGGACGTCCACCCAGACGAGACGTAGCCCATGGCACGGCTGAACCATAGCCGAGCGAGAGCCTCCCGAACCGTAGACTTCCCGCTGCGGTCGGATATTGGCAGTGGCCGCCGCGCTCGCGGCGCAGCGCAAGTGGGCGGGGCACAAAACGCCGCGGGTTTTCGTCACCTGCGAACTTTTCGCCGTCGCCAAACGATATCAACAGTGGAAGACAATGGAAACGCCGGGCGGGCCCGCATGCTCACGATATCAGGAGAGGATCTCGAGCTGGGTGGACGGTGAGCTCGAGGAGGCGGCGGCGTCCGCATTGGAGACCCATCTAAGCCAGTGTGAGGCCTGCGGTGCTTACGCCGAGGCCGAGCGGACGTCTAAGAGCCTCATCGCCGCCACCTACGCCGTGCGCGTTGACATCGCAGAGCTCCGAGCGCGCATCCGGGAGCGGCTCCAAACCGGCTCAGCCCCCAGACGGCGCTGGACGGTCGTTCGGGTGCCGCGGCTCGCCTGGGGAGCGCTCGCGGCGGTCCTGATTGCCGCGCTCGCCGTGGGCTCCCTCACGCTCCGGCCGCAGACGGCGGTGGAGGCCTCGCCGCTCGTGCGGGCCGCGGTCACGGACCACGTTGAGTGCATGCTGGGCCGGCTCCCGCTCGAGGTGACGACGTCCGACCAGCACGAGATAGCCCGATGGCTCCAGCGACGACTAGCACGACCTGTCGTGCTGCCGACCCTCGCTCCCGAGGGCACAGGCACGATATCCACGCGGATGGCCCGCCTCGCGAACGTCGACGGCTCCCAGATCCTCTTCGACCGGCGCGGGCGCATGCTCTCGCTCTTCATCATGCCGGCGGCCGACGTGTCCTCCGTTCCCGGCCGGCGGGTCGCCCATGGAGCGCGCGAGTTCTTCGTGAGCCAGGTCGAAGGCTACGTCGTCGTCTTCTGGCGACAGGAGGATCTCGTGTATTGCCTCGTCGGCGAGGGCGAGGTCGAGGGTGTCCTGAGTCTCGCGCGCGAGTATGCCGGCTCGGCGAGCGGCTGACGATGAGCGCACCGCATGAAAGCCAACACGGCGACGATCCGCGCCCCCCACGTCGCAAGCTCGACTCTCCACGCCACCCCGCGTGGGGTCGGCGCGTGGAGCGAGGGGAAGAACCCGACTGGCCTTCTCATCCTGCGCTGGATCGTGGGTTGGGGGTTGCTCCTCTTCCTAGCCGTCGTCGCGCTCGCGGCGGTCAGCACGTCAGTGGGGCCAACGGTGGCCGCGGTCCCGGAAGTTCGGAAGCCGTCGGACTCAGAGATGGCCTCCGATCCGAGCCTGCTTCTCGACGCCGGAGGCCACGTCTATTACGTGCCGTAGAGCCGATCGATAACGGACCAGCGGAGTTGCTCGAGGTGGATAGGTTACGCGAACCGGCAAGGGAGGCGGCGATGGGCTTCACCGATCGCTATCCGGCGAGACTGTGTGGCAGGCGCGGCGTGCGGTGGCTCGTCGGCGCGCTCCTTGCGACGACGCTGCTCTTGCCAGATGTTGCGCGGGCGTTCCCGATCAACGCGCCGAACGCGCGCACGCTGTTCGGTGGATTCACCTTGGGCTCAACGCGCCTTCGCGTCACCGAAGCCGGGACGCTGAAAGAGGGCACCACCAGCGTGGGCGATCCCCGGGGTCAGAACGTGACGACGTTCGAAGAGGACATCACCGTTGTGTACGGCGCGACACGCGACCTCACCCTCGGCGTGACCCAGCCGTTCCTCGAGCGGCGCGTCCGCTTCGACGGCTCGACCGGCGAGCGGCGGACGATCACCGCCGACGGCCCGGGGGATCTCTCGCTGGTCGGCGCGTATCGGTTCTACCGCCGCGACGTGGAACGCGGCACCACGCAGTTTTCGTTCCTCGGTGGCCTCAAGCTCCCGTCCGGGGCGACGGACGTCGAGGACTCGAACCTGTCGCGACTCACCGGCAAACCTGGGACCCGGCTGCCACCGAGCCTTCAGCTTGGCTCTGGGTCGGTCGACGGGATCGTCGGGGTCGCCGGGTTTCACAACATGGATCGGCTCAGCTTCTACGCCGACGTGCAGGGGAAGGTGAATACGGAGGGCGCCCAGGACCTCCGAGCCGGCAATTCTGTCTTCTATGACCTGAGCGCGGACTACGTCCTCCTTCCCCAACGCAACATGTTCGTGATCCTCGAGCTGAATGGCGTCTCGACGAGCCGCGCCGAACAGGCGGGCCGGACGGTGCGGGCCTCCGGAGGCCAACTCTTGTTCCTCTCGCCAGGGCTCCAGTATCTCCCCCGTCCGAACGTGATTCTCGAAGGATCGGTGCAGGTCCCGATCTACCGGGACCTCAACGGTCGCCA
>Ga0105164_10001710_pt1 | contig 13876 bp, 13 predicted proteins | sample VDWuncwatermetaG_FD_89674 | JGI IMG/M metagenome (GOLD analysis project Ga0105164, IMG submission 89674) | Wastewater microbial communities from Netherlands to study Microbial Dark Matter (Phase II) - VDW unchlorinated drinking water | ecosystem: Environmental > Aquatic > Freshwater > Drinking...
GGGGGCCGGGCGGATCCTTCGGCCCTCGGACGAGCGTGCCGTGAAGGAGGTCGATCGTCGCAGCGAGGTGCTGATGCGCGCCGACCGGGGCGTGGAGCGGGACGACGCGGATGCCGTACGCCTCGCGGAGCTGCCCGAGGACCCCGTCGAAGTCGGCGTTCTCGCGGTCGAGGCGGCTCACGACGACGATCCGCGGCTCCTTCCGGTGGTCGAGGTCGGCCCACGCGCTCTGCGTGCCGACCTGGACGCCGGCGGAGGCGTCGACGACGACGATCGCGGCGTCGGCGACCCGGAGCGCCGCCTCACGGTCCCCAGCGAAGTCGGCGTACCCGGGAGTGTCGAGGAGGTTCACTTTGACGCCGTCGTGGAGGAACGAGGCGACCGCCAGGTTGATCGTGATGCGGCGCTTCTGCTCCTCCAGGTCGGTGTCGAGGATGCTCGTGCCGTCGTCGACCTTGCCGAGCCGGGTCGTCGCGCCGGCCAGATGGAGGAGCGTCTCGACCAGGGTCGTCTTGCCCGAGCCCCCGTGCCCGACGACGGCGACGTTCCGGATCCGCTCAGAGGTGACCTGCATGACTCACTCTCCTCGTTCGGCGACCCCCGGGGTCATACTATTCGTGCCATGTCGGGTCACTCAAAGTGGAGCCAGATCAAGCGCCAGAAGGGCGCGACGGACGTCAAGCGCGGCGCCATCTTCACGAAGATGACGCGCGAGGTCATGCTCGCGGCGAAGGAGGGCGGGGGCGATCCCGAGGCGAACTTCCGCCTCAGGCTCGCGATGGACCGCGCCCGCGCCGTCAACATGCCGCTCGCGAACATCCAGCGGGCGATCGACCGGGCGACCGGCGCCGCGGGCGGCCTGGTCATCGAGAGCGTCCTCTACGAGGGCTACGGCCCGGCCGGCGTGTCGATCCTCGTGGAGGCCGCGACGGACAACCGGAACCGCACCGCCTCGGAGGTCCGCGCCGCGTTCGCGAAGCACAACGGCTCGCTCGGCGGCCCGGGCTCGGTGGCGTGGCAGTTCCAGAGCAAGGGCGTCGTGGAGATCGCCGCCGAGGGGAAGGACGCGGACGAGGTGTCGCTCATGGCGATCGACGCCGGCGCCGACGACGTGGAGGCAGACGCGGACACGATCACGGTGTACACCGCGCCGTCCGCCCTCCGGAAGGTCAAGGACGCGCTCGAGGCGGCCGGGTGCGTGGTGGAGTCCGCGGAGCTCACGATGAAGCCGACGAACACGGTGAAGCTCGACGGCGACCAGGCCGGGAAGGTCCTTCGCCTCGTCGACGCGCTCGAGGACCTCGACGACGTCTCGAAGGTGCACGCGAACTTCGACGTGCCCGAGGAGATCCTCGCCAACGTTTGACCCGAAGGGGTCGCCCGCGTACGTCCTGGGGATCGACCCGGGTACCACCGGGATGGGCTACGCGGTCATCGACCCGCGCGGCGAGCCGGCGACGGTCGTCGCGTGCGGGATCGTCGAGGTGCCGCGCGGGGCCTCCACCGCCGAACGGCTCCTCGCGATCGCCACGGCGCTGGACCTCCTCATCGCCGAGCACGCGCCGCGGGCGCTCGCGCTCGAGCGCCTCTTCTTCAACCGGAACGTGCGCACCGCAATGGCCGTCTCCGAAGCGCGCGGCGTGGCGCTCCTGTGCGGCGCGCGCGCTGGGCTGGAGGTCGCGGAGTACACGCCGCAGGAGGTGAAGCTCTCGGTCACCGGGAGCGGCAGCGCCGACAAGAAGGCGGTGCAGCGGATGATCGGTCTCCTGGCCCGCCTCGAGCGACCGATCACCGAGGACAACGTTGCGGACGCGATCGCGATCGCGCTCACGCACGCGCGGCGGTCCCGCCTCGCGGAACGCCTCGAGGCCGCGGTGCGCGAGGCGTGATCGCCTCGCTCCGCGGCGAGATCGTTTCGCGTGGGCCGGACCACGTGGTGGTCGAGGTCGGCGGCGTCGGCTACAAGGTCTTCGTCCCGCGGCAGCCGGAGGCGACGCGCGTGCTCTTCCACACGCATCAGGTGGTCCGCGAAGACGGGCAGTTCCTCTACGGCTTCGCGACGCCCGAGGAGCTTGCGCTGTTCGAGCTCCTCATCGGCGTCTCCGGCGTGGGACCGAAGGCGGCGCTCGCGCTGCTCGGGACGGCCCGGCCGGCCGACCTCGCCGCGGCGATCGTCTCGGGCGACGCAGAGGCGCTCGCACGAGCCCCCGGAGTGGGGAAGAAGACCGCCGAGCGCCTGATCGTCGATCTCAAAGGCAAGCTCGGCGCGCTCGCGAGCGGCGGCCTGGCCAGCGCCGCGCTGCCGGACGACGAGGTCGCCGCCGCGCTCGTCGCGCTCGGTTTCAGCGTCGCCGAGGCGGCCGCCGCGCTGCGCGGCGCGCCGCCACCCGGAGCGGCGCGAGCCGAGGAGCGCCTCGCGGCCGCGCTGCGCGGCGCGAGCCGCCGCCCGTAGCCTCCGCCCGGGCTCGCCGGGCGACCGCCGCAGGCCCGTGGCCCTCGACCGCGGTGGTATAGTGACCCTCGGTATCCGGGCCGCTGCCCGGGTGCCGCAGGGTCCAGGGAAAGTGGGCTTGACCCACTTTTTTTTCGCCCCGCGACCGAAAGGGGAGCGTGACATGAACCGCGAGCTCGTCACCGGTCTCGCGCAGCTCTCCGCCGAGAAGGGCCTCCCCAAAGAGGTCGTGGGCGACATCATCGCTCGCGCCCTCAAGCGCGCCTACGGCGCCGAGGAGAACGTCGATGTCAAGTTCGACATCCAGACCGGTGCGTTCAAGGTCTACCTCCTCAAGACGGTGGTCGAGAAGGTGGAGGACCCCAAGCTCCAGATCCAGCTCGAGTCCGCGCGGCGGCTGAAGGCGGACGCCGAGCTCGGGGAGGTCATCCCGCTGGAGGAGCAGGCAGCCGCGCTCGGCCGCATCGGGGCGCAGACCGCCAAGCAGGTCATCCAGCAATCGCTCCGCGAGGCGGAGCGCGAGCAGGTCTTCGCGGAGTACGCCGAGCGCGAGGGCGACATCATCAACGGTCAGATCACGCGCTTCGAGGCGGGCTCCGCGGTCATGGAGCTCGGCCGCGCGGACGCGATCCTCCCGCGCAGCGAGCAGGCGCCGCACGAGCGCTACCTCATCGGCCAGCACCGCAAGGTCCTCGTCCTCGAGGTCCGGCGCTCGCTTCGTGGCCCGCAGATCATCGTGAGCCGCGCGCACCGCGGCCTCGTGAAGCGGCTCTTCGAGCTCGAGGTGCCCGAGATCTACCACGGGCAGGTCGAGATCATGGGCATCGCGCGCGAGGCGGGCTCGCGGAGCAAGATCGCCGTGCGCGCCCGGCAGCCCGGCCTCGACCCGGTCGGCGCGTGCGTGGGCCAGCGCGGCCTGCGCGTGCAGGCGATCGTGAACGAGCTCGGCGGCGAGCGGCTCGACGTGGTGCCCTGGGCCGAGAAGCCCGAGGAGTTCGTCGCGAACGCGCTCTCGCCGGCGCAGGTGCTGCGCGTGGACATCGTTCCCGAGGAGAAGACCGCCTACGTCGTCGTCCCCGACCGGCAGCTCTCCCTCGCGATCGGCAAGGAAGGCCAGAATGCCCGCCTCGCGGCGAAGATCACCGGCTGGCGCATCGACATCCGCAGCGAGTCCGAGGTCCGCGCCGAAGCCGAGCCCGAGCCCGAGCCGGTCGTCGAGGAGTACGTTCCCGAGGAGCCGGTCGCGCCGGAGGATCCCGAGGTCGTCCGCGACGACCTGGTCGCCGAGGTCGAGGCCGAATCGGCGCTCGCCGACGACGACACGATGGAGGAAGAGGACCGTGCCCTCCTCGGCGGGAAGAAGAAGCGCGCCGATCGGCATTGAGCCGGTGCGCAGACCGCCGGAGCGGACCTGCGTCGCCTGCCGCGCCACGCGACCGAAGCGCGAGCTCGTGCGCGTCGTCCGTTCCCCGGCGGGCGGCGTGCCGACGGTGGACCTCCGCGGGAAGGCGCCGGGCCGGGGCGCGTACCTCTGCCCCGACGAGGCCTGCCTGACGAAGGGCATCGGCGGGGGAGCGCTCCGGGCGGCGCTCGAGGTCGACATCGACGACGCGACGCGCGAGGCCCTCGCCGCGGAGCTGCGGCGGGCGGCCGAGACGAGAACGAAAGGCGGGAGTTAGACCATGCCGAAGGCACGACCGAGGCGCTTCCCGCCGCACCGCGGCCCGCGCCCCAAGCGCCGCCCGGACCACGGCCCGGTGCCCGCGCCCGTCGTGGAGGCGCCCGCGGCGCCCGTGGTCGGCGCGAACGGCCGGCCGATCGTCGTCCTGCCGAAGACGATCGCCGTGGGCGACCTCGGCCGCGCGCTCGAGACCGGTGTCGTCGACGTCATCCGCGCGCTCGTGAACATGGGGGTCATGGCGACGATCAACCAGACCGTCGACTTCGAGACCGCCTCACTCGTCGCCGGCGAGCTCGGCCGCGAGGTCGTCGCGGAGGCCGAAGCCGTGCCCGAGCCGGTCGAGGCCGAGGCGGAGGCCGCCGGGATCAAGCAGATCCTCTGGAGCGACGACGACCCGGCGAAGCTCCGCCCGCGCGCGCCGGTCATCACGGTGCTCGGGCACGTCGACCACGGCAAGACCAGCCTGCTGGACGCGATCCGCTCGACCAACGTCACCGCGCGCGAGGCCGGCGGCATCACCCAGCACATGGGCGCGTACCAGATCGAGCACGAGGGCCGCCGGGTGACCTTCCTCGACACGCCGGGCCACGCGGCCTTCACCGCGATGCGCGCCCGCGGCGCACAGGTCACCGACGTGGCGATCCTCGTCGTCGCCGCCGACGACGGCGTGCAGCCGCAGACGGTCGAGGCGATCTCGCACCTGCGGGCCGCGAACGTTCCGATCGTGGTCGCGCTCAACAAGATCGACAAGAGCGACGCGAACCCCGACCACGTGAAGGCGCAGCTCGCGGAGCACGGCGTGACGATCGAGGAGTACGGCGGCGAGACGCCCCTCGTGGCGGTCTCCGCGAAGACGCGCCAGGGTCTCGAGGAGCTCATCGACACGATCCTCCTGGTGGCTGATGTCCAGGAGCTCACCGCCGACCCGGACCGTCCGGCGATCGGCCGGGTCATCGAGGCCCACCTCGACAAAGGCCGTGGCCCGGTCGCGACGGTGCTCGTGCAGACCGGCACGCTCCAGCGCGGCAACGTCGTCGTGGCCGGCACGATCGTGGGCAAGATCCGCGCGATGACCGACGACAAGGGCAAGAACCTGGGTCGCGCCGAGCCGTCGCGGCCGGTCGAGATCCTCGGCCTGCCGGAGGTCCCGGAGGCCGGCGACGTCCTGCGGGCCGTGCCCGACGAGAAGGCGGCGAAGCTCATCGCGGCCGAGATCGTGCGCGAGCGCGCGGCCGCGGCCGGCGGCGAGCGACCGCCGACGCTCGACGAGATGTTCGCCCGAGTCAAGGAGGGCAAGGCCAAGGAGCTCAAGCTGGTCCTCAAGGCCGACGTGCAGGGCTCGCTCGAGGCGATCAAAGGGGCGCTGGTGAAGATCCCGCAGGACGAGGTCGCCGTGAACGTCATCCACGACGCCGTCGGCGACATCTCGGAATCCGACATCAACCTCGCGGCCGCGTCCGGCGCGATCGTCATCGGCTTCTCGAACAAGCTCGACGTGCCCGCCAAGCGCGTCGCGGAGAGCACGAAGATCGACGTCCGCATCTACAAGGTCATCTACGAGCTCCTCGACGAGGTGCAAGCGGCCCTCACCGGGATGCTCGAGCCGATCATGGTCGAGCAGGTCCTCGGGCACGCCGAGGTGCGGCAGCTCTTCACCGCGGGCAAGACGACGATCGCAGGGTGCATGGTCATGGACGGCGCGGTCCGCCGCGGCGCGCAGGCGCGGCTCCTCCGCGGCGGCGACGTCGCGTACGACGGCCACCTCGGCACGCTCCGGCGGATCAAGGAGGACGCCCGCGAGGTGAGCGCCGGGATCGAGTGCGGCATCGTGCTCGACGGGCACAACGACGTCCAGGTCGGCGACCTCATCGAGGCGTACGTCATCCAGGCGAAGCCCCGGTGAGCTTCAAGCGGCGCGACCGGGTCGCCGAGCTCCTCCAGCGGGAGCTCGGCGTGCTCATCAGCGAGGAGCTCCGTGACCCGCGGATCGTGTTCCCGACGGTCACCGGCGTGGAGATCACGGGCGACCTTCGGGTAGCCAAGGTCTCCGTGAGCGTGCTCGGCGACGACGACGTCGCGGGCGCGACGCTCGCGGCGCTCCGCGAGGCCACGCCGTTCATCCGCCACCGCCTCGGCGAGCGGACCGAGCTGCGGTTCGTGCCGGCGCTCGAGTTCGTGGCGGACCGCTCCGCGGTGCGGGCCGCCCGGATCAGCGCGCTCCTCCGGGAGGCGAAGGGCGACCGCGCCGGACGCGAATGAACGAGGTTCTCGCGCTCGTGCGCGACGCGAAGCGCGTCGCCATCGTCTCGCACCGCGACCCCGACCCGGACACGATCGGCGCGGCCATCGCGCTCGGCCTGGGCCTCGAGCGCCGGGGCGCGCGGGTGTCGCTCCACTGCGCCGATCCGCTGCCGGACGGGACACGCTTCCTCGCGGGGAGCGAGCGGTTCACGGCCGCGCCGCCGCCGGCGGAGGTCGACCTCGTCGTGACGGTCGACTTCGCGGACCGTGAACGGGCGAAGCTGGCGCTGCCGGACCGTCCGCTCGCGAACATCGACCACCACGCCACGAACACCCGCTTCGGCGCGGCGAACTGGGTGGACGTCACCGCCTCCTCCACCTGCGAGATGGTGGGACGGCTGCTGGACGCGCTCGGCACCGGCTGGACGAGCGCGATGGCGACGGCCGCGCTCACCGGGATCATGACCGACACCGGCTCCTTCCAGTTCCCCTCGACCGACGCGCGCACGTACGAGCGCGCGGCGCGGCTCCGCGAGGCGGGCGCCGATCTCCAGGCGATCACGTACAACATCTTCCGCAACGTCCGCTACGAGGCCCTCAAGCTCTACGGCGTGGGCTTCGGCCGCCTCGTCCGCGAGGTCGACGGGCTCCTGGTCTGGAGCGTCATCACGTTGCGCGACGTCGCGGACGCGGCGGCGCGCGACGAGGACGTGTCCGGGCTCGTGCAGCAGCTCGCGCGCGCGGGCGGGAACCGGCTCACGCTCCTCTTCACCGAGGTCGAGGGCGGCGTGAAGATCTCGTGCCGCACGTCGGAGTGGCCGCCCTCGATCGACGCCGCCGCGCTCATGGGCCGCTTCGGCGGAGGCGGGCATGTCCGTGCCGCGGGCGCGCTCGTGCCCGGAGCGCTCGAGACCGTGCGCGAGGGAGTGCTCGCCGCCGCGCGCGAGGCGCTCGCCGCCGCGCGCGCGACCGCCTGACCTGGTGACGGCCCGCGAGCGGGCCTCGTGTGACGGCCCGCGAGCGGGCCTCGTGACCGCGCCGCCACCCGGCGGCCTCCTCGCGGTGGACAAGCCGGCGGGCTGGACCTCGCACGATGTCGTCGCCGTGCTGCGCGGGCTCTTCGGTCTGCGACGGGTCGGCCACGGCGGCACGCTCGATCCGCTCGCGACGGGCGTGCTCGTCATCCTCGCCGGCTCCGCGACGCGCCAGCTCGACCGCATCCACGGCACGGCGAAGGCGTACGGCGCGCTCGTGCGGTTCGGCGCCGAGACAACGACCGACGACCGCGAGGGCGCCGTCACGCGCACGGCGCCGGCCCCGATGCAGGACGCCGCCACGCTCGACGCCGCGCTCGCGCCGTTCCGCGGCCCGATCGTGCAGGTGCCCCCCCACTACGCCGCCGTGAAGGTCGGCGGGAAGCCCGCCTACGCGCGCGCGCGGGCGGGGGAGACGCTCGAGCTCGCGCCGCGGCCCGTGACGATCGACCGCCTCACGATCGCGGCGTGGGCGCCGCCGGACCTCCGTCTCCTCGTGGTGTGCTCCTCCGGCACGTACATCCGCTCGCTCGCGCGCGACCTCGGTCGCGCGCTCGGCTCGGCGGCGCACCTCGCCGCGCTTCGGCGGATCGCGGTCGGGGGCTTCGACCTCGAGCGCGCCACGCCGCTCGACGCGCTGCGCGCCGCCGGCCGCGAGGCCGCGCTCGCGCGCCTCACGCCGCTCGCCGACGCGGATCTCGTCCTCGACCCGCGGCTGCTCACCGAGCCGGCCGACCGCATACTGGACGCGAGGTCCGTGGAGTGATCGCGAAGGCGCTCGAGCGTCAGGTCCTGAGCGTCCTCGCCTTCTGGCGGGCGCTCTCGCTCGACGCACGGGTCGTCGGCGTGCTCGGGGTGGGGAACTGGCTCCTCCTCTTCTTCAACCACACGACGGTGCAGGCGACCCGCGACGACGTGCTCTGGCGGCTCTTCCCCGGGTTCGCCGGCCCGCTCTGGCTCGCCCTGTGCGGCGCGCTCGCCATCTCGTACCCGCTCCGGGACCGGCGCTTTGGACCCGCCTTCACGGCGCGTGACCGTGCGCTCCACCTCACCGCGATCGTCGTCGCGTTCGCGGTGCTGCCGACGCTCGCCTCGATCGTCCTCCGCGAGACCGGGAAGCCCTACACCTACATCCACGACGGCGCGATCATGGTCGAGGAGGCGGCCCGGAAGCTCCTCCTCGGCCAGAACCCCTACGGCGCCGACTACCTCGACACGCCGCTCGTGTTCTGGCCGATGGTGAACAACCCCGCGCTCTACCACTTCACGTACTTCCCGGACCTCTTCCTCATCACCGCCCCGTTCACCGCGCTCTTCGACCGCCTCGGGCTCTTCTGGGACGAGCGCTACCTCTACCTCCCGGCCTACCTCGCGACCGGTGCCGTGGCGCCGCTCCTCGTGAGTGGCACCGATCGGCGCCTCGCGCTCGCCGCCGCGATCGCCCTCAACCCGCAGCTCTTCCCCTTCGTCGTCGAGGGGCGCAACGACTTCTTCGTGCTCGCGTTCGTGTTCGGGGGCCTCGTGTTGCTCCAGCGCGAGCGGCGGTCCTGGGCGCTCCTCCTGCTCGCGATCGCGGCCTCGGCGAAGCTCCACGCCGCGTTCTTCCTCCCGTTCGTCGCCGTCTACCTCGTCGCCACCCGACGGCCCACCTCGCTCCGCGCGGCGTGGAACTCGCTCTGGCGGCCGGCCTGGCCCGCGGCGCTCCTGGTGGTCGCCGTCTTCCTGCCGTTCCTCACCAACGACTTCGGCGCGTTCTGGGACGACGTGGTCCGCTACAACGCGGGCGGGGCGGCCTGGTCGTACCCGATCGCCGGCATGGGCTTCTCGGCGCTCCTGCTCGCCCTGGGGGTCATCCCGAGCCGGCAGGCGGACTTCCCGTTCGCGCTCTTCGAGCTCGCCGCGGCGGTGCCGCTCGGGATCGTCGCGCTCCGCGCACTCTGGCGGGAGCCGACGCTCGCGCGGATGCTCCTCGGCCACGCGGTGACGCTCCTCGCGTTCCTCTTCTTCGGCCGCTACTTCCACGGCAACTACGCGGGCTACGTCGCCGCGCTCGCGACCCCCGCCCTGTTCCTCCGCGCCGGCGCGCCGCCGCCACGCCGGCCGCGTCCGGCGGCCACCGCCACGGCGCTCGTCCGGGCGACCGCGGAATGAGGACCTTCGCCGGCTTCGAGGGCTGGCCCTCCGGGGAGCTCCACGTCGCGATCGGCGTGTTCGACGGCGTCCACCTCGGGCACCGCGCGCTCCTCGCCCGGCTTCGTGCGGGCGCACGGGCGGCCGGGGCGACCGGGCTCGCAGCCACGTTCGACCCGCTCCCGGCCCGCGTCCTCGACCCCGCCGGCGGACCGGGCGCGCTCAGCGACCTCGAGGAGCGGATCGAGCAGCTCCGCGCGGCCGGAGCGGACGAGGTCGTCGTGTTCGCGTTCGACCACGCCTTCGCCTCGCTCGGTCCCGACGAGTTCGCCCGACGGCTCGCGGCCGCCGGTGCGGTGCGCCGTGTCGTCGTCGGCCCCGATTTCCAGTTCGGCCACGGCCGCTCGGGCGCGTCCGGAACGCTCCAGGCGCTCGGCGAGCGGTACGGCTTCGCGGTCGAGATCGTCGCGCCGCTCCGCGCGGACGGCGCGGCCATCTCCTCCACCCGCATCCGCGCGCTCCTCGGGCAGGGTCTCCTCGATGCGGCGGCGAGCCTCCTCGGACGTGCGTACGCCGTGAGCGCCACGGTCGTGCACGGCGACGACCGCGGCGCCGGCCTCGGCTGGCCGACTGCCAACCTCGCCCTTCTCGCACACCGGCTGCTGCCGCGCGACGGGATCTACGCGGCATGGGTGGAGGTCGCGGGTGCCCGCCACGCCGCGGCCGCGAGCGTCGGCGTCCGGCCGACCTTCGGCGACGGCCTCGAGCGGCGACTCGAGGCACACCTCCTGGACTTCCGCGGGGACCTCTACGGCCTGCGGGCGACCGTGACCTTCGTCCGGCGGCTGCGCGACGAGGAGCGCTTCGCGACGCCGCAGGCGCTCTCGGCGCAGATCGCGCGGGATGTGGTCGCGGCGCGCGAGGCGCTCGCGGGAGGCTAGCGCGCGGGCGCGGACGGCGCGCCGTCCGCATTCCGCACGGTCGGGGTCATTCCGCTACACTGACCGGCGAAGAAAGAGATCCATAGGATCCAGGAAAGGACAACGGGTGCCGCCCGCAGCGATCGCGAACAAGAGCGAGGTCATCGCGGCGTTCCGCCGCGGCGACGCGGACACCGGCTCCGCCGAGGTCCAGATCGCCCTCCTCACCGAGCGCGTCAAGCACCTCACCGATCACCTTCGCGGCGCGCGCCACGACAACTCGTCGCGGCGCGGGCTGCTCATGATGGTCGGCCGGCGTCGGCGGCTCCTCGCCTACCTGCACCGCACGAGCCCGGAGCGTTACCAGGACGTCATCGGGCGACTCGGCCTGCGACGGTAAGAGCGAGAGCGACTGCCGGCCGGACCCACCGCCAGGTGGGTCCTTCCCTGTAGCGCGGGACACCCGAGCACAACGAACAGATGGCGATCACCAGGGCCCACGCGACGATCAACGGGCACCCCTTGACCCTCGAGACCGGGAAGTACGCCGCCCAGGCGGGCGGTGCGGTCACCTGCCGCTTCGGCGACACGATCGTCTTCGCCGCCGCGACCGTCGCCAAGACGACGCGCCCCGGCATCGACTTCTTCCCGCTCACGGTGGACTTCGAGGAGCGCCTCTACGCCGCCGGGAAGATCCCCGGATCGTTCCCGCGCCGTGAGGGCCGTCCCTCCGAAGAGGGCATCCTCACCGCTCGCCTCACCGACCGGCCGATCCGGCCGCTCTTCCCGAAGGGCTTCAAGAACGACGTCCAGATCGTCGTGTCGGCGTGGTCGAGCGACCAGGAGAACGACTACGACGTCCTCGCCGTGAACGCCGCGTCCGCCGCGCTCCACCTCTCGAACGCTCCGTTCGAGGGCCCGATCGGCTGCGTCCGGGTCGGCACGGTGGGCGGCGTCCTCACGCTGAATCCCACCATCCAGCAGATGGAGGAGAGCGAGCTCGACCTCGTCGTCGCCGGCACGAAGGACTCCGTGATGATGGTCGAGGCGGGTGCCCGCGAGGTGACCGAGGACCGCCTCGTCGAGGCGCTCGCGCTCGCGCAGCAGGGCATCGCCGCGATCTGCCAGGCGCAGGAGGAGCTCCGCGCCGCCGCAGGCAAGCCGAAGCTCGTGTGGGCCCCGCCGGCCCGCGACGCCGCGAGGCTCGACCCGGTGCGGCGGTTCCTCGCCGAGCGGCTCCGCGCGAAGCTCCGCAACCCCGACAAGGCCCAGCGCGAGGCCGGACTCGACGACCTCAAGGCCGAGGCCGTGACGACCTACGTGACGGACGGCGGCGCGATCACCGCCGACCAGGTCGGCGCGGAGTACGACGACGCCCTCGAGCACGAGTTCCGCACCGCCGTGGTCGAGGAGAACCTCCGTCCGGACGGTCGCGACACGAAGGCGATCCGGCCGCTCGCGATCGAGGTCGGCGTCCTCCCGCGCACGCACGGCTCGGGCCTCTTCAAGCGGGGCCAGACCCAGGTCCTCTCCATCGTCACGCTCGGGCCGTCGGGCGACGAGCAGATCATCGACACCCTCTCGCCGGTCGACACGAAGCGCTACATGCACCACTACAACTTCCCGCCCTACTCGGTGGGCGAGGTGCGCATGATGCGCGGCGCCGGCCGGCGCGAGATCGGCCACGGCGCGCTCGCCGAGCGCGCGCTCTTCCCGGTCATCCCGACCAAAGCGGAGTTCCCCTACACGATCCGCGTGGTGAGCGAGACGCTTGAGTCGAACGGATCGTCGTCGATGGCATCGACCTGCGGCTCGACGCTCGCGCTCATGGACGCCGGTGTGCCGATCACAACGATGATCGCCGGCATCGCGATGGGGCTCGTCCTCGAGGGCGACAAGTACACGGTCCTCACCGACATCCAGGGTCTCGAGGACCACTACGGCGACATGGACTTCAAGATCACCGGCTCCGACAAGGGCGTGACCGCCGTCCAGATGGACATCAAGGTGAAGGGCATCACGCTCGAGATCATGCGCGCGGCCCTCGCCCAGGCACGCGAGGCGCGCCTGTTCATCCTCGGCGAGATGCGGCAGGTCATCGACGCGCCGCGCGCGGAGCTGAACAAGTACGCACCGCGCATCGACACGATCAAGATCAACCCGGACCGGATCCGCGACATCATCGGCCCAGGCGGCAAGATGATCCGCGCGATCCAGAGCGAGTCGGGCACGAACATCGAGGTCGAGGACGACGGCACGGTGCGCATCACCGGCGCGAAGCCGGAGGGCCGCGAGAAGGCGCGCCAGATGATCGAAGGCCTCACCCGCGAGGCGGAGGTCGGCGAGGTCTACGAGGGCAAGGTCACCCGGATCATGAGCATCGGCGCCTTCGTCGAGTACCTTCCCGGCAAGGAGGGCCTCGTGCGCGCGTCCGAGATCTCCTCGGAGCGGGTGAACCGGATCGAGGACGTCCTCTCGATCGGCCAGAAGGTCAAGGTGAAGGTCGCCGAGGTCGACCGCCAGGGCCGGGTCAACCTCTCGATCCGGGCTGTGACCGAGGCGTCGGGCAACGACTTCGAGCAGCGGTCCCGGGCCGAGCGATCCCGTTTCGCAGAGCGGAGCGGATCCTTCGGCGACCGGCCGGGCGGACCGGGTGGTCCGGGCGGCTTCCGGCGGAGCGGTCCGCCCTCCCGCTAGCAGCCTGCTCAGCCTGATCCTGCCGGCGTACGACGAGGCTCGCCGGTTGCCGGCGAGCCTCGCCCGCTGCGCGGACCACTTCATCGCGCGCGGGATAGCCGCGGAGATCATCATCGCGGATGACGGCTCCCGCGATGACACGGCGGAGGCGGTCGCCCGCGCGGTCACCGCACTCCCGGCCGGCGCGCCGCCGGTCCGGCACCTGCGGCTCCCGCACCGGGGGAAGGGCGGCGCCGTCCGGGCCGGGGTCGCCGCGGCGGTCGGCGACCCGGTGGTCTTCTTGGACGCGGACCTCACGATCCCGGTCGAGATCGTCGACGAGTTCCTGCGCGCCATCGCCGCCGGCGCGGACATCGCGATCGCCTCGCGCTACGTCCCAGGCTCGGTGGTCGACCGCCCGTGGTGGCGCCGCGTGATCGGCGACACCTACCGCCTCGCGGTGCGGACGATCGTGCCGACCGGCGTCAACGACACGCAGTGCGGAGGCAAGGCCTACACCGCGCGGGCCGCCGCGCACCTCTTCCCGCGGCAGCGGCTCGACGGTTTCGCCTTCGACGCCGAGCTGCTGTTCCTCGCGCGCCGGGCGGGCTACCGCGTCGTCGAGATCCCCTTCGCGCTCCGCCAGCACCGGGGGACCAGCATCGACTTCCTGTCCGACGCGCCGCGGATGATCCGCGACCTGCTGCTCATCCGCTGGAACGCGCTCCGCGGCCGGTACGAC
>Ga0105164_10001711_pt1 | contig 13873 bp, 14 predicted proteins | sample VDWuncwatermetaG_FD_89674 | JGI IMG/M metagenome (GOLD analysis project Ga0105164, IMG submission 89674) | Wastewater microbial communities from Netherlands to study Microbial Dark Matter (Phase II) - VDW unchlorinated drinking water | ecosystem: Environmental > Aquatic > Freshwater > Drinking...
AACTCTTTGAAAATACAGTAGTTATGTAAGTTGCCCGCATAGCTCAATTGGCAGAGCAGGACACTCTTAATGTCAAGGTTCCAAGTTCGATTCTTGGTGCGGGCACCACTAAACGATTTTGCCTTCGGGCGGTACTGTTTTGGGCAGCATAACTCAGGTTTAGATACAACGCTTCTTTTGCTTTTATCGTTTGAGTCAGAGGAAGGGATGTATTAAAGGGAAACCATAGGTTTCCCTTTAAGGAGAAAAATCGAACAAGACTAACCACGGCGACTACGTACTGGTCGCAGTGAGATTTTTCGACGCGGCGGTAATTCAGTGGTAGAATGCGACCTTGCCAAGGTCGATGTCGTGGGTTCGAAACCCATCCGCCGCTCCAATTTTACGAAGTAAAATTGGATCCTGAGAAACCGACGAATAGGAGGTTTCGAAGGATCTTATTAACGCTTGGCATAATAATTAAGGAGGTACCACCAGCATGCAGATAATGGATTTTTTGAATAAGAAGGCCGTGACAGCCAGCCTGAAGGCGGCCGACAAAGAAGGCGTGATAAAAGAGCTCGTCGATCTTCTGGCAAAGGCTGACGACATCAAGAACAGAGAGGATCTGGTAAGGGCCATTCTCACCAGAGAGTCGCTCGGATCGACAGGCATAGGTCAGGGGATCGGCATACCGCACGCGAAATCCCAGAGCGTCAAAAGCCTCGTAGCGGCCTTCGGGTTGTCGCAGAAGGGAGTGAATTTCGATTCGCTGGACGGAGAGCCTGTCCACATATTCTTCCTTTTGATAGCGCCCGAAGAATCTGCCGGACCTCACCTGAAAGCGCTCGCCAGGATATCCAGGATGCTCAAGGATAAATATTTCAGGGACCTCCTGCGAAAATCGAAAGACGAGAAAGATATCCTTCGCATAATCCAGGACGAAGATTCAAAGAAATACTAAAAAGGGTTTTTGATAGTGAAGATACTCAAGGCTTTTAAATGGCTGTATCCGGGGATGTGGGTCAAGCGATGGATCATGCTGTCGGTATTCGGCGTCATCATGATATCGATGGGATTCGTCATGGTGCTCCTTGAACAGGCACCGAAGAATAAGACATTTGCCGGGATCATAATAATATTAGGTGTACTCGGGGTAATAACCGGGATAAAGAGGATAATCAAATCTTTCGTTATGGTATTTATGCCGCAGGGGGACGACGAGCTTGTCGACAGGATATATCAGAAGAGGGTGATGGAGCGCGGGCCTAAGATTGCCGTCATAGGCGGTGGCACGGGGCTCTCGATGCTCCTTCACGGCCTCAAAGAATATACGAGCAATATCAGCGCGATCGTCACGGTGGCGGATGACGGAGGGTCGTCGGGAAGGATTAGACAGGATTTTGACATCCCGCCGCCGGGGGATCTGCGGAACTGCCTCGTTGCGCTGGCCGATGCCGAACCGTTAGTGAGCAGGCTCTTCCAGTTCAGGTTCAGCGAAGGGACAGAGCTCAGCGGCCATAGCTTCGGGAATCTCTTCATAACGGCAATGACCAAGGTGACCGGCGACTTTGACGCGGCCATAAAGGAATCGAGCAAGGTCCTGGCCGTAAGGGGCAGGGTGCTTCCTTCGAGCTTAGACAAGATCACTTTAGTTGCCGAGCACTCAGACGGCTCCCAGACTTCAGGCGAAAGCAATATTCCGAAGGCCCATAGCCCGATAAAGAGGATCCATCTGCGGCCCGTTAATTGTAAACCGACCGATGAGGTGGTGGATGCCATAAGGAAGTCGGATGCCATCGTCCTGGGGCCGGGGAGCCTATATACCAGCATAATGCCGAACCTTCTGGTCGGCAATATCTATCAGGAAGTGATCTCATCGAAAGCGGTGAAGATTTATATCTGTAATGTAATGACCCAAAAAGGCGAGACGGACGATTATAAGGCGAGCGATCACCTAAGGGCCATAATAGAACATACCGGCCCCGGCATAGTTGATTACTGCATAGTAAACACCGCAAAGATACCGGAGGATATGCTGACGAAATATAAGGTCGAAGAATCTTATCCGGTGATTTCCGATTCCGAAAATATAAAGAAGATGAGATCTAAGGTCATAGAGGCCCATATAGTGAGCACCGCCGGCTACGTCAGGCACGATCCCGGCAAGCTATCCGCGCTGATAGTGGATTTGATAACGAGCCTGAAGAAATCCCGCGGCTGAAGCGAGAAAAGGTTTAATTAGATGCTGGTCGTGAAGACGATAATTATAAAGAACAAGCAGGGGCTTCACGCAAGGCCGGCCGCGCTCTTTGTCCAGATAGCGAACAAGTTCAATTGCGACATAATAGTTTCGAAGGGAAGACAGAAGGTCAACGGTAAATCGATCATGGGAATAATGATGCTCGAGGCCGGCAGCGGCGCCAGGGTTTCGATAGCGGCTAACGGCGATGATGCAGAAGAGGCGATGAAAGAGCTCGAGAAGCTCCTGGTGAGCGATATTGAGGATCTGGTTATATGACGACGACAAAGAAAAAAGAGATAGTGTTGAAGGGCATCCCGGCCTCGCCCGGCATAACCACCGGCAGGATATTCCTTTTCGGCAGGGAGCAGTATGCCATCCCCAGGCGCAACATCAAGGAAGAGCAGATCCCGGGCGAGATAAAACGCTTTAAGGACACTCTCGTCCAGACCAAGAATGAAATCCTCGAGATAAAGAAGCGCATCTCTGAGGAGATGAGCCTCGAGCACGGCCAGATATTCAGCGCGCACCTTCTGGTCATCGAAGACAGCATGCTCATTGAAGAGGTCGTGTCGAAACTTAAAAAGGAAAAGCTCTCCATCGAATATATCTTTCAGAACGTTTTAAAGAAATATATCAAGGTCTTCTCCGAGATGGACGACGACTATCTCAAAGAGAGGATCAGCGACATAAATGACGTAGGAAGAAGGGTCCTGAAGAATCTGATAGGCGCCAAAGAGGATATACTGACCAACCTCAAGGAGAAGGTTGTGGTCGTCGCGTACGACCTTTCTCCCTCCGACACCGCTACCATGCACAAGAAGAACGTGATAAGTTTTGCGACCGATATAGGCGGCAGGACCTCTCACACCGCCATCATGGCGAAGTCGCTCGAGATACCGGCGGTTGTAGGGCTCGAGACGATAACCAAGAAGGTCGAGACCGGTGATGTGATCATAGTCGACGGCACCCACGGCATCGTCATAGTGAACCCGGCGCTGAAGACGCTCAAGAAATACGAACTTGACAGGGAGCGGCTCGTCGCCGTCGAAAAACACCTGCTGGAATTAAAGGACCTGCCATGTGTTACTCTGGACGGAAGGAATATAGAATTGGTCGCCAATATAGAGGTTCCGGAGGACGTCCCTTCGGTATTGGCCCACGGCGCCGAAGGCATAGGCCTATACAGGACGGAATATTTCTACATGAACAGGAGGGACCTGCCGACGGAAGAGGAGCAATACAAGGCCTATTCTGCCGTTGCCAGGAAGATGAAGCCGTACAGCGTTGTCATAAGGACGCTCGACCTCGGCGGAGATAAATTTTTATCCCAGCTCGATGTCCCGCAGCAGATGAATCCGTTTCTCGGGTGGCGGGCGATAAGGTTCTGCCTTGCGCGGCCCGATATATTCAAGGCGCAGCTGCGGGCGATCCTCCGTGCCTCGGCCCACGGGAAGCTGAAGATAATGTATCCGATGATATCCGGGGTGGAGGAGCTGAAGCAGGCCAATGCTATACTTGAAGAGGTCCGAAAAGAGCTGAGGAAGGCCTCGATGCCGTTCGACGAGAACATGGAAGTGGGCGCCATGATAGAGGTTCCGTCAGCGGCCCTGACGAGTGATATCCTGGCCAAGGAGGCAGACTTCTTCTCGATCGGCACGAACGACCTGATCCAGTATTCGCTTGCGGTCGACAGAGTGAACGAGAAGATAGCCTATCTTTATGAGCCGACACATCCGGCGGTGCTGCGGCTGATAAAGACCGTTATCGAAAACGGCCACCACGCCGGCGTTTGGGTCGGCATGTGCGGCGAGATGGCCGGCGACATCATAATGACCATAATACTTTTAGGGCTTGGCCTTGACGAGTTCAGCACTTCCCCGATAGCCATTCCGGAGATCAAGCGCATAATCAGGGCAGTGACAATGGACCAGGCCAAGGCGATAGCCGTGGAGGCTATCAGTTTATCGACGGGCAGAGAGGTCGATAAATTCGCCAGGAAAAAATTGAAGAGCATAGTGCCGGACCTTGCAATAGAGGTGGAATAGGTATATGGAAATTTTGGATAGCTTGAAAGCGGTAAAAAAGTGCGATAAGTCGGATATGCTGAAGCTGATCGAATCATTCCCGGAACAATGCCGTCGTGCCAAATCCATCGGCATGAAATTCGATCTTCCGGGGCCGTTTAGATCCGGTTATGAAAATGTCATATGCACCGGCCTCGGGGGCTCGGCGATAGGCGCCGACCTCGTCAGGTCTTACATAGCGGATGAGGCCCCCGCGCCCCTCCTCGTCAGCAGAAATTACACCCTTCCGAAGTTCGTAAGCGCAAGATCCCTTGTCATCGCCTCAAGCTATTCCGGTAATACCGAAGAGACCTTGAGCGCCTATAAGGACGCACGTTCCAAAAAGGCCAGGATCGTGGCTATAACGTCCGGAGGCGAGCTGCAGAAGATAGCAGAGCAGGACGGCTATCCCGTACTTATCATACCCAAGGGGCTTCCGCCAAGGTGCGCCCTGGGCTATTCATCATTTTCGCTCCTTGTCTTATTGTCCAGGATCGGACTCATTAAAGATAAATCAAAAGATATCGATGAGACGATAGATCTCCTGGCCAAGCTCAATAATAAGAAAATAGGCGCCGGCGTTCCGACGAAAGACAATTTAGCAAAACGTATCGCAGGCGGGCTTTACCTTAAATTTCCGGTGATCTACGGCGGGCAGGACCATATAGATTCCGTTGTGACGCGATGGAGAGGGCAGATGGCGGAGAACGCCAAGGCGCTTTCATCCAGCCACGTATTCCCCGAGATGAACCACAATGAGATAGTCGGGTGGGAGCATCCGGAGAGGATTTTAAAGGATTTTGTGGTGGTGATGCTGAGGGATTCTGCCGACCATCCGCGCACCGCAATGCGGATGGATATTACAAAAAAGATAATCGAAAAGGAAAAGATAAGGGTGATCGAGGTGGATTCCTGTGGAAAGGGCCTATTGGCGCGGATATTCTCGCTCGTCTATATGGGCGATTTTACAAGCTTCTATCTTGCGATATTGAATAAGACCGACCCGACCCCCGTTGACAGGGTGACCTATCTGAAAGGGGAGTTGGCAAAAGCGTGAACCCCGCACCTTCTCAAAGGCTCGGGCGAATGGAAGAAGGTGTGGGGTGAAGGCAATAGTCCTCGCAGCCGGTTACGCTGTAAGATTGCAGCCCCTGACCCTGCATACCTCAAAATCGCTTCTTGTCATAGGCAAAAGAAAGATAATCGACAGGATCATCGACAAGATCGCGTCCCTTAAAGAAGATCCGGATATATACATCATCTCGAACGCCAGGTTCTTCGGTGATTTTAAAGAATGGCGGCGGTCATCCGCGTACGGAGACAGGGTATCTCTCGTAAATGACGGCACCACAACCAACGAGACGCGGCTTGGCGCGATCAGGGACCTGGGGCTCGCGATAAGAGAGGAGTCGATAGACGATGACCTGCTGGTGGTCGCCGGCGACAACCTTTTCGATTTCGAACTGGCGGCGTTCCTCGAGTTTGCGCGCGCCAACGCGGACGGCGTCTCAGTCGCGCTGCGCGATATAGGCGATATCGGAATGGCGAAGAATTTCGGGGTCGTCAAGATAGACGAACACAACAGGGTCGTGGATTTTGAGGAGAAACCGGCAGAACCTAAATCAACTCTCATATCCACGGGGATATATTATTTTCCGAAAGAAAAACTTCCATTTATTAAAGAATATGTTAAAATGCGGGACAAATTGGACGCGCCAGGCAACTATATATGCTGGCTCGCCGGGACGGATAAGGTCTACGGGTTTACATTTCTTGAGGATTGGTACGATATAGGTAATATCGAATCTTACAAGAAGGCGGATGCCGAATATCTAAAAAAGGAGAGGAAGAGAAATGGCAAAGCATAAATATCTGTTTTCATCGGAGAGCGTGACCGAGGGGCACCCCGATAAAGTGTGCGATCAGGTATCTGACGCGGTCCTCGACGAAGTCTTGAAGCAGGACCCGGCAGGAAGGGTTGCGTGCGAAACATATGTTACTATGGGCCTCATCATAATAGGCGGCGAGATCACGACGACGGCCTACGTCGATATCCATAAACTATGCCGCGACCTATTGAAGGACATAGGCTACACGCATCCTAAATATGGTTTCGATTACCACACCTGCGCGATCCTGAACGCGATACACACGCAATCGCCGGATATAGCGCTGGGCGTGGACAAGGGCGGGGCGGGAGACCAGGGCATGATGATCGGTTACGCATGCCGTGAGACGCCCGAACTTATGCCGCTTCCCATAATGCTTGCGCATAAGCTTTGCATGAAATTGACGGAGGTGCGTAAGAAGGGCGCGATAGGATACCTCGGGCCGGACGGGAAATCGCAGGTGACGGTCGAATATCACGACGGTAAACCGGCGCGCGTTACCTCGGTCGTCCTGGCCTGCCAGCACACCGAAGAGGTTGTGGACAAGAAGACCGACATGCTCTCCAAGAAGGCGCGCGAGGAGATCATCAACAAGGTCGCAAGGCCAATACTTAAGAGCTACATTGACAGGGATACGAAGTTCTATATAAACCAAACCGGTAAATTTGTGATCGGAGGCCCACAGTCAGATACAGGCATGACCGGCCGCAAGATCATCGTCGATACTTACGGCGGCACCGTATCGCACGGCGGCGGTGCGTTCTCCGGTAAAGACCCCACAAAAGTAGACCGTTCTGCGGCATATATGGGAAGGTATATAGCGAAGAACCTCGTGGCCGCCGGCATAGCCGACAAGATATTGATACAGCTGGCTTATGTCATCGGCAGGGCAGAGCCGGTCTCGATGATGGTGAATACCTACGGGACGGGCAAGCTTAGCGACAATAAGATAGTCAGGATCATCCAGGATCATTTTGAGCTTACTCCTCACGGTATAATCGCATCGCTCAAATTACGGGAATCGGACGGCAAGCGATTTGTGAAGACCGCAAGCTACGGCCACTTCGGCAGGGATGAAGATGCCTTTACGTGGGAGAAGACGGACGCGGCGAAAGAGCTGAAGAAGTACGTTAAGTAAAGTTAAAATGATGAGGTGATGTGTGAAATTCGATATTAAGGATCTGAAATTGGCCGGCAAGGGCAGGTTGCGCATAGAGTGGGCTAATGAATACATGAAGGTGCTTGGGCTTGTCCGGAAACGCTTCGGTAAGGAGAAGCCTCTCAAGGGGTTAAAGATAGCGTGCTGTCTTCACGTTACGACCGAGACGGCAAACCTGGCGCTTACATTAAAGGAAGGCGGCGCAGAGGTTTTGATATGCGCATCAAACCCATTGAGCACCCAGAACGATGTCGCGGCTTCCCTCGTCAAGGATTGCAGGATGAATACCTTTGCCGTCAAAGGCGAGGATAACAAGAAATATTACAGCCACATAAATGCCGTTCTGGACGCCCGCCCGAATATCACGATGGATGACGGGGCAGACCTCGTCTCGACTATACATAAAACCAGACCTGACCTGGTCGAGGATATACTCGGCGGGACAGAGGAGACGACAACCGGCGTCATAAGGTTGAGGAGCCTCCAGAAGAGCGGGCTTCTCCTGTATCCCATAATCGCCGTGAACGACGCCGACACCAAGCACCTCTTCGACAACAGATACGGCACGGGCCAGTCCACCGTCGACGGGATAATCCGCGCAACGAACATCCTGTTGGCCGGCGCCAGTTTCGTTGTCTGCGGTTACGGCTGGTGCGGCAGGGGGGTGGCGATGCGCGCTAGAGGCATGGGCGCGAACGTTGCAATCGTCGAGACCGACCCGCTGAAAGCGCTCGAGGCGGTCATGGACGGATACAATGTGATGCCGATAAAAGAGGCGTGCAGGAAGGCCGATGCCGTCGTCACCTTAACGGGCGATACGAGCGTCATAAGGAAGGAACATTTCGAGCTGATGAAGGACGGCGTATTGGTCGCGAACTCCGGCCATTTCAACGTCGAGATAGATATCCCGGCGCTTGAGAAGATGTCGAAGAAGAAGAGGCGGATAAGGGATTTCGTGGATGAGTATACGCTAAAAAACGGCAAGCGCATAAATCTCCTGGGCGAGGGTAGGCTCGTGAACCTTGCCGCGGCCGAGGGACATCCGGCGAGCGTCATGGATATGAGTTTCGCTAATCAGGCCCTGGCCTGTGAATACGTCGCGAAGAATTATAAAAAATTGGGTAAGCAGGTCTATAAGGTCCCTGAATTCATAGACAAGAATATCGCAAAATTGAAACTCGAGTCTCTCGGCGTGAAGATAGATTCATTGACCGAAGAGCAGAAAAAGTATCTGGATAGCTGGGAGCTGGGAACATAGTAAATAAATCCCAATGTCAAATACTACAAAATCCAAAATAAATCCAAAATAAATCCAAAAACCCAAATCCCAAATTGGATTTAGGATTTGGGATTTATTTGGTAGTATTGGTAATATTTGGATTTTGGATTTATATTAGAAAGGACTAAAAATGGGAAGACGCCCGATCGATATGGATCGCCTGGCGCTGGATTTAGCGCTGGCCGAAAACATGGATGAGAAGAAAAAATTGGCCAAAAAGATCACTGTTTTGGCGTATAGGAAGGGGATATACCTTTCGAGCATCAATAGCTTTTATCTGGCGCGCGGCAAGGGTGAAGTCCCAAATAATTTTTCTGTGCCGGCAATAAATTTGCGGGTGCTGACTTATGACCTCGCCAAGGCCATATTCAGGGTGGCCAGGAAGCACAATGCCGGCGCCTTTATCTTTGAGATCGCAAAGTCGGAGATGGGGTACACGAGCCAGCCGCCGATAGAATATTCGTCCATATGTCTGGCCGCCGCCGTAAAGGAAGGATGGTCAGGCCCGGTCTTTATCCAGGGAGACCATTTCCAGGTTGCCGAGAAGAAATATAAGGAGAATCCCGAGGAGGAACTCGACAGCCTTAAGGCAGTGATAATCGGCGCCATCGAAGGCGGATTTTACAATATAGACATAGACTCCTCGACATTGGTGGACCTGTCCAAAGGTGCGATCAATAAGCAGCAGGAGCTCAATTACGAGGCCTGCGCTGAACTGACCAACTTCATCCGCCGGAATCAGCCGCGCGGCATAGAGATCTCCGTCGGAGGAGAGATAGGCGAGGTGGGGCATAAGAATTCGACGCCTGAAGAGCTGCGGGCGTTCATGGATGGCTATAAGAAGCGCCTTCGCAAAGGGAGGTGCGGTATTAGCAAGATAAGCGTCCAGACCGGGACCTCCCATGGCGGCGTCGTCCTGCCGGACGGCTCCATCGCGAAGGTGAAGCTCGATTTTGACACCCTGCGGAGCCTTTCAAATATAGCTAGAGAGGAATACGGCCTGGCCGGGGCGGTGCAGCACGGCGCATCGACGCTTCCGATGGATGCCTTCGGCAAGTTCCCGGAGGTCGGGACCGCGGAGGTCCATCTTGCGACCGAATTTCAGAATACGATATATGAGAGCCAGCACTTCCCTAAGGAATTGAAGAATAAGATGTATGACTGGATAAAACAGAGCCTCATCTCCGAACGTAAGGCCGACCAGACCGATGAGCAGTTCATCTATAGCGCCAGGAAGAAGGCCCTCGGGCCGTTCAAAAAGGATATATTGGACCTGCCCGGCGAAACAAGGGACGCGATCGCCAAAGAGGTGGAGGCAAAAATCGAATTTTTATTCGAAAAATTAAATACGGGAAATACCATGGAGATCGTCTCTAAAAACACCATTCTTAAGAGGGTCATCTCGAGGAAGGCCAGGGCCGAACATGTTTTGATGAGCGGTGAGGGCGCGGATTGATTGAATAGTGGAATTTGTTTGTGATTTGGAATTTAAAGTTATACTCTCTTATTTATCAGGTGTATCCCGAGGATCGCGAATACCACGTTGCCCAACCATGCCGCTGCGATAGGCGGCAGCACCCCCGCTTTCCCGAACGCAAGGCTTATCGCTATCGACGCATAATATAAGAGCCCTATCGCGATGCTCATGCCTATCCCGATCAGGACGCCGCCCCTCGTCGTTATTATAGCGAACGGGGTGCCCACCAGGATTATTATGAAGCTTATCAGCGGGAACGCTATTTTGTAATGAAGGTCGACGAGCAGCCCCTTTATGAGCTTTGTGCTAACGCCCCGGAAATTGCGTATGTACCTCTTCAATTCCCTGTAGCTCATGTAATCCGAGCGCCAGTCCCTGTTTGCGAAATCGGCCGGCTTCTCCTTTAAAGGTAATATCGTATCATTGTAGAAGACCGGCTCCTCCAGGATCCTGCCGGAGTTGTCTATCTTGTATATTATCACCTTGGAAAATTTCCAGCCCTCATCGGTCCATACGCCGCTCTGCGCGGTGATCTTCGATGTCAGATTGGTGGACGCATCATGTTCATGTATTATGATATCCCCGAGCCTCTTCTTCTCCGTATCATAGCTTTTGGCAAATACTATCCTGTTGCCCGCGCCGTAAAGCGCAATATTCTCCAATACCTTCGGGACACCGGCCTTCTTCTGTTTCTCGAGCTCATCCCGCCTTATCTCGCCGGCCTTCTTTGAGCTGGGCGGTATGACCTTGTCATTTACGATGAAGGTCGCCATGCTTATCAGGAAGCCCATGATCAATAGCGGCGAAAGGATGCGCCACAGGCTTATGCCGCTCGATTTCATCGCGGTGATCTCGTTATGTTTGTTGAGGTTGCTTAAGACATATATCGTGGAGAGGAGCACCGCCATCGGCGCCACCTGCAGAAATATGGTAGGCGTGTAGTAAAAATAGAAGGCCATTATCGACGAGACAGGGATCTTGTACTTCACGATATCGTCGATAAAAGAGAATATGTCGATGATGACGGCCATTATTATGAATATGAAGAGGCACCATATGAACGGCCCCAGAAACCCTTTCACCATGTATCGGTCTACGATCTTCATAGATCTATATGCCTCTTGCCAGGGTGAGGCACCTTACAACTTTTGCGCCGGCATCGAGAAGTGTCCTGGAACATTCGCTCAAGGTCGAGCCGGTCGTCATCACATCGTCTATCAGCAGTATCTTAAGGCCTCTAACCTTTGCGTCGGGCCTTACCTTGAATGCGCCTTTTAGATTTGTCATCCTCTCGTCCTTCGAGAGTTCATTCTGATGCCGGGTCGTGTGAGGTTTTTCCAGGATATCCGCAAGTCCGATACCGGCATCCTGGGCGAGCCCTGCAGCAATGACCTTCGACTGGTTAAAACCCCGCTCTCTTAAACGCCTGCCATCCAAAGGCACGAAGGTGATCACGTCGATATCTTCAAGAATGGCGCCGTTCTCTTTTATAAAATCTGTCATGAAACCCGAGAGGGTGGCGGAGAGCGAGAGCCTGCCTTTGTATTTTAAAATATGGATGAGCTCTTTCAAGGCGCCGTCATAGACATAAGCGGAATGCGCCGATTTGAAATGGAATTTTGTCTTACGGCATTCAGGGCATGCCTTGAATGCCTCATCGACCGGCCTGCCGCAGGATACGCAATGGGGTTTCGGGTTTCGCCTTATGCCGGCCATGCAAAGGCCGCAGAGGCCGGTCTCGTTTGAGATGTCGAGACAGGTCCTGCAATTTGCGCAGTGCAGGGGGTAGATGAGATTTACGAAGCCCTTAGCTATCGTCAATATGGCCTCTTTCATGGAGGATATGATAACACGTATGAATAGGCCCTGTCAATTATGTGGTATGAAAAGGGACAGCGCCCATTTTTCTATTTGCCTACTCGTAGAAAAATGGGCGCTGTCCCTTTTTCGGTTATACCTTCGTTACGTTTACTGCCTGCTCGCCTTTGGGGCCGTCCTTTATTTCAAACTCGACCTCTTGGCCTTCCTCCAACGTCTTATAGCCGTCACCCTGAATTGCGGTGTGGTGCACGAAGACATCCTTGCCAGACTCAGGAGTAATGAACCCATAACCTTTTTGGTTTGAGAACCATTTTACTTTACCTTTTGTCACTTTCCTTTCCTCCTCCTTTCGACAAAATTATGGTAAACCCCGGAAGCCATAAAAATCCCTCGATAGGCTCAGGATTTTATCCTGAGCGAAGTCGAAGGACAAAAAAACCGTAAGGTCAGTCATCCCGCTCCTTACGGCCAAAGACTTCCAATCCTCATTTACCACGGGATCAATATACCATGACGCCCGTCCCATGTCAATAAAAATTTTAAAAAATTCCGGGAAATCTAACCAGGTTAGATTCAGGCAACCTGACTATTCTAACCTGGTTAGAATAGTCAGGTTAAAAGTCAGGTTAAAAATAGGATGTGTCCCCATTTTAAAAGTGGTATAATATAGTTCCGGTATGAATGAAAAGCGATACAGGATAGTCTATGAGGATGAATGGCTGATAGTTGTGGACAAGCCCGCAGGCATGCTCGTCATACCGACGCCTCGGGGAGAGACGAACACGCTTACGGATCTCTTGAACCGCGAGCTCGATGAACGGGGCCTCGGCGCGAATGCCCATCCGTGCCACAGGATTGACCGGGAGACGTCCGGGCTTATCATCTATGCGAAAGGCAAGAAAGCCCAACAGCTGATGATGGACGAATTCAGGCGGAGGACTGTCGTGAAATCATACATCGCCTTCGTCCACGGCTCGCCCAAAAAAGACTTTGATACTTTGAGGAGTTTTATCTATAATAGGAACAAGGGCAGAAAAGAAGAGGCCGTAACAAAATACAGGGTTCTTGAAAAGAGGAGGGGTTTTACGGTTTTAGAGGCTCAGCCGATAACGGGGAGGACAAACCAGATAAGGATCCATCTTAAAGAAATCGGCCACCCGCTTGTGGGCGAGAGCGTCTACGCATTCAGAAAAGACTTTAAGTTGAGGTTTAAAAGAGCGGCCCTGCACGCGCAAGGTTTAGAATTCACCCATCCGGTCACGAAGGAGACCTTGAAGCTTACCTCGCCGCTGCCGGAAGATATGGAAAAGTTCAAAAAAGAGGAGATGAATAATGAAGAAAGGCGGCAGTTATTTAACCCCTGAAGGTTACGAAAAGCTCATGAAAGAACTTGAGCGCCTGAAGACCACAAAGCGCAGGGAGCTGTCAAAGGCCATAGGCTCTGCCCGGGCCCACGGCGACATAAGTGAAAACGCCGAATACGACGCCGCAAAAGAGGCCCAGGGGCTTAATGAGAAGAGGATAGCAGAGCTGGAGGAAGCATTGGCGGGCGCGCAGATCTTAGACGACCGAAATATCTCCAAGGATGAGGTGCTGATAGGCGCGACGGTTAAGCTGAAAGATTTAAGTTCGGGCGAGGAGCTGGAGTATACCCTTGTCTCAGAAGAAGAGGCTGACTATGCCGCAAACAAGATCTCGGTCACCTCTCCGGTCGGAATAGGGCTTTTAAATCATAAGAAGGGTGATGCCGTAGAAATCAAAGTCCCTGCAGGTATCTTGAAATATAAGGTCCTTGCGATAACGAGATAATGGGTGCTGCTTTTATTTGTAGGGCACACTTAAGTGTGCCCTACTGCTGATGAGACGACGGAGATGGATAAAAAATTAGAATCAATCGAGAAATCCCTTGCCGTATCAAAGACCGATATGCGCAATATCATCCGGGATTTTCACTCCGAGAT